>OBID01000217.1_pt1 | contig 25623 bp, 19 predicted proteins | sample 1519781 | NCBI WGS metagenome assembly OBID01 (sample SAMEA3991478, study PRJEB22521) | metagenome | biome: anthropogenic terrestrial biome; feature: sewage plant; material: sludge | place: Sweden | collected 2012-09-26 | reverse complement strand
CAGAAGATTTATACCAAGCACAGATCAGACTTTGAAGTTATGTTCCCAGCGGATGTAACGGTAGCATGTGAAGCTGATGCAGCATTCAGCCCGGATGTAACCGGCAGACCGATGGTGATGGATGATGAGTGCGAATTAGTAGGTGTTAATTACGAAGATGTTCGTTATGACATTATACCAGACGCATGTTACAAAATCATTCGTACCTGGAAGTTGATTGACTGGTGTAAATACGATCCAAACGTACATGACAGGGATGCAGATGTGATCATAGATGACAGATTTGTAGCAGGTGCTGACAGATATTGTGTATATCGAAAATTGAAAGATGATGGTGATGGTTTTATAACCTATACTCAGATCATCAAAGTTATCGATACCATACCTCCTTCAGTGACTTGCAAAGACACTTTGTTCTGTTACACTGGTGGATATGCAGGCGCAGGAGCTGAACCAGATCCAATGTGTACTGTACCTACTTATACAAGTCCTGATTTCGCAGCTACAGACAATTGTACTCCAGCTAATTTGATCTCTTTCCGTTGGGAATTAGATTTAAACTATACCAGTACAAAATCTATAGATAAGAAGAGCGGACCAAATATGAAGAGATTCGTATCCAGCGATCTTACTCCAGGTAAACACAAACTGTATGTAATTGCTGAAGACAATTGCGGAAAAGAAGATACAGCATCATGTATCATTGAAGTAAAAGATTGCAAAAAACCTACACCATATTGTTACAATGGCATCGCAACAGTGATCATGCCTAGCAATGGTTCAGTAGTAGTATGGGCGACAGACCTGAATGCAGGTAGTTATGACAACTGTACTAAGAAAGCAGATCTTACATACACATTTGCGAGTGCCACAGGCGCAGCGAGTGATACCTTCACTTGTGCAGATGTACCAAATGGTGTAAGTGCTACTGTAGAAGTAGACATTTATGTAACAGACAAAGCAGGCAACAGTGATTTCTGTAGAACCTACTTATTAATCCAGGATGGCAACGGCAATATTTGTCAAGATCAGGCAGGTGTAGCAGCAGTCATCGGAGGTAAAGTAGCCACCGAAAGCACAGAGCCGGTAGAGAATGTAATCTTAGAAAGCAAAACAACAAGCAATGCAATCCCTGCATTCAAAACTGATTCAAAAGGAACTTATTCATTCAGTGGCTTGCCAATGAAAGGTGACTACAGCATCACTCCAAAGAGAGATGACGATCCAACCAATGGAGTAAGTACGATTGACTTAGTATTGATACAGAAGCATATCTTAGGAGTACAACCATTGAACAGCGCATACAAAGTGATTGCAGCCGATGTAGATCGTAGCAATGATGTAAGTGCAGTAGACCTGGTAGAATTGCGTAAACTGATTCTTACAGTATATGACAAACTGCCAAACAATACATCATGGAGATTTGTACCTAAGACTTATAACTTCAGCAATATCACTACTCCATGGGGCTTCCCAGAGAAGATTGATATCAATGGATTGAGCAAAGATGAATTGAGCCGTGACTTCGTAGGTGTAAAAATCGGAGATGTCAACGGAACAGTGACTCCACACAGTCTATTGGGAGCAGAAGCTCGTGAAGCAGGTGCATCGTTGAAATTCAGAACATCAGATCGTCAGATGAAAGCAGGAGAAGAAGCAGTGATAGAATTCACAGCAGAAAACTTCAGCAATATCGAAGGATATCAGTTCAGCATGGCAGTAAGAGGTCTTGAATTAAAATCAATCAACAGTGGAATACTTAAAGTCAGCGAAAGCAACTTTGGTATGACTAAGTTGGGCGAAGGTTATGTGACTACTTCATGGAATGACAGCAAGGGAATCAGCGCAGGAAGCAATGATATCTTGTTCAGCATCAAAGTAAAAGCTACCAAAGCATTGACCTTAAGCGAGAGTTTGATTATCAATTCTAAATACACCAGAGCAGAAGCTTATAATGGAGCTGGCAGCTTAGGAGTAGCATTAGAAGTAGGTAAGAATTCAGTAGCAGGTTATGCTTTACATCAGAATACACCTAACCCATTCAAAGCAACTACAGTGATAAGCTATGAATTAGCAAAAGCTGACAAAGTGACTTTGAAGATCACAGATGTAACTGGTAAAGTAGTAAGAGTATATACTCAGGACGGTGTAAAAGGCTTCAATCAGAAGACTGTAAACCGCAATGAGGTAGGTGGAGCTGGTGTAATGTATTACACTATCGAAACTAAAGATTATAGCGCTACTAAGAAAATGATCTTAGTAGACTAATAACACGCGAAACTTTTCCTCCCCAAGCGATTGGGGAGGAAATTTTTCTTTTTTTAATTAAAAGATTTATCCTCAGAACTAACCTAAAATATTCAGATACGCAAGTATCTTGAATGAATGAGTAGGTGAGAATGTTAGAGAATAAGATTCGGAAATTCGTCTTGAGAAAGGGCTTCTACTAAAGAGGCCCTTTTTTTATTTTGATCATTTTGAAACGAAGTATTCAATATTTTAACTATCAGCTTGCAGAGGGGGCATTCATATTGGCGATGCTCAGCTATATTATTTTGCGTGCTGTAAAGATTCCGGTTACGCATGATGAGGCCGGCACGATTTTAAACTATGCTTCACGATCTATTTATTCGATTATAACCTATGAAGACCCTATACCTAATAATCACTTGCTCAATACGCTGCTGATTAAATTTTCAATTTCGGTATTAGGTTTAAATGAATTTGCTTGTAGACTACCTAATTTGATAGGAGGCTTTATGTATTTATGGTTTGGAATTAAAATTTCGAATCTATTTAGTCAAAAAAAAATAATTCAAACTTGTTTCCTTCTTTTACTGGTAGCCAATCCATATTTGACAGAATTTTTTGCACTGGCCAGAGGATATGGGCTATCTATTGGTTTTATGATGGGCTCACTTTATTATTATTTTTCCTGGCAGGAGGGCGCTAATAAAGGGATATGGGCTATGATCCTTGGTGCTTTAGGAGTTTATGCCAATTTGACCTTGCTTAACTATTTTATTCCATTGTGTGGCATCATGTTGGTCGGTTGGTTTCAGAGACCCAGAGATTGGAGGCTTTTATTTTCCACAGTATTCATAATAATTGTGTTGATGATGGCGCTGTATCTGCCTATAACCAAAATGATCAGAACTGAACAATTTGTTTATTGGGGCAGTAGGGGTTTTTATCAGGACACTTTTGTTCCTCTTTTGAACGCTTCTTTAATGGGAAAGAAATATTTCGGAAGTGCTACTGCAGTCGTTTTCACCTGGTTCATTTTTATTTTAATATTGATTCAAAGTGTAGCGATAGGGTTGAGTATGTTTTTAACAAAGCCCTTGAGAGTTATATATTTTAATTCAATCTGTATTTTTTTCTTTGCGGTTTTATATAACATACTTCAAAATAAATTATTCAATATTCCCTTTTTAAATGCCCGAACTGCGTTGTTTTTTTACCCGCTTTTGATGATGGGAAGTATCGGAGCTTTATTGTACTTTCATGGAATACCATGGCTGAGAATAGTGATAAAGGCGATTTTTACCATTCTATTTATTTTCTCCATAGTCCATATATATCGAAGCTACAACTTGCATTCTTCTTATGAGTGGTGGTTTGACGGTGATAATAAGCGTGTCGTATCGATAATCGGGCGGGATGTTATTACAAACCACCGTTCTGCGCCAGCTACGCTGCACTGCGATTGGATCTTTCAGCCTTCATTGACATTTTATACTAAAGGCCAGGCTAACCCTTATATAGTCCCACCTCCTTATAATAAAGGCATAGACACAGTAGAGGTAGCAGATTATTATTATATCACCAGTGATGATATGAATGATTGGATTAATGAAAAATATGACACCTTAAGTGCCTTTGCCTGGGGCTCCAGATTGCTGATGAAGAAAAAAAGTAATGATTGATATTTTAATAGTATCTTTGCAATCCAATTGAGGGAAGCCTTAATTAAAGAAATATCGCGGGATGGAGCAGTTGGTAGCTCGTCGGGCTCATAACCCGAAGGTCGTAGGTTCAAGTCCTGCTCCCGCTACAATGAGGGCCTTTTTTAGGGCCCTTTTTTATTGGCTAAATGAAGGGGATTAAGAAATCCTGGATATGATTGGCGAAAAAAGCTCAAATTTGGCTTGTGTTAAAAGAAGTATACATCGTAAATGCCGTCCGCACTCCTATAGGGAGCTTTGGCGGGGTATTCACCTCACTTACAGCCACTCAGTTAGGCGGACAAGTCATTAAATCATTAGTTGATCAATCTACCCTTCCAGCGGAAGCTATTGAAGAAGTATTGTTTGGTAATGTCTGCTCAGCCAATTTAGGCCAGGCTCCGGCCAGGCAGGCTGCTTTATATGGTGGATTGCCTTTTGAGGTAAGCTGCACCACGATCAATAAAGTATGTGCATCAGGTATGAAAGCTTTGATGTTTGGAGCACAAAGCATAGCCCTGGGTCAAAGAGGCGCCGTCCTGGTTGGAGGTATGGAGAGTATGAGTAATGTCCCGTTCTATCTTCCTAAAACAAGGTGGGGAAATAAATACGGAAGTTTTGAAGCCGTCGATGGTCTTCAAAAAGATGGTTTGATGGATGCTTATGACCATGCTGCCATGGGAGTAAGCGCAGATCAAACAGCTTTAAAGTATCAAATATCAAGAGAGCAGCAGGATGATTTTGCAATACGCTCCTATACCTTAGCTGCAAAGTCATGGGCAGCTAATTATTTTAAAGATGAAGTCATCCCAGTTCAGGTCAGGATGATTTTGCTATCCGTTCCTATACCTTAGCTGCAAAGTCATGGGCAGCGAATTATTTTAGAGATGAAGTCATCCCAGTTCAGGTGGAGTTGAAGCCGGGGCAAATCACGCAAGTATCTCAGGATGAGGAATATACGAAAGTGAATCTTGAAAAAATCCCCTTTTTAAAACCAGCGTTTAGCCGGGATGGTACCGTCACAGCAGCCAATGCTTCTACGATCAATGATGGTGCTACTGCCATACTATTGGTATCGGCGGAAAAACTGAAGGAATATAATTTGACGCCAATGGCCAGAATTGTTTCATTTGCTGATGCTGAGCAAGAGCCACAATGGTTTACTACTACTCCAGCTATAGCTACTCCATTGGCTCTCAAATATGCTGGAATAAAAATAGACGAGATCGATTTCTTTGAAGTGAATGAAGCTTTTGCAGTGGTGGCACTTGCCTATGCCAAAATACTCCATTTGGACATTGACAAAATCAATGTTCGTGGGGGCGCGGTTGCACTGGGACATCCGTTGGGCAATTCTGGTGCCAGGATCATCTGTACCTTAGCTCATATCTTAAAAGATCATCGATCCAGATATGGCCTGGCTGCTATTTGCAACGGAGGTGGTGGCGCCAGTGCAGTTGTCTTAGAAAACCTGGTTTAAACCAACCATACACGTTGATTGTTATAGTAGCCAATAAGATTAATGGACAGATTGTGGTTTTTTTCAGATCAATCTGGATATCGTTTAATACAAACCTGAAGACTAAACTATGGATCAAAATACTCATTACGAGCTAGCTACATTTGGAGGCGGTTGTTTTTGGTGTACAGAAGCTATGTTTCTTGAATTAGATGGGGTGATTAAAGTCGAATCTGGCTACTCTGGCGGCCATGTAGAAAACCCTACGTACAAACAGGTATGCACTGCAACTACCGGGCATGCTGAGGTAATTCAAATCACCTTCGATCCTGCCAAAGTATCTTATGACGATATTCTTTTAGTACACTTCACCACCCATGATCCCACTACACTCAATCGGCAAGGTAACGATGCTGGTCCCCAATACAGGAGTATCATATTCTACCACTCTCCAGAGCAGAAAAAGTCTGCAGAATATGCGGTTTCTACGGTAGCGCCATCTATATGGGGCGACAAACCCATCACCACACAGATTGAGCCTCTGGTTATATTTTACCCTGCAGAAGGGTACCATCAAAATTATCTGGATCTCAATCCTAATCAACCTTATTGCGTTTATGTAGTCAACCCTAAAGTCGAAAAATTTCGCAAAGTATTTAAAAGTAAATTGAAAAAACATGAATGAGGATCAATTCAACACACTCACTCCGGAAGAAGAGAGAGTCATCGTGCATAAAGGAACAGAACGGCCTTATACGGGAGAATATGATAATTTTTTTTTGGATGGCACTTATATATGTCGGCGATGTAACACCCCTTTGTATGAGTCCAAAGACAAATTTCACAGCGGTTATTTCACAGCGGTTGTGGGTGGCCTAGTTTTGACGACGAGCTACCTGGAGCTGTGATTAAAAAGGTGGATGCAGATGGTCGGCGTACAGAGATCTTATGCGCAAAATGTGGAGGACATCTGGGTCATGTATTTACTGGTGAACGGCTGACGGAAAAGAATACAAGACACTGTGTCAACTCGCTGAGTATGCGATTTATCCCAAGAAGCAAAGAATAATCAGGCATTTTCCACGTAAGTGGTCCTTGGATGAGTAAAAGGATTTATTTGGTAAGTATAGGTTATTAGCATCAGCCTTAATATATTTAGTGCCTTAAATCACTTTATGAAAGGATTAATTTTTTCGCTATGCTTGCTAGCTGCGGTTGGCAGCCTGGTAGCCCAGGAGACATTTCCACAAAATGACATAGATTTTAAAAAAGTAGGGACCTATGCTTTTGTGCATGCTACCATTATCCAGAATAGCCATATCACTTTAAAAGATGCTACTTTAATTGTATCTAAGGGGAAGATAAGCGCAGTAGGGGTGAATGCTCGTGTACCGGCAGATGCTGTGATATTTGATTGTAAAGGAAAATTTATTTATCCTTCTTTTATCGATATATATTCAGATTACGGTATGCCGGCGTTGCCCAGGTCTCAAAACCGCAGATTTGGTGGTCCTGGTCAGATGACCAGTGAAGCTAAAAATGCTGTTGGCTGGAATGCAGCCATCAAGGCAGAAAACGAGGCCGCAAAGGTATTTCAAATCAATGAAGTAAAAGCAAAAGATCTCAGGTCTGCTGGATTTGGTCTGGTGAATAGTCATATCCAGGATGGCATTGTGCGCGGTACCGGCTCATTAGTCTCTCTGGAAAGTGAATCTGCCAATATCGCTTTGATCAAGCCGGTCTCTACAGCTCATTTCTCTTTTTCCAAGGGTAGTTCTACTCAGGATTATCCTGGGTCGCTGATGGGGGTGATCGCATTGATCCGGCAGACTTTTATGGACGCCAAATGGTATAAATCCAATCCTCCTGCTGAAGGCACTAATCTTTCATTGGCTTCTTTCAATCAGCTCCTTCAATACCCGATGATCATTGAAGCAGGGGATAAATGGAATGATCTTAGGGCGGCTAAGATAGGCCAGGAGTTTGGAGTGCCGTTTATTATCGTAGCCGGTGGAAATGAATACCAACGAATCAACGATATTAAGATGGCCGGTTCAAAGATGATAGTACCGATCAATTTTCCTAATGCTCAGGATGTAGATGATCCAAATGATGCCCGATTGATCGCCTTGGCAGATATGAAACATTGGGAAATGGCTCCGGCTAATCCGGGTAGCCTGGAAAAAGCTGGTGTAAGTTTTGCCTTGACCGCATCTGGATTAAAAGATGCTGCAAGCTTTAAATCTAATCTGCAAAAAGCCATTTTGAATGGACTCAGCGAAGCTTATGCTTTGGATGCTTTGACCGTGATTCCAGCTGATCTGTTGGGCATAACTGAAAAAACAGCCACCCTGGAAGTTGGTAAAATGGCCAATTTTGTCATTGCTTCCGGTCCTCCGTTTAAAGAAAATACGACCTTGTTTCAAAATTGGATTCAAGGTCATCCTTATGATGTTGCCGCTGATGGGTGGGACGATCACAGATCTGACTATACACTTACTATCAATGCTGAATCATACAAATTCAACCTGGGAGGCAATTCTCCAGCGAATGTAACGGCGAAAATAATGGATCATGATACGACTAAGGCCGATGTAAAAATAAATGACAAACTGATCAATATCACCTTTTCATTTAAAAAGGATAGTGCGAAATTAAATAGATTAAGCGGGGTCCAGATCGGTACAAGCTGGCAGGGTACTGGCCAATTAGCCAACGGAGATTGGGTGAAGTGGTCCCTAACTAAATCAGATAAAGCGGCTCAACAAGACGCACCTAAAAAAGAGGTCCAGAAGAAATCTGCAGAACTGGGTCAGGTGCTTTATCCTTTCCAGGGTTTTGGCCTGCCGGAGCTTCCTGCTCAAAGCGATATATTGATTAAAAATGCTACCATATGGACCAGTGAAAAGGAGGGAATCCTGCAAAATACAGACATCCTCATTCAGAAAGGTACAATAACTAAGATCGGTGCCAATCTCTCCTCTGCCAATGCAAAGATCATTGATGCCACAGGAAAAAATGTAACCCCAGGCATTATCGACGAGCACAGTCATATAGCAGCCATCGGGGGTATCAATGAATGCACACAATCCGTGACCGCTGAAGTGAGAATAGCTGATGTACTCAACCCGGATGACATTAATATCTATCGTCAATTAAGTGGTGGAGTGACTTCGTCACATATCTTACACGGTAGTTGTAACACGATCGGGGGCCAAACCCAATTGATCAAATTAAGATGGGGCAAAAATGCAGAAGAGCTCAAATTTGAGAACTGGCCTGGATTTATAAAATTTGCTTTGGGTGAAAATGTGAAAAGAGCGAGCAATGCGCAGAACAATAGGTTTCCAGATACGCGTATGGGTGTAGAACAGGTATTGGAAGATGCTTTTAACCGGGCTATTGAATACAAAAATAACCCCTCCGCGAGAAGAGATCTTGAACTGGATGCACTTGTTGAAATCTTGGATCAAAAAAGATTTATTACCTGTCATTCGTATGTTGCTTCAGAAATTTTGGACTTGATGAAGGTTGCAGACAAGTATCATTTTAAAGTAAATACCTTCACCCATATACTCGAAGGTTATAAAGTAGCAGATATTATGAAGGCCCATGGGGCAGCAGCTTCCAGTTTTTCGGATTGGTGGGCATATAAAATGGAAGTAAAGGATGCCATCCCTCAAAGCCCTTATATCATGAATCAGGTGGGGCTCAATGTAGCTATCAACAGTGATGATGCCGAGATGGCCAGACGGCTAAACCAGGAAGCAGCTAAAAGCATTAAATATGCAGGCATGGGCGAGCAGGAGGCTCTAAAAATGGTGACCATCAATCCGGCCACCATGTTGCACGTGGCTGACCGAACCGGATCTATCAAGGTAGGCAAAGATGCGGACCTCGTCATCTGGAGCGATCATCCTTTGAGCATTTATGCCAAGGCTGAAAAAACGATTGTTGATGGCATCATTTATTTCGATAGAGAAAAAGATCTGGAGCAGCAACAATTTATTGCCACTGAAAAAAATCGACTGGTACAAAAAATGATGGGGGCAAAAAAAGGGGGTGCCAGAACTGACCGGCCTTCGCCCTCCTTCCAGGAAGAAGCCCAATGTGAAGAAGACCATCAGCACGGCAAAGGGTTGTGGGAGAGAATAGAACAACGATTAATTTATAATGATTAATGTTTAAAGCCAATTGTCAATCATGAAAATTATAGAATCTCTAAATATTAAATCTATGAACGCCCTGGTCAAATATTTATTTTTATTTTGTTTTGCGCAAATATCATTAGCTCAGGACAATGTCTACCCGATACCTGCTCACAAGGGCATGTTAGCGTTGACAGGTGGTACTATTCATGTGGGTAATGGGGAGGTTATCACCAACGGGACTGTGCTCATCAAGGATGACAAAATCCAAGCTGTCGGTCAGAATCTGACTATTCCTGCCGGTACAGAGTCGATGCAAATTGGAGGAAAGCACTTATACCCTGGCATCATCGCCACCAATACCAACCTGGGGCTATCTGAGATCTCCAGCGTACGAGCCAGTGCAGATCATACCGAAATCGGAGATTTTAATCCCAGTGTCAATGCCCTCGCTGCGTACAACGCAGAGAGTATAATCATCCCTACCTTGAGAAGCAATGGCGTCCTACTGGCGCATATAGTGCCTCGTGGAGGCACTATCAGTGGAGCTAGCTCAGTGGTACAGCTTGACGCCTGGAACTGGCAGGATGCATCATATAAGCCTAATAATGGCATCCATCTCAATTTTCCTGCACTCATCAACAGGCCCAGGGGATTCGGGGGTGGCAATCCCAATCAAGCTATACCATCTGATTTTATTAATAATGCACTCAGGAAGATAGAAGATCTCCGGGTGTTTTTCAGAGAGGCTAAAGTCTATAACTCTATTAAAAATCCTTCCATTCACAATCTTAAATATGATGCAGTCAAAGGGCTTTTTGATAAAAGTCAAAAACTATTCGTTCATTGTGATCTGGTCAAAGAGATGATGACTGCTATTGATTTTAAAGAGGAGTTTGGGTTTGATCTCGTAATCGTAGGTGGCAGTGACAGTTGGCTGGTGGCGGACATCCTCAAAGAACATAATATTCCTGTGATATTAAACGAAGCTCATAGTTTGCCATCCATCGCAGACGATGCAGTAGACCAACCCTACAAGACGGGTGCGATGCTTCAAAAGGCGGGAGTACTTTTTGCAATGTGTATTGAGGCGGACCATTGGCAGCAGCGATGCCTTCCGTTTCAGGCTGGTACAATGGCTGCTTATGGATTGACCAAAGAAGAGGCTTTAAGTGCTATCACGCTCAATGCAGCAAAAATACTTGGTATAGATCAGATGACAGGTAGTATCGAAGCAGGTAAAGACGCTAATATCGTCATCAGCGAAGGTGATATCCTGGACATGAAGTCATCCAGGGTAAGTCATGCATTTATACAAGGTCGTATGATCAACCTGGATAATAAACATACCCAGTTATTTGAAAAATATAAATATAAATACGGCCTTAAATAATATTAGACTTTGAGATTGTATTTAGCCAAAGCTGCAACTTCCGGAGGAACAGTTACACTCAAAAGTTTATCATCTATCCATTCTTTACACTGGTGCATCAACACGATGGGGTCGGAACTTGAAAATGGTCTTTCAGGAAAATAAATAACTACTTCGGTCGACCATTTTCCAAATTGTCTGATAAAATGTTGGATAAGTGAATCAGTGGGTATCCAAAAATCTTTGGCAGGATCATGATACACCATAGCAAGAGGGATGATCGGGATGTTTAATTCAGCTGCTACATCAAAAGCACCTAATTTGAAATCTTTTGTTGTCTGGGCAACATTGGTGGTGCCTTCGGGACAAAGAAAAATGCTCAGTCCTTGTTGTAAGGCAGTTTTCATTCCTTCCTTTACCTGGTTTCTGCTTTCTCTATTATCCCGTTGCACAAACAGGATGCCTGTCTGGCGTGCGCCAAAACCAATCAATGGGTATTTTTCGATCTCCGCTTTTCCTATTGGATAAAAATCAAAATATTGTAAGGCCAGTATAGGATCAGAAAAACATCTGTGATTGGAGATATAAATTGCAGGATGAACAGGGTCTATATGCCCATTGGTATGAATCTTATAGCCAAGTACTGCATTTAATATTTTTACACAAGCCCTTCTGATGCGAAAAGCCCTACGAATGTCTTTTCCGAAGAAAAAAGATATAATGACCAATCCAGTGATGAAAAAAGCGATAATAAGGACGCAAAGAACAATTCTGATCCAGGCCAAAAGATACTTCATATAAACAGAAGGTCACTTTTTTTAGACCAGCATCCTCACCGGTTCTTCCAATAGAGACTTTAAGGTTTGTAGAAATTGGGCTCCTGTAGCACCATCTACGACTCTGTGATCACAGGACAGTGTTACTTTCATAATATGTCCAATTTCGATTTTTCCATCTCTGACGACAGCTTGTTCGGAGATACCGCCTACAGCCAGAATACAGGCATCAGGAGGATTGATGATGGCAGTAAACTCATCTACTCCAAACATACCCAGGTTTGAGATGGTAAAAGTGTTGCCTTGCATTTCTTCTGGTTGAAGCTTTTTGTCTTTGGCCCTGGCGGCAAGGTATTGCACTTCTGCATTAATCTGAGTCAGGGTCTTGATGTCGGCATGTCTGACGACTGGCACTAACAATCCTTCAGCAACTGCTACGGCCACGCCTATATGTATTTGATGATTTTGCCTGATAGCATCTCCGGTCCAGGAAGAATTGATCGCCGGATGTTTTCTCAAAGCCATTGCGCATGCCTTCAAGACCAGGTCATTAAATGATAATTTTGATGGGGCTATAGCATTCATAGCAGTTCGTGCGCTAACGGCTTTGGTCATATCTATGGCCATAGTCACGTAAAAATGAGGAGCTGAAAACTTACTTTCACCTAATCGACGAGCTATGGCTTTGCGCATTTGGCTCAACGGTTTGTCTTCATACGCTGATCCGCTATCGCTGATGATGGATAAAGGAGCAGACTTGACCGGTGTAGCCTGTTGGACCACTGGGGATGGCTTAGACTGCAGAGCTGCCTCTACATCCCGTTTGATGATACGACCCTGATCACCACTGCCGGTCATTTTCTGTATATCCAAACCGGCTTCTTTGGCAATCACTTTTGCCAGAGGCGAGGCTTTAACATGAGCATCAGATTCAGCACCAGATGGGACTATTGGTTCTGAAGAGGTAGTAGATGTTGAGTTTTCAACGGGAGCTTCTTTTTCAGCGACAGCTTCGGTGGTTGCTGCACCTTCTGCGGACAATGCGGCTTTATAATCTTCTTCTTTGCCTCCTATGACCGCTAAGATCGCATTGACTGCAATGATCCCGCTTGCTACACCGATGTATAATAAAGTGCCATCATAAAAGCTTTCAAGGTCCATGGTAGCTTTGTCGGTCTCCACTTCGGCCAGGACATCACCAACTTTGATGGTGTCGCCAACTTTTTTATGCCATACAAGAATATTCCCTTCTTCCATGGTATCGCTCATTCGGGGCATTCTGATTACTTCAGCCATATCGGTTTATGATTTTTTTAGAGCCGTAAAGATAGCCTTCCTATGGCACTTTTAGGATAGATTCCGCATTTCTCAGAACTAATCTAGGTTAATTCATAAATTTGTGATCTCAAGTAATAAACATATGCGATTTTCCTCTAAATTATTGGAGGAGGCTGTGCAGGCCTTCAATTCATTGCCCGGTGTAGGCAAAAAATCCGCTTTGCGCATGGCCCTTCATCTGCTCAAAAAGGATACTGACTATGCCAGGAAAATAGCCAATGCTATCGTCAATGCGCGTGAAGGAATCAGGTCATGTACTGTTTGTTTTAATTATGCGGATGATGATATATGCACGATCTGTTCGGATCTTAGGCGTGACGGACAAACGATTTGCATTGTGGAAGGTACCAGGGATATCATGGCGATCGAAGAGACTAGCCAATACAGTGGCATGTATCACGTTTTAGGAGGAGTGATATCACCTATAGACGGTGTCAGCCCGGCACAGCTCAATATTGAATCGCTACTCCGCAGGGTAGAGTCTCATCCGGTGCAGGAGATTATCCTTGCTATCAATCCCACTATTGAAGGGGAGACCACCATTTATTACCTAACCAAACAATTGCAAAAATATCAGGTGAAAGTCTCCGTGATAGCCCGGGGAGTATCCTATATCAGGTGAAAGTCTCCGTGATAGCCCGGGGAGTATCCTTCGGAAGTGAATTAGAGTATGCTGATGAAATGACACTGGGCAGATCTATCCTGGCCAGAACTCCTTATCAAATCAAGCCGACCAGTTAACCTATGGACCTATCGGTCGTTATACTTAATTACAATGTTCGTTACTTATTGGAGTCATGCCTGGAATCTGTCGTGGAGGCTCTTAAAGGCTTGTCCGCTGAAGTGATTCTCATAGACAATGCCTCTACCGACCAATCTGTAATCATGGTCCGAGAGAAGTATCCGGCAGTAAAGCTGTTGATCAATGACTCCAATCTGGGTTTTGCCAAAGCAAACAATCTGGCTATTGCACAATCGACCGGTCAATATATTTTGATTTTGAATCCGGATACTATAGTGAACAAATCATCGATCATTTCGGCTTTAAATTATATCAAATCGCACAAAGATTGTGGTGGCGTTGGTGTCAAAATGGTAGACGGCAGTGGGGTATTCCTGAAAGAATCGTTGAGGGGTTTTCCGGACATGGCTTCGTCTTTATACAAATTGAGTGGAATAAACAGATTGTTTCCTAAAAGTAAAATATTCAACCATTATTACCTGGGACATCTGGATCCTGATAAGGTCCAGGAAGTAGAAGTGCTTACAGGCGCTTTTCTGATGACTACCCGTAAAGTGTTTGATGCAGTAAATGGATTTGACGAATCGTTTTTTATGTTTGGAGAAGATATCGATCTGTCTGTAAGAATTCGCCAACTTGGTCACAAACTAATATATCTTGGGGACGAACAGATCGTGCATTTAAAAGGGCGCAGCTCTGCCAATCATTCTTATACTTATGTCAGAGATTTTTATAAAGCCATGAGCGTCTTTGTCATAAAATACCAAAAAAATATTTTCATCAAATACCTTGCACTCATTGGGATATATTGTTCAGGCCTGTTCTCCTGGGTTAAAAGACAAGTTGTGAAAAATTTTTTACCAGTCAGTGATTTCATTGTCCTCTTTGGGGCTATCTGGTGCGCTCAGAAAATGTGGGCTATATATTGGTTTAAAGATCCTGATTATTTTAGTCATCCCGCTTTTGTGACCAATGCCGCTGGCTATATTTTGATCTGGATGGGCGCTTTATTTTTTTTTGATGCATACAATCCAATCGGGCAAAGGCAGATCATCAGCACTTTAAAAGCTATTGGGTTTGGTACCCTTGTCATCCTGCTTATTTATTCATTACTCCCCGCTGAATGGCGTACATCAAGAGCAGTGATCATATGGACCACAGCAGCTTTAAGCATCATTTTACCACTGATGCGGAGATTGCTCTCGACCCAGGGAAATGGATTGAGGGCACTTGTAATAGGAGACAGGACACAAATAGATGGATTAGATCACTTGTTAAGGATTTTGAGCAAACAAAATTATTTTTCGTATTTGACTTCTACTGTGATCGAAGGCCATCCGAAGCGTTTTTTTGAAGAAAAATGGATCGATATTCAAGAAAAAATAAAAAGGGAAAATCTTCAATATGTGATCTTAGGAAAGGAAATGGCTATAGAGGATCAATTGTTTTTATCAAATAAACTGATACACCAGGTCAATATCTTTTTAGAGGACAAAAAGCAAGACGAATATATCCTGCAAGGTGAGATTCCGGGCCTGGTGCCTATAGATTTAAAATTGGGATGGTTGCAGAACCGGATTGTCAAAAAAGTCATTCATGTTCTGACTTCCATATTGATCTTACCCTGGGGTTGGATGAGAAACGATATAAGAAAAAGATATTTTGGTTTATTAAGTGGTCAAGTTCTATGGGTCGGCTATGCGGATCCTGCCAATACCCTGCTACCTCCCCTCAAACCGTCGCTTTGGCATATAGGTGGACTTGAAAAGAAGAGCCAACCGGAGATAGATATGGTCAATCTTGCTTATGCCAGAAATTACACCGTCGATCTCGATATCCAGATTATACTTAAACATATTTTTATTCAAAATTGATGTGGCCAATGCAAAATGAAAAAATAGCACCCCAATGGTATCTGGACAAAGCTCAGGAATATCTTCCTGAAACGATCAAGCTGCGTCGACATCTTCACCAGTATCCTGAGCTTTCCTTTGAGGAGCATGATACTGCTGATTTTATCGAAAAGTCTCTGAACAACTATGGGATCAAGACAGAAAGGCTCACTCCGACTGGAGTAATAGCCCTCATCGAAGGACTCCCGGGAGATAAGAAACTTGCTTTAAGAGCTGATATCGATGCTTTGCCAATCCATGAAGAAGGAAGGCATGATTACCTATCAAGAAACACTGGCGTGATGCATGCATGTGGACATGATGTACATACAGCCTCCTTATTGACGACAGCCAGAATACTTTACGAGACCAGGTCATCATGGCAGGGCAATATAAAATTGATATTTCAACCTGCAGAAGAAAAATTTCCTGGGGGGGCCTCTATCCTGATCAAGCACGGAATATTGGATGACCCTCCAGTCCAATCCATATTGGGCCAACATGTTTTTCCTGAGTTAGCAGCAGGTAAATTGGGTTTTCGACCGGGACCTTTTATGGCCTCTGCAGATGAGCTCTATATCACTGTGAAAGGCAAAACCGGTCATGGTGCCATGCCTCATTTGACCAGGGATGCTATCCTGATCGCTTCCCATATGGTGGTAGCTTTGCAACAGGTCGTCAGTCGAAACAACAATCCATTGACTCCAACCGTATTATCGATAGGTAAAATTCAATCTATGGGAGGTGCTACCAATATTATCCCTGGGGAGGTTCGGTTAGAAGGGACTTTCCGGACTTTTGATGAGACCTGGAGAAAAGAGGCCAAAACCATTATAAAAAAAATCTGTGAGGGCATCGCTGAATCAATGGGGGGCACAGTAGATGTGGATATTAAAGATGGCTATCCAGTATTATTCAATGATCCAGGTTTGACTGAAGAGATAAAAAACTGGGCTATTGAATTGCTCGGAGTGGATAATATAGTCGACCTGCCTATGCGAACTACTGCGGAGGATTTTGCTTATTATTCTCAAAGGATACCGGCTTGTTTTTACAGACTTGGTACTGCTTATGAAGGGCATGAAGGCGACAAAAAAATACATACTCCTGACTTTGATATCAACGAGCTGGCTCTAAAAACAGGAGTGGGTTTTATGGCTTTTGCAGCCACAAGATATATGCAATAATTACACACACATATAAATAAGTATAATATTTAATAAATTAATATTTAGCTTACATACAGATTATAAAATATTTTAATGTATTTTAGTGCCTTTAAAATCTTATATAAGAAATGGCTAAAATATTGATAGCAGATGATGAGCGCAGCATCCGTCGCACGTTGAAAGAAATACTGGAGTTTGAAAAATTTGTGGTGGACGAAGCTTGCGATGGTTTGGAATGTCTCACCAAGATCAAACAGAATGAGTACGATGTACTTTTGCTGGATATTAAAATGCCCAATCTGGATGGAATGGAGACCTTAGAGCGAATACAGGTACTGAACCCAGACCTTCCTGTCATCATGATCAGCGGGCATGCCAATATAGATACAGCAGTGGATGCAGTCAAAAAGGGAGCCTTTGATTTTATCAGTAAGCCACCAGATCTCAATAGAATGTTGATCACCATCCGTAATGCGATGGACAAATCCTGTCTTATCAGTGAAAAGAAAGTCCTGCAGCATAAAATAAGTAAAAGCAAGATCCAGCATATAGTCGGGGATTCGTCTGCCATCTCGAAGGTAAAAGATACTATAGACAGGGTAGGTCCTACTGAAGCACGTGTATTGATCACTGGTGAAAATGGGACGGGAAAAGAATTGGTCGCACGATGGATTCACGAAAAAAGTATCAGAAATCAAGGACCGATCATTGAAGTTAATTGTGCTGCGATACCTTCAGAATTGATTGAAAGTGAATTATTTGGACATGAAAAAGGCTCTTTTACCTCGGCGATCAAACAAAGATTGGGCAAGTTTGAGTTAGCGCATGGGGGCACTTTGTTTTTGGACGAAATAGGAGATATGAGCCTTTCTGCTCAAGCGAAAGTCCTGCGCGCCTTGCAGGAGAGCAGGATCACACGAGTCGGTGGGGATAAAGAAATTAAGGTTGATGTAAGGGTAGTCGCTGCTACCAACAAGGATATGCGGAAAGAAATTGAGGCTGGAAGGTTTAGAGAAGACTTATATCATAGGTTAGCCGTGATTATCATCGAAGTACCCTCGCTAAATAATCGAGAGGAAGACATTCCTACTTTGGTGGCACATTTTAATGACATGATCTGCCTGGAATATGGGGTGCCAGCCAAAGTATTTACCGATAAAGCCATCAAAGCCATGCAAAAAGTGCATTGGAGTGGAAACATTAGAGAATTGAGGAATGTCGTAGAGAGACTCATTATACTGAGTGCTGGCAAAATAACAGAAAAAGAAGTTTGTGCGTATGTGATGCCTACTATCCTGTATGGAAGTAAATACAAAGACATTTTCGATAAGTTCGAAGATGTGCAGGACCTGAGAGTGTTTATTGAGAAGGAATTCGAACAATATAAAGCGGTGACCGCATAAAGTGGTTTAGATTATGGATGTGACTGATTCGCCAGATATGAATATATCGTCCAGATTTCCTAAGGAAATGAAAAAATGGACCGAACTCAAAGGAGAAAATTCTTGGACTCTGTTCAAAGTCATCGCCGAAATGGTAGAAGGATTTGAGAAACTGAATAGAGTAGGGCCTTGCATGTCGATATTTGGCTCTGCAAGAACTAAACCAGGTGACCTTTATTATGAAAAAGCAGCCGAAATAGCACGCAGAATCACTGATGAAGGGTATGGAATCATCACCGGAGGCGGACCCGGTATCATGGAAGCAGGGAATAAAGGTGCGTTTGATGCCAAAGGTGTCAGTGTAGGTTTGAGCATCGATCTGCCATTTGAGCAGAGTTACAACGATTTTGTAGACCCTGACAAAATGCTGCGATATCGTTATTTTTTCATCAGGAAAGTAATGTTTGTAAAATATGCACAAGGATTTGTAGTGATGCCGGGAGGGTTTGGTACTTTAGACGAATTTTTTGAAGTGCTTACGCTGGTACAGACCAAAAAAATCAATAAAGTCCCGATCATCTTATTCGGAGTGGCGTATTGGGAGGGATTAATGAAATGGTTGGTAGAGACAGTTGATGTTCAAGCCCATAATATTAGTCCATCGGATATGGATCTTTTTCACATCACGGATGATGTAGAATCGGTGATCTACCATATTAATACATTCTATGGAGCCAGGGACGACAGATATAAACCTAATTACGAGTTATAATTACTTCAGTACTATGGGTCTGCTTTTTCCTGAGTGAATTGTTTTTTAGTGTTTGAATAAACATTTTCAAGCATGTGGCGGGAGTAAATTTTTCAATTTGCCTTAAGCTAATTGAAAATTATTACCTTAGATTTGGATTTTGTATCATAATCGTGATCAAAACCCGTTATTCTGATGAACATGTTACCACTGCTAAAAGATGAAAAACTGTACTACAGTATCGGAGAGGTGGCTGATATGTTTGGGGTATCCAAGTCCTTGATCAGATATTGGGAGACTGAATTTAGTATGCTCAAGCCGCATAAAAACAGTAAGGGCGATAGGCGGTTTACCAAAGAAAACATAGAGCAATTGCAACTCATTTTTGACCTGGTAAAAAATCGTGGATTTACAATCGAAGGTGCCAAAAATGAAATAAGGCAAAATAAAGATCTTATAAAACAAAGGCAGGCTCTGCTTCAAAAATTAATTCATCTCAAGGCTGATATGATGAAGCTCAAAGAATCTCTTAATCAAGACGGAGAATTTCAGCACAATACTTAAAGTCTTCGGCTTCGTTGGAGGCGATCAATATCAATTTGTCTTTTCGCAGTTTTGCGAGATGGGTAAAAAACCACGCTTTGGCAGCATCATCCAGATTAGAGGTCGGCTCGTCCAATAATAATATATCACCTGACGAATAAAGGGCCAATCCTAGTTTAACACGTTGTTTCATACCGGAAGAAAACTGCAATAATGGCCTTGAGCTGGCATTGGAAAGTTCTAACATTTCAAGCCATTGACCGGCAGTAGTCAGCACAGGAGAGTGTTTAAACTTTGTATGGAATCGGATCATTTCACGGAGGTCAAGTTCTTCGATGAGATCTGTATAGGGAGCTGCAATGTTAACTTTTGAGTAGATATTTTCTCTTAACTCCAGACGGCCGTCGATGAGATATTCGATCCTGCCTTTAGATGGAGAAAGTAAACCAGAGATAATCTTTAAAAAGGTTGACTTGCCACTGCCATTTCGACCCGCAACGCCGTATATATTGTCTGATTTAAATATGTAGGAAAGATCTTTGAACACCCAGCCATGCTGATACCTTTTTCCAAGTTGGTCAATCCTTACTTCCATTGGTATATAACTGACGAAACCCTTTCATAATGCCTCTTTCAGAAGAACGAACAAAATCAATGATTTTAGATTTCTCCAGAGACGATGGGATGTTTTGATCTATGAGTTCGAGTGCCTGAGAAGTATTATAGCCTTTGACGAATAAGTACCGATAGGCATCCTGAATCGATTTGATTGATTCAGGAGAAAAACCTCTTCTTTTTAGTCCTATACCATTAATACCTGCATAGGAGATTGGTTCTCTGGCAGCTTTTATATAAGGAGGAACATCTTTGCGGACCAAAGATCCTCCACCTACCATAGCATGGTCACCAATATTGACAAACTGGTGTACAGCAGATAATCCGCCCAGAATAGCATATTTGCCGATATGAATATGGCCCGCTAGAGTCACATTATTGGCCAAAATGACATGTTCTTCAAGTATACAGTCATGTGCTACGTGCACATATGCCATGAGCAGGCAATGATCTTTTATGGTGGTGGTCCAATTAGCTTCAGTCCCACGATTGAGGGTGCAATATTCTCTGATAGTCACATGATTGCCAATCTCAAGCAAGGATTGCTCTCCTCTAAACTTCAAGTCCTGAGGGGCAGCACCCAGCACGGCTCCTGGAAATATCTTGCAATTTTCACCCAGACGGGTACCATCTAATATGCACACATTTGGGCCTATCCAGGTATTGTCACCAATTTCTACATCTGCTTCGATGGTGACGAATGGAGAGATGTGAACATTTTTGCCAATCCGGGCATCAGGATGGACATTACTTAAATGGTATTGGGTTAATACTTCCATGGTTATATTGGGTTTGATTCTCTGCGGACGATCTGAGCTGTGAGCTCGCCTTCAGATACGATCTTATTACCTACATATGCGGTACCCATCATTTGGACGATACCTCTGCGTATAGGGGACATGAGTTCCATTTTTAGTATGAGGGTATCCCCGGGCATTACTTTATGTTTAAATTTTGTATTGTCTATTTTGATGAAATAAGTGTCCCAATTGCCAGGATCGGGTTGCTGAGAGATAGCGAGTATTCCTCCGGTCTGAGCAAGTGCTTCAATCTGAAGTACTCCGGGGAATATAGGATTATCCGGAAAATGTCCGGCAAAGCATGCTTCTGTAAATGTGATATTTTTGATTCCGACTACATGCTGATCATCCAGTTCAATAATCTTGTCAATCAATAAAAAAGGGTGCCTGTGGGGCATAATCGATTGGATCTTTTGAACATCCATCAAAGGGGGCTCGTCCGGGTTGTAGATGGGTTTGCCTTTGAGTTTGCGGAGCTCATGATACTTTTTTTTAAGAAGTTTGGCAAATTCTACATTGGCTGTATGGCCGGGTTTGTTGGCCAATATTTTGGCTTTTATAGGCTTTCCAACCAAAGCCAGGTCACCAATGATATCCAATATTTTGTGGCGGGCAGCTTCATTTGAAAACTGTAACTCTACGGTATTCAATATGCCTTCCTTTTCTACTTTGACCGAAGGCTTATTGAGTTTGGTCGCCAGATCATCCAACTCTGGCTGTGTCATCAATCGATCAACGATGACGATGGCATTATTAAGATCACCTCCTTTAATGAGATTTTCATTGGCCAGTTTTTCAATTTCCCTAAGAAACACAAAAGTGCGACAAGGAGCTATTTGGGTCTCATATTCTGAAAGATCACTCAAACTGGCAAACTGCTGGCCTAAAAAAGGGGATTTAAAATCAATCATTGCAGTGACTTCAAATTTGTCTGAAGGTACGGCAATAAGCTCAGTGCCGCTGAGTTCATCTTTGAAAGATACCGCTTCTGTGATTTCCAGATAGTCCTTGTCCAAAGATTGAGGTTCAATACCGGCCTTTTGGAATGCCCTAGTAAACGGTCTCGCACTGCCATCCATTATCGGAACTTCAGGGCCATCAATCTCAATAAGCACATTGTCTATGCCTAACCCTGCCAGTGCAGAAAGTATATGCTCTACTGTGCTGACCTGGCCTTCGCCGGATTTGATGGTAGTGCCTCTATTAGTTGAAATCACCCGATTGACATCTGCAGGCAATATAGGCTTGTCAGGCAAGTCAACTCGCTGAAATCTAATACCATGGTTGACAGGTGCTGCTTTTACTGTCATAGTAGCCAGCTTACCGGTGTGGAGCCCGATTCCTTCAAAAACACAATCTTCGGATAATGTACACTGCTTCATAATCTACCTGCCTATATTCATCAAGAAGAGAACAACTAAAACGACACAAGTCTCTGAACTTATCTTAATGAAAAGCAAAATTAAGTTAAAAAAAACAAGCAATTAAAAGAGTTTTTATTGGATAGAATATTTTTATCAAATAATCATTCTATCAAGACTTAAACCTTTTTTCTAATTCTCTCATTCTGCGAGCCAAATCAGGCAGATTTTTAAAGATAGCGTAAGATTTTAGATAATCAAAATAGGGTATTGCCGGAGAGCCGAAGAGTTTCTGACCAGGCTCAGGGTGGACAGACATGACCCCACTTTGAGCTTGAATCTGGGTATCGTCAGGCACCTGAATATGACCGGCAAAGCCTACCTGGCCCCCAATCCTGCATCTTGCACCTATCTTAGTACTTCCAGCTATGCCAGTCTGAGCGGCGATGACCGTATTTTCGCCAATCTCTACATTATGTGCAACATGAATCAAATTGTCGAGTTTACAGCCGTATTTGATCAACGTGCTACCCATGGTCCCTCGGTCAATAGTACAATTTGCACCGATCTCAACTTGATTTTGAAGTACTACATTGCCTAATTGTGGCATTTTCTCATATTGACCTTGAGCATTTTGCACAAATCCAAATCCTTCACTGCCAATCACAGAATTGGCTTGAATGACGACCTCATCCCCAATGACACAACCTGCATGTACTTTTACTCCTGAGTGCAGGATACAATTTTTGCCTATGATTACATCATGACTTATATACACTTGCGGATATAAAATTGACTGATCTCCGATAGATACATTTTGCTCTATCACACAATGGGCTGCCAATGATACTTTTTCACCCAAAACTGCAGTCGGATCTATCAGAGCGAGCTCAGAGATGCCACTTGGATGACCATTGGATTGAAAATGACTCAGTAAAGTGCTTAGGCTCTGATATACATTAGGCACTCTCAGCAAGGTAGCATGAAGAGGTTGCTGAGGCGTAAAATCGTTAGAAACTACCAATATGGATGCCCCAGTGGTGTAGGCAAATGGCTCATACTTGGGATTACCAATAAAGCTGACACTGCCCGGGCCGGCTTCTTCGATTTTGCTCGGATGAGTCACTTCTACATCCGGATCTCTGAGTCACTTCTACATCCGGATCTCTATCTATAGTAGCATTGAGAAAAGAAGCTAATTGCCTTGCACTGGATCGCATATCCTGACAAAGGTAATTAATCATCAAAAAGGTTGCTCAAAAATCATTTTTTATTCTTTGGACCTCCTGGGTACTTAAAAAGGGGAAAACACTTTATTATCATTAGGACTTATTGATCGGTCACCCCTAATCATTACCTTTGCGGCTTAATCGATACATGTTTTGATCAAAAGGTTGAAAATCCATAATTATGCTATTATCAAAGATGTGGAGCTTGAATTCACTCCTCACCTGATCGTGATTACAGGCGAAACAGGGGCAGGCAAGTCCATCTTGCTCGGCGCTCTCAACCTGGTGTTGGGTCAAAGAGCTGACACTAAATCAATCGGTGATCTGCAGGATAAATGCATAGTGGAAGCTGAATTTAAACTGGAAAACAAAGACCTCGAGCCATTTTTTGAGCTTCACGACCTGGATTTTGATCAAGACCTCATCATCCGAAGGGAGATCTTACCACAAGGCAAATCACGCGCTTTTATCAATGACACTCCTGTCAACCTGGATATACTACAGACGATCAGCAATGCCTTGATAGATATCCATCAGCAATTTGACACGCTCGATATTTACCAGGTATCTACTCAACTTAAGATGATTGACGCACTGGCAGCCAACAAGTCTATACTCGCTGAATACCAGTTGATCTTCAAGGCTTACCAGCAAGCCAGACAGCAACTTGAAGCCTGGACTGAACAATTGAACCGGCAGCAGCAAGAGGAGGAATTTATCAAGTTTCAATTTAACGAATTGGATGAGCTCGATCTCCGTCCAGGTGAGCTGGATACTTTAGAAACCGAACAAAAAGAACTATCTCATGCCAATGAAATAAAAGAAGTTACGGGACTATTTGTCTCCAGTGTAGCAGAGGATGATCGGGCAGTCCTCAATATATTAAATGATTTGTCCAAAAGAATCCAACATTTAGGGCAATATCACACAGGATTGGAAAAATTAGCAGAAAGGTTAAATTCTGTGACCATTGAACTGGAGGATGTAAGCGACGAATGCCGGACCATATATGATCAGGTAGACGGTAGCCCGATCAGGTTGAATGCAATAGAAGAGCGACTTCATGTTTTGTACAAAATGATGCACAAACACAAACTGGCTCATGCGGACAAACTCATCGACTTAAAAGAATCATTCCAGCAAAAACTCTCTTTTACGGATGACCTGGCTTCTAAAATCGCTGGTCTGGAAAAAGAGATCGTTAAAAAACGGGCTAAGCTTCAATCAATGGCAGAGGGTCTTCATGAACGAAGATTGGGCGTAATCCCGGGATTCATAGAGAAAATTTATCAGTTGATTCATCCATTGGGTATGGAACAAACCCGTGTACAGATCAATTTGAAAACTACCGATACTTTTAATCTGACCGGAAGTGATGAGATGGAGATATTACTTGCCACAAACAAGGGAGGGGCTTTTCTCCCAATAAAAAATATTGCGTCTGGGGGTGAGCTGGCCCGGTTTAACCTGGTGACAAAATCGCTGGTAGCCCAGGCAATTCCCTTGCCTAGTTTGATTTTTGATGAGATTGATATTGGTATCTCCGGGGATGTAGCGCTTAAGATGGGGCAGATCTTAAAGGAGCTGGCAGAAAAACATCAGGTGATTTGTATTACACATTCACCCCAAATAGCTTCCAAGGGGGAGGTGCATTATTATGTATATAAGGATGATAGTGCTGAGAAGACAGTCGCCCAGGTAAAGCGACTCAATAAATCTGAAAGAATACAGGCTATTGCTACGATGTTGAGCAGTAATCCTCCGAATATGTCAAATCAACTTTTAAAAGGTAAAAAAGGTATCATATTTGGAGCTTTGGACGAACAGTCCATTGCTTGGAAAGTGGCTGAAAGAGTGGTTGAAGAAGGTGCTACGATCACATTAACCAATGCACCGGTAGCCATGCGATTTGGTAAAATCAATGAACTGGCAGAAAAATTGAATGCCCAGGTAATACCGGCAGATGCTACCTCGATGGACGACCTGACCAAATTATTTACTACTTCTACCGAAGTGCTGGGAGGAAAATTAGATTTTGTACTTCATTCCATTGGGATGTCTATCAATGTGCGCAAGGGCAAACATTATACGGATCTCAA
>OBID01000213.1_pt1 | contig 26095 bp, 20 predicted proteins | sample 1519781 | NCBI WGS metagenome assembly OBID01 (sample SAMEA3991478, study PRJEB22521) | metagenome | biome: anthropogenic terrestrial biome; feature: sewage plant; material: sludge | place: Sweden | collected 2012-09-26 | reverse complement strand
CTCTTCCGATCTAAGGGGAATGAAAAAGCGAGAACCCATGAAGGATCAAAGGTTCCATAAACAGGTTGTCCCCAAATACCCAGTGCGGCTTGAAATGGCCGAAAGCGTGGTTTGTTTTCCAACTCGACGGGGACTTTTGGATATTCCTCAGGAGCTATCTCAATTTGATCAACAACTACGCTCGAATCGTAGTTCTTTTCTAACATCTCGCTCAACTCGCCGAGATATTTTGTTGGAACATACCCTGAACAAACGAACGTGTAATCAGTTTCTCCCAATTTTGAGATGGTCTGAAGTTCTTCTATTCGATCAGAAATTTCATTTGAAATAAGACATAGTTTTTGGCGATGCAGTTCGGCAAACTGAGCTAGGTCATACTGAGCTTTATTCAGCAACTCAGGTAGTTCAGCAATGCGCTGATGCATCGCGGCAAGTGCTTCACTGAACGGCTGATCAGCAAATGTTTGGGGAAGTTTTATTTGATTCACACGCTTATCAGTGATGTAATCACGAATCTTTTGCGCCTTATCAAGCGGTGCCACAATGATAAGTGCCAGCATGTCTTCATTTAAGTTGCTTACTAACGTGGTTGCCTCGTTATCTGTGACTACAAGCAATTGATTGCGCAACTCACTGACAATCTCACGATAGCGGTTTTCAAGAATGAGCGCGGTGGAATAGAGCTTTTGCGAACCAATAAGATTTTTAATACTAGGCTCCAACTTATCCAAAAGGGGCTCATATTGAAGCAGCTCCGCTTGCTCTTCAGAAAGAATGGTAATTTCTTCTGCCCAATGCACAGCCATGGGCTCAATCTCAGCATAGTACTCCTTGGCTGAGTTGATGAGCTGGTCATTTGAAAGAGTTTTAAATTGGGGCGAATCGCACATATGGCGCAACATATCGGGAGACCCAAAGAGGTTCATCACTAGGGCTTGGCCACGCGAATCGAGCAACTTAAATTCATCGTACTGGGCAGAGAGTTGGCCTTCTAGTTGCATTTGTTCAATGGGGAGGGCGCCGTCTTGAATGCGCTCTGTTAAATCATCGATATGAACTTTTCCAAAACGATGAATATCTTGCAGCGCTTCCATAAAGTGCGTCTTTAGACCAATTATGTAGACCTTTGACATTTCGGTAAGCATGATAGCCTCCGCCACTAGCTGCTACAAATCTATATGAGTAACCTGCCCCACAATATAGGTGACCGCCGAATCGAAGTTTTCGTCAAGACGCGCACGCAAAGCTTTTGCTTCTTGCTGCCCTTTCTCCTGAATTGAGGCAATGGCAGAACGAGAAGCTTGCGCGATTTTTTGTTCTTCTCTTCGCGCTTCTTCACGTGCATTTTCTTCAATTTTTGAAACCATGGAAGGAATTTGATCTTGTGCAGCAACAACATACTGCCGCGCTGAAAGTCGTGCTTTTTCAATTTCAGCGTTGATGTGAGCTTCCGCTCCGATAATGTCGCTTAACACCGAAGAGTCCGGCACTCGTGCCGCGCCCTCTCCCCCTAATTGAGATGTGTTGCCCACTTTTACACCCCCGCGAATTCGCGAAACCTTGGACATATGGTAGATATACCCATCTCCTCACCTGATATTAGCACAATTTCCATTTTTTATTATTTACTAAGGCACCTTTAAGACTTTCTTACAAATTCATCGATTATTACATATACAAAGGGCGCATATATACGTGAAAAATCGTCCGAAAGAACGACGCGCAATCTCAATATTCCTGCGAAGATGTAATTTCCAATATGAAAGGAAGGTATTATGAACAACTCAATTCTCAAAAAAAGCGCAATAATTGGCGCATGTGTTCTGCTCTCTGGCTCCCTCCTTGTAGGCTGCGGCAACACTAAGCAAGACCAAGGTGCGCCACAAGCAAAGGGAAGCCAGAGTGCTCCCCCTAATGGCAAAAAGCCAAGCGGAACGCCTCCAAAGGGCAAGACTCCTCCTAAAGGCAAAAAGCCCACGGGAACTCCTCCTAAAGGAGCCCCTCAAGGCAACAAGTCGTCAAGCGGCTCGACTGGAAGCTCATCAAGCTCAAGCAACTAGCTTGCATCGCTAACCCTAGTAGATTGGTTCACAAACCAAAGCAGTGAACCAATCTATTTTTTTGTCGTGGATTGCTTATACGCGCCCACGAGAATGAATCTCGCGTCTGAATAATCATAGGCGCATGTCACAAAGGTGACGAGGTGATCAGCAGCGGTGACTTCAGAGCTGCTCTTAAATTGAGAACGCGTTTGTGCCCAACGAATATATTCTGAGGTCTCGATATTGCTTCCAACAGGAATCTTGTATGTACTTTCATCTCCGCCCGCAGTGAATCCTGCAACAATATTTATGACGTACTCTTTATCAGGAGTAGATAGCCTCATTATCGGGTGCTGCTTATAATACTTTGGTTTTCGATAGTTATCGAGAGCCCCAAACATAGTGCCAACCCTCATGTTGTGACCGTAGATAACCGAACTTTTGTCAGAAAAATCTGCTGCGTTTCTTGAGTCCAAAAAGATACAACCGGCACTACCTGTCTCTTTATTAAAAAGATGTTTCAAATAGAAGCGGTTATTATTCCCCTGAACAACGGGGTAATCGATTTTTCCGCCGGCCCCATTTATCCAGCCGACGGTATCTGAATTTATGCGTAGCAGCTCCTCAAAGTTCACTGCGCCTCTGTCTGCCGAAGCATTATTGCGATTTCCTGAAGTCACAGAGTGACGCAGCGTTTCGTATGATTTCTCAGATTTTTGATAACCTGACATCAAGATGAAGACCGCGATGGCAGACACAACACACCCAATCAGGGCGCAGCAAAACACTACTTTTAGGACGCTGCTTTTCATCGTTCGTTTTTAGACAAACGTATGAACGCATAACTCGTTGTCGCAATCACTCCACATCCAAGCAGAGAAAGCAAAGCAATAATCAGCGCCAACGAATCCCCTGTGCGAGGAGACGAACTGCCTTCAGCATCCGAAGACTTGCTGGGAGATTTCTGAGCTGAGGCGACCTTCGTATTTATAAACTGAATGTCATTGCCGCTTTCAGCAACCGTTCCTTGCCCATTTTTCGCTTCGGACTTGTAGCCCTGCGTCTTTTCTTCGACGACTGAATAGGCCACCCCAACCGGAACATCTTTGATGATAATTGACTGCCCGCTCTTGAGGCTAACGGTGCCACCATCAGAAACGATGCCAGTCTTATCTCCGTTGTATTCAAAAGTGCCCGTCGCGTCGAGGCTCACAACAAACTTAAATGATTTTGTCTTATCCGCATTGGCGCCCTTCACCGTTTTGCTCAAGGTGAGATTTGCGAGCTTACGAGTATTAGTGAAGTGAACACTTGAGCCCGAAAGCCCAACGGTCCCTGTTGCGTCCTGGGATGCTGATATGTAGTGTGCTGACGGCTCCTCGATAATTGAGTAGCTTGTGCCTACAGGGATATCCTTAATGGTGACTGTTTGACCACCTTTGAGACTGATGGTGCCTCCATCGGCAATTGCGCCCGTCTTATCACCTTCGTATGCAAAAGAGCCTGCTTCGCCAAGGTTTACAATAAAGTTAAAATCAGTATCCGTTTCAGCACCCTTGCCCGTGACCGTTTTGCTCAGGGTAAGGTCGGCGACTTTATGAGTGTTAGTGAAAAGAACCTTTGAACCGGAGAAGCCAACCGTTCCCGTTGCGTCCTGTGATGAGGTCAGATAGTGGGTCGAAGGTTGCTCAACGAAACCGTATTCAGTACCTACGGGCACATCTTTGATTGTTACCGTCTGGCCACCTTTGAGGCTGATGGTGTCGCCATCAGAAACGATGCCAGTCTTGTCGCCATCATATTCGAAAGTACCGGTCGCATCGAGGCTCACAAGAAAATCGAACGAGGTATCAGTCTCGGCGCCCTTACCTGTTACCGCTTTGGATGCTTGAGTTCCGCTTTTTCTTCTTTTCTCGAAAGATCAATGACCTGGTGAATGCTATAGTTTCGCTTTCCCCAGTAAGTGACGAGGCATGAGAATCCTTTGTCTTTGGAGACAATATACACTTCAATATCAGCATTTTTGTTTTCTGCCATAAGATAGCCAAGGCACGTAGCAAGTTGAAAATCGAGCGCATTTTTTGTGCCCGACTCCACCGCAACAAAATCGACCTTTGCGGGAGAAGCAACAATTTTTCTATGAAGGCTGATGGGGATATTATTGCTGTTCGTGCTATAGAAGATTTTGACGTGGTCTTCTGCCGACAGCGTATTGATGTGATCAATACCATGAGAACGCACATTCTCGAAATCAACGAGATAGTGCCTCATATGTATCCCCCAAATAGTGGTAGGGGCGGTGGGATTCGAACCCACACTTGACGGATTTTAAGTCCGTTGTCTCTGCCGTTGGACTACGCCCCCGAGACAAAGCGGCATCGAGCCGCCCGAAAAACGCAAAAGTGCTTCTACTAGAATAAATCAGCACTCAAAATTATGCCATAGAGAATGTCATAATCGCTAATAGTTAGCTCAGAAAGTCCTGTTATGCGCAAAATTTCAGCAATGATGAGCACGCCTGCCAATATAACGTCTGCACGCTTTGGCTCAAGCCCCACGATACTTTTGCGCTCTTCAATAGTCAGCCCTGCGAGACGCTTAACCATCTCATCTAACTCGGCTGCTGACACACGCTGGCCCTGCACGAGTTGCGGATCATACTCATCCATTGCATCGCGTATCGTAACGAGCGTGGTCGCCGTACCAGCCATTGCGACTAGCTCGCAAGGAGACACAGGCAACATATCAAAAAAAGGTGTGAACATATCAGCGATGAAATTTCGTGTGGCAGTGATTTCTTCAATGGTGGCAAGCGGTTCATGCAAAAACATATCCGTCAAACGGCGGGAGCCGATATTGAGTGAACGCATTATTAACGCGCTTTCATCACGACCATCTGGTGAGAAAATACATTCGGTTGAGCCGCCGCCAGGGTCAATGACTAAGAGGTCATGCGCGTTTCTTTGATACGTCGCACCCCTAAATGATAGAAGCGCCTCTCGGTCTCCCGAAATGATATGCACCTGAAGCCCTCGAGCAAGCAGTCCCATCAAAAACTCATCAGAATTTTGAGCATCGCGCGCGGCTGACGTGGCAACGCACACGACTTTTTCAGGATGGTACTCCTCTATGGCTATTGCGAACCGTTCCCACGCAGCAAATGCCGTCTGCATACCCTCGTCACTCAATTTACCGGTGCGGCTCAAGTCTTTTCCGACATGAGTCAGGCAAATATCTCGATGCAGCTCAGAGATGGTGCCCCACTCGTCAACATCAGCGATAAGCACACGCATCGTCACCGTACCAATATCAACTGCTGCTATTCGCTGCATCTATGCCCCCTCATGAATATGTTGCAATGCGAATGCCGCAGCACCGCACACAGTCGTACTCGCGTCTGAGCACGAGCAGCCAATCGTATCATCAAGCCCAAAATCATGGAGCACTTCACGACCGATGCAATCATTGAGCCCCAGAAGCGCGTACGCCACGTGAATATGCAGGCACTTAACGCCAAGCGTTGTCCGCTGTCCGGCGATGCCAACTTCCGCGCACACGTCGTCTTCTTGCCCGCAGCGCTGACACTCTTCGAGACGTGCCGCCCTTAAGGCCACCTCAAGCTCTTGTTGGTTATGCGCCGCGAGCTCATCAACTTGCAGACGTTGCGCCCAAGACGCAATTGCGCCACGCGACTCAAGGGCGCTCACTGCCGCACTCAAATGTGGACAGGTGAGATATCCAAAATTCGGAAAACGCGCGCCATCTTCAAGAAGCGAAGGCGATACGATAACCGTTGGGTAGCCATGAGCGCACCGTGCCCCAACACGCCATGGATTGCGGGGGCTGCGCTGCAATTGAGCTTGTACGACGCATGCGTCGTAACTGTTATTTTGTTCCGAAGAGAGCATCGAGAAAAGGAGTCCAACTGCCAAACGGCTTGGCGGTATCTTGTAACTTTTGAATTTCTTGCTCACGCGTATTGGTCGGCTCTTTTAGCGGCTTACCACCCTGCAAAACGACCACAGCGTGCTCACCTTTTTGAACCAAACCTAGCTCGCTTCTCGCGTAATCTTGAATGCCTTCTGAGGTTTCAAGAGATTGGATATCTACACGGAGCTGAGAGTTATATTTTCTAATTGCGACAAGTTGCTCGCGCAAAACACGCTCTTGGCGCGCCTCGCGATACCAAATTTTAAGTGGACGATAGTACATCACCCACGTACCAACAAGAATTACAACAACCGCAAGCGGAATCAATACGCGCTTGCGCGCAAAAAAGGGCTTAATTGCCGCAGCCGTAGACGCACTAGACGCCGTACGCGTACGCTTTTGGGGAGTATGGGTCTCTTTTTTGGGAGTTTCAGACATAAGTTCCACTCAGTCGGTTAACGGCGCGAGCGCGCTAATCATTTTTTGGAATAAGCATTAACTGGACACCATCATCGACGCGACGCACCGTCACTTCATCGCGCGCAATGCGATGCGCTGCTGTACGCAGATTTCCATACAGACGATTAATGCCTATGGGCTCGGTCGTAATAAATACCGCGCGGTCGCCACCAGCCCTAAAGTACCGCACAAGACGCGTAGCTGCTCCGCGCGGCACGGGATAAGGCACATGGATGGTGCGCGCCTCAAGTTCCCATACACCATCAAGACGAAGGTCGCGATAATTAGGGGTTTTTTCAATGACAATAAGCACGGCACGTTTCATCTCTGAAATCTTATCGTGATTGGTGTCAATATGAAATTCGGTGGTGACGTGAAAACCCTCAAGAGCACAGGCACGTGAGAGGTAAGCCCAGTCAAGCGAGCCATCATCGGGCAGCACAACCAAAATCTTTGACGAAATTAACGGCGCCAGTTCGTTTACTTGAGCAAGAAGACCCACACCACGGCGCGCAGGAAATGAAACAAGCGCACTATCGAAGCGTGCATCCTGATCCAAAGCCTCAGTGAACCCCTCAACTACGCTCAGTTTATCGGAACCCGCATGTTCCTGAACGCCGCGGAGGTCTCGCACAAAAAGGGGCGAAGGCTCAAGTGCCGTGACCGTTGCCCCGCGCGTAATGAGCGCCCGCGTTAAATGCCCGGGGCCCGCATCAACCTCAAGGATTGACGCCTCGGGGGCAATGTAGCGCATGAGCCCCGTTAGGAGCTCACGCGACAAGACATCTTTTCCAAATCCTACCCCTTCATGCATGGCGGCACGTTCTCGACGCGCCAAGAGCGACTCGAGTGTTGCGCCAAACCGTGCATCAGGAGTAAGAAATTTCATATAAATCCTCTCACTTTTCAACGAGAAAAAGTTCTCGTAAAGGTGCTACTTCGAGATATTGTAAAACGCGTCCATGCCAGGATACACAGATGACTCGCCAAGTTCTTCTTCGATGCGAATTAACTGATTGTACTTTGCGACGCGATCACTGCGGGCTGGAGCGCCTGTCTTGATCTGTCCAGCGTTTGTCGCAACGGCCAAGTCGGCAATGGTGGTATCCTCGGTCTCGCCTGAACGGTGAGAAATAATACAGGTATATCCCGCATGCTTAGCAGTCTCAATAGCCTCGAGCGTCTCCGTCAATGAGCCAATCTGGTTAACCTTGACCAAAATTGCGTTCGCTACGCCAAGACTGATACCCTTTTTAAGACGCTCGGTATTCGTTACAAAAAGGTCATCGCCCACGAGCTGGACCTTGTCACCCAAGCGGTCGGTCAACTTCTTCCAGCCATCCCAATCCTCTTCGGCCATACCGTCTTCAATAGAGATGATAGGATAACGCTCGCAAAGGCCAGCCCAGAACTCAACCATTTCCTCAGCGGTTAGTTCGCGACCTTCTCCCTTGAGCATATAGACCTTACGCTCTTCGTCATAAATTTCTGTAGTTGCAGGGTCGAGAGCAAAACGAATGTCTTCGCCCAGCTTGTATCCCGCTTTTTCAACTGCCTCTACGATAACCTGAAGAGCCGCCTCATTTGACTCGAGGTCGGGAGCAAAACCACCCTCATCGCCTACTGCCGTTGAGAGACCGCGCGCTTTCAGAACACCCTTAAGAGTGTGATAAATCTCAGCACACCAACGAAGTCCCTCGGCGAATGAAGGAGCCCCGACAGGCATAATCATAAATTCCTGCAGGTCGACGTTATTGTCGGCATGTGCGCCACCGTTCATGATGTTCATCATAGGCACAGGTAGCGTGCAAGCATTTACACCACCGAGATAGCTATAAAGCGTCAACTCCGTTGACATAGCAGCAGCCTTAGCTGCTGCAAGCGATGCGCCCAACACGGCATTTGCGCCAAATCTTGCTTTGTTGGGAGTGCCATCAGCGGCAATCATGATTGAGTCAACAAGACGTTGGTCCGACGCGTCGATGCCAATAAGTTCATCAGCAAGAGGTCCATTGACGTTCTCAACAGCAGTCAAAACTCCCTTACCTAAATAACGGTCTTGGTCGCCATCGCGTAGCTCAACTGCCTCAAAAGCTCCAGTAGATGCGCCTGAAGGTACCGCTGCGCGCCCCATACAGCCGTCATCAAGGGTAACTTCAACTTCCAAAGTGGGGTTTCCACGAGAATCAAGAATCTCTCGGGCATACACATCGATAATGTCGCTCATTTAAGCCTCTCCTTTGTTGGTTTCATTGTCTGCAAGAGCCCGTTTCGCTCTTTGCCAAAAGTGCTCCTGCTCACTAGCAGTGTAGCTATCTATTACACGACCCTCTTGGGCCGCGAAAGCCTCCATAACCTGCCAACGCTCTACAAACTTACGACAGGTTGACCTCAACGCAGTTTCGCCGTCAACGCCATACTTGCGTCCGAGATTTACTACAGTAAATAGTATATCGCCAAGTTCATCAGTAGCGGCAGCCGTCTTAGGCTGCGTTTCTAAAAATTCGGCGGTCTCCTCATCTAATTTTGCGAGCACACCTTGCGTGTCATCCCAATCAAAACCAGCCGCTACGGCCTTCTTTGATATATCACTCGCAAGCTTGAGTGCTGGCAATCCGAAGGCCTGTCCTTCAAATAATCCCCCGCTATGTTCATCCTCAGAAATTTCAGCTTTTTCCTGACGCTTAATCTTTGCCCATAAATGCAGCGTTTCTTCAGCATTCTCGACATGCTCTTCGCCAAACACATGAGGATGACGCCGCACAATCTTTGTATGCACGCCCTCAATCACATCTGCGATATCAAACTCTTGGCCTTCACAGGCAATCTGAGCTTGCAGCACAACCTGCAAAAGCACATCACCGAGTTCTTCTTTTAACCCAGCGCTATCGCGTGTCTCAATGGCATCGACCGCTTCATAGGCCTCTTCTATCATGTTAGGCGCAATGGATGCATGAGTCTGCTTGGCATCCCATGGGCACCCACCGGGCGCACGGAGCTGCGCGATGAGCTCACAGAACTCAGCAAAAGTGGCGCCCACATCGCGGGCGCCATCTTGAAGATATTCATAGTGTTGAGGAGTATGTTGCTTTTCTGAATCCATCTTAATTGCTCGTAGAGGACGAACCTGACTGCTGTGTCGTTGAGCCACCAGATGTTGTAGAAGTCGTTTTGGCTTTTGCGTTAGCCTCTTTAATCTTTTCGTCATAAATGACGATTTTCGCTTTTTTGCGCAAATCAGATACGAGCGTTTGATACGCCTCAGAACGCTTATTTGAGAGGAGCGTTTGAATTACCGTCTCTTTGGCGTCTTCAAAACTCTGTTGACCAGCCTTACGAGTATCGGTGACCTTGATGATGTGCCAACCATAAGCGCTCTTTACAAGACCAGACATCTCGCCCTTATCAAGTTTATCGACTGCCTTTTGAAACTCGGTCACATAGGCTTGAGTGGGCCAACCGAGGTCGCCGCCGCTCTTTGCACTTGCGGTGTCAGTCGAGTATTTCTTTGCCATCTTCGCAAAGTCGGCCCCATCTTGGAGTTCCTTCAAGACTTTCTTTGCAGTAGCCTCATCTTTGCTCGCAAACAAAATATGCGAAGAACGCTTCGCTGCTGAAACCTTATAGCTTGTCTTGTTCTTATTGTAATAAGCCTGAGCTTCTTTTGTGCTCACTGATGAGGAAGGAACCAATTTTTCAAGTAACTTAGTGCTTAAAAGTTGCCATTTTACCTGCTCGCGCAAGGTGCTCAGCGTATAGCCAGCAGTCTTGAGGGCATCTTCAAATTGCTTTTCATCGCTATAGCCAGCTTTGAGGCTTTCGATGTTTTTTTCGATTTCAGAGTCAGATACAGAGATGTGTTTCGCATCTGCTTCTTTTGAAAGAAGTTGTTGAGCGATAAGTTCATCGAGCAAGGTTGAGCGAATAGTGCCTTCATCCATGCCACCAGAGTTTTTATCAAAAAGTGAAGGACTTTGAAGTTTAAGTTTTGCAACTTCAGCATCGAGCGTCTTCTCGGTGATAGGTTCTCCATCGACCGTCGCAGCATCATTCTTTGTGTTGTTGCAGCCGCTCACAAGTCCAAGCATTAAAACAGCAATAACCATAATCATTGCCCCAAGAGCAATGCGTTTCGCCGTAAGATTAAACATTCATTCTCCTTAATGCGCTCTGTGCGCAAAATATCAAGGTCCCCACCCTTTTACTTACTATCAAACAATATAGCACCCACGAGCGTACGAGCGGCATTTACCACAGACTCTCCATAAGGAACTTTCCATCTAAACATACGACGTCCATCATCATAAAGGGCGCCTATGCTGCGCATTTGCGCGAGAACATTTTCATCAGGCTTTGGCATCTTAACCTGGATAAACGCACCCGAAATCGAGATTCCCTCCGCATGGATATCAGCGCACATTACCTTTATGCGCGTCATCATGAAGAGATTTTGTACCTGAATGGGCGCAGCCCCATGCATCGCTTCCACTTGGCCAAAGAGTTTATCAATGCCTGCCTGCGTGGCGAGGCCAGCGATGCGACGATACAGCGTAATGCGCTCAAAGACATCCTCAATATACTCATCAGGAATGAACGCAGGGTCAGGCAGGTCGATGTGAATATCGGGGAAGCTGACGCTCTCTTCACCACGCGCAGCGGCAACCGCTTCAGAAATCATGCTCGCGAAAAGGTCGAAACCGATTGAGCTCAATTGCCCCGACTGCTCAGCTCCCAAAAGCGAACCAGCACCGCGAATCTCAAGGTCACGCATCGCGATGCGGATACCACTTCCAAGCTCGTCATTTTCTGCAATGGCCATCAAACGCTCCAGCGCAGTTGGCGTCATATCAATGCCGCGCGGGTAAAGAAAATACGCATAGGCATGTATGTGGCTTCGTCCGACACGGCCTTTCAGTTGGTAGAGTTGCGCAAGGCCGAGCATGTGAGCATTTTCGATAATAAGCGTGTTTGAGTGAGGATTATCAATACCCGACTCAACAATTGTTGTCGCAAGCAACACATCAATTTCGTTCGCCGCGAATGCTTCCATGACCTCTTCAAGCTCGTGCTCTGACATCTGCCCATGCGCAACACCAATGCGTGCCTCAGGGGCCGCTTTTTGTACACGCGCATAAGCATCATCAATGGTCTTGACGCGATTCGATACGTAATATACTTGGCCATGACGTTCAAGTTCTGTGCGAATCGCATGCGCCACAATTTCATCATCGTACTCGGAAACGCTCACCTTCACAGGAAAACGATTTGCCGGCGGCGTGTCGATGACGCTCATGTCACGCACACCTGAAAGTGACATTTGTAACGTACGTGGAATAGGCGTCGCGCTCATAGCGAGGACGTCGATGTTCTCACGCATATTCTTAAGCTTCTCTTTGTGTTCAACACCAAAGCGCTGCTCTTCATCAACAATAAGCAAACCGAGGTCGCGTGGTGAAATGTCTTTCGAGAGCAGACGATGCGTTCCGACAAGCACCTTGACCCTGCCCTCCGCAAAACCCTCGACCGCTTTTTTCTGCTGCGCGGCAGTGCGGAAACGCGAAAGAACCTCAACATCAATATCGAAGGGAGCAAACCGTTCGGAAAAAGTTGTGAAGTGCTGTTGAGCGAGGATTGTTGTCGGGCACAACACCATAACTTGCTTGCCGTCTTGAACAGCTTTAAAGGCCGCTCGAATCGCAACTTCAGTCTTACCATAGCCAACATCTCCGCACACAAGACGGTCCATCGGCTTTTCAGACTCCATATCTGCTTTTACGTCCGCGATTGCTTCTTTTTGGTCGGGCGTCTCTTCATAGGGGAACAAGTCTTCCATCTCATGTTGCCACACCGTATCAGGGCTGAAAGCATACCCCTTAATTTGCGAGCGGCGCGCATAGAGATTGACGAGGTCAAAGGCAAGTTTCTTGGCTGCCTTGCGCGCTTTATCCATCGCGCGACCCCACGCTTTGCCGCCCAGTCGTGTGACCTTTGGCGCAGAGCCATCAGGGCCGACATATTTAGTTACGCGGTCAATCTGGTCTATAGGGGTATAGAGCGCATCGCCATCAGCATACTCGAGATGGAGATAGTCACGCTCAACACCATCGACTTCTCGTCGAGTGATATCTTTGAGAAGAGCGATACCGTATGTTGAGTGAACAACGTAATCGCCGGGTTTAAAGGGAAATGTGAGTTTTGTCACGTCAACGTCTTGGCGCTTCGTCACTTTCTTAATTGAACGAGGAAACGCGTCTGTCTGCGAAATGACCGCCAATCGAGCATCGGGCACAATAAAACCAGTGACAATATCTTGGTCGGTCAGTTTAACGCAACCTTTTTTGTCGCCAACCGGTACCGCTTCTACAGCAAAAAGCTGCTCAACGCGCTCACGAATACGGCGGTTGGGCAGAGAAATGATGACGCTATAGCCTGATTCGAGATACGTTTTCATAGCGCCGACAAGACGTACATCACTGCCCGCAACATCGGGACGGCGTGACAATATAGAATAATCCGCTCGTGAAGCGTTTAACGTTGACATCCAAGTCATACGACCACATGAACCGAAATCAAGTTCGGCTGGCCCGAGAAAGAGACCTTGCAGAGGTTGGGTGACTCCTAAAACATTTTTAAAGCCAGCCTTAATCGCCTGGCTGTTATATTCTTCAAAAGCACGCATTGAGGCATCAAAAAGTATGCGTGGCTCAACAGCCTCAACGCAGGCATCCTTGTGCAAATAGTGCGCGGGCGAACCAACGCGCTCAACAAGCAACGACAGGTAACTTGCCAACTCATTAAACGCGATGCCCTGTTCGAGAAGGTCGCGATGATATGCAACTTCTTGGTCAAGAAAAGCCGGCTTCTCAAGCGCGTCAAGACCACGCTTTGCCACATCCGGTGTAAGCATGACTTCTCGTATAGGATAAATTGTTGCGCTTTCAAGTGAACCGAGTGTCTGCCCTGAAGCTGGTGCAAGACGCTTTATCGCCTCAATCTCATCACCAAAAAAGTCGATACGAACACTTTGTGAACCGAGCGGTGGATGAATGTCGAGGATATCTCCCCTCACGGCAAAAGTGCCCTCTTCAAACACACGCTCTCCGCGTACGTAACCCATGAGCGTTAAACGCTCGATACATGAATCAAGTCCAATCTCATCGCCAACCTTTAGTAAAAGGGGCTCAAAGAATTCGGGATGGTCCAAAGGCACAGCACGCATAAATGCCTTTACTGAGCCAACGATAACTCCTGGTTGATTCGTCGCCATCATATGAAGACCACGCACGCGCTGCGAAATTTGCGCGAGCTGGGGCGCTTTGTCCTCCCATGGCATGTCACTTCGCTCAGGATAAAGAGCAACTTGTTCCGCGCCGAGATAGCCCAAAAGGGCATTGCGCATCGAATCTGCTTGGTCCTGACTTTCGGTGATGACGAGAATGGTGCGAGGCCGAACGCGATATTGCGTGGCGATAAAGGCCGCCCTCAAAATTATGGGGGTAGCGAGTGAAGCATCGTTTCCGGCCTTGAGCGTATGCTCAACCTCTTCAAAAGCAGGCAAGGCACTCAATGCCGCAACAATGGTATTAACTAATGACGTATTACGGTTCATAACTACCTTATAGTAGCAAAACTTCGCACGTAAACCTAACGGCGAACTTATGCTTTAATGAAACTACACAGAAAGGTTTAATAATGTCTGCATCAAGAGTACCAAGGCCCGTAAGCCGTATAACCCAAAAGGACAAAAAGCGCGCGCAGCTCATTGCGCAGCGTTTTGCCATTGAGATCCCCGGCGAGCCCGTGCCGGCACTCCATTTTTCAACCCCCTACCAATGCGTCGCCTCTATCGCACTTTCAGCGCAAACAACTGACACCAATGTGAACAAGGTCACGCCTCTGCTCTTCGAGACCTATCCAACCCCGGTCGACCTCGCGCAGGCTTCGCAAATCGATGTTGAAGAAATCATTCACTCTCTCGGTTTTTATCACAATAAGGCAAAAAACCTTATCGCAATGGCACAAAAGGTACAGTCTGATTTTGGAGGAGAAATTCCTCGCACAATGGACGAGCTGATCACATTACCGGGAGTTGCGCGCAAAACTGCCAATCTCGTGCTTTCCGAAAGTTTTGGCATTGTTGCGGGAATTGCCGTCGATACGCACGTCTTTCGCATCGCTCATCGCTTGAACCTCTCCCGAGCAAAAACACCGCCACAAACCGAAGGCGATTTGTGCGCGGTGTTTCCTCAAAACCAATGGCGCATGATAAATTTTTGGATGATCAACTTAGGGCGGACCATCTGCGACGCGAAAAAACCACAGTGCGCAACGTGCTTTCTCGCCGACCTATGCCCTAAAAAAGGCGTTTAGTCGATTACCACTCTAAAAAGTGAGACCCTCAAGACGTTCAAAGAGTACATCTTTGCGACGGAGAAACTCCCAAGGATTAAAAATTGTATCCAACTGCTCAGCAGTGAGGGTGCAGCGATCATCTTCCTCAAGAAGCTCACGGTAGGTTTTGCCGCTCTGCGCCTTCTGAATATCGTCCCAAACCTTCATAGCATTGTCTTGAACGATAGCGTAAGCCTCTTCACGCAACATGCCCGTATCAACTAAGGCAAGTAGAGCACGTGACGAGTAAATGAGGCCCCTTGTGCGGTTTAAATTTGCGAGCATATTCTCAGGGTAAAGTGTCATCCCGTCCAATATCCACTCAAGCTTGCGCATGAGATAGTCGAGCGCAATAGTTGAGTCTGCCATCGTCACACGCTCTGCAGACGAATGAGAGATATCGCGCTCATGCCACAGGGCAACGTTGTCAAAACCAACTTGGGCATTTGCCTTCACAACACGCGCTAAACCACATACGCGCTCGGCGGTAATAGGGTTTCGTTTATGAGGCATCGCGCTCGATCCCTTTTGGCCCTTTTTAAAGGGCTCTTCCGCTTCAAGCGTATCTGACTTCTGAAGAGCGCGAATCTCAGTCGCAATCTCTTCCGCCGATGCTGCAATAGTTGCCATTGTCGCCATAAAAAAGGCATGACGATCGCGAGCGATAACCTGCGTCGAAAGGGGGTCAGGCGTAAGCCCCAATTTCTCGCATACATAGGTTTCAACCGCGGGATCAATATTGCTGTACGAACCAACCGCGCCAGAAATGGCGCCTGTGGCGATCTGAGTGCGACAAAATTCAAGACGATCGAGAGCGCGTTTCATCGCGTGAGTCCAGCGACCAAATTTCATGCCCATCGTCATCGGCTCAGCGTGGATACCGTGTGTGCGGCCAACGCAGAGCATGTCACGCGTTTCAAAAGCGCGGCGCTTACAAATTTCACCGACACGCTTCACGTCATCAATCAAAATATCAATAGCTTGTGTCATCTGAAAGCAAAGAGCGGTATCGCCAAGGTCAGAGCTCGTCATACCATAATGAACCCACTTGCTTGGCTCTCCGATGTGCTCGGCCATGTTGGTCAAAAACGCGATAACATCATGGTTGAGCGTTGCTTCAAGCTCGTCAATACGCTCTACTTCAAACTGAGCTTTTGCGCGAATTTCAGCGGCTTCATCACGAGTAATATCGGCGTCATCAAGCTCCGCCTGCGCCTCGCACGCGAGAACCTCAATTTCCTTCCAGATATTAAACTTATTCTCCATTTCCCAAATGCTCGCCATTTCAGGATATGAATAACGTGGAATCATGCTGGTACCTCTCTAGCGAAGGGGATTGACAGTTTCATACACGATGCCGACCGCAGGGCCAACATGCGTACCAATAACGGGACCAAGGGCGATAAGGTCAACCTTGTGGCCAAGCGCCGGCTCGATATACTCGCGCTGGAACATTTCGGCGAGCGCCTTGTCACAAATATAATGAAGGCAAACATTTTTGAATCCACCCGCCGCCTCAGCATCAGCGAGCATCTTATCGCGCATTGTTGCAAGTGCCTTTGGATACGTGCGCACTTTAGCGTAAGTTGAGGTGACCGCATTTTCTACCGTAAGAATTGGCACAAGCTTAATAAGCGTACCGAGAAGTGCGCTCGCACGTCCGATGCGGCCGCCGCGCTTCAGATATTCAAGTGTTTGTGGAGCAAAAATGAAACGTGAACGAGCCATTGTGTCGCGGGCTGCCTTTTCGCACTCCTCAAGGGTTGCTCCAGCAGCGGCTGCGCGAGCGCCCGCAAGAACCGCATAACCCTCCTGCATCGAGTTTGTCTCACTATCGACAACAGTGATGCGCGCTTCAGGATGTTCCTTGCGAATCATATCAGCTACCATATTTGCCGCCTCAACAGTGCCACTCATCTCACTTGAGAGGAAAACGGCGAGGACATCATCGCCACGTTCAATAATGCGCATGAACGATTCTTTTATTGTCTCAGGAGATGGGAGCGCTGATTTTGGCAGAACTTCCATATCTTCAAGCCGATGATAAAAGGCTTGAAAGTCCATTTCGCTCTCCAGCTCGTGGCGATCACCGTCGTAGATATAGAGTGAAACGACATCAATATGCAGTTCGTCTATCAAAGCACTCGGAATGTAGGTAGTGGAATCCGTAACAACTGATACGGCCATAATCATCTCCTCAAAGAAGTTAGATTTTTAGTATATCGTACCTCTGTAAAGGCTCGCGATATTTTGCCTAGGTGGGTTCTTCAACACCAATAGACTCAAGATTTTTGAGCTCTTGAAGGCGATTCTGCGTTTTCACAATTTGCTTGCGCTCATACATATCAAGATCCGCTTTATGCATTAAGACCTCATACGCTTCGCCATCTTGAGGGTAACGCGCGGTACCAATGCTGGCAGTTATGACAATGTTTTCTTCGGAGTCGCGCGTGCGTAAACCAATGCTCAATTGCTCGTGAATGCTTGCGACGATCTTGTCTACGCTTGGCTCATCTTGACCGACTGCAAAGCAAAGGGCAAACTCATCGCCGCCAACGCGACCCGCAAAACCATAGAGACCAACTGATTTTTTCAGCACTTCGCCAAAGAAACGAATGACTCGATCGCCGAACGAATGCCCATACCTTGTATTAAATTCCTTAAACTCATCAATATCCACAAAGCATATGTATAACTGTCGATCGGGCAACTCGCCGCTATCAACTTTCTGCATCATATCGACCGTTGTTTCTTCAAATGCTTTACGCGTCAACACTTGAGAAACCGTATCAGTACGAACTTGCTCTGTGAGTTTCAATTCCTCTTTTTTAATCGCGTCTACGTCAGCAAACATTCCAATTGCGCCGTAGCACTCATTAATCTGATTATAAAGGGCGACGCTTTTTCCACGAATCCACGTATATTCGCCGTTGATTCTACGCAGTCTAAACACAGCGGAAGTGTCGACACAGCGACTGAAAATATCATCACAGAACTTTTCATACTCCGCGATATCGTCTGGATGAACATATTTCGTTTTTCTCATAGTTTGTGAAGCGCGAGTTAAGTCGGGGTCATAGCCAAAATGCTTAATAAAGAGGTCCGAAATCACCAGACTATCGGTATTGGCATCCCACTCAAAAACCATATAGTCATTGCCTTCAATGACGATGCGATAGCGCGCCTCACTCGCTCGCAACTCTACTTCGCGTTCACTAAGGTCGGCCATCAAGTCATTAAGGGCGCGCGCCACCATACCAATTTCATCATCGCGATCATAAACGATGCGCGCTTTTCGGTCGCCACCCGCTACTTTATATATTGCGGGAAGGAACCTCGCATCAATAGGCCCTACCGCCTTTTCAAGAATTCGCTGAGCAGCCCAGTAAGCAATGAGCACACACATACAAGCCGCTATGCATAAAATGATAAGTGTTCGGTAGATGGGAAAACGCATAATATTGCGATCAGCGAATGAAATTATGGGCCACTTTGCTATGCTCGTTCTCTGCACAACACAATCATACTTTTTTCCATTTATACGCAATATGAAGCGAACAACCTTGCTTGAATCGTCATCCAACTTCTTTATCTCATCAGTTATTGTCTGACCCGATGTCGTCGCCAAAACCGCTGGCGTCAATAATTTTGAGCCGTCGGCTACCAACTCTCCGCTTTGATCGAAAATTGCAACCGAAGCATTCTCATCACTTGAGTTTGAGCTTGTCTTTTTCAAATGTTCAACATTATAGAAGCATACGAGGCGCCCAAGCGTTTCGCCTTTTTGGACAATAGGAACGGCAACCATAACGACATCGTGATTCCATGGCCATCCCACAAGGGTGCCCGCTAGTTGCTGATTAGAAATATATGGTTTTGCGCCGACACTACCATAATCCATATAATCTTTTGAGAAAGTGCGCCCAACAAACTGTGTAAAAGAAGAAGCGCGCACGACATCATATTTATCAATTATCATGCAGGCATCAAGTTCTGTAATGCCCGCAACTTGTTGCTTCAAAAGAGCGTTTGTCTGCTGGACCTCTTGAGAAAAAGCACCCGAATCATCAAAGGTGTTTGGGGTTAGTAATGAATAAAAACTGCGATTCTTTGAGAATTTGACAGCCGAATCAACATTATTAGAAAAAAAGGTTTCGACGCCACTCGTCGCATGCTTTGATGCCGATAAGAGTTGGTTATAACTCGTTTCGTTGTTCAGTTTTAGAAGCTGGGGGACAGCTAAAATGCCCATAATGAGAAGAGGCCCAATGGCAAACGTCATAAGATGCCTTCGCAGTTTATCGCGGAGCACGCGTCTCACCACCACTCGGCAAATCGTCCTGTTTTTTACTATCGGCCAACTCTTTGGCTAAAGCAAAAGTAAGGGGTCTCGAATAGTAATTTCCCTGCCCATACTCAAATCCCAACAGGCTGAGTGCTTCACCTTGCTGCTCATTGACGATACCCTTTGCGGCCGCGTTTACTCCACAAGCCTTTGAAATAGATACCATGCCATCAAGGATTTTTTTGCTATCTTGACCCAATTTGAGCACGTCACAATAAAGCTGGCTCACTTTGAGGCTGTCTAAGGGCAGCTGCGTGAGATAACGCGTCGAGTCCATCCACCATCCAAAATTATCCAAATATATGTTGATGCCTTTAGCCCTCAATCGCTCCAGTGGTTCTTGAACCTGTTGATAAATGACGAAAATATTCTTATCAGACAACTCGAGTGCAACCGTATGCGGCTTAAGACCATAGTGGGAAAAACGTTCTTCGGTGTAGTCAGCATAATCCTCGGCGAGGAGTTCCGATGAGGATACATTGTATGAAATTGGACATCGAGGAGAACCCAAATCACGCGCGTCAGAAAAGACTTGGTCGATAACCCATCGCCCTATTTCAACAATATAGCCTTCCTCAACGGCGATAGGAATAAAGTCATCCGGTAGAACAATTCCAAGCTCAGGGTGACGCCAGCGAAGTAATGCCTCAAAACCAACAACTTCTTGCGTCTCCAAATTATATTCTGGTTGATAGACCATACAAAGTTCTTCACGTTTGAGGGCTCCTGGCAAATCTCGGCGAAGTTTATTCGCGGTTTGCTGTGACTCATTTAAATCAAAATCATAAAACGCAACAGACTTTGAAAGAGTGTTTCGCGCGACCTTAAGCGCATATTCTGCACAATTAATCAGCGCATCACCAGACTTAGCACTTTCATCATTTCTGAAATAGATTTTTGCTCCAGCTTTTGACGCAATGCGAACAGTAAATCCACGAAAATCAAATGACTCGTTAACAGCCGCCTGAACGCGCAGCATATAATCGCGGCACTCTTTCCTTGCGTAGAAACCTTTTGCAAAAATGAGGTACACGTCATTTCCGCAGTAAGCAATCTCACAGGAACGACTTTTTAAGTTTGATACTTTTTCTGCAATGGTTTGCCGCATCATTAAGAGCGATTTTTCACCAAATATCTTTCGATACGAATCAAGACTTTCAATATGTATCGTGCCGACAATCGCCAACTCATCAGGCTTCATTTTTGGATAAAACTCATTTATGTCTCGGACGAGACTACTGCGACTCTTAATACCGGGAATTTCTGGGAACAAGTGGTTTTCATCGCGTAGACGCTCGCTCTCTTTGCGCTCCTCAAAAAATGCCGTGAACAAGAACGCTATGAAGCCTGATAAAAGCGCAACCACCAACATAGCAAACGTCACCCACAGATAGAGGGGACTCATAATTTGGTACGTTGCCTGATTTAGGTCACTTTGTTCAAGTGCCATCAAAACGTACCAGCCTTTATGCTGCTTTAAAGGGGCATACACTGTTTCATAGGAAATACCATCAAATGAAAGTTGCTCGCTACCGGTGTAGCCTTTTGATATATCGCTGCGAAAATTTTTATACTCTTTGCTTTTGGAAGCATTTTTCACATCTGCGAAAAATGCATTCGTACGCTTACGCTCATCGTTGCCTACAAGGATTTTCCCCGTGTCACTAAACACGATTACCTTGTTCACGCGGTCAAGGAGCTCCATATGGGACGTATTAAAATATTCAGCCGTATATTGAGCAGCAAAAAGAACCGCTTCAATGCGATTATTTCGACGAACGGGTTGCGCAAACACAATAATGTCTTCACCTGAACCTAGACGGTCATACAGGCTTGACGATACAACAAACTGCCCCGCTTTTGCCTTCTTAAACCACTCTCTATCCGAAACATTGGCAGTGCCGTTATCCGATGAATTGGCAACTCCATCAAGAGTCGCAATACCCGCACGCACAAAACCCCTACGCTCAGCAAAACGACTGAGTTCTTCGAGTTGGGCAGAAAGAGAGTAAGACCCATCGGCAATAATCGGGCGAGAAGCCATGGATTTCAGGGCCGCTTGTTGTTCATGTGAATTAGAATCGAAAGAATTTGCGAGAATTTTGACGTTGGCAGACAGATTGGACACGGTTTCGTCCTGATAGGTTTTTTGAACCCGATGGATAAAGCCAAATCCAATAAGCGAAGTTATGAGCGCGCCACACAAACCAGCACCAATCACGCGAATGGTGAGTTTGCGCTTTTCAAGTCTGACAAGCATATAGATTTTCTCTCCTACACTCTTGTGTTAATGATAGCAGACTCACGAATCAAATAAGCGCAAAGTGTACACAGTTGTTACAACTGCCCACGAGTAAGAAATCAGACGATAGACTAATACACCATTCAATCACTTTTTGTTTTGGAGGAGCCATGGCTCACGTACGTTCACTCTTTTTTGAAGGTGCCGCCTCAGAGTCTGAGGGTAAAGCACTCGAAGCGGTTAAACTTGGCCGCCCCAGCAGCATGATTTGGAACATCACCAATCGCTGCAATCTTCTCTGCAATCATTGCTATATGGCCGCTGATGGCCACGTGCTCCCCGACCAACTTTCTGATGAGGAGTGTATGAACCTCGTTGAGCGCATGAAAGAAGCACATGTGCCCGTTGTCTTTTTAAGCGGTGGCGAGCCTATGATGCGACCAAATTTCTGGGAGATCCTCGAAGCGGTGCATGAAGCTGGCGTACGTCCAACGGTTTCAACAAATTGCACGTTTATCACTGAAGAAAACGCAAAGCGTCTCAAAGAGAACGGCGTTCGCTGGATTGCTACATCAATGTATGGCCCAGAAGAGTTCCACGACAATATGGTGGGCGTTCCTGGCACACACAAAAAGGTCGTCGACGCCATCAAGACGCTTCGTCGCAACGATGTCGGTGTTGTTCTCAAAACCGCACTCACGAGCGAAACATACGAATTTATCTACGACATCATTCAAATGTGTAAAGACCTCGATTGCGGCATGATCTACATCTGCGACCTTATTACTTCAGGCCGCTCAGAAGGCGAAGAGGATTTGCGCGTCACCAATGACCAGTGGCGTGAACTGTGCGACTTTGTTGTACAGGATATGCTCGACCCCGAGTGCACTCTCGATTACGACTTGGGAGCAATTCCTTCAGCGATTCCCTACATTGCTGAACAACTCATCGCCAAGGGAGCCAATGTTACCAAGGGTCTCGATCGTCTCCAGATTATGTCAGCCTGCCCCGTAGGCAAAGGTCATATGACCGTCAACTCAGAGGGCGGCGTTATGGCATGCCAATTCGCTCAGGATTGGACTGTCGGCAATATCCGCGAGATTTCATTTGCTGAAGCGACAAAGCGCCTCTTCGAGATTGACCACGCAGAGTCAAAGGGTCAATGCGCTCCTGACAAGTGCGATTATTCGCGCATCTGCCGCGGCTGTCGCGTAAAAGCTTGGCAGCGTACTGGAGACGCAATGGAGGAAGATATCACCTGCATCTTGCATCCTCAAGAGCGCGTCATTCCTGCCGACATCAAAGAGAAGTTTTCTATCAACACTGCTCCTTGCCAAGGCAACTGCGGCTGCTAATTTAGTTTTTATCGTTGATTTTAAAGTAGTTGACGGCTTGATCAGATACTGGTTGGGCCGTCAATTTTTGTGTCGGCGCGCTCGTTGAAGACGAATCCGAGGGAAGGTCGAGAAAAGTTGCGAAAGAATCTTCCTCAGGGCTAGTAGGTTCATGAGGAGAGTTCTTTTGCCCGCGATGTTTTACAAGAAAAACTATCACGATGGCAAGAGCAATAAGCCCGAGTAAAATGGGAACCCAGATCATCCACTCGTTTTTAAGATACGCAACAGCTTTCTCCCAAAATGATTGAGTCGCCTCATTATCCCTGCTCGCCTCGTACGCGCTCAGTAACTCATCTTCCCCGTCATTGTCTGATGATGAGTCGGCATCAACAGCAGACGTCCCTGCCGTTGCACTATCCGCAACGAGAGTGGCGCTATCTGTTTCGTCTGAATCGTCCGATGAAGCGCTATCGTCTGAGCCATCCGAGGAGGAGTTGTTTGATTCACTCCCTGCCGCGGCTTCGGCACGAGAAACCAACGTTACCCTTTTCGAAATGGTAGAAACCGAACTCGCCAACCCAGCCCTATCAAACGCCTGCAAGGTGATGTCATACGTACCAGGTTCCACATCCGCAAAAACCGTGTTTGAGGCGCTGACATTATGCTGGGTTATCCCCGCAAAACCATCACCGCGGCGAGCAATGATAACGCAATAATAATCAATCCCTGAGGCGGCATCCGAAACGGGGCTCCACGACACCACCAAATTACGCTTAGTTGCATCGCTAACAGCAGTAGCAGTTTTTACGCCGAGAAAAACGGGAGACGGAGGAGCCGTGCGATCAACTTTGAGCGTGAAACTCGCTTCTTCTGACTCATTTCCAAAAAGGTCTGTGACGCCAAGAGTGACTTTCCCTTGCCCCTCATCCAAAATTTTGAGCGGGACTGATGAATAGCGCGTCTGAGCAACATCCGTTGTCGTCAAACTACCCGACAGAGTCTTCAATCTAATCGTCGAAGTCGGTGCCTCGGAGGCAATTGATGCTGTAAGCCCCACATCAATGCCTTCAGTAATCCATGCCCCTTGCGCTACTTTTGTGGAAACCTCTGGGTCATCGAACGCATACGTAATGACGGGCTTGTCGAGACCAACCATCACTTGGCTCTGACGAGGTAATGAAATATTGCCGGCATAATCACGTGCAACGTAGGTAAAATCGTAGGTGCCAGCGGACAATGTCGATACGCTGCCGCTTGTGCTAGCGACAGTCTCAGCAAGGACGGTTGAGCTCGTCGCAACCGAAGTGACCGTTACGTCGTAGCTTTCAACACCTGACAAGAAATCTTTCGATGGGCCAAAATTGTAAGAAAATCCATCACTTTGCGGTTTTGAATACACTACATCGCCCGGCATTGTGGGGGCTTTAAAGTCGAGCCACACCTCGGCAGTTTGCAGAGGCTCGATTGAGCCAGTGCTACTCGATTGAAAATACAGCGTTGTTTTTCCTTCAGTGCTCACGCGAAGCGGTTGCGAATACGGGAGAAAATTTCCTCCGCCAAAATGGTACTGTGTTGCGCTTGCCCACGAAGGAGCCTGAAGTGTTACGGTCACCGGCTGGGAAAGCCATGATGAGAATGTGCCCGCGCTGATTGTAGCGGACGTCACGTCACTTTCGAGTTGAGTGCCTTGCGCAGCTCGCGCGACAGTGGGCGCGCCCAAAACCACAAGCGCCGCAACGAAGACGCACAAAAAGCGGACAATATTTCTGACGGATTTCTGCATGATTCTATTCTATAAATTAAAAAAGCGGCCGAAGAGTCTTCAGCCGCTTTGTCATCAATTAGTTGCTCATACCTCACAAGGCATGCATGACTATTTCGGAGAGCCAGACCTCGCCTTTTTGCGATCTTTCTCATTGAGAAGGCGCTTACGCAAGCGAATGCTCTTGGGCGTAATCTCAACAAGCTCGTCATCCTCGATATACTCAAGAGCTTCTTCGAGAGTAAAGGTCACAGGAGGAGCAAGAATTACTCCCTTGTCCGAAGCGGACGTACGCATGTTAGTTAACTGCTTTGCTTTTGCGGTGTTAACAACCATGTCGCCCGCTTTTGAGTTCTCGCCAACAATCATTCCCTCATAGCACACATCGCCAGGCTTAACAAAAAGCGTACCGCGCTGCTGAAGTGCGTCAAGCGCATATGCCACAGCCTTGTCGGTCGACATAGCAATGAGCGAACCATTTTGGCGTCCGCCCAAGTCGCCACGATGAGGGCCATACTCAGAAAAGTGATGGAAGAGCGTTGCCTCACCACGCGTTGCGTTAAGAATGCGTGTGCGCAACCCCATAACGCCACGTGAAGGAATCTTAAACTCAAGATGCACTTGGTCGTCGCGCTGAACCATATCGCTCATCTCGCCGCCATTAGCACCAAAAATCTCAATAACCTTACCGGCTGACTCGCTTGGAACGTCAACAACCGCAAGTTCGATAGGCTCAAGTTTCTTGCCGTGTTCATCGGTCTTGATGATAACGCGAGGACGACCAACCTGGAATTCATAGCCTTCGCGGCGCATGGTCTCCATCAGAACTGAAATTTGGAGCACACCACGACCCGCTACTTCCATGCCAAGCTTATTTTCAGACTCAACAATGCGCATCGCAATGTTTGACTCCGCTTCGCGCTCAAGGCGCTCTTTGATTTGACGGCCACCAACAATGTCGCCCTCTTGACCAACAAGTGGGCTTGTCGAAGGCTCAAAAACAACCGCCAGCGTTGGCTCCTCAACCGAAATGGGGTCAAGCTGGATAGGATTTTCAACCGTGGTGTACATATCACCAATATCAGTATCCGCAATACCAACAACCGCTACAATATCTCCCGCGTGAGCCTCAGTCGTTTCTTGACGACCAAGGGCCTCAAACGTATAGAGATTCTTGACACTTGCGTTGTAGCGAGAGCCATCGTTCTTAATAACAAGCACCTTATCGCCATCATGAATGGTGCCCGAGAAGAGACGGCCAACACCAATGCGGCCCACATAACTTGAGTAATCAACTTGGCAAACTTGCAAAGCAAGAGGACCATTAACGTCAACATCTGGTGCAGGGATGTACTCGATGATTGCATCAAGGAGCGGAGACATATCCATATTGCCATCGTCTGGCTCAACGCGCGCATAACCATTAACAGCACTTGCATAAATTGTAGGGAAATCAAGCTGCGCGTCGTTCGCGCCAAGTTCTAGCATAAGCTCAAATACTTCGTCCAGAACCTCTTCAGGACGTGCGCCAGGCCGGTCAATCTTATTGATAACAACCATTGGCTTGAGGTTATTCTCAAGTGCCTT
>OBID01000212.1_pt1 | contig 26103 bp, 32 predicted proteins | sample 1519781 | NCBI WGS metagenome assembly OBID01 (sample SAMEA3991478, study PRJEB22521) | metagenome | biome: anthropogenic terrestrial biome; feature: sewage plant; material: sludge | place: Sweden | collected 2012-09-26 | reverse complement strand
CTTGCCCCTGTTTCAATGTTTACAAGGAATACCACTCCATCTAGGGGCGGTATTCTTTTTGTTGTTTTTTGCCTTTTGTCTTTTAGCTTTTTTCGTGGTCCTTTCTTTTTACGCAGTGCGCGAGAAATTTTGCCTTAAAGGAAAATAAGTCCTTCAAGGTAAATTTATTTCGGCAGTGCGCAATCGAGTGAACGGGTATCGACTGGAATAGCTATCTGAAGACGGGCATAAACTGTATTCCCAAGGCATTCGCTATCCGCAGAAAACTAGACATCTGCATATCCGTCTCACCCTTTTCTATTCTAGAAATATATGAACGTTTCACCCCTACGGCATCTGCTAATTGCTGCTGAGTGAGTTTCTTCTCTTTCCGCCTATTACGCAAAACTTCTCCATAATACCACGCCACAGATTGCTGGTCGAACTCATCTCTTGAAGCTGAGCCTTCCTTACCGTATTTTCGGTCTAATAATTGTGTAGCTGTCATCAGCCCTTTTAGCTTAGTTTCATCAATCTTTATCATAGCCTAACCCTTTCAATATTTTAGTTGCTGTCTTAATTTCCTTCTTATAATCTTTAGTCGACTTCTTCATAAATGCGTTGAGCAATATCACTTTTTTTGCATTATTGATATTGTCGTTGTCTATCGTAAAAAGAATTGTGCGATAGGCATTCATACCGACCGAAACTCTCATTTCATATAAATCCGTTCCTTCTAAATGTTTAATAAAGTTGATTGGCAATATCTTTATTGTCCTTACAACTTGCATTGTATAGTCAAATTTATGCTGGACCTTTACATCCAAATTCGTATAGAAGTCAGAAAATTCTTGCGTAAAAATCAATTCTCGCAAATCATTCTTCTGTAATTCATTTTCTTTCATTATGCAAATGTAACTAATTAGTTTCAAATATACAACTTTTTATTGAACAATTTTACATTTTTGCCTTATCCCTGAAATTTGTTGCCTATTCGTTTGTTACATTTATATTTAGTGGTTTAAAGATAAACGAGCGAACTTATGGGGTTAACCTGGCAATTACACACGAATGGGTAAAAAACGACATTAACATACTTTATCGTTGTGTTTTATTATAATTTCAAAACTTTATCGTATATTTGCAGCATGAAAGAAATTAAAGAAAAAGAAGAAGTCGAACGTTTTCTGAAGCAATTCATGCCCAAACTGGATATATGGGGTATCATTTTCATTGATAGAGACAAAAATGATGCAGCGTTAAAGGCAATGGGGATTACCCCAAAAGCTCGTGAAACAATCATCAGGGGCATTGAAACAGACGATTATGTAGAAACCATTCAAGACATTGCTTCATGGGGGAATATGTGGGTGTTCGGCAAAGATGCATTTGATAAAAACATTTATATTAAAATCACACTTGGCCAGCCTAATAGCAAAACCATCTGTATATCTTTTCATGAATCGGAATATAAAATAGAATATGCCTTTAAGGGCAAGAAAGGAGACAAATAATGGAATTTTACGTTGACATGGCAAGCCCATTCACGGGTGGACGAGTTAAGGAAGTCTTTACGACAGAAGAACAGGAATTCAGAAAGGAGAAATTCACTGTTCATACCCGTTATTATGTTTGTGAAGATACGCAAGAGAAATTTACGACCACAGAGCAAGACGAACTGACGTTCAACGAACTCTATGGTCAGTACCGTACCCTCCATGGAATACCCTTTCCCAGTGAGATTAAGACAATCAGAGAACAGTATGGTTTAAGCCTGTCCGCTATCAGCCGTATATTAGGCTTCGGAATCAATCAGTATGCCAATTATGAGAACGGACAGATGCCTTCAGAATCCAATGGTAAAATGATTCTCGCAGCCAAGAACAAAGAATTCATGCTTGCCCTGCTGGACTCATCCCATAGTGAATTCACCGAAACCGAGTATCAGAGATTGAGGGCATCCATTGCGTCCGCACCAGACAGGATCACCCCAGACAGACGAGTCGCACTGTTTTATTCAGACACCCAGTGTTCAGTCTTCAATGGTTTCGGAGCGCTCTCGCCCGAAAAAGTATCTCAGATGGTCAAATTTTTCATCCATCACGAAGACCGTCTGTTTCCTACAAAATTGAATAAGCAACTATTCTATTCAGATTTCTTGTGTTATCGTCTGCACGGACGTTCCATGAGCGGACTCCGTTACCAAGCTATCAAATACGGTCCCGTCCCTTTTCATTACGACACGATTTATGATAACATCGAAGGTGTTGAAAAAGACATTGTCATCAGGCATAATATCGAGAGTTCATGTCTTCGCTGTGACGGTTTCGACACATCCGTATTTTCGCAAGAAGAGATAAAAGTTCTGGAAATTGTGCTTGAAAAGACAAAGAGTATGACGACAGAACATATTGTAGCAATCAGCCATAAGGAACCAGCCTGGCTAACCCATAATTCAGACAACGGCTTTATACCATATACGGATGCTTTTACATTAAAGCTGTTGTCAATAGAGTCTGCTCCCCTCACCTCTTCGCATACTCCATCCACTCCGAAATAAACACTCACCATTCTTCTCTTCGACGAAGAGAAGAATGGGACATTAGGACATCCATTCCATTTAGTGGTTTAAAGCTAATCGAGTGAACTTGAGGGGGTACTTGTGGGTGAACATGCTTCGGAATATCTAATGATAATTTAAGCATCTTCTAGTGCCATACATACTACCCCCAGCTTATCTTCAATTTCAGCAATTGTTTTAAATGAAAAATTTACTTTTCCAGATAATATTTTGCTAATATATTGAGGAGAAACTCCTAGCTTATGAGCTAAGTCCGAACGACTTAACCTTTCCCGCTGCATGTAATCTATCAGAGTCAAAGAAACCTTTCTAGACCATTTGAGCCAAGTTCCATTTTCCTTCCTCCATTGAGTATCATCTTCAAATTGAGAAGGATTCGCACTTTCGTGCTGCTTTAAAAATTTAATACCTTTTGTCTCCATATCAAATATCCTCCGCTAAATCTATAAAACTATCTTTGCATGCATCTTATCTTATGCAAATATATATATAATTTTATACACACGCAACTTTTAAGTTGAAAAAGTGCAACTTAAAAGTTTAATTTAACGATACAGCGCTATCATCAGTTTGTTACATTTGTTACCCATTATATTTAGTGGTTTAAAGATAAACGAGCGAACTTATGGGGTCCTTGTGGGTGAACATACTCCGGAATATGTAAAAAAAGCCCGTCCCATATAGAGGCAGGCTTATCATTTCCTTTTATAGTGCAGAGAAAATGACCGTAATCACTTATAGCATTTGGTTTAATACCACTGTAAAGATAATGCAAATCGAGAGCAAAATCATCAAGCTTGCCGCCGAGTATCATGATACTTTAAAGTGCTTGGCACAGATAAGTATTATATTTGGAAAAACAATTATTTTCTTTCCAAATTGATAAAAAAATGCTTAATTTGGAAGGAAAATAAATTTTGCTACGACCAAAGTGTAGCTTATTCATCCTTCAAGATAAGCGGTTATTTTTAATGGCAGAACCCAAATCTTCCTTTGGTACCGATTGGTGCGCTATGATGGTACCGATTCGCCGATACTATCAGATGATTTACTTATGATAAGCGTCATTAACATCCTCTTTTATGATATTGACAATTTGTAGATGTTGGCTCCTTGTGATAATATGTGCATACATCTCATGCCCACATGCGTCTATATAGATAGGAATATTTTCAATATCATCACAAAAACGAGGTCCGAACTTCTCAAACATTTTAGTAAACAGCTTGCTTCTATATTTTTGTGGAGATATACCATTATCTCTCTTTTTCTTATTCATTGGCACTTCGTTCAAATCATCGCAGATGAAATAGAATAATGTATTAATATGAGAAGCCAGATACTCTCCAAGAAATTCGCAAATCTGTGCCATAACTTTCAAGTTAGTCTTATTTGTCAAATTTCCATTCCTTGTAAGATATATTGCTAATAGTTCTATATCATTATGTTTAAGAAAATTATTGGTCTTTGTAGACAAAAAAATGTTATCTTCATCAGATAACATCACTATATATTGTTCTCCCTCATTATTAGTGAAGGATGCGTGGATTTGCATTAGATGTTTATTTTATATGTATACTCAGTTTGTTTGCGTAATTTATCTAATTGAGATTCTTTTCTATTTCTCAACTTCTCTATCAAAGTCACCAATTTTTTAGATGAACTTCTAACGACCAATATTTCATGTGTATTTACCATACAATTTATATTTTTTGCAAAGATACGACATAAATCCATTCCTTCCAAATATTTTTTGAATATTTTCCTAAATGACCAAGAGGAATGAAGAACGCACATCTTACCCAAGAAGAGTTGGCACATCGTATTGGCGCCGACAAAGGATATATATCAAGGATAGAACGAGGCTTGACTATTCCTACCGTAGCTACATTATATAAGATTGTAGCTGCCATGGGTATGACCATCGAACTCAAACCTATCTAGCATCGGAACAAACAGATATATATATAATTATTCCTAACAGAAATAACAACATCATACGTTAAGTACTATATTTGCAAGACTAAAAAATCCCAACGACTACGACATTACATTCTCATCTTTTCAAACAGATCGTCAACACTATCGTAACTATTCACTCTACCACAGCGGATATCTTCCTGGGATTTTTCATAATCGGTAGTTCTATTTCTCATAGAAGCCATTTTTGCTATATTCACACCATTTGGCATACATCTCCTTGTAATTATCCTTAATAAACGTACGGATAATTCGAAGCTGTTTTTCAGTAAGCATACCTTGACTTTGGACTTCTGTCTCACCATCACCTTTAACGAAGAGTTTGGCTGAGCCCGATTCTGATAATCTGCGATCACTGGCATGAACATGCATAGCCTCAATAATACAATGTGAAGTGAAATACAGATAGTATCCACAAATCATAAAAGAATAATACTTAGGCATAAATACCATCCTCCATGAATTTTTTGTTACGCTTCCAATAGTCGTTCACAATTTCTATCTCGATGTCATCCATACTGGTTTCAAGTATTTCACCATTTGGTTGTATAATGGAAGCATGAAAAGGAGGTTCTATGGATATGATGCGGATATTCCCGTCATCCAATTTTGAAAATGCATAACCGCATACTATCATTGTCGCATTTTCTATGATTTTATCGATATCAATATTATTAGTCATATTTAATTTTCAATGTTTTAATTGGACTCAGAAATGTCTTTTCATCAATATAAAGATTTTGCAGAATTGGAACCAAGTCAATGTATTCTTCAACTTCACCGATACCTGCATATTTCGCCATGACGACAATGTAACCTTTATCCCATTCCTTAACAGCGGTGTAACGAATCAATTTATCCGGTGCACGAAACCGTATCGTTTGGTTACCGAAACTAAACGATGTCATATTCTTCTGGTTTGACAGGAATGCCACGGATTGACTATTACTATCTGCCTTTTGATTCTTTACTTGTGCCATAATGTTTTTTTCCTTATGCCGAGATTCAGCTTATCTTTTGCAAAGTTACGACATAAATCCATTCTTTCCAAATGTTTTTGAATATTTTCCTAAAGGACCAAGAGAAATGACCTTTATTATATCCACCTATCATCTAATCCGCGAGGAGCATCCGATGCGCCCCCCTGCGGTTGTTTATGGTCAGCGAGGTGCTGCCCCTTGCGGTTTCCCCCCTGCGACATTCCGCAGCTTAGCGTAAAGAATTTGTAATATTTTCGAAATCACAATGAGTCTGAGATTGCTGAGCAATCCCAGGAGCGAATTCTCGGCGTGTGTCTGAACGTAGCGAGTTAGTGAGAGGATTAGATAATTGAGATAACAGGCATCGACTGGAATATTTATATAACGAAAATGATATCAACGAGTTACAAACAGATTGTCCTCATCCAATCAGTCATTTCTTTCACAGTCTTAAACCGATGAGTAGATGTGTTGACAGGTTCTTCATACATTTTTTTACCCGTCTGAGTTTTGCTTACGACATTCAACATATATAAAACATCATCGGGAAGATTTATTGATTCAACCTTTATACCATTCAACTTTCCATGATCATTTACAAATGTATTATAATATTCATCCATAAAACTTCTAGTGGCAAACAAGACCTTAGAGAAATCAATAGAGACTTCTGCTTCATGCGTGTTTTTTACATAAAGGAGTAAATCCTCCACTGCTATTCGCGACTTCAAGTCATTACTTAACACTGATGTTATATCTATTATCTTCATATATATACCCTTTCTATATTATTCAACATATTTAATGTAATTAAAATCTTTATTATCGAAATATATACGACAAATGACCACAGTACCTTTACAATACAATCCTTCGGGAATTTCCACATATTCATTCAAATGTTCTGTTTTCATTAACATTGCAGAACCTGAAATCATAATAAACATACCTCCTAAGCCATCAGTAAGCATTTTTTTACTAGTTACAATACCGAATCCTCTGTTTTCCGCATCTGGCAAATTTTTCGTTGATATTCCACGGTTAGCTGCCTTAAGCGCTTCCATATCAGTATGAATATCAGCATCATTATTTTCCTTATAACTACCTAAAAGGGTAATACCCCTATCAGCAATACAAATATCAATAAATCTTTTTACCTTATTAGTTACAGCAGAAATATATCCAAAATCAGATTTGGCATGCTGAGTAATATTATCCACACATTCACCAATAATATATCTCAATCCAGAAGCAACATTATTTATATTACCTATCTGTTCAATTAAGACATCCTCTATGATAGATTGAATATTATCTTTCAAATCATCTTCTAAACGAGAAGTTGGAATTGCCACAATAGGTAGATAGTCAGTAATAGTATAGGCTTGCATCATGGCACGAAATGCAGACAACCGTATTTCACTTGAATTAATTCCATCACAGAAAGAAACGTCTTTTAAATCTTTAGAAAGTCTATATTGAATATTTTTCCCCGAGCCAGACAGAAAGACAGATAGAGGCAAAGTATAAGCAGGCGCTTTTGTTGAGACATTAGAAAAGTCCAACAAAACGCCATCACTCTCAACGATTTGAACTTTGTTTACTATTTCAAATACATTTGAGAGATATTCTATAATATTGCTTTTGTCCGATATATTTGATTCAACTAACATTTTTACATTTTAAGTATATATGCAAAGATAAACAATATTATTGAATATACATAGCTTTAGGCAATCAAAAAAATATCTCATTTATTATTTTTATCATAAATTGACATATTCTCATCCAACACAACTATTCCTGTAGGTGTTGTGATCACTTAAATTGTGGGCATACTGGTAATCACGTATTGACTTCTTGAATGGCAGAACCCAAATCTTTCTTTGGTACCGATTCATGCGCTATGATGGTACCGATTCGCCGATACTATCAATATCTATGAAAACGACCTCGTGTTAAATCCTTTCGGCGGCACATTTCAATCCGCTAGAGGTGGCACATTCATCGCGTTACTATCACCTAGTTCATAAACCCCAATATTCGCAACAACTAATTTTTTCATATCAGTCCTCTTTGTATTTTAAGTCGTTTTTGTAAAACATTTATAAATTGGCATAGACTTAAACCATTTTAAATTTTTCTTAGAGACTTCCCTTAAACACATGTTGCAACCCTGTTCATTATCAATGAGCAGAAAAGCACCTGCTCTCATAAGATTGTCCGCATGATTATTATAAGCTATCGATTCTGCAAACCTTTTGTCATCATCCGTCATAATCCTCATACGCTTACGTATTTGGATAGCATTTAAAGAGTAGTTGTCCCTTGTGTTTTTATTTTTCTCATTTGCAATAAGCCACTCTGTTATATTCATTGATTTATCTAGCAATTTCTTTCTCCAATCAGATTGCTCATTAAGTTTATCCGATGCGTTCAATAACTGAAGCATATTCAAATTAATATTACTCATAGTTTCATCGTTTATTTTCAAAAAACAGAGATAAGAAGGCAAAATTGCATTTAGATCAATATTATTATATTTATTGTAGTCATCTGCTTGAAGATAAGCATAAGAAGATATTGGCTTTTGCTCCCCGTTTTTTGCTTTATATGATGTATGAATAGGAGCATCAAAGTAATTGTAAACTAAAACCTTTCCGTCCTCTCTCTTCATCGTTAACAACAAAAAATGTAAATTGCATACAGCCATGTCAACAAGTTGAAACCCCATATCAAGTTCCATTGTTTTTTCTGTTATTACATAATCTTTGAGTGTATTTAAATTTCTGGAATCCTCATCTGTGATATTACTAATATCCAAATCCTTATTTGAATGCAGCCTTCCCATTATAGGCAAAAGTTGTCTGTAATGGTCAAGATCATGTCTCATCTTTTTTACGTCAAACATATTATCGTAATGAGCATTTAATAAGAAAACACGTTCCCCTATAGTTTGTTTTTACTTTCAGCCATGGCAATTATAAACTCATACTCTTTCAAAACATCATTCAACAACTTAGCATTTCTTTCATATTTAGCTTGTGCTGTTATATTTTCACCTCCATCCGTTGGAAATATTATTGTTAGACATTTCCTATCTTAATAGTAAAAGCACCCTTAGATAATACAGCCTCATAACTGATTTGTTTATTACAGTCTGAATGAAAAATTCTCATTTCATCAATAAAATTATTTATGTCAGGTGTCACTCGGCAATGTTTAAAAGAATTTGTCGTTTGGTTCGCTTTGTATTTGAGTATATTTCTGATTTTGGAAGGTGTCAGCTTAACATAGAATATCCTTGTGTCATTTTCTATTTCTTCGACGACAAAGAACAAGCATCCCCCTTCCTTCAAGTAATTTTTTAAACTCGTTAGTTTTATACTATATTTCTCTTTTTCTAGAAAATGTTTTACCACTTTACCCTTTACTTGGACGTTTATCCTACAGTCCATGTGAGAGTTTTTTTGATCTTTTGAGTTATAGATAAGAATAAAGCCGTCCCATTCGGGTTCCTTATCCATCTTATTTATATTGGGATTTAGCAAGTCGCTCTGTAAGCAATAACTTTGGATAACAGTAACCCCGCGTCCGTCAATAACAGATGAACTTGTTTCGTTTTTAATATTTTTTTATCATATTCTTGGTTATCTTACTTTGAAGAAGAGATTTTAAATATAATTGAAATCAATATAATATCCCAATAATTTTTATTTTTCTACTTCCAATTTTTTACTAACTCTATATTGTCACTATGCGGTTTGTTCATTTCATCTATTTTGTCAATCTGCACGATTACAGGTAGTTCTGTGATAGTACCAGAAAGGATACATGCTCCAGTTGGCAAGATAGGTAATGTTTCGATTGATAATTGATCAAGGAAAGAAATAGCCTTTTCAACCATATCAATATCCCGATTATTTATCAAGCGATGAATGAAATAATTATGCAATTGAGAAATTATCGTCGGTGAAATATCCGACGGCCTCTGACTTGCGATAGTCATAAAGACACCGAATTTTCTCCCCTCTTTTATAATCTCTTCGAATGTTTCCAATCTGAAGTCTTTCCATGTTTCGCTCTCTCGTTGTGATTCATACGACAATATATTATGAGCTTCGTCTATTATGATGTTCAGAGAATGAGCTAACGCTTCTTTATCTTTCAATTTTTTATGCTCAGAATATAATTTCACAGAGAGTAGCATGGGGATTAATTTCTTCATACTAATATTTACGTTGTTCAGGTTGATAACAGCAAAATTCTGATCGTTCCAAAAATTTTCGTGATTATCAATAGTAAATACCTTATCAAAATCCTTTTGAACAGCCTTTAATTTATTTATAGCAGGAGCGATGTGCTCGTTCTGAGCGCGATTATTCAATACATCATATATCAGTTGTATATATAGAAATTTAATGATGATAGCCAAAAATGGCTCATCGAAATCTAGTTTAGATATATATGCATTAAGAGGCAAATTATCTATCATATTTAAATTACTACTATCATTCAAGTATTTAGCTCCATTATTGCCCTTGATTACAAAAGTATGACATACGGGATACCAATCAATATCTTTACGGTATTCAATTTCATTACCATAAATATCTGTCTTGGGTAGTATTTCTTCAAAATAATCCAATAATAGGTATGCTCTGACTCCATCTTGCATAGTCAGAATATCAACCAATAATTTATGCAAAATATTATGATAATAATTAGTTGCATCTTCACTATTCTTTACTCTTTTATAAAGAGATATCGCTCTTTTGATAAATGGTTGCTGCGTTTTTTCAGTGGCATTCGCAAGAATAGAAAGCAAATTCACATCCAGTAAATCTTCTTCGAATAATGGTATCTTTTGATTTTTATCATTCTCTTTAGTCGACAGATTGTAAATCTTTTTATGTGTTGTGATGCAGTTCTGGTATGCATATTCTCCGTTAAAATCAAATAGGAGAAACTTTGCATTATCTTTGAATTTCTGACTATCACTGAATTTATTAAATAGTTGTTTGTATATATTGGCCAATGTGTATGATTTGCCGCTACCAGTATTTCCAAATATACCTATATGACTAGAAAAAAGCTTGTCCACGCTCAATTTGACAGCCATTCTTTCTTCATTAAGCAGAGTACCAATACGAATTGGCACATCATCGTTACTGACAAATTTATATAAAGTATCAAATTCATCATTGTCAAGTACAAAACATTTGTTACCTAGTAATGGTAACTCCTTGATACCCTTTGTATAGATTTTGTTTTCGATGTATCCAAGTATTTTAACATATAATATTCGTCTCATTTTATCCGATTGGGCAGCATAAGCAGAATTATAAGTTTGATCTTCTTCGATACGTTCACCATCGACCTTAGCAATAATGTAATTATATCCCTTAGCAATTTTAATGTAGCCACCCACAGACACATTTTTAATGAGAGAGCCCTGATAGAAAAGATGAGCAAGATTTTTCTGCTTATCCACTAACACCTGGACTTCCCTACCTTGTATAGAAATGACTTCGCCAATTTGAAAAATAGAGTCATGTGTTAAGATATCTTTATCACTCATAACGTATTATATAGAATTAGCAATTTTATTAAGAATCTTATCAGTAATGGATTCTAAATCGAATTTATCCAAATCATTGATTTTCTGACCATTTACAGTAACATCTTCAGGAGCAAGAAACTTCACATTATTATTTCTGAATGATCCGCCCTTTGATAAATTATTTATTATTGCCGTTTTAGCACCACTTTCGTAAGAAAAGACGATTATTTGTAAAGTTGGATTGTTATTAGCGGCTCGGACAGTCATTTGAGCAATATGTTCATCCGCAAACGAGAAGCCAGCAACCAGCAGCAAAGCATTAGGTTGTTCAAGTGCGTTGGAGAATAAACGTAATAGTTCATAAAAATGCATATCAAGAACTGTTGTGCTAAATTTCCTTTTGTTAGGATTCACCATAACAATTTTTTCGTACTCAGTCATAAATTTTTTGTATGAATCAATGCTGAATGAATCTTTCGTCATAACAGTTCGAGCAGATGCAGTCAGTTCATCTATGGTTTTTGTAGAATCTATTACATTGATAAAATCATCGTCCGGAAGTTCATCTATTGCATCTTTAATTCTTTTCACCTGTTCAAGAGAATCATCAGATGTAATTTCATTAGTGGTTCCATTATCTATCCAATTAGAAGAACCATGAATTTTGATATAATTAAAGGTAGGGATTTCAGAGACCTTTTGATAGTGAAGACTTTCCTTCGATAAGATTTTACTAAAATTATCCTCATCAAATCGTGTATCCATGTGCCCTCTGAAGCCATCATTAAGTTCAATACCTTTAGAACAAGAAGCACGCTCAATAAACATATCAATATTAGTGGAGAATATGTTTATTTTCTTACTAAGTAACGGAACTTGTCTTTTTGCTACTAATAAATTCATTGTTCCAAGGAACGACTCATAATTATGGAGTACTTTGCTGTATTTATCTCTATCATCACCAGTTAAATGATTAATTACATTTTTATGATTAGGCCATATCACATTATTAAAATACTGACGATAAACTGAAGCCGTTAAAATAGTATTTTCGTCATTTTTAGGCAAATTGTTTAACTCTGTTAACCGTTCCTCTATTGATCCCAATGTAGAGAGGTATGGTATAGATAACCCCGAACCGAATAAAAAGTTTATTCTTCCCGATTCAAATAATTTTTTTATATCATCAAGTTCCATGTTCATATATAGATTATTATCCCTTATTTGTATTCTTCATCAATCCATTATTAAGTTTATATTTGTGGTTCCCATCGTAATAGAAATCATCTCTTTTGCAAAGGTAGTAATTATTTTCAAAAATGGTACGATGCTGTCAAAAAATATTTGTTTTTTGACGGCATCGCTATGAAAATAAACCTAACAGAAATAACCATATTGTCTTACAATCATCATTATAAACAAAAATATTCGACGAAAAAGTTATATACTAATATAACTTTATATATCTTTGCACTATGAAAAGAAAGATTATAGCCTACCAAAACGAGTATTATGACCAAGAGAAATGACAATTATGATGTAAGTGCCCAACTCGCAAGAGAACTTGGAGCTCCGGGCACAAAAGAGCGTGAAGAGAATACCGAGAAGGCATGGGAAGAATATAATGCGCAGATACTCCTTGATGCACGCAAGAACGCCCGTCTTTCCCAAGAAGAGTTGGCACATCGTATTGGCACCGACAAAGGATATATATCAAGGATAGAACGAGGATTGACTATTCCTACCGTAGCTACATTATATAAGATTGTAGCCGCCATGGGTATGACCATCGAACTCAAACCTCTATAAAACGACAAATTCCCCCTGACTTTCTTATATGGCAGAGGGGATTTGTTACATTTGTTACCCGTTACATCCGTAACATTTAGTGGTGTCTTAAGACATGTGGGGATAAAGTTTGATATAGGAATGACAAGAACATCACGATAGAGACCTCAGATTTAAGTTAGAATTATTATTGAATTTTCACTTCCTAATCCAACTTCGGAAAGCAATTCGTCTTCTGCTTTCAGTAAAATCTGGTATCTCAGATCTTCAAATCGCTTAAAATCTTTATTAGTATAAGCAGACACAGTATCGGGAGTGAGGCATAGCCTGTCTAAAGTATCTTTAGAAAAACTTGAACCACGTTCCATGAAATTTGTTAGTTCCTCTTTGTCATTAACACTCAGACATGCAAAGTAGTATTGCGGCATTTTCCCATTCTTTAGCTTATTTATACCATAATAAGCCATATTGTCATTTTTGCCCGAAACCACAGCTGATCTGATCATAGATATAATCAACAAATCCGTTTGGGCATTTTTCTGGTTAAATTTAAAATCCAAAAATTCAATTCTTGCGAATTTAGAATATTCTATAGCTGTAGTCTCCTCTTCCTTAATATATTTTTCGAATCTGCGAAAAATCTTTCTCACATTACTCAAGGAACTGTTCTGAAATGCCTGAGTGGCGGTAGTATAGAAAAACCATTTTTTTAGTTCTGCAATCTGAATCAGGTCAAGATTGTTATGCTCCTTAAAAAACCATGTTAGGGCAATTAGTTGCTTAGTATAAGGCAGTAGCTTGGTATCCCAAACATAACAGTCATTGTAAAGAAACTTCACACTCTGAATAATGCTCTCCTTAATGCTGGGCAACTGTGATGAGAAGTCCATATTTTCCAGGTCTGACATCTTGGCATCATAGAAATCCTTGTTAGCAAACCTATAAAAACACTGAAGTATGTCATCAGAAGAGAGAGACGAGAAATTATATTTTTCCAAATCCTTCTTAATGTTCTCTATCTCTTCTGTAAGCAACAGTCCCCCCTTTGAATATGTCACAGCCTGAAGCATAAACGTCTTATTAATTTCAGTGCCTTTAGAATTGATGCGAGAAAAAACGATTTCGGCCTGTTTCAACGAACAGTTGTTTATAAATACTTCACTGATGGTATATCCCTGAAGAATTGAGTTCAATTTTTTAGCGCTTTCTACATATTGTTTTGCTTTTACTTCATCATGATGGTATGCAGTCACAATGTTCTGCATCTTGCTCAGAAGCGTAAAAGTATCATATACATCAGAAACCTTTAAATTAGTAACAGTTTCAACGTTTCTAAAAGAAAACTTACAAGTAATAAGATTGAAGTACAAGTCGAATTTTTTATCTCTTGGCCGAGAATTCTGCACGCATCCGTAAAAGGCGGAGAGACGCTGCCTGCCGTCAAGAACAAAATACTGCGGGTTTGCACTACTGGTAATATTTTCGTCTGAGAGGATGTCCTTGGATAGCATATCTACATCTGGCTGCCACAATATGAGGGAACCGATAGGATAACCATTCCAGATACTGTCGAAGAGGTCTACCACTTGCTGGGATGTCCACACAAAATCGCGCTGAAAGACAGGTATCGCATAAATACCCTTCTGAATCTTCTCGAAAATTTCCCTCAAGAATTCTCTCTCTGATTTTATATCAATCCTTGTCATATAGGCTATATTATTTTAACGATTTTAAGAAGAAACAATTGCAATTCAGACATATCCTGACCGTTTACGATGAAATGCTGAAGCCCATTCTCGTAATCATATCTCGACATAGAATTAGCTAATTTCGGCAAATCTTCTTTATGAAACCGCCCTTTTCCTTTATCTACTATCTTCTTATAATTTCTATCAGTAGGATCAGCAGGCCAAATTACTATAGGGTTGTAACTACAAGTAACATAGCTGGAATCCGGAAAATAATTCTCAATCGCTCGCTTATACCATAAATGCCATATATAAAGGGGGAAAGTCAAAGTATATATGTCACTATCTGCTAATGTATGATGGTTTTTACCGCCAGAAAGAAAACCAAACAAGGGGTCTCTGTTGTCTGGTAGGATAGCAGATTTCATATCCCTATCCATCAGTGTACAGAATTTCTGTTTAACGATATCCTTATATTCACCGTTATTTATAGATTTCAGGTACTCTTCAAAACCTCCATATCCGCCGCCATTGGCAAATTCGAGCCAGCCCTTATTGCATGCTATTTCCAACAAAGTATACATATTGCCGTACTGACGATCGTGCTTGTAAGAGCCTATCATGCGTTTATAAACAGGTCCCTCATACATTTTGTTTTCCAAGAGCAGCCGTGCAGGTTTTTGCAATAGACTCTTCAATATATCTGCCGCGTATGCTGAACCATTAATTGTTGTGAGATAAATACGATGCTCATCGGTTAGATGAGTGAATCTGTTTAGAGCATACATAAATACCTTCTTTTGATTAGTACCGCAATGTTTAGCAACACACTTCTTTAACCTGACTTTATGTTGAGGTTCACAATCTATAAAATGACCGTGTTCTGCCGCATAATAGCAGAAATCGGCAATATCAGCATCGCTAAATTTGCCAAAAAAAGAATCTTCAATTTTCAGAATCATAAGCTTAACTGGTCTATTTCGCTGATAATATTGAAATTGTCCTCAAAGAGACCTGATGGCCAAAATGAATATTCCAGATTTTCCTTTATTTCAATTGGACGCAGGATGGCGTCCTCTTCGTTATGATCCACGTAATATATCGCCAGATCATCACGTGTGAAACTTTTATTAGGATCTGCAATCATCATCTTTAAAGCCAAGAGGAAAGTCTCAGAGTGAGTTTCCACAATGAACGATTTATTATTAGCCTTAGCAGAAGATACTATGCGCATAGCTACTGTAGCATGAGCAGCAGGATTTAGATGCAGTGAAGGCTGCTCAATGATAGTAATGTCAGCATGAGGCTGAAAACTCTGAACAATAATAGGTAGTACCTGAGCCATTCCGATGCCCACATCAGCAATATTCACTTGAGCATTACCTCGGTTCACATTCAAACAATAGTTACCAGATCCGACACCCTGTTCAACTATTTCCAGACTTTGTTCATCCATGTTTTGTCTAAACCACTCAGACACGTCAGAAAGCAATTTGGTATTCTTTAACTCTGAATTAAGAAGCATCTCATAAGCATTACTGCCATCGTAGCCCACATAATCAGAACCAGTTATTTCATTTTTATGAATCAGTCGCTTATCAGATATTCTAAGCGGACCGATATAATCTATAGAGAATCTCACAGATTCAAGAGGTATTCCGAGAGATTGGAAATCTTGCTCTCTTATTATCCCATGTATACCAGAATTAGCAGACTCTTTTAAATTTGTAAAAACATTATCACTAGCACAACCTTTATGTGACAAACTATACTTGTGTACATACAATTCACCCATCTGCATGATATACGACAACTCTAAATTGACATCATCATCAAATGTCAAACCTAATGTCATCTCGGAAGTAACACCATTATGGAAAAGATCCTCGTAAGTATTACCAAGAACGACATTACCTATTCGCATCGGAATAAGATTTGCAGAATCTGGAGCCACAGACTTAGCCATAGAGGCAATAAGTTTACAAATAGAACTTTTACCACTGCTATTCTTTCCGAGAATGACGGTAACTGGTTTTATTGTCATTGAAGATTTCTCTTCAAAAGCTTTATAGTGTTGAAAAGATAATTCCTTTAACATACGATTTAATCAACAATTTTTGCAAATTTAATATTTTTGTCGATAATCAGCAAATTATTCATAAATAATTAGCAATTTTTATGTTAGCGTCCAATTTTAAGGATGCCCGTTGTGATTCACCAGCCGTCACCTTACGCCACCCTTACGTCATTTGACGATAGCGCTGTATCGGTACCACGCGTAGCGGTGTAATCGGTACCAAATTAGCGCTATCGTCACATGGGAAGAATATAATGCGCAGATACTCCTTGATGCACGCAAGAACGCCCGGCTTACCCAAGAAGAGTTGGCACATCGTATTGGCGCCGACAAAGGATATATATCAAGGATAGAACGAGGATTGACTATTCCTACCGTAGCTACATTATATAAGATTGTAGCTGCCATGGGAATGACCATCGAACTCAAACCCATCTAGCATCGGAACAAACAGAAATATATAATTATTCCTAACAGAAAGAACAACATTACACGATAAGTACTATATTTGCAAAACTATAAGTTCCCAACGGACTACAACACATCGTCTGCATTTTTATATCATTCCTATTTGCAGACGAACGTGCGTATCGACGCACAAAAAAGCCCTCTTCACCTGATTGTGAAGAGGGCTCCCCTTTTATCTAGCACCTGAACAAAATTATATCCACCTATCATCTAATCCGCGAGGAGCATCCGATGCGCCCCCCTGCGGTTGTTTATGGTCAGCGAGGTGCTGCCCCTTGCGGTTTCCCCCCTGCGACATTCCGCAGCTTAGCGTAAAGAATTTGTAATATTTTCGAAATCACAATGAGTCTGAGATTGCGAAGCAATCCCAGGAACGAATTCTCGGCGTGTGTCTGAGCGTAGCGAGTTAGCGAGAGGATTTGGAAAATATCACAAATTTAGCGTGGCGAGGACGTCGCCACTTTCTCTTCCTTCTTCTCTTCGGTGAAGAGAAGGAGACAACAGCCATTTCCATGCCGGTACGACATCGATATCCACACCCTTTTCTGTGATATGGTCTGTTTCATCATAAGTGACGATCAGGAGTTGCCAGTCGTTATGGCTTTCACCGAAAGAAAGAAGCGGAACGACCTCTCGATTATAAGTGTCCTTCTCCTTGATGGAATAGGATACCTGAACAGCCATCTTCACCTTATCCACGACAAAATCAATCTCCCTGGTATCACTGAAATACGAAACCTGTTCCCTTTCATACAGACGGCACAATTGGACGGCTACCACATTCTCCAGAAGTGAGGTTTCCGGGTTGATGAGAAACAGATTCAACAGTCCGTTGTCGATAAAATAATATTTTTTGTTACTTTCTTTGTCTGCCAGTTTGGATAATTCATTCTCCACGGGCAACAGGAGCCAACTGTCAGCGGCATATTCTACATAGTCCATGACCGTAGGGACTGAAATCTTAGAACCCGTAGAGACGACGATATTCTTCAACCGGTTGAAAGAGACAGGTTGCTTCACACTCTCCGCCAACTTCTTGATGAGGATGTTGAGCGCATGTTCGTTCTTGATACTGTTTCTTGTACAGATGTCACCTAGATAGATTTTCTGGTACAGGCCTGACAGCATCTTTCGCTTGTTTCTGTATTCGCTGATTTCGGGCAGACCGCCGTAATAGAAAAACTCATTGAACGCTCTGACCACTTCGCTTCTTTCGATTGTGGAATCTATCCAACCGTCTTTCAGTTCTATATGGTTGGCGTGCAGATATTCGCTGAATGAGTAAGGATAGACATCAGTGATGAAAAATCTGCCTCCCAATGTGGTGGCAACATCCTTGCTCAGCATCTTGGCATTACTGCCTGTCACATAGATATGATATTTGGCATTGGCTAGTCGGCGGACAAACTTATCCCAGCCCGGGATATTCTGTATCTCATCGAGAAAGATATAGGGCTTTTTACCATAAGTCTCCAGATGTGTCTCCAACAGAAGATTGAGATCGCTTGCCTCCAGTTCGGACAGACGTTCGTCCTCGAAATCCACAAACAGGATTTCATCCCATCCCGTCCCTGAAGCGAGGAGCTGCTTTACGCGTTGAAACAGAACGTATGATTTGCCTACATGTCTTACACCTACAAAGACATAGTTGCCGTTGTCCTCAAACTCGATGGGGCGGAATATGACTTTCGCACTTTCTATCTCGTCTCTTTTGTCCCTGAGACAAGCCCTGATGATCTCTTTCGTTATTGCCATTTTAAATTCAATTTCATAAGAACATGGCAAAGTTATAAAATAAACTTTATAAAAACAAATATTTTCTATTAATTTTGTTTTATAATATTCCGTATATGACGATAGCGCTGTATCGGTACCACGCGTAGCGCTGTAATCGGTACCAAGTTAGCGCTATCGTCATATTATATAAGATTGTAGCCGCCATGGGTATGACCATCGAACTCAAACCTATCTAGCACCTGAACAAAATTATATCCACCTATCATCTAATCCGTGAGGAGCATCCGATGCGCCCCCCCTGCGGTTGTTTATGGTCCGCGAGGTGCTGCCCCTTGCGGTTTCCCCCCTGCGACATTCCGCAGCTTAGCGTAAAGAATTTGTAATATTTTCGAAATCACAATGAGTCTGAGATTGCGAAGCAATCCCAGGAACGAATTCTCGGCGTGTGTCTGAGCGTAGCGAGTTAGCGAGAGGATTTGGAAAATATCACAAATTTAGCGTGGCGAGGACGTCGCCACTTTCTCTTGCTTCTTCTCTTCGGTGAAGAGAAGGAGAACCCCTTTGCCAAAGAAGAAAGAAGAGAAGAATACCCCGAATTACAGATGATAAGCAAAAGAAAGTTGTGTATCCGTCACCCTGGCACATACATTTTCGAAATCCTTATAATAACTTCTTCGTAAGAAATAATAAGCCTCTAGGGATAAGGACAGACGGTGCGAAACGAAAACCTCTATCGACGGGTTCAGCACCATCATGCTCGCATGGCCCCGGTCACCCTGTATGTTCTCCACTTTCTTATCACGCAGTTCCTCTACCGTGCCACCCTTCCAGGTATACAGGTTGATGTCCATCACGTCCAGTCCTATATCCACGGCATGGCGGTAAGCCACCCTCGTCGTGCTCCTTACACTGAAACCGCTTCCCATATTATAATCCCTGTCACCATATCTGAAGTGATCCGATTTGCAGCCGCCCAGTATCACCGCACCTGTAAAGATGCCCTCTTCTATACGCCAACTGCAGCGGTCGCCATCCGTCCCCACTACGATGCCCGGACCGAAACTTGCTATCTGAGCCAGTTCCACAGACGGTCTGTCATCCGCCCCCGTTTTTTTCGAATTGAAATAGTCGAAGTATTGATAGATGCCATACGTCGTACGCCAGTCACCCTTCCCCTTTCTCACGCCCGTCACCAGGTCGCCGATGATATCCAGTTTACCCACCAGCGGTTGCGAACCGTCCAGGCACAGCGAAGACTTCATGCGGAACGCCTCATACGGTTTTTTGCTCCGATCCAGAAAGTTCCCGTAGCTACAGTTCAGGTTGATACCGAAATAAGCATCCCCCCTCATCAGTCCCGTACCCTCATAGAGAGTACCACCATAAGCCCCCACGCTCAGATCAAAGGCCGACGGTCTTCCTCCGTTCCCGTTCCGGGGAGAGCGCACCCGCCACGAGTCACCGTTCAGCAGTCTGTTCAGTCCACCTATCGGATTGATCAGCAGCGCCAGCACCTCTCGTCCTACCCGTTCAGCGCCCCGTTTCGAGTCGTCCAGTATGCCCTCGCTTATTCTGTGAGTCGCCTCACCTATTGCCGAACCGCCGATAGAAGTCGAGATGATATCATTAGTCGATGGATGCTGAGCTTCGGAGAAATACTCCCATGTCAGACTGCCCCCCAGCGCATACGCCGTGCTCACCCAATAGTTCATGCCGTTGCTTCGTGCCGCGTTATAATACAGATTACCGTTATAAGGATGTCCGAACAGGTTAGTCACAAACCTGTCATAGTCCCAGTCCCAGTTGAAACCGTTATCAAAATTATTTTTTATCGTTTTCCCACTTATTTTGAACCAGTCATCCTTCCTCACGTACCTGTCATAGAGCCACAATCCCGTGTTCATCCCCACGACCAGCGCCGCAGCCCTCAGCGGTCTTTTCTTCACCACCACACACGAAGAGTCGCAGGCAGCGGAATCGCCGACCGTCATCTCGCAGCAGTCCATGCCTTCAGCGGCACTGACACCACACGCTACGAAGAACAAGTCCGCAGCCGTTATAATAATACGTCTGATAGTTGAAATCATCTTATATGCAAAGGTAGTAATTATTTATGAGAACAGGACAATGCTGTATGTGTTTTCTTGCTAATCAGGGCTCGCCAAGTGCTTCTACCAGGAGCCTAACCTGCGCGGGCGTGTACGTACGCGCGTTACGACTGCTGCCCATCTCATCCAACTGACTGCGGAGGTTGGGACATCTGTCTATCCATGACGAGAATTTTCTGAATGCTGAACCGGGACTGATCTCGGGACTGTAAATCTGTGCCAGTTCGGTGCGACCGTAGGCTTGTATTCTGAATTGTTCCATGGTGCAAAATTACGAAATTTTTTGCACCTGTGCAACTATTTCGATGCCTATAACATGCAATAATCGGCAACAACGTGCGTCAAACCGCTGTAACGCGCAATAACTTGCTGTCGGACTTCGCGGATGACATACCTTTGCATCCGTGTTCCGGAAACACGTAGTAATCAACAAGAGTATTAACAATATAAAAACAAAAGAAATTATGTTACAGTACAAAAAGTTTGAAAACAAAATCCCTGGTTCGACGTTTACAAGGAATACCACTCCATCTAGGGGCGGTATTCCTTTTTTTTGTGTCAGGGTGAATGATGGTGAAAGGTAAAATGATAAACTTTCTATGCGAGCGAGCGGGTTAGGTTATAATAATATAATAATATAATAACCTAGCGGGCTCGTAACAGGAAAAAGTTGATTTCATACGCTTCACCACCCTTCACCCTGCTGATTTCCCCTACCCGATTCCGTGACCGAAATTCTCGTTCAACAGGTCCGAGAGCCTCTTTCTGAAAGCCCAGTATTCATCCAGTATCTCCGTCACTTTCCCTTGGTCGATGTCAATGTATTCCGCAATCCTCTTCTTGTAGATATACTCCATCTCCAGGTAGAGGTACATCACTTTGTCGAGTGGTTCACGCTCCCTGGCATTCACTCCGTCGAAGTCGATGAAGCGATGGAAGAAACCGTGACCGAGATGATACTGGTCTTCGAGAGCACGACGGTCGGAACGTGTGACATGGATAAACTGATTCAGGATCAGAGCCGCGAACCTGTGCAAAAACTGCACGCGTTTGATTTTTGTCATAATACTTTTGATTTTTTAGTTAATAAATGTTTATATCCGTCCGGGATTTAAGACGGGGATTTGCATATTCTTTAAATTTATATTTCCTTTGCAGTCCGTAACGAATACGGATATAAATTTAAACATAAAATTAGTAAAAGAAGATTCCCATGGCAGAAAATTACTTCCTACCATCCCTTTTTAAGGGTTTGAAGACGAAAGAGTGTGAAAGAATAGCGTGGAGCGACGTGTACGGTCTCATCAAGAGCGACCTGATGAAGGAGAATACGGAGAAGTACCGCACGATGATGGCGACGGGTATGGAGACCAACGCCAAAATACTGAAGAAGACGATGCTCGCTATCACACCGGCGATAGAATGCAAGGATGGCAGGAAAGAGGAGAACATCGTGGGTATGACAGGGGTATCGCTCTGCGACTTCGACCATATCGACGACCCGGCGCTGCTCGAAGAGGTACTGCGCAAGGCGAAGGACGACGCCCATTCGATGATGGTGTACCGCACGATATCGGGCAAGGGTGTGAGAATCTTCTTCAAGGTGGAAATGACTCGCATATCGTATCAGCAGTCGTTCAGCACGGGCAACAGGTATTTCTCCCGACTGCTGGGGGTGGAGAGCGACGGGAGTTGTAAGAATATCGGTCGCACATCTCTGCTCTGCCACGACTCCGACGCCTACTACAATCCGGACAGTGAGATGTTGTGTCTCGACGTGACACAGGACGGTCTGGACATAGGGCGATGCGGACAGGCGGTGCTGCGGCATCTCGAGGCCAAGGGTATGGAGTATGTGGAGGGCAGGCGCAACGCTTACATATCGCGTGCGTGCTATCTGCTCAACGCTCTGGGGGTCAAGCAGGAGAATGCCCTGAAATGGGCTGAGGAACAGTTTGCCGACTATGATGTCAATGAACTGCGCGGTGTGCTGCGGGCATGTTATCAGAAGACCGCCGAGCACGGTACGATGCGTCTGCAGAAAATGGAATGGGCCGACCGGGATGTGGACACGCGGAAGAACAATGATGCGACCGTGGCCGACATCGAGCGTTTCATATCCCATACCGCCCATCTGCGCCATAACATCGTGAGTTCGAGGACGGAGGTCAGGTTTATCGACCAGGACGGTGAGCCCGTCTCCGAGTGGGACAACTTCACCGACCGCCATCTCTGTACGTTATGGGAGCGGATGAGCAAGGAGAGCCGACGTATCAAGATACAAGATATCAGTCATGTGATCACTTCCGCTTACGTGCCGCTCTACGATCCTTTCAGGGATTACTTCGACAATCTGCCCGAGTGGGACCAGAAGACCGACTATATCGAGCGTGTCGCCGACATGGTGACGCTGAAGGAGGATAACAACGACACGGACATGGAGAAGTTGCGGAAGCAGTTTCGCGACTGTTTTAAAAAGTGGCTCGTGGGCATCGTGGCGTCACTCGTGGGCGAGAGCGTCAATCATGAGGTACTCATTTTCATCGGCATACAGGGTATCTTCAAGACGACCTTTTTCCAGTACCTCTTCCCTCCCCGTCTGCGTGATTATTACTATCTCAAGACCAATACGGGCACGATGACCAAGGACGACCATTTGGCTGTGGCGGAGTACGGTCTCATCTGTCTGGAGGAGATCGAGTCGATGACATCGCGTGAACTGAACCACATCAAGGCGCTCATCACCGACCCGGTGATCAACGAGCGTGCGGCGTACGCCCATTACAAGGAGAACCGCCGCCATATCGCCTCGTTCTGCGGCACGGGCAACAGTGTGCAGTTTCTCAACGACCCCACCGGCAACCGCCGTTGGCTGCCTTTCGAGGTGAAGCGAATCGCCGATCCCCACGGCTTCGACTATATGCACGACAGCATGTTTGCCCAGGCACTGTATCTATATAAGAATGGGTTCCGTTATTGGTTTGACGAGAAAGAGACGGAGCAGTTGACCGACCATGTGTCTCACTTCAAGGTGCCCAGTATGGAGGAAGAACTGCTGTTGACCTACTACCGTGTGCCCGGTCCCGGTGAACAGTATAAGTTACTCTCCGCCACGAACATCATGGAGCGCATCAACGCCAACATCAAAGGCAGTCTGTCGGTGGTGCGTATCGGTCATGCGCTTTCCAGTGCCGGTTTTATGAAGGTACATCAGAAGAGTGGGAATAAATATCGTGTTATTGAACTTCGGTATGATGAGATAGAGCATAATAACAACTTTACGGCCCCAGAATTACCCTTCTGATGAATTTGCGCGGTGCGCGAGAAAAATTGCGCAGTGCGCAATTTTTTTTTCCTTAAAGGGAAATTTTTTTCGGCAGTGCGCAATTTTTCCAACTAGCACCAGAACAAAATAAAGTCAGCTCCCCTCACCTCTTCGCATACTCATACAGTATACTTATAATAGCACAGTGCAAAAATATTTTTCAATCGTAATATCAGGTAATTTACTTCCATGAGTACGTATATCTTGTATTATTTTATTGCATTCATCTGCAGAGAACACTTTCCGTTTGAATGCATAATACAAGAAATCCAGTGTTGTGACATAAGTGATATTATTAGATTTGCAATAAGCCATACATGCACTCTCTCCATCTCCGAATTTATTACAAAGATTGGCATATTCTAGAAGCATATCACCAGTTGGAGCAAAATCTTCAAGTACAATATTTTTAAGGAAAAAAATTTGGTTGTTCAGTTGAGTATGAAGAGATTTCACTTCATCATATACATTCTTCAAAATGATATATTGATATTCCGGAAATATGCTCGGAAGCAACGATAAAGCACCACCTTTTGCAAAATGTATGAGAACATCAGAGTCAACAACAATTTTAACCTTCTTTTTTGACATCACTTATCAGTTTCATGAGTTGGTTATAATGACTCTCTGAGATTATTTCATTGTCGAATAAAAACTTAGCCCTGAATCCATAATCACTAAGAATGACATTTTCATTACCTTTTTCATATAGAGACATATCGAAAATCCCATATTGTGGGGCAACATCTCGAATTATTATTTTGAGCATCGACTGCAGTGTCTCCTCTGTCATAAAATTCAGGTGTCTCAGTCTGAATAGCACAGACTGGTGTGAAACTCTGAAATATTGCTCCAGGGAAAAAACCGTGGAAAGACTAACTTTTCTGTTTTTGATTTCCTCAGTCGGAATAGCTTTGAACACACCTTCCTGTGGTAAAAGGAGAGCAGAAGCAAAAGCATCTGCCATAACCTCCACTTTATCCTTTTTCCCATCTTTTCTACAAATATGAGGGTGCGGATTTTCATCTAGATAGAGATGATACAATTCATGGGCTATCGTAAAATGCTGTCTACCTTTGGATGATTGGCTATTAACCAAAATGAATTTATCCTCCTTATCTGCAGAACGAGTGGATAATCCGTATGCATCTTCGGACAAAGGTTTGTACATAGTAAGAATCCGCAACTTAGTCAATAGTGATTTTATGATAATAGGCTCAGACATACTATAGTCATAATCTGAGCGAAATTTGCGAGCCAAATCTTCAGCTACGAGTGATATTTTATCCATGTCTTAGAAGTTTGGACATTTTGATATAATTCAGAGCGACTTTCTTGAAGTTAGCTAGTTCGTTCAGATCGTTTACTGTTAGATGATCAGCACGGAAGGCAAAAGACAATAAATTTTTCACTTCACTTGGATCTTCACTCAATAATGTAGAGAGAGGACATCCAAACAAGTCTGCCGTTCTTTGCATCTGTTCCAAAGGCATATTACGAGTACCTGCCTCATAATTTGCATAAGCAGAACGCTGAACGCCTAAATAAGACGCTACTTGCTCTTGCGTTAGCTCATTAGCCGTCCGTAAAGCTTTTAAATTTTCGCTGAACATATTTACTCCTTTCTCCATTAGTTTCATATTGCGTGGCAAAATTACGCAATACATTTCAAATTTACAAATATTGCCACATTTAAATTCACAAAATGAATGATATTTAACTTATCTGACCAAAGAACCACTCCCTACAAGCTATGGCACTCAGTACGGTGATGATCAAATTATTAATTATTTCTTTCTTTGGTACCGATTCGTCGATACTATCATTAT
>OBID01000210.1_pt1 | contig 26122 bp, 20 predicted proteins | sample 1519781 | NCBI WGS metagenome assembly OBID01 (sample SAMEA3991478, study PRJEB22521) | metagenome | biome: anthropogenic terrestrial biome; feature: sewage plant; material: sludge | place: Sweden | collected 2012-09-26 | reverse complement strand
ATTTGCAGTACTGAATCTTTTTGTTTTTCATTTGTTTTCATAAATATTTCCTCCATATATAAAACATGATTTTTGGTAAAACTCTTAATTTTTATGTAAGAAAATAAGGAGTTTTAAGACATACATTACTAATGATATTATAGTATATAAAGTAGTTTTTGTCAATCATTTAAAAAGAAAATACAGTGCAAATATGCTAAATAACGATAATTTAAAACGATAATCAATATATAATTGTCATAATCATTTATAAAAATAGATTATTTTAGGTGTTTTTTGGGCTAATTGATTGATATTACATAAAAAACAAATATCTGTATATAATTTGATTTTAAATAAGGATGTCATACAATCACATATCAGGTGATATGAATATATTACTTTTTATTCGTCCATAAATTTATAATATAGTAATCTGATGTTTATTCTATAAATTTTATGTGTAAAATAATATAGCAATATTTATAAGTAAAACTGTTAAAAGCATCAAAAACACAAATATGACATAGTACCGGGCATATAAATTTTTCATTGACAAATCATATGTGAATATGTTATATTTATATAAAGCCAAAAATACAATTGTTTTTGAGTGGTGGACTGTTTGAGGTTTAAATATGAATAATTTATTACATTCACATTTGATTGTTATTGATTCACGTGTTATTCCTGAGGTCTTTTTTAAAGTTCTTGAAGTAAAAAAAGTAATTGCAAACAAAGAAGAAAAGAGCCTTGCGGCGGCCTGTAAAAAGTCAGGTATATCAAGAAGTGCATATTACAAGTATAAGGATTATGTTTTTCAGTATGATGAGAAATTCACACAGAAACTGATAACAATCTATGCAGTACTTAAAGACAGACCGGGAGTTCTGGCAAATGTGCTGAGTGTCATTCATTCGTCTGATTCCAATGTAATGACACTTAATCAAAGCATACCTATTGACGGAGTAGCAACAATTACAATTACTTTAAAATTAAATTCCGACAAATGTAATGAAGATGATGTGAAGTCATTAATTATATCTGTTGATGGAGTTGTTGATGCCAAAATATTAAACAGGGAATAGTATTATTTATAGCTGCATACAAATTACCCTTGCAGAGAAATGGAGTTTTTATGTCTAAGATAGCAGTTTTAGGATATGGTGTAGTCGGTTCTGGTGTAGTTGAACTTTTTTATAAAAATAAAGAGAGTATATTGAAAAATGCCGGAAAGGATGCTGATATAAAATACATACTGGATATCAGAGATTTTCCGGACAGTCCGTACAAAGACAAATTTGTAAAGGATATAAATATTATAATCAATGATGATGAGGTAACGATAGTAGCAGAATGTATGGGCGGAGCAACATTTGCATATGATTTTGTAAAATTATGCCTTGAAAATGGAAAGAATGTTTCAACTTCAAACAAGGAACTTGTTGCTGCAAAGGGTGCAGAGCTTCTTGCAATAGCAAAGAAAAGAAACTGTAACTTTTTCTTTGAAGCAAGTGTTGGCGGAGCAATCCCTATTATCAGACCGCTTCACAAGTGTCTTGCTGCAAATGAAATAACTGAGATAGCAGGTATTTTAAACGGCACGACAAATTTTATACTCGGAAAAATGATAAATGAAAGCATGGGATTCGAGCCTGCATTAAAAATGGCTCAGAAACTCGGATATGCTGAAAATGATCCTACAGCTGATGTTGAGGGACACGATGCATGCAGAAAAATATGCATACTTTCATCATTAGTTTTCGGAAGACATGTATATCCTGAAAATGTGTATACAAAAGGAATTTCAGACGTTTCTCTGGAAGATGTTAAGCTTGCAGAAAAATTCGGAGGTGCTATAAAACTTATAGCAAGTGTAAAAAAGCTTTATAATGGTAAGATACTGCCTATGGTAATGCCTATGATAGTTCCTTATGATAATCTTATTTCCAGGGTTGATGATGTATTCAATGCTGTTATGGTATGCGGCGACGGAATAGACAGGGCAATGTTCTACGGACGTGGCGCAGGAATGCTTCCTACTGCCAGTGCCGTTCTTGGTGATGTAATAGAACAACTCAAAACAGAAGGAACTACTGATAATGCACAGACATGGGAAGATTCAGAAGATACATCATTTATGGCAGATTACAGAGAAAATGAATTCAGAATGTATTTCAGAATTTCAAAGACAGACAACATTAATATTGAAAATATTCAGGTAATTGATGAAACTGATGATTTTACATTCGTAACAGAGAAAATGACAATCGCAGAAGCTGACAATCTTGCAGGAGTTTTTAGAAATTCAGGCGTAGATGTTAAATCACAGATACCTGTACTTGAAATATAATCTATATATAAGATTGCTTACCTGAAAGATAACACGCACAGATTTGCATAATTGTTATGAGTTAAAAACGGTCAAGCTTTTATCTGAATCTTCTTTATATTATTTTTATGCTGGTATAATAAAAAATATTAAATTAAAAGCATCGTCTAAAGAGCGGTGCTTTTAATTTTTATAAGCTGTCAGTTTAAATATACTATTTATATTTTATTATACTATATTCTTTTTTAAAATTAGTCTGTTTTTAATTATTCTATAAATATTCAGAAATAAGATTGATTTTTAGCTTGATAATTGTTATAATAAATATTGTATGTTCATATTTTAAATTAAGATGTCTGTAAGGAGAATTCTGATGGACGTAAATAAATTGCTATTTATGCTCAGCAATACGTGCGGGGTTTCGGGTAATGAATCCGGTGTAGCAGGTGTACTTCTCGGTATACTGAAAGAATATACTGATGACTGTTATATTTCAAACGGAAATGTTATCGGCAACTTCGGAAACAGAACAGATGATAAACCACATGTGCTTATAGATGCACATATGGATGAAATAGGAATGATCTGTTCTTATATTGATGACAGTGGCTTTATAATTCCGGGAAACATAGGCGGAATGGATTACAGGCTTCTGCCTGCACAAAAGGTTATTATTCATGGAAAAGAGGAAGTTAAGGGAATTATATCTGCCATGCCACCTCATTTAACAACCAATGGAGGACCAGTGACTGAAATTGAGAATGTGCGTATTGATACAGGCTATTCAAAAAAAGAGCTTAGTGATAAGGTTCCTCTTGGAAGTACTATATCATATGACGTGGAATGTAAATCACTTATCAATGGATGTGTAACAGGAAAGTCACTAGATAACCGTATAAGTGCGGCCGCTATCCTGATGATGCTTGATAACCTAATTGGAAAAAAGTATTGCTGCAGTTTTTCCGTATTGTTCTCAACAACTGAAGAAATAGGCGGAAGAGGTGCTAAAACAGCATGCTATGCAATAAATCCTGATATTGCGATAGCTGTTGATACAAGTTTTGCACTTACAGCAGATGATAAGCCATGTAAATGCGGAAAACTTGGAAGCGGTCCTATGATAGGTGTATCACCATCATTATCTGCAGAAATTTCAGACATGCTTGTTAATATTTCGAAACAGAAGGATATACCTTATCAGACTGAGATAATGAGCGGGCTTACGGGAACAAATGCAGACCATTTCGGAATATGCCGCTGCGGAGTAAAAACATGTACATGTTCAATTCCTATAAAATACATGCATACTCCGGTTGAATTGTCATGTACTGAAGATATAGATAATACCTCATTACTGTTATCAGAATTTATCAGGGCGGTGAAATAAAATATGCTTGATCATTTAAAAAATCTATGCACACTTTACGGGGTTTCCGGAGATGAAAGAAATATACGAAATTATATTCTTGATCAGATAAAAGATAAATGCGAATGCAGAATTGACAATCTTGGAAACGTTATTGCTTTTAAAAAGGGAAAAAAGTCATCTGCCAGAAAATTAATGATCGCAGCCCATATGGATGAGGTCGGAATGATAATTACTCATATAAACAATGACGGAACGCTGGCTTTTGATGTGGTCGGAGGCATTAACGGTGATGTTATCATAGGCAGACAGGTATATATATATAACAGAAAAATCAATGGCATAGTAAGTGCAAGAGCGGTTCACAATATGTCTCAGGATGATCGGAAGAAAAAGATAACTGTTTCTGAGCTGTATATTGATATCGGTGCTAAAGATGCTAAAGATGCCTCAAAGGTTGTTTCCACCGGAGACTACGTTTCTTTTATTTCAGGATATACACAGATTGGCAGCGGATTTGTCTGCAGCAAGGCGATTGATGACAGGGCCGGATGTGCTGTTATGCTTGATATAATAGATAAACACATAGATTATGACACATATTTTGTGTTTACTGTTCAGGAGGAAATAGGACTCAGAGGTGCATGTGTAGCAACGTATGGTATTTGTCCTGATTATGCACTTGTAATTGAAACAACTACAGCAGCAGATATTTCAGATGTGAGTGGTGCAAAACGTGTGTGTGAACTTGGAAAAGGTGCTGTTGTTTCATTCATGGATAAAAGTACTGTCTATGATAGGGAAATGTATGAAATGGCATTTTCTGTTGCTTCTGAGAATAATCTTAAATGTCAGACAAAAACAATGATAGCCGGCGGAAATGACAGTGGCGCAATTCATATATCAGGTTCAGGCGTGCGTACATTGTCAGTTTCTGTTCCATGCAGATATCTTCATTCACCTTCATGTATGGCGAAATATTCAGATATTGAAACATGTGAGCTTTTGGTTGATAAGCTTATACCAAGGGTAATTGAGCTATGATTAAAAATATTTCTGATGTTGATCTGGTTTCTGTTAAGCAGCTGCACACAGACTATTACGGCAGAAAAATTCTTTCGTATTATATTGCTTATGGTACCAGACACGACTTTTGCAGATTTTTTGAAATATATGATGACGGGAACAAGGGGTACATTGTACAGTTTAATGCAGTAATGATCATTTTTTCACCCTCAGATGTGCCACTGGAGGAACTCAGGGATTTTATAATTATGAATAAACCTTTTCGTGTTGAAGCTCCGTGTAACATTATGGGAAATATTTCAGACATTTGCGGATACAAAATGCTTAGAAGAACGAAATTTGAATTTACTGATCATAAACCTGATAATTTTGATTTAAGCAGGCTTGATATAAATCCTAAGCTGGATGATATATATGAAATACTGCATGAAGGTTTTCCTTCGCTTGTTGAATATCAGTTGTGGATGACAGAAAATTCTCATAAGATAAGAAGAGGACTTTCAAAAATATATTTATATAACAACTGTACAACAGCAACTGTTATATATGATGTAGATGACCATGTTCTTATAGGTCAGGTGGCAACAAAAAAAGAAGCAAGAGGAAAAGGCTATGCCAGAGAGCTTTTATATTGGATAGGACATTCACTTAGTCTGGAAGGAAAAACTGTAAAGCTTTTTGCACTTGATTATCGTGAAAGCTTTTACAAAGAGATCGGGTTTAAGGCTGTGAGTGCTGAAAATGTAATTCAGGTCGAATAATGTGGAGGATATTATGCTAAACAATAATTTTTTTGATTTTGAGAATAAGCTTATGGAAATAGCAAGAGAGGCTGAAAATGCGTGCTCTTTAAGCCTTGCAGGATGTGAGACGATTGCTGAATATAATGGTTCTAAGGTTTTATCAGCTTTTATTAAGAACAGAGTAAGCGAGCAGTGCTTTTATGGAAGTACCGGTTATGGCTACGGAGATATTGGGCGTGAAACACTGGATAAGGTATATGCTGATGTATTTGAATGTGAGGATGCTCTTGTAAGACATAATTTTATATCCGGCACACATGCTATTTCGGTTGCTCTGTTCGGAGTATTAAGACCAGGTGACAAAATGGTTGCCGTTACAGGAAAGCCATATGATACACTTGAAGAGATAATAGGTATAAGAGGCAAAAAGGGAGACGGTTCTCTTATTGATTTTGGCGTTGAATATGCACAGGTAGATTTGCTTGAGAATGGCGTTCCTGATGTGGACAATATTTTAAAAGCGGTTCAGGGGGCAAAACTTGCTTATATTCAGCGATCAAGAGGATATTCACTTCGTCCGGCACTGACAATTGCTGATATGGATAAGATAATCTGCGGAATCAAGGTTGCAAGCCCTGATACAATAATAATGGTAGATAACTGTTATGGTGAATTTGTTGAGAAAAAAGAACCTACACAAGTAGGAGCTGATCTTGTGGTAGGTTCACTTATAAAAAATGCCGGGGGCGCTATTGCTCAGACAGGTGGGTATATTGCAGGACGTAAGGATCTTATTGAGCTATGTTCATACAGACTTACATGTATAGGCATGGGAAAAGAAGTAGGCTGTACATTGAACCAGAACAAAGAAATGTTTCTTGGACTGTTTATGGCACCTGATGTAGTATCCAATGCAGTCAAAACTGCAACATTTGCCTCAGAGCTTTTTTCAAGACTTGGATTTGAATGCTATCCTAAGAAAAATGAGCAGAGGGGAGATATAATAACAGTTATCAGGCTTGGAAATGAGGAACTGCTTAAAGCGTTTTGTCAGGGTATACAAAAAGGTGCACCTGTTGATTCCTTTGTATCTCCTGAAGCTTGGGATATGCCAGGATACGACAGCAAGGTTATTATGGCAGCCGGTGCATTTACTATGGGTGCATCAATTGAACTTTCTGCAGATGCCCCTATAAGAGAACCTTATGCTGCATGGCTTCAGGGTGGAATAACATATACAAGCGGAAAAATTGGAATTTTGCTTGCAGCACAGGAAATGGTGAATCGTGGACTTATAAAGCTTTAGTTTTGTAATTAATGCTACTATTGAGAGTTAAGTAATAAATTTATGATAATTGTTAAGTTTTTTGCAAAGCTTTGCGATCACCCTGCACTTTACCTTACACATTTATATATTAAAATATATAAGGCTCGTTAGTAACTCTTTAAATTCGCTATTTTAAAACAATGTTTGACTTTTTATCTGAAAAGTGATATATTTATAATATTAATCGTTTCATTTAGAGGGGGTTGTTTTGTAATGATTTGTCCGAATTGTGAATCGGTTGAACCTGATAATTCAAAAATATGTTCATCATGTGGATATAAATTTTCTGAGAATCCGGTCAGAAATAAGAGCTTGAGAGATAAAAACTCATCCAAAAAGAAATTTTTTACGATCAGGAAAAAAAATCGTGTAAAATTATATTTTATTATTCTGGCAATAATTATGGCTACAGCAACAATTATTGCAATTTCTGTAGGTGTTTCCAGTAATAAAGGAATAAGAAAATGTGAAAAGCTTTCCAAAAAAATAGGACAGTCATCTGAAAAAGCAGCTGATTATGCAAATGTTGAATTTACAAAAGCCTCTGATTACAGTTTTCTTAATGACCTTACTGATTATTCCTATATATGTGAATCAGATAAAAAAACTGATATATATGGTGTAAGGGTTCCTTCATGGGCAATTTTTTGTACAGAAGATATGTTCGGAAATCTAAGTGATGTAGCATATTATAACTTCACTGTTCTGGAAAACAATATAAATGGTGAAAAGAAAAAATCCAGATTTGATATATCTTCAATCAAGACTGGTATGGATAAAAAAGGCGTAGACAAATTACTTGATATGGATTTATATTCTATTTCTGTTTCAGATGGGATAAAATCCGAAAAATATAAATATTATTATAAAGATAAAAAAAATGAAGACATAAAAGCATATTACCTTACTATTATTTTTGATGATAATAATAAGGTAAGTTCACCCGTCATTGAGGAGGAAAATATTTTTATAAATGATATTCTTAAAGCAAGTAATGAGTAATATGCACAAATATTACACAAATGTTTTGTATGAGAGCTCAAATATTTATAAACATTAAAAAGTATTACAAAACAAATACAAATTTATATGTCGTATAATAATAACACTTAAAAAAGTTGACAAGTGGAGTTTTTATTGATATGATAATCAAGATGATTATTAAAATACTTTAACAAGGAGGGCTAGATATGGGAGATATGAAACTTTGTTATGGTTGTTTTGAACCAATAAACGATGAGATAAAATGTCCAAATTGCGGATATAAGCAAAAATCCCCGTATTCACAGTCATACATTGCGCCTGGAACCTTACTTAATGATAGATACACGATAGGTAAACTGATAAGTCATAATGGTGAAGGTGCAACGTATTTGGCTTTTGATACAGTAATATCATGTAAAATATTAATAAAGGAATACATGCCAGACGCACTTTGTACAAGGGTCAAGGGATCTCCGGTCATAAACGTAAATCATAATAATGTTGCCCAGTATAAGTCATTAATGGCTGAGTTTACAGAGTTAAATAAACAGCTTGCCAAGTTAAGGACATTGAGTCATATAAATCCGGTTCTTGATTTGTTTTCAGAAAATAATACTACATACGCTGTTTTTGAATACATTGATGGTGTCAACTTCATTCAGCATCTTAAGGAAAATGCAGGGGAATTAAGCTGGAATCAGGTTTCAAAGATGTTTCCTCCGCTGTTTACATCACTTAGTATCTTGCATAATGCAGGAATTGTACATCGTGGAATCAGTCCACAGACGATTTATGTTACAACAAAGGGTGAACTTAAACTGACTGATTTCTGTATTGCTGCAGTCAGGACGACTAAAACAGAGCTTAACGCTGAAATTTTTAAAGGATATGCAGCTCCTGAACAATACTCACCAAGCAGCTGGCAGGGAGCCTGGACAGATGTTTATGGTCTGTGTTCTGTTCTATACAGAATACTTACAGGATGTATGCCTACAGAGGCACTGTTAAGAAGCGAAGAAAGTGAACTGACTTCACCTTATGATCTGAATTCAGATATACCTGAAAATGTATCTAAAGCTATAATGGACGGACTTAGGATTTCAGGAGATGAAAGAATACAGACTGTTACAGAGCTTGTTACACGGATTTTTGAGCCTTCACAAGATGAAAAATTAAAAACTTCATTGCATCCTGTTGTCAAGCCACGTGAATATGACGACGAGGAAATAGAAGAGGAGTATGAACCTAAAAGCCGTGAATACTACAAAATGCCTGTGAAAAAACCAGTAGCTGAAATTGCAGATGAAGAATTAAGTACTTTTGATAAGTTCAAATTCCCTGTATTTATTGCAGTATTACTTATACTGATTGCAATATTCTTTATCTTTATTTTTAAAGGTATATTTGCTGGAATGAATAATAATGATGACCTTAGTGTAAATATACCGGCTCTTACAACAGCTGCAGAAACTACGACTGTTACAACAGAGGCTCTGGAAACCGAAAAATATGTTGCTAACATCCCTGCTATAACACTTCCTCCTGAAAGCGATGTAACTGATGAGTCCGGAAGCAAAGTAACAACTGAAAATGCTAATGCAAATATTCAGATGGCTGATTTAAAGGGATTGTCTTATGAGCAGGTTAAGTTATCAACTCTTGTACAGGACATTTCTCTTGAACCTGAGTATGTGTACAGTGATGAGTATGACAGAGATGTAATATTATGGCAGGATACAGAAGCTGGGGTATGGGTTGAAAGCGGAGCAGTTGTAAAAATCAAAGTAAGCAGAGGTAATGGAGCTGTAGAAATACCTAACTATAAAAAAGGCACATACAGCTGTTATCCTATAGATGAATATCTTGAGATGCTTGACAAGCTTGGAATAAAGTACAGAGCAATACCTGAAGTAAATAATGGCTATTATCCGGGATATGTTATCGGACTTGAGCCTGCTGCAGGAACAGTAATTGATACTTTATCAGGTGATGTGTTAATTGTTCATTTTACTGAAGAATCTGCCGGCGGAACCGAGATACTTTCACCAGGTGTTGATTCATCAGCAGAAACAGCAATCTCAGCAAATTAAAAATAATAACAGGATATATCAACACATTAATTAAATGTGTTGATATATCCATTTTTATTTTAAAAATATTTTATAATATTATAAGAACGATAACATAAAACCTCAATTACATTAATTTTATATAAAATAAAAAGCAACAGCTATAATAACTGTTGCTTAAATATACAAGAAATAAACCGCCTTGCCGTAAGTATATGACATATAAAACCCGCTTAAAAAGCAGGTGGGTATCATCCTGAATGGTTCACGCTCCCTTCTTCTTTAATATCATACAAGTGATATAAAGGAGGTCTGCAATCCACATTCAGAGCATAATTCCCTCATAAAAGGTGTTGGATTATATGAGCCATATATAACGCACAAGGCAGAATGTATAACCTGTTTACATATAGAATTATATCACATAAAATCAGAAATGTCAAATATAATTACATAGAAAATATTTGATTTTATTGTGCTATTATTACTTAAACATAATAATGTAGTTCATAAGATGTTTAAAACTTTGTCTGAATTATATTCTGATTTAATCAATAATCATATAATGGTAGGTAATGTTATCTGATAAAATTTAATTATTCATCTTCACTTTCTTCATTGTCATCGTCTTCAAACATTTCTTCAATGCGCTTAAGAAAAATCTGACCGATCCTATCGAATTCTGCATCATCCTCAATTGAGACGAGCATTTCTTCATCACCGTTCATTTCAGATTTAAGAATTACGAGCTCATCGTTTTCATCAAGAGCTTGTTCAGGATTTTCTGTATATGGAACAAGAGCAAAATAGCGTCCCCCATCCTCTGTCTCAAGTGCGTCCAACATTTCAAATGTTTGTTCAACACCTTCTTCATCAACTAAAGTATAAAGATCAGGTGTGTATTCTGATAAGTCTGGCATATATAAGTCTCCGTTCTGCCATAGCCGGCAATTAATTATAAATGTATTCTAAAAAAACGCTTACAAGATTAATTTTACTACAAAATTATATTATTGTCAAGTACATTATATTAACAACATGTTAAACATATTATTTTAATATTTTTGAGAAAAAGTGTTGACAATGCATAAAAGATGTGGTATTATAGAGTCATGGAAAGGGAAAGAGTAATTTAGGCGATAAGAATTATTCTTAAACTTACCAGGATCGTTTTATTTATGATGGTTTAAACACAGACAGCAATACAAAGTAATAAAATACACGTAAATGTGTCAATGGAAAATTGCAGTACTGGGGTTTAAAATCGTGATAAAACAAATATTTTGATCAAGTTAGGGGGCGGGTCCAGTGGACTTATCTACAGAGTCTTTTAAAAACGAAGTTATCCTTCATGACTCGCTGGCAGAAAGACTGTAATTAATCAGCAGTTACTTTGAGTCATTGATTTAGTTTTTATTTTGATGTAAGCGGTAACTTCAGTATTATTGTAGAATTTATTTGGAACAAGTAAATATTACATTAGTCAATTGATTTAACAGTTTATATTTGTCGGTGAATTACGTTTTAGCTTGATATAAGCAAGAGGTTAAGTCAAGGTCGGAGACAAATGTATATATGTTTCAGATAGACAGGCCAGTGAAAGTTATCAGCAAAGGTGATTCCAATGGAAATGGATAAAAAGTTTTAAAAGATGACAGAAAACAACATTTTAGTGTGAAAAGGTGGTTCCGATGGAGTAATCAGAATTATTTCGAAAAAAAATAAAATTGAAATAGGTGTGACCAATGGAGTAATCAAATTTCTTTCGACAAAAATAAAATTGAAATAGGTGTGACCAATGGAGTAATCAAATTTCTTTCGACAAAAATAAAATTGAAATAGGTGTGACCAATGGAGTAATCAAATTTCTTTTCGACAAAAATAAAATCGAAATAGGTGTGACCAATGGAATAATTAAATTTCTTTCGACAAAAATAAAAATGAAATAGGTGTGACCAACGCATTAAATACTTTTTTATATAAAAAGTTAATGGCGGCATAACGCACTGATAAAAACGGTGCTAAAGATATAAAGAATTTTTAACTAAGAAGTGATGTATCATGATTATGTTAAGTATTTGTATCAAGGAAACGAAGAAAAGTCAGAAAGGGTGATCCCGCCAGAAATATATCTTAAATGATGAAAGTCATTTAAAAATGCGAAAGCATTAAAATAATTAACAGTATGTGAAAAGCCATGATAAATCATTACATAGTAATGATTAGGTCGGCTAAAGGAAGATTTCACATATAAAAAAAGGTGGTACCAATGTACTAAATGTTTTTACAAATAAATATGAAATAAAAAAGGAGTCTGTAATAACAGCTCCTTTTTATTTTACATTTATTTTTTTTCATCGTCATCAATAAACATATCAAACGTATATTCGTCAAGTTTATTTCTTACAATTAATGATATTTCACTAAAGATGTTTTGGTATTTACAATTATGGCCGGGAGTTCGGTTACAAATACTGTTTGGTTCCAGACAGCGGCTGAAAAAATATGTACCTTCAACAGTTTCAATTACTGTACGAAGTTTAATATCTGCAGGATTCATGTTAAGCTCATAACCGCCGTTTGTGCCCTTGAACGAACGTACAATTCCAGCGGTAACAAGCTTACGGAGTATTTTTAAAGAAAATCTTAATGTTACACAACTCCTGTCAGATATTGTTTTGGCATCAAGTCGTCCGCCGTCATTAACAAGGCAGTTTACAATTCTTACGGCATAATCAGCTTCCAGAGTCAGATGCATTTGATATTCAATCTCCTTCTAAAGAAATTCATTATTTGGTTAATCGAGAAAATCCTTTACCTTTTTGCTTCTGCTCGGGTGACGGAGCTTTCTCAGCGCTTTGGCTTCTATTTGTCTGATTCTTTCTCTTGTGACTTCAAACTCTTTTCCCACTTCTTCAAGTGTTCTTGAACGGCCATCCTCAAGTCCGAAACGGAGTTTAAGAACCTTTGCTTCTCTTTCAGTCAGAGTATTAAGAACTTCATTGAGTTGTTCCTTAAGAAGAATGAGCGAAGCTGCTTCTGCAGGAGCAGGTGCATCATCATCAGGAATAAAATCCCCCAGATGACTGTCCTCTTCCTCTCCAATAGGAGTTTCAAGTGAAACAGGGTCTTGTGCTATACGCATGATTTCACGTACTCTTTCAACAGGCATTTCAAGTCTTTCTGCGATTTCATCAGCTGTAGGATCATGTCCGTTTTCGTGAAGAAGCTGACTTGATACTTTCTTGACTTTTGTAATTGTTTCAACCATATGGACAGGAATTCTTATAGTACGTGCCTGGTCAGCAATGGCTCTTGTAATGGCTTGTCTTATCCACCATGTTGCATATGTTGAGAATTTGAATCCCTTTGTATGATCAAATTTTTCAACAGCTTTGATCAGACCGAGATTTCCTTCCTGGATAAGATCAAGAAACTGCATTCCTCTGCCGCCATATCTCTTTGCGATACTTACAACAAGTCTAAGATTTGCTTCAGATAGACGTTTTCTTGCATATGGATCGCCCTTGGACATTCTTTCTGCAAGTTCAATTTCCTCTTCGGCTGATAAAAGTGGAACACGACCGATTTCTTTTAAATAAATTTTAACAGGGTCGTCTATAGCTATTCCTTCTGTAGAAAGTGCTATTTCGAGATCGTCATTCAAAGTAGAATCAAGACCGATTTTCAGATCAGTATCAGGTGAAAAATCTTCAACTATCTCAATGTTCAGGCTTGCACATGTTTCATAAAAGGAATCCATCTGATCAACATCAAAGTCAGTTTCTTCAAGTGCATCAGTAATTTCTTTTGTTGTCAGTTTGCCTGTTAGTTTGCCCTGTTCAACTAAGCTTTCGATTGTTTTTTTTTCGTTAGCCATAAAAATCTCCTACTTTCTATTATGCAGCTGTTGCTGTTGCATTTTTTGCTCCTGTATTCTTAAAAGATCATTATCTGAAAGTTCTGTTTCTTTATTATATACAATACTCTTGTTAAAATTCTTTAAAATGTCAATACAATCAAAAAGAGTCTGCTCAGTTATCGCTATATTTCTGTTTTTAGCCTCTATACCACATATTTTCCCCATTTCTTCAGTGGAAAATTCTTCCGAAAGAAGTGATATTGAAAAAATTGTTGAACATGATATATATTTGCAGACAGAAGAGAAAACTTTTTTATTAAATGAAGTGACAAATTCATCTGATGAAATTTGGCTGTTTATCTCTTCAAGTTTATCCGGATTTTTAATGATATATGATATAATATATTCTTCAGCACGATTTTGTTTTTGAAATTTTGCTGAATCAGGATTTATTTGGTCATGTGGATTAATACTGTTTTCAATAGTCTTCCATTCTTTCTTCTTTTGCACAGTTGTTCTATTTTTTATCATGTGATCAACCTGAGTGTGAAGTATATTAACATTTATATCAGCTTCTTTTGAAATTCTGGATATATATACATCACGTTGAAGGGGATCACTTAATGAGGATATTACTGATACAGTACGACGTAAAAAAATTACCTTGTCATTTTCAGTATTCAGATCCAGTCCATTTTTGCATTTATCAAGTTCAAAGTTAATAGCATCACCTGAATTTTCAAGCAACAGTTTAAATCTTGTGGTGCCATATGTTTTTATGTATTCGTCAGGGTCTTTTGCACCTGTCATTCTGATTATTTTTGTTGTAACACCTACAGCACTCAGAAGGTTTATTGCTTTTTGTGTTGCGGCTTGTCCGGCACCATCACTATCATAAGCAATAATTATTTCAGATGCGTACTGAGACATAATCCGTGCTTGCTCAGGTGTAAGAGCAGTACCAAGGGTTGCAATTACATTTTCAAATCCTGCCTGATTTATTGTAATTACATCCATATATCCCTCTGCTAATATCAGTTTTTTTGAAGCTGAATTTTTCGCAAAATTCAACGAAAAAAGATTCCGGCTTTTTTTAAATACCGGAGTATCAGAAGAATTTATGTATTTTGGTCCGTCGCCATTTAATATTCTTCCGCCAAATGCAATTACATTTCCTCTCAGATCAATAATAGGGAATATAACTCTGTTTCTAAAAACGTCGTAGCATCCACCTTTATCAGATGCACGGCATACACCGGCAGTAATAAGCTCCTCATCAGTGAATCCCTTACTGTGTAAATGATCATGCAGATTATTCCATCCTGCTGATGCAAAACCAAGTCCGTATTTTTTTATTGTCTGAGGAAGCATATTACGTGATTTAAAATATGCAAGTCCACTTTTGTCTGTTCCATTGATCAGATTTTTATAGTAATAATTTGCTGTTTCACGGTTAATTTCAAGAGTACGTGATTTTATACGTAATAATTTATCATTGTTTTCATTATCCGGTACATTGATTCCTGCCCGCTGCGCAAGGAATTTTACAGCTTCAATATAACTCAGATTTTCAATACGCTTAATAAATGTTATTACATCGCCGCCAGCACCACATCCAAAACAGTAATAACTCTGGGTATCCGTATATACTGTGCACGATGGTGTTTTTTCTGAATGAAACGGGCACAGGCATATGTATGATGAGCCTCTGTGCTTTAAACTTACATATGAAGCAAATACATCTTCAATTGAATTTCCTGATCGCAGCTGATAAATAAAATCGTCTGATAATGCCATAATAGACCTCCGAATACATAACTCTGGCAGGATTTTCCTCGGTTGAATATCAGCAGGTAACATTGAGCAGTAAGAGTCAATATTATTTGTTGCTGACTCCATAAAGATTATATTATCCTGACATGCTGAAATCGGGTATGGTTCCCTTAATATTAAATGCATATAAATATATACTACAGATATAATTATAAATCCTTTTTTATTTTTGGAAATGTTCAAATAATTTTTTAATTTTTTTAATATCTATTTTCCCATTAGAAATATCAATAAGCTTTTCTTTAAGTGAATTAAAAAATTGTTCCTTTACCAGTATCTCAAGATGAACATTTTCCTCAAATTTTGAAGAAACTTCTTTTATCTCATACTGTGGAAAAATATAAGATATTTTGCTGTATAAATTATAATCCATGTTTATTTCCGTTGCGTAGCACTCACACATATTTAATATATCGGAACTTTCAACAGCGAGCTTTGCTGATGTTGAATATGCGCGGACAAGGCCACCTCCACCCAGAAGTATTCCTCCGAAATACCTTGTTACTACGCAGCAAACATCAGTAAGTGCATTTTTTTTCAATATATCAAGAACAGGAACACCGGCAGTTCCCTGTGGTTCACCATCGTCCGAATATCGCGTGATGTTGCTGTCTCTTAATATGTATGCATATACATTATGTGTTGATTTTCTGTGCATGGCTCTTATTTCATTTATAAAGTTTACAGCCTCTTCATTGGTCTGTACAGGACATAGATATGCTATAAATTCAGAATGACGTTCAGTAAAGGTTATATTGGTGCATTTTTTTATAGTTTTGTAACCCATATTTATATTGAACCCTTCTGTTATATAAATTAAAAAGGGCGACCTTTTTAATAGTCACCCTCAGTTTGCTTGAAACTAGTTGTTCTTATTGAAACGCTTATTAAATCTGTCGACACGACCGCCAGTATCAATAAGTTTCTGCTTGCCTGTAAAGAATGGGTGGCATTTTGAGCAGATTTCAACTTTAATATCCTTCTTTGTTGAACGTGTTTCAATAACGTTACCACATGCACATGTAATGGTTGTCTTTTCAAAACTTGGATGTAGATCCTTTTTCACGAGTAAGTCACCTCTTTCAAAAAACTATTATGATTACATAGTAGCCCATCAGTTTCTTTAGACAGTAGTACTATCGATAATTCACTTGTAAAATTAATTATATCATAAAAAGAATAAAAATGCAATACTTATTTTGAATTTTTATTATTAAAATCCAAGAATTTTACGGAATTCAGCATCAATTTTTTCATATGCAGCATTTGCATCATCACTTGTTTTTCCTGTAGTTGTATAATATACTTTGATTTTTGGTTCAGTACCTGATGGTCTGATTATAACAGAGGCATTATCCTCAAGTCCGAATGCAAGAACATCTGATTTCGGAAGGTCAATAGTTTTCTTCTGACATGTCTGAATATCCTGAGTTATACTCGCAATGTAGTCAGAGAATTCCAAAACTTTCAGACCACCTATTGAATCAGGAGTATCTGAACGCAAAGAAGCCATAATTTCCTGCATTCTCTCCATTCCGGTTATACCTTCACATGTGAAGCTCTTGAGATAATGTTTGTAAACGCCATATTTCTGGTACATCTTTTCTCTTGCCTGAATTAATGATATGCCGCATGTTCGGTAATAAGCAGCCATTTCACATATAAGCATTGAAGCTACGACAGCATCTTTGTCTCTTACATATGTACCTGCAAGATATCCATAGCTTTCTTCGAAGCCGAAAATGTAGCTGTTTTCTTCACCCTTTGATTCAAGAAAACCTATCTGTTCTCCGATAAATTTAAATCCTGTCAGAACATCAATAAGCTCAACATTGTAATTCTTGGCGATAGCGTCTGCAATCTTTGTAGTTACAATTGTTTTTATTGCAACAGGTTTCTCAGGCATTGTTCCAAGCTTTATTCTTTCCTGGCATATATACTCAAGAAGCATTGCACCAACTTCATTTCCGCTGAACAGAACATAATCATCACCAGAAGGAACTGCTATTCCTACTCTGTCAGCGTCAGGGTCTGTTGCGAGAAGAAGATCTGGTTTTACTTCCTTTGAAAGTTTAAGTCCGAGTTGAAGAGCTTCTGTTATTTCAGGATTAGGATAAGGGCATGTTGTAAAGTTTCCGTCCGGATTTTCCTGCTCCGGAACAACTGTTATATTTTCAATTCCTATTCTGTTAAGAATTGCTCTTACAGGCTTGTTACCTGTTCCGTTAAGCGGAGTATAAACTACTTTAAGACCACTTTGAGCAACAAGGTCTGTATGAATTCCCTGAGAAAGAACATTTTTATAGTATTCTTCAATTACATCATGCTTGATGTATTCAATACTGCCTTTTTTAAGACCTTCATCAAAAGAAATGAATTTAGGACCATCAAACATGTCAACACTGCTTATTTTTTTGATAACCTGTTCAGCAACATCAAGAGTAATCTGGCATCCATCCTGTCCATATACTTTATATCCATTATATTTTGCAGGATTATGACTAGCTGTTACTACAATACCTGCACTGCATTTCAGAGCACGTACTGCAAAAGAAAGCATAGGGGTAGGCATAAGTTCACTGTAAATATAAACCTTGATTCCATTTGCAGCAAGTACTTCAGCAGCAGCTTTTGCAAAAATATCTGATTTTATTCTGCTGTCATAGGCAATAGCAACGCTTCCGTTTTTGTATGATCCGTTTACGTAGTCAGAAAGTCCCTGGGTTGCTTTGCGTATAGTATATATATTAAGTCTGTATGTTCCGGCTCCGATTACGCCTCTGAGACCTCCGGTTCCAAACTCAAGGTCTCTGTAAAATCTGTCCTTGATTGCTTCAGAATCATCTTTTATAGAAGACAACTCAGCCTGAAGATCGGTATCCTCAAGTGCTTTTTGTGTCCATAAGGTGTACAATTGCATTTCATTCATAATTATATACTCCTCTGATAAGTCATAAATTAAAACATTACATTTGTTATTATATCATATTCGAAGTTATTTTAAAAGTGATTTTATAAATTTTCTAAATTTCCAATGTGCAATTTTAAAGTCGGAATATCACAGTTTTTATGTGAAATCACAAAATCGTAAATATTTATTATACAAATTAACAATTTTTAAATCATTAGTTTAATTAATGTAAATGTATTTTCAAATGAATACACTTATGGTATAATAATTTTATGAGCACAAAAAGAACATATGAAGGGATAATTTTTATGGATAATAACGGAATAATATTTGATCTTGACGGAACATTGTGGGATTCAGCAGAAGGAATATGCGGTACATGGAGAAAGGTTATTGAAAATTATCCTCAGGTAAAGTGTACAGTCACTGTTGATGTTCTGCACGGATGTATGGGTCTGCCGCTTGATGAAATAGGACGCAGGCTTTTTCCAGAGCTTGATTCTGATATGCAGGAAAAACTTATGGACGAGTGCTGCAGACTTGAAAATGAGTACCTTGCAGAACATGGTGGGATGCTTTATCCTGATCTCGAAGAAACACTGGAATATCTTTCATATAAATACAGACTTTTTATTGTGAGTAACTGTCAGACAGGGTATATAGAAAGTTTTTTTAAAGCACACGGACTCGGAAAATATTTTGATGATATTGAATGCTTCGGGGCTACAGGATTATCAAAGGGAGAGAATAATAAGCTTATTATAGAAAGAAATAATATTATAAGCTCAGTGTATGTAGGAGATACACAGGGAGATGCTGATTCAGCAACGGTTGCAGGAATACCATTTGTATATGCAAGGTATGGATTCGGAGATGTAGAAAAATATGATTATGTTATAGATAAGATTTCTGATATGATCAAAATAATGTAGTTAAGGGGGAGAACCTACTCTGGGGAGTCATGCAGGGATTTTCCATGGTCCTGCACATTCGGGACAGATAAAGTTGCAAATAAAATACCGCCTGATCAATTCAGACGGTATTTGTTATATGTATCAGTTTTTAAGCTGCGATGCTACTAAGCTTTCGCCACAGTAAATTTTTCTGAGCTTTGGTTTTTCAATTTTTCCGGTAGGATTTCTCGGAACGTCGGCAAATATTATTTTGTGAGGACGCTTGTATCTCGGAAGATCTTTGCAGAAATTATTTATGTCTTCTTCTGTACATGAGACTCCTGGTTTAAGTTCAATTATTGCAGCTGTAACTTCACCCAGCCTTTGATCAGGCAGTCCGATAACAGCAACATCCTTGATTGATGAATTTGAACGAAGGAAATCTTCTATCTGAACAGGGTAAAGATTTTCACCGCCGCTTATAATAACATCTTTTTTACGGTCAACAAGATATATAAAGCCATCGCTGTCTTCCTGAGCCATATCTCCTGTAAACAGCCAGCCGTCACGAAGAACTTCTTGTGTTGCCTTTTCATCTTTATAGTAGCATTTCATTACGCCAGGGCCTTTTACTGCAAGCTCACCGACTTCACCTTTTTTGACAGTGTTTCTATTTTCATCTACTATTTTAACTTCCCATCCATAGCCGGCAACTCCTATAGCGCCAACTTTATGTATATTTTCAACTCCGAGATGAACACAACCAGGTCCGATAGATTCGCTGAGTCCGTAGTTTGTGTCATAGAGATGATCCGGAAAAACTGCTTTCCAGCGTTTGATAAGACTTGGCGGTACAGGCTGTGCACCTATATGCATAAGACGCCATTTTAAAAGATCATAGTCATTAATATTTACGTCTCCTCTGTCTATTGCGTCAAGAATATCCTGTGCCCATGGAACGAGCAGCCATACTATTGAACAACCTTCTTCAGAAACTGTTTCTAAAATATTTTCAGGTTTGATTCCTTTTAGTAAAACAGCCTTTCCTCCGGAAATAAGGCTTCCGAACCAGTGCATTTTAGCTCCTGTATGATACAGAGGAGGAATACAGAGGAAAACGTCATCATGAGTCTGTCTGTGATGATGCTGTTCAACCTTGCATGAATGCATAAGACTTGCATGATTGTGAAGAATTGCTTTTGGAAATCCTGTTGTTCCTGATGAAAAATATATTGCTGCATCGTCATCGTCATTAAGTTCAATGTCAGGTGCTGAGCTTGAATGATTTGTTGCAAGATGCAGATAATTTTCTGCGAAAGTAGGGCAGTTGTCGCCCACGTAGAATAAAAGTTTTACTGCAGGAATTTTATCACATATTTCTTCCATACGTCCGATAAATTCCGACCCGAAGATAATTGCATTGATATCGGCAAGTTCAAGACAATACTTTATCTCTGATGATGTGTATCTGTAGTTGAGCGGTACAGCAAGTGCACCTGTTTTTAATATTCCGAAATATACAGGAAGCCATTCCAATCCGTTCATAAGAAGAATACCGACCTTATCACCTTTTTTTATTCCTCGGCTGATAAGGAGATTTGCACATCTGTTAGCTTTTTCGTTAAAAACGCTCCATGTTATTTCACGACGATAATTTTCAGCGGAACCGGATTCTATCAGTTCATATTCTTTCCATGTAACACGTCTGATTTCCTGAACCTCCGGATTTATTTCAACTAATGAAATCTCATTACCGTATTTCTGAACATTATCCTCTAGTAATTTTGTAATAGGCATAGACATTTCCTTTCTGAATTTTAGTTATTATAATTAATTTTATCACAATGCAGTATAAAAGTCAATTTAAAATTAAAATTAAGATTTTACATAGATTTTACTTTAAGTTATTTTTAATTCAGCTTTTTGTATTGATCATCATATCATAGGTTGAAAAAATGATTAATGGGCTGCATCTTATGGACCAAAAGATAAGGCTTTCAGAAAGAATGTACTTTCCGAAAGCCTGTTTTTTATTATGGAAGGAGTCTGTTTATATCTCTTGGGAACATGCTGCACTGACGTACATTTGTGAGGCCAAGCATTTTCATTACAAGTCTTTCAAGACCTATACCAAGACCGCCATGAGGAGGCAGACCATATTTGTGTGCTTCAAGATATGATTCAAAATCCTTCGGGTCAAGTCCCTGACGGATTATTTTTGCAACCTGTTCGTCATAGTCATGAATACGCTGACCACCACTTGTAATTTCAAGTCCTCTGAACAGAAGGTCAAATTTATATGCAAGACGTGGATCTTCTTTTGAATCCATAGCATAGAAAGGTGGTTTTGATGAAGGGAAGTGAGTAACAAAAATAAAATCTGAATCAAATGTTTCCTTTGCATATTCACATATAGCAACTTCATCTTCAGGTTCAAGATCAAGCTTGTTTTTAGAACCCTTGTTTCCGAGTATATCTTTTACTTCAAGAAGTGTAACGGCAGGTATTTCTTTTATAACAGGAATATCAGCGTCAAGTATTTCAATTTCGTTACTGTAATTTTCCCCTACATACTCCATTACAGACTTAAGCATTGCTGTTTCCATTTTCATAACATCATACATGCTGTCTATATACCCCATCTCAAAGTCCAGGCCAATGTATTCATTGATATGTCTTGATGTTGCATGTTTTTCAGCACGGTAAACAGGAGCTATTTCAAATACTCTGTCAAAGAATGCAACTGCTGTCTGTTTATAGAACTGAGGTGATTGATTCAGGAAAGCCGGCTTACCAAAATAGTCAAGTCTGAAAATGTTTGCACCGCCTTCAGCACCCTGGGCAACTATTTTTGGTGAATGAATTTCAGTGAAGTTATTTTTGATCATAAATTCCCTGAAACCATTGCATACACCCTCCTGTATCTTGAATATTGCACGTTCATATGCGTTTCTGAGTGATACTGAACGGTTATCAAGATTTATATCAAGTGAACATCCTAGTTTTTTATGAGGAACATGAAGAGGATACTCTGTTTTAGGATTATGGATAAGCTTGATACTCTTAAGAGAAATTTCAATTCCGTTAAATCCTTTTTCACTTTCAGTTACTGTACCTGATATTTTTACAAAGCAGCCTTCTTTGAGTCCTTCAATATTGTCTGAGCATGAATCGGTGTAGACAGTCTGAATCAGGTATCTTCCTGTTCTGATGATAACAAATGAAAGACCACCCATGCTTCTGATTCTATGAACACATCCGACAACTGTAATGTCATTTCCGATATTGTTCTTTGCATCAGAAATTTCAAATTCGTGAATAGGCTCATCAGGTGAAATCTGAGTAATATTATTCTTTTTATGAGGAACATATACATTTTCATTGATATGAGAAGCCTTTTCTGTCTTAACAGTGTTTTCTTCCTGAGTATCTGCTTTATCTGCTGCTAAGGAAGAATCAGTTGCCTGTCCGGATTTGAGTCTTGAATCAAGAACTTCTTTTATTACCTTTGGTGTACAGATACCCTTTAATGCTTTTGTACACTGTCCCATAATAAAGCCAAAAACTTTCATTTCACCGTTTCTGTACTGTTCTGCTGCTTCAGAGTTTTTAGCAAGAATCTCATCAATGATCTCTTCAGCCTTTGCATTGTCGTTTGTAATAAGAAGGCCATTTTCTTCAGCAAGAACTTCAGGAGATTTTCCAGTTTCTATCATCATACGCAGAATTGACTTTGCATCAGTTTTTGAAATTTGTTCAGCATCTGACATTTTAACAAGTTCTGCAATGGCAGCTGCATTGAACGGGAGATTTGCCATATCTATTTCTCCGAGATTTACACGACGGAGAAGTTCTACAATAATAAAATTTGATATACTTTTAGGATTATTATAAACGGTGAGAGCATTGTCAAAGAAATCTGAAACAAGTTTCTGATTAACTATGATTTTTGCATCTGTTTCTGAAAGTTTATATTCATTAATATATTTTTCAAGACGTTTGTGAGGAAGTACAGGAAGCTTTGCCTTGATTTCGTCAAGCATTTCATTAGTAAAGTTTACCTGGAGAATGTCAGGCTCAGGAAAATATCTGTAATCATGGGCATCTTCCTTGCTTCTCATTGCCTTCGTGTCTCCGCGGTTTTCGTTGAAACGTCTTGTTTCCTGAATTACCTTTTTGCCGGATTCAAGAAGAAGTGACTGACGTTTTATTTCATATTCGATAGATTTTACGATTGACTTTAATGAGTTTAAGTTTTTCATTTCGCTTCTTGTACCGAGTTGTTTGTCCTCCGGACGCATAATTGAAATATTTACGTCGCATCTTAAAGAACCCTGTTCCATTTTACAGTCACATACGCCTGCATACTGCAAAAGAAGGCTTACTTTTTCGACAAATGCTTTTGCTTCTTCAGCAGAACCTATATCCGGTTCTGTTACTATTTCGATAAGAGGGACACCGCATCTGTTATAATCAGCAAGAGAAACAGCATTGAAATCATCATGAACAAGCTTTCCGGCATCTTCTTCAAGATGAATTCTGTTGATACGGATGTTTTTGACATTTCCGTTTACTTCTATAGGTACTATTCCGTCAATACAGAGAGGTCTCTGAAGCTGTGATATCTGATATGCTTTAGGAAGGTCAGGGTAGAAATAATTTTTTCTGTCAAATACAGAAAATTTATTTATGTTGCATCCTAATGCAAAACCTGCCTTGACAGCATATTCAACTGCTTTCTGGTTAATAACAGGGAGTGTTCCCGGCATACCTGTACACACTGGGCAGCATCTTGTGTTAGGGTCTCCGCCGAATTCTGCGGAGCATGTGCAGAAAACTTTTGAATTTGTCAGAAGCTCTGCATGTATTTCAAGTCCTATAACAGGAATAAATGATGACATTTTAAAAATACCTCCTTATATTACAGCTTAGGAGCAACAGCGTCAAACTGTTTTTCAAAAGCGTCTGCGGTCTGAATTATGGTTGCCTCGTCAAATTTCTTTCCAATGATCGACATACCGATAGGCATACCGTTATTATCATATCCGCATGTTGTTGAAATTGCAGGGAGGGAAGCAATGTTTACCGTAACTGTACAGATATCAGCCTGATACATTTTTACAGGGTCTGAAATATTTTCATTAATTCCGAATGCAACAGATGGTGTTGTAGGAGTGAGAATTACATCGCACTTTTCAAAAATGTCAGCATATTCTGCGGAAATTTTCTGCTTTAATGCAAGCGCTTTTCCGTAGTATGCATCATAATATCCGCTTGAAAGTGCGTAGTTTCCGAGAAGAATTCTTCTCTTAACTTCTTCACCGAAGCCTTCACTTCTGGAATTTGATATAAGATCATTGAAATCTTCGTCTTTATCTGAGCGGTGACCGTATTTGATTCCGTCAAAACGTGAAAGATTTGAAGATGCTTCTGCTGATGAAATAAGATAATATGCTGCAATGGCATATTTGAGACTCGGCATGCTGCATTCTATTATCTCTGCACCCATTGATTTGTAGGTGCCAATTGCTTTATAAACAGCATTTCTTACTACTTCATCAATACCGTCTGCATAAAATTCTTTTGGAATTGCAATTTTCATTTTATTTATGCTCTGTCCGATTTTTGAAGTGTAATCTATAGTACTGATTTTTGATGATGTTCCGTCATGTCCGTCATATCCGGCAATAGCATTAAGAATAATTCCACAGTCATGTGCATCCTTGGCAATAGGTCCTATCTGGTCAAGTGAAGATGCAAATGCTACAAGTCCGTAACGCGAAACTCTGCCGTATGTTGGCTTAAGCCCTGTAACACCGCAGAATGCAGCAGGCTGTCTTATTGAACCTCCTGTATCAGAGCCAAGTGAAGCGGCACTCAGTGATGCAGATACACATGCAGCAGATCCTCCTGATGATCCGCCCGGAATTCTTTTTGTGTTAAAAGGATTTTTGGTTTTAGCAAATGCAGAAGTCTGTGTCGATCCGCCCATAGCAAACTCATCAAGGCTTGTCTTTCCAAGCATGACAATATTCTGACTGTTTAACTTCTCTATAACGGTGGCATTGTAAGGAGGAATAAAGTTTTCAAGTATTTTTGAAGAACAAGTGGTCTTTACACCTTCTGTACATATGTTGTCTTTTATTGAAAGAGGAATACCGCATAAAGCAGGGGCATTTCCAGCATCAATGATTTTCTGGGCTTTTTCTGCAGACTCATGAGCCTTTTCTTTTGTGATTGTAATATATGAATTAATAGTACTGTCGTATTTTTCAATTCGGTTTAAATATTCGTCAGTAAGTTCAGCAGCTGAAATAGTCTTGCTATCAAGCATTTTTCTGAGCTCACGTATTTTATATTTAGTAATATCCATTTTTGCACCTCTACTCTACAACTTTTGGAACGACAAAGCAGTTACCGCTGTTTACTGCGTTCTGCAGAATCTTTTCTGTCGGCATACTTTCTGCGGAAATATCCTCACGAAGGTCGTTAATATATACATTTTTATTATCTGAAACAGCATCATATTTTATATCTATTTCCTTTATAGTATCCATAATTTTAATAATGCTGGTCATATCATCAGCAACTTTTGTCAGTTCTTTATCTGTAAAGCTAAGTTTACTGAGCTTAGCAAGATATGAAGCCATCTGTAAATCCAATACTAAAACCTCACTTTATATAATAATATATTTTTCTGTCATTTAAAATAACATTCTTAAAGTAAATTATACTATATTTCATAGCAGTTTGCAAGAAAATTGAATAATATTTTTTCAGATAAAGCAGAGCAGCCT
>OBID01000208.1_pt1 | contig 26231 bp, 16 predicted proteins | sample 1519781 | NCBI WGS metagenome assembly OBID01 (sample SAMEA3991478, study PRJEB22521) | metagenome | biome: anthropogenic terrestrial biome; feature: sewage plant; material: sludge | place: Sweden | collected 2012-09-26 | reverse complement strand
AGCGTGCCGAAAGACCCGCCCAGTAAACAGAGGAGCAGCACAATCCTACCCGGCCTGACTCGTTCTTCACGACGCAGCATAGCTACCTCCTTGAATCGCCCACATCCCGACCACAGGATCGAGGACCATTGCCCCGAAGCAGTTCATGTCGCGGGGAGGATAGCCGGGGTTCCGGAGAAAGTCACGCGCGGCCGACCCGGCCCACAGACCTGCGTGAAGCGCAAGAACCTCGACGTGCCTCGGTCTATGGCGAGGCGAAGAAACCGCGGCAGCTTTACAGATCTTGAAGGTCAGGCTATCATCGTCCAGGCTCCATACGTACCTTCACCCAAATCCGCAAGGAGACACCGATGGGCTGGATCGTCGTCGTCGCGCTGGTGCTGCTCGTGATGATCGTCATCGGCATGTATAACTCGCTCGTCCGTCTCCGTGCCGCTTGCGACAGCGCCTGGGCCGATATCGACGTGCAGCTCAAGCGCCGGTACGATCTGATTCCCAACCTCGTGGAGACCGTCAAGGCCTATGCCTCCCACGAAAAGGGAGCGCTGGAAGCCGTGATCAACGCCCGGGCGAAAGCCATGTCGGCGCAGGGCCCTGAAGCCAAGGCTGCGGCGGAGAACCAACTGAGCCAATCGTTGAAATCACTCTTCGCGCTTGCCGAAGCCTACCCGCAATTGCGGGCGGTGGAGGCCTTCAATCAACTCCAGGGCAGCCTCAATCAAATCGAAGACGCCGTGCAGAACGCCAGGCGCTACTACAACGCCGTGGTCCGCGACTACAATGCGAAGACCCAGGAGATCCCCACCAACCTCATTGCCGGCTGGTTCAATTTCGTCGGCCGCCAGTTCTTCGAACTCACGGACACCACCCAGCGCGAGCCACCAAAGGTGCAGTTCTAGCGTGGGCCGACCCGCCGGTCCACATGTGAGCGCCGGGCGAAGTCCAAGGCTTGCGCCGCGCCTGCTCATCGTCCCCCTGCTCTGCTTCCTCACCTTCAGCCAACTCCTCCCTGCGGCAGCCCGTTCGTTCGTGCTCAGCCGGTTCGACGTTGAGCTTCAAGTCCTGTCCGGCGGCGACCTGCTGGTCACCGAGACCGTCAGCCCCCGCTTCGAAGGGGCATGGAACGGAATCGAGCGGCTGATTCCCGTCGAATATCGAACCCCGCAAGGCTTCAATTACAGCCTCCTGCTGGATCGAGTCACCGTCACGGACGAACAGGGCACTCCCCTCACATTCGAAAGCAGCCGGGAGCGGCACTACCGGAATTTGAAGATCTGGATTCCCGGCGCGACCGATGCCACCCGCACGTTCGTCTTGAAGTATCGCGTGAGAAACGGGCTGAAATTTTTCGAGGATCACGACGAACTCTATTGGAACGTCACCGGCGACGAATGGGATGTGCCCATCGAACAGGCCTCCGCGCGCATCATCCTGCCGCCGCAGACAACGGGCATCCGTGCCCAAGCCTTCACGGGAGCCTATGGCGCGCGCGAGGCCGCGGCGACGGTTGAGATCGTCGGAGCCGGCGTGGAGATGACCATGACACGCGCCCTCGGCTTTCGCGAAGGTCTCACCGCCGTCGTCGGCTGGGACAAGGGCATCGTCGCCGCTCCGACCGCGTTGGATCAGACACACACGTTCCTCGTGAGCAACTGGGCATTGGGGATTCCCCTGCTCGTCTTCATCGTGATGTATCGGCTGTGGGCCACGCGAGGCAGAGACCCGCGACTCCGGCCCATCACAGTACTCTACGAACCACCGGATCGACTGACCCCGGCCGAAGCCGGCACGCTCGTGGACGATAGTCCCGATACTCGCGATCTCACCGCCACCGTGGTCGATCTCGCCGTGCGAGGATACCTTCGAATTGCCGAACAGAAGGCCGAGCACTTGTTCGGCCTCTGGTCGAGTACCGACTATCGATTTCATCGCACCAAGCCCTCCCAGGAGTGGACGACCCTACCAATCTACGAGCGGCTCCTGCTGGAAGCCCTGTTCAAAGACAGCACCACCGATGACGTCTCGCTGAGCTCGCTCGAAAATCGCTTCTACAGATCCCTCCCCCCCATTCAGGACGCGATCTTTGAGTCGCTCCAAAAGCGGAAGTACTATACGCAGCGGCCCGATCGGGTGAAGCAGGGGTATCTGATCGGCGGGATCGTGTTGGGGATGCTCTTGACCTTCGCCCTCTCCGCACTCGCCGACCGATGGGGCATGGCGCCGCTGACATTCCTCGGGGCCGGCGCTCTGTCTGGCCTGATTGTGGTCGGGTTCGGACGCATCATGCCGGCCCGCACCCTGCAAGGCAGCAGGGCCCTGGAGGGCGTCTTGGGATTCGAAGAATTTCTGACTCGCGTGGAGGCCGACCGTTTCGATCGAGTCATCAAGACTCCGGAACTGTTCGAGAAATTTCTCCCCTACGCGATGGCGCTCGGGGTGGAGAAAAATTGGGCAGGGGCCTTCGAGTCGATCGTGATGACCCCGCCGGCCTGGTACCAGGGAACCGAGATGGCGCAGTTCAACACCCGCGGCTTCACCAGCCGCATGGGCGATATGGCCACGCGCACCGGTACCACCATGACGTCGGCCCCACGTAGTTCCGGCGGGTCTGGGTTCGGAGGGGGCGGATCGTCAGGCGGCGGATTCGGCGGCGGTGGTGGACGGGGATTCTGAACGCAGAAGACTCACATGAATGGCCGACGGCCGACTCAAGGGCGCAGCGACTTCTGCACCACGGCGAGCTCGGTGCCGGGCGGAAACGCCGAACCCAACTGAATTTTTCGCGCAGGCCCGCGTAGCGTCACCCGCATCTTCTGCCCGTCCCATTGCCACGTGATGGAGCCGCCGGGAAGGGCGAGGTTGGATACCGCCATCGGTTGTGAAAGCCAGGCCGGAGTAATACCGGCGCCCAGCACCACCGTGGGCTCCGCCGCCGCCTCATCGAGATAGGCCAGCATGTCCTGTTGCAATAAGAGCAGCAACGCCGCCGTTTCATAGTCCGGCGAGACGGCGGTTTCATTGTGCCAGCCCCGCGCATATTGCCAGCCATCCGCCACTTCATCCTGCGTCGGCCGCGGCGCGTCCCAGGTATACAGGCCCGGCGAGGCCTGGTGACTCCAGAGCTGATGAAGCGTCGCCCAGACTGCTTCCGGTCGGCCAAGCCGCAATGCCCGATGTGCCTGAGTCAGTTGGGTTGCCGCCGTCGGGGACACCGCAGGGGGACGATACGTCGTCATCGGTTGTCCCAACTGGGTGCGGCGGGTGGCAGACCCGGCCAATGCACGCAAACTGACGGGGTACGTGACGCTGTCCGGCGACCCGGTGGGAAACTGGCGCTGCCAACTCGCCTCCAACCCGCGGGCATGCTGTCGCCAACGAGCCGCCTGTTGACGTTTCCCCAGTCGTTCGGCGAAGTCAGCGGCAGCGAGCAACCCGCGATAACTGACGGCATTCACATAGAACAACGGCCAGTCCTCTCCGACGCGGCCGACGATCAGGCCGTCACGCGCCGGTTGGGCCAACAGCGCCGTCCTGGTCTGCCGCCCATGATTGAAGTCATGGGGCGAAGGAATCCAATACGGCTCCACAAGCGGCGCGCGGGCCGTCAACATGCCTTCGATCCGTTGGGCTTTCCGGAGGATGTGCGGCCAGAGCCACTGATCGTGCACCGGGTCGGCGATATACGCAGCCGACTCGGTCAACGCCCAGATGGCCAGGCCGGGGACATCGGCCTCAGGGCCGGAGCCACCGGCAAAATCATGCGAGGCCAGAAATTGTGAAAGGACCCGGCTGACATGAGGATCGCCGGCCCGCGCCAGCGCTGCCGTAATGTATGAACCCTGTCGATGCCAGGCACGGTAGTAAAACGTGGGATCGCCGGGGCGGGTTTCATCGTCGACGAGACTCATCATGAGATGCGTGATTTGCGCATCCATGGAGGCCTGCAGGCGTGGCTCGGGTAGCGCGAGACGAGCCCGCTTTGGGGGGTGTGTGTAGTGAGTCTGGATTTCGACGGGCGGCTGCAAATCGGCAAGCACCACACGAACTTCATCGTCCTTCCTCGTTGAGGCCGACGCAAACTTCATTCGCGCGTAGCCCCATCCCGACTCACCGCTCCAGGACCTGGCCGATGACTGCGCGGTCATCCAATCGGGCGTATTCTCATCCCCCAAGGTAATCGCACCGGGAGCAGGCGTCGCCTTCACCGCCCAACGATGGTTGATCCCGATCTGTTCCCCGTCCCAATCCAACGCGGTTACGGGTCCGCCGGCCGGACCCACGCTGCGAATGAGAATCGCGGGAACATGGTTCGTATAGTTTTTAAGCCGCAGCTCCCAATGCGTGGCGTCCAGACGCGACCAGGTCGCCTGATAGTAGGGTGTCTTCGTGACAATGGCCGGAATGTTCGGATGCGTAGAGGGTGCGAACCGCTGCTGGATATCGCTGAGCGGTACCGTCTGGCTGGTGACGACCGGAAGCCCGTTGGCATCGCAGAGCCAGATTGAGACGCCGAAGCTCGGAACATGCGGACTGAAATCCCCGCCCGGCTCGTGATAGGCCGTGCCGCCCTCGGGAGTTCCAGGCAGCGCCAGCGGCACATGCCCCACCGAGCGGGGCCAGGGTCGATCCGGATCCTGCTGCATCATCGTCGTCATGAGCTCACGCTGCGGCGTGAACTGCGTCGCCGAACGCGTGGCCTCCTGAAACTGATGCCAGTTGTTCAGCCCGGCACAGAGCGCGAGCAACGCGGCCAGGGACACGACGACCCGACGGCCGGGACTGATGGCCCCCAAGGCGGCAACGGCGAGGAGAAGCGGAAGAAAGTTCAGACTGTAGACGAAGGTTTCTTCTCCATAGAGGAGGTGCAGCAGAGTCTCAAACCCCAGCAGGCTGGCCAGGACGAGGCGGAACCGAAGATGGTGATCGAGGGTGACCAGCCGCCACAATCCATTCAACAGCAACGCCGACCAGAGTCCGACGGCCAGCAGCCCCAGTGGACCAGTCGATCCCGGGCGGGAAAATTGAAAGGTCAGACGTTCGGACAGGCGAAACGAATCGGACTTGGCCTGGGTGTACGCATCGTCTTTCATGAACCGGACATCCGGGGCAACCACCGTGTGGAAGACCAGGGACGACAGGACGTTGGCGGCACCCCCGGATTGGGGATGATTGATGAACTCCGCCTCTTCGCGATGGCCGATAAAAAATTCGGCCGTGGGAAAGATGAGCTTCTGCACGCCCCAGAGCAAAACCACCACACACAACGCATTGACGGAGAGTTGCACCGCCTGCTTCCAGGGCCATCGAACCAGCGTTACCAGCAGACCCGCCATCCAGTTCGTCACGGTAAAGCTGAGCGTCAGTGCACTCGCGATCACATAGGCCGTAGCTCCGAACGTCCGTTGCTCGGCGAACAACAGCAGCACGAGGGCCAGCATGATCGAGAGCGATCCCCAGGAATAGGAGTTGGGCACCGGAAGCCAGAACAGGGCCGAGGCGCTACACAGGCCGAGCAGCGTGAAGACCGAGGCATCCAGTCTGCGACAACCAAGCAAGCGGAACAGCAGGTACAACGTCCCGGCCCACAAGCCGCCCACCACGCCGGTGATGAGCAACACCGCTCGAAGCGGGCTGGTGGTCAACGCATGCTTCGCAATATAGACAGGGATGAAGGTGATCAACGAAAACAACGGATGCACGGACGTCCGATAGTGGTCGTCGTGCACCCGGCTCATGTTCGAGATTTCGCGCAGCGTGTCGGCCTCGAACCAGAAATCCATCGACTGGAACAGGAACGAGGGCATGGATCGCGCGATCAGCAGGCACAGGATCGCCACGGACAGTGCGAGCAACCCGGCAAAGACCCAGTCGACCCGGTCTATGGAGACCGGGTGAGGGGGCGGCTTGAAGGACAACCTGGGGAACTCAAGGCAATCCGCCTGTGCCTCAGCTTCACGCCGTGGCAGCAGCTGAAGGGAATGACCGGTTCTGACAAGGCCCATAGTGGTTTCAACGTCCCGCAAAAAATAGTCCGCCACGCGTCTCACACAGCCGCGCGGGGAACGGTCGATTGTAATGGAACGACTCGAACCCGCTGATGGGCTCGACGTGAGGAAAGGACGCTCAGTTGGGGAAAAACGATGAGCTTCCTGCCAGATGCCGCACTCTAGTATTCGTAGCAGACCGACCCGGCCAGATCAACCTCGGCCGGCGAAGAGTTGCTCGCATGGTGGGATTTTCATGATCTTGCGCACGAAACTGTCGCGCCGCTGCGACAATGCTTCACTTTGGAACAGGCCGATTTGCGATCGTTCCGAGAATGAGAGGCATGAATTGTCCCTCGCGTCACCCGACTCGCCAGGCATTCTGCAGGATGAGCAGGGCCAGGCAGAACAGCAAGACCGCCAGTGCACCGAGAACCGACACCGCAATAGAAAACGCCCCGTAGTGCCTGAACCGCTCACGGCGCATGTGGGGAAATCGCATCAGGCAATACGTCGTCACAGCCGCTCCCAGCCCGACGATCGCGATCAAGACCTGCGCCACGTCCATTGTTTCCACTTAAGTAGAAGGCCAACGAAACCCTACTCGTGAATCGGAAATGCGTCAAGAAACGGAGGAAAAGTGTGCGGGACTGCGTTCCGGGCGGATGCGTATGATGCTGATCGAGAAGGGATCAGTGCCCTTCTTTGTCGACAATGTGAGTGGGAATACCGTCCAGACTCAGCTGATTCTTTTCTTCCCGGTACCGCCTCAACCCTTCGTCGCCTTTCTTCTCAGCCCAGGCGCTCAGCGACTCCCGGTCGCCGAGGTACGACAAATAGGGCACTGCCATGCCGCAGGACGTTTGCACGAGGTCGAGAGTCACGTCGAAAATCTGACGGGCACCGGGCAACGGCGGGAACAGACCAAAAAACTCCTGCCATTCGGAGTCGCCCCTGTGCACCACCTTCGCCCTGCCATAGAGGCGCAGGACCAGCGGCTGGCCCTCGAAGGCGCAGAACATGATCGTCATACGCGGGTCATGCTGCACATGGGCCGAGGATTCGTTACCGCTCCCGGTGACGTTGAGCCATGCCACGCGAGCGGGGCCGAGCACCCGAAACGAGTCCATGCCTTTCGGCGACACATTTACCCGGCTCTCCGCCGTGGCCGTTCCGACAAAGAACAACTTCTGTGTGGTGATGAATTCGATATGAGTCTTTGAAAGTTCCTTGTATCGTTGAGCCACCGCAATTTCCCCTCTCATCTGTTCGGGACCGAAATCATCGCCCAGAGGGGCGTACCACTCAGGCGCTTCTTTCCTCAACATCTGCAGAGCCACCCCGTGCGGGGACAGCAAGCCGGCCTTCATTCATATCGATGAGATCGAGCAGGCTCACGAGGGCACAATCGATTTGGGCGGCCAGTTCAGGCACGGTCGATTGCAGGTAAAGAAGGACACGGCCAGTCGGCCGATAGCCCTCAACCTCGGCGGCCCACCGCTGTTTCTCGTCGGCGGAATGTCGTGTCGCATGTTGGGCAACCCATTGCGCCACCGGCTCATCCGTCTCGCAGGAGAGAATGACCGCCCGCAAGGCCTCCCCTTCCAGCCCGGTAAAAGCAAGGAAGCGCCCGTCAAGCGTGCCCCCGCGATGCAGCAGATTCCTCTGGTACGCTGCCGGAAGCTCGCCTCGTGCCTGTGCGCGCACCTTGTCGATTAAGCGCGGGAGGATGATGTACCCATCCAACGTCTCCCGCGGAGAGCGTAGCGCAGTGAGTGGATTAAACGCCGCCATGATCATCTGCCCCTCTCCGTTGCGACCTGTCGATATTCCGGAAGCAAGATCAAAGCACTTCTCTGTCCTGTTTCGACGAGCGGGATTCTGGCGGGATGAAGAAACACTGTCAATGGACAGGCTCCGATGACGTGCATCAAGGTCGATGCCGGACGCGGCAGTTGTTTTAGGCGGAATACTATGTTGTGATCACCGTGATGGATGCCTGTCCGACACTCCATACTGAACGGCTGATTCTCCGGCAATTCCAGCCCTCCGATGCCGATACCGTGCAGCGCCTGGCAGGGGCAAAAGAAGTCGCCGCAGGCACGTTGCTCCCTCACCCCTTTGAGGTCGAAGCCGCCGCACAATTGATCGCTCAACAACAGGAGCAGTTCGCCGCAGGCACCGCCATCACGATTGCCATTGTCCTCGCTGAAGAGGAACAACTCATCGGTTCGATCGGGATGGACATCGCCAGCGAGCACCAGCTTGCACGCCTGAGTTACTGGCTCGGCACCGACTACTGGAACCGGGGCTACTGCACCGAAGCGGTTCGTGCCGTGATCGACTATGGCTTCACACGCCTGTCGCTCCACCGCATCTATGCCCCGCACTTTCACAACAACCCGGCCTCTGGGCGTGTCTTACGAAAAATCGGGATGACCTACGAAGGCCGCATGCGCGAGCATTACATCCGCTTCGGCCGATTTGTGGATGTGGAGATTTATGGAATATTAAGGGAGGAGTTTCTGAATGACAGCGCACACTCACGGGAAGCAGTCGTACGTAATGACGAATGACTTCCCGCACTGCTTGAACAGACGCTCTGCCGACCGGGCATCGATCCTCGTCCTATTCTGTGTCATAACCACGATGTTCAGCACGCTGTCCCCTGTCGCAGAAGCCGCGCCTCCTGAGTTGCCCTTCTCCCTGGAGTTCGAAACCGGGGCGGTCTGGCAGTCGCGTAATCAGATTCAGATTCCCGACAGCAGCGCAGGGACGAGGTTCGCGCTGACCGATATCCAAGGCCATGGTCCGGAAGCCCAGCGCCGCGTCGAGTTGACCTGGAACATGACGCATCGGCATTCACTCCGCTTCGTGTACGCCCCGCTCGGATTTTCCGGGACCGGAGCGTTTGGACAGCCGGTTCGCTTCGCAGGCAGCACCTTTACCCCCGGTAGCCCGATAGACTCCGAGTACAAGTTCGACTCCTACCGCCTCACCTATCGATACCTGGTCCACGAAACGGAACGCTGGCGTTGGCGTATCGGTGCCACCGCCTTTATTCGCGATGCGCGGGTGGAACTCCGCCAGCAGGGCGTGCTGGCCTCAGACAGCAATGTGGCATTCGTGCCCCTGCTCAGCAGCAGCCTGGAATTCGACATCGCCCCGCGCTGGACGGCGCTCCTGGACTTCGACGGTCTCGTCAGCACGCAGGGTCGCGCCATCGACGCGGCAGTGAAGGTCCGGTACGATCTCACCGACCACTGGTTCATGTCCGCAGGGTACCGTGTGTTCGAAGGCGGAGTGGATAACGACTTGTATGCCTTCGGTTGGTACAACTTCGCCCTAGTCTCACTAGGCGTTCGATTCTAAGCGGTGCGGAAGCCTCAGCCTCCGCCGCAGCTCTCACATCGCTTTCACCAGTATTCCTGCGACAGCCTTCACCGGAGCGAAGAGCGGAGCACCGAGACTTTGGTTCAACGAAGGCAAACCAGCCACATACGTAGGGCTAGGATTTGGATTGTAACTGTGCGGCAATGACGAAAGGCTGGCCTTGGCGCGTCAACCAGGATGCCTGCCGGCCGGTGCTGTGAGTCAACACCGTGGCCGTGAACCAGGCCTGTGTCCGATCCGGGCTGACGGCAAAGACGAGGGTGCCGGGTCGTTCGGGAGGCGTACCGAGTGTCGGCCCGGTCGCATCGGGCACACAGTGGATCACATAGGAAAGCGCCTGACCTTGTCGAGCAAACAGAGACGAGGCGGAGAGCGTTGCGGATCTGTCACAGACAAATTCTCCCTGTTCCCGGGCGAGTTGAGTCGCTGAACCGGCGAACGCGCTCAACCTTTGCAGCGCGCTGAACGACGCCCGCTCCACCGGTGTTCCATGTGGCCAGCGTTCCATATTTGGAAAGACCACAGCAAAGATCATCACCGCCGCTGGCACGAGAACCCACCTCCAGCTCCCATTAGCCCGCCACAGTCGATGGCAGCCGAACAGTCCGATGCAGCCCGCACCAGCGAACATGAATGCGTGGGCAAGGTGCTTCTCACCCTGAACCGAGAACATCGACGGATCATGAGCCTGCACTTCCCATAGGACCGATGCCACCCCCACCGCGATGAGTACGAGGGGAACGAATCCAAACAGAATGGAAGCGATTCGTCTGACGAGCAACATAGGCTGCTGCCAGCATATCGCGTTTTGGAATGTCCGCCAGGAAATAGGGAGATAGGACGGAGCGAGCCACGTGGCCACTGCGATGCGAATGGTCATGGACAGATCGCGAGAGCAAATTAAGGAAGAACTACGCAAGCGAGGGGGATGGCACTGGGTATGCTCCGCACCTTCACAACAATCCTGGTTCCGGGCTGCTGAGAAGGCAGGTTATGACCTCACAAAGCACCCTCAAGGCGTCGCAGCCACAAGGTCTCCAGTTGATCGAACGCCTGTGTGTCTGCGGCCCGAAGAGCATCCAAGTACTGCCTCCGCGCGTGCGGGTCTGAGGGAGCGGTTTCGACGTGAGGCAGGGCGAGCTTGTAGAGTAGTGCGGCGAGCAACACGCGGCCGATGCGGCCATTGAAATCCTTGAAGGGGTGAATCCACTGGAAGCGCCAGTCGGCCCAGGCCAGGAGCCCTGCGCATCCACCAAGCGTTGCCCCCGGCTCATGGCGCAACCGTTCGGCCAGATCGTCACAGAACTGCCGCATGTGGATCGGGACTTCATAGAACGGCGGCGGCGTATGAACGCCGACTTGCACATTCACATCCCGGAAGCGCCCGGCCCAATCCGGAAACAAATGACTAGCCAGCCGTTGATGACGCACACACAGCCATTCCGGCGAGATGACGATCTGATCGGGCTTGGTTTGCAGAATTTCGTCGTAGATCGCAACGAGCGGCACGGCAAGACGTTCGGAGAGTTCCGAATAGGAGAGGCGGCCTTCGGCTGTATCGAAATGACGCGTCGAGCCTAACTCGCTTTGGCGTTCGGAATCCCCATCAGGGTCTTGAGGCGCTCCGTACTGACCGGCTGGTTCTCGAACGCCATGGATTGGCTCACCCGCTCCAGCAGGACTTTCCGGTGAGCCCCCGCCACTTTCGCCGGAGTATTGTGCTGCGCCCGCCACTGTTGCAGACGCTCCTCGGCCTGTACCAGGTCGATCGGTTGGTTCGACTTCTGATTCATGGCCGTCATTCTCCTGCACTTTGGATGAAGATGCAACCGAGGCCGATTCCACGATCTTGATCTCTTCTTCCGTTAAGCCGTAGAGGTCATAGACTAGCCGGTCGATCTCCTGATCCGCCGCGTCGATCTGACGCTGCAGCCGGCCCTTGTCCGTAGGTGTCTTGGCGTCGTAGAGGCGCTGATGAAGTTCCAGCATGCGCTGGACGAGCGCGACTAGATAATCATGTGAAGCTTTGTCGTTCGAGTCCTTAAAATCTATAGGCCGAATCGGAATAGGCTCAATGTACTGACGGTTAAAGGAGTAATATCCGCCTCCAAATCGTGAGTTTGCCACCTTCGCGAACCAATCCCCTAGTTTGCTGTTGAGAGCTCCAAGAATGTAGAGGAGTGAATAGCCCGTGTGCGATTTGGCAACGAGCCCGTAAGAACCGCCTCCTCCACCACCGCTTCCCACAAAATGAAAATGTCCTTTCGAATCAAGTGCCGCTGACAGGCGCCTTCCTATGGACGGAACGAATATGCGCGCCACACCGTCACGAAGGTCGTAGTTCCGCCTCCTGAACGCATACCACTCACTTTTCCCTCTTCCCTTCAAGCGGGTTGAATTTTCATTCAAGTACTTCCAGGCAAGGGGGAAACCTTTTGCAAACGATGCGGGCTCAATAAGTACAGGCCTCTCTTCCTTCCAACTATAAGGGAAAACCAGCGCTCGCCCTTCATCCTCAATAATGTATCGTCGTATGTCTGCTGAGCCTTTTACCAATGCGCGAACCATTGCCTTTTCGATACTGAATGGTCGAGTGGTTGCCTTCGATGTTACGAGCAAGCAGTCCTTGGCTTCATCGCAGGAAGAGACTTGCAGGAAGAAAACCTCATCACATCCGGTTTCTAGCCCCCTCTCGATCTCACACAACTCATCAAGCGAAGGAAACGCCTTGAACCTTTCTAAAAGCTTTGATGAGGACGAAGTTAAGAATGACCAGGAATCTTCACCGAGTTTTGCTTGATCAACTACAACGCCTCCGACCTCTCCATTTTCTGAAGCAAGGGAGCCAGCTTGGGCAGTCAAATACCTAACAGAGCCATGTGATTCTCGCCCAAGGAATAGGAGACACGTATAGGTTGAAGCACCTGCAAACACCTGAGAATCCCCAAAGTCAACCACAGTCTCAAGAGCTTTTCGGGAGGCGAGAAATGCCCGGAGACTTTTCCCATAATCCGCAGTGAAAAACTTATTTGGCAAAATAAATCCTAGCCGGCCCTTGGCAGACAGCAGTTCATAGGCCTTCAGAACAAAGACAATGTAGATATCAAATCGGTGCGCAACTTCGTACTTCTTGTAAAGGTAGGGGAGTAGAAGTTTGTCAATATTGCCAACACGCACATACGGCGGATTCCCAATCACGGCATCGAATCCGCCGACCTTCATGATCGATGAAAACTCGGCTTTCCAGTCGAACGGATTCACGCGCCGCATTTCTTCATCGTCCGGCATGAGCTGGCCCGCGAAATAATCCGGCCCGATGAGGCTGTTGCCGCACTTGATGTTCTGCCCCAGGTCCGGCAACGCACGATCGTGGACGAAGGATAGCTGCCGTTTCAGTGTCTCGTCGCTTTCACCTTCCAACACCTTCAGCGACAAACTGAGTTTCGTCACTTCCACGGCCTGACTGTCGATGTCCACGCCGTAGATGTTGTTCAGGAGAATCCGCTTCTTTTCCTGCGTGGTCAGCCGCCACTCACCGCTGGACGCCTGAAAGAGTTCTTTGCGGTGCTTCTCCGGGCCGTCTTTCACATACCAATCACGGTGATAATTGAGCAGAAACCGATAGGCACCGAGCAGGAACGATCCCGAACCGCAGGCCGGATCGAGGACGGTGAGTTTGGCGATCTGCTTGGGCGTCTTGCCGTCGCACAACACTCCGACCGTCTGCTTCACGATGTAGTCGACAATGTACGCGGGCGTGTAGTAGACGCCGCCGGCCTTCTTGACCTCGGGCTTCTCTTCGATCTTGGCCTGATGCCCGGACGTGAGACGAATGACCTTCCCTAGAAACTGCTCATAGACCTGGCCCAGGATTTCGGTGGGGAACACGGAGAATTCATAGGGACTGTTGGGATAGTAGAGCCGCCCGATGATGTCTTTGAGGGTTTTGTCGTCGATCTTCAGGCTGGGAGTCAGCTTGTCTGGCGCTTCGGCCCGGCCTTTCTCGGACTGGAAGTGAAAGAGGCCGGAGTTGTACCGATCGTCGGCCTGCTCATAGAGGTAGCGTAGCCGTCCGTAGATGTCCTGGCCGTTGAGCAAAGCCTGGAGTTGGGCATAGGGTTCGATGCCTCGGTCTTCGGCGATACGGAGGAAGATGAGCCGATCGATGGTGCGCTGCACCGAAAAATTCAGCTCGTACACGGAGAGCGTCGGATTGCGGAGCGCGAGGTTCTTGGCGAGCGCCTCCCGCCAGGTCTCGATCTCCTTCAGAAACTCGGCATCGACGGTGGCAGTGCCCCGTTTGCGATCAGTGACGGCATATTTGTCGAAGGAGCCTTTAAGGACGGCCTCCTTACTGAAGATTGAAGCGATCGCATCCCACTTGGTCAGGTAGTCCCGATAGGTAAGGTACAGAATGCGTCCCGCACTGGGCTTGTCGGACGGATTGGGGCGTGTGCGGCAATCGTAGACGGCGAATTCTTCGAAATCGGTCAGGATCGAGAGCGGCAGTTTGGCCGACCAGGCGTAGCGCCTGATCTGATAGGCCGGAGGAATTTCCTCTTTGACATTCACGGCCGGTTTTTTAGCTTCCAGGAAAAACTTACGCGCGCCGCCGATGCGGAAGCAGTAGTCGGGCGCTTTGGTGTTGCCGCCGATCTTGATGGCATCTTCATGGATGACATCTTTGTAGGCCTCGGCATGACCCTGCTTGTTGGCGACATCCCAGCCCAGCGCTTCGAACAATGGGTCGAGAAATTCTCGACGCACTTGGGTTTCGTTGTAGCTCTGGCTCTTGTAGGACTCGCGATTCTGGTCGAACCGGTCGATGAGGGTGGCAATGATGAGAGGCGCCTGGCTCATAGAGAGGGATTCACGCTGTGTGATGGATAAAAAGTTGTCGAAGAATACCCGTTTCCTCGTGGGAAATCATCCAATCTTCAGGCCCGATCTTTTCTACCCGGCAAAAGAGACAGGCCATGCCTCGCCGATATGTCGAGCCTATGGGAGACGACAAAACCCTCCCCTTCTGCCGCCAACTTATCAAAGCCCCTCCTTGCGGAATCCCGATCTGATGCTGTGTTATCCTGAATTCGTAACTAGACGGGGGATCACCATGTCTCTCTCCCACAGTGGGCTGACACTGTCGGTTCTCTTTCTTCTCGGGGTCTCCACCCACGTCATTACCGCACCAGACAGCCGGGCCTCGATTTATACCTACACCGACGAGGCCGGTGTTCAAACCTTTACGAACCAACTCGAGTCCGTCCCCGAACAATATCGAAACAGGCTGACATCACAGGAGCTCGACAGGCCTCCAGCCGCTTCCTCTGCTCCGCCTCGCGCCGTTGCCGAATCACCGACGCGCTCCGCCGATTCCCGCATCGTCACAGCCAGCGGCGAATATCGCTTGGGCGATCACGACACCCGCACGGATGGCGCGCGTCTGGCGGTCGAAGCCGCCAAGAGAGACGCGCTCGAACAGGTGGCCACGTATCTGGAACGTGTCACGGAAGTGCGCGACATGAACCTCACACGTGATGACATCCGGAGTTACACGGCAGGCATCGTCACGGTGTTGGAGGAAACCATCACGACCAGGGTCGAGAACGAGAGTATCGTGATCCGCGCTGAGTTGACGGCAGAGATCGACCCGCATGAAGTCGCACAGGCCATTGCGGCCTTGCGGGAAAACGACAGCGCCATGTTGGAACTCACGGTCCTCCGGGCCGAAACCGACCGACTACAGGAACAGCTCGATGCCACCAACCGCGCCCTCGCCGCCGCCCCATCGGCGGAGGAAGTCCAGCAACTCAGCCGCCAACGTGACGACATGCTGAACGACCTGCAGGCCAATGCCCTTGTCTCACAGGCCTGGACCAGCTGGGCATACCCAACACTCGGCTTCTATTCCTATCCCTGGATCGCAGGACCTGGGATCAACGGCTTACTACTCCAGGCACAGCGCCTCTCTCCCCGGCATCGCCACCTCGCGCAGGCACAACAGACCATTGCGGCGCAAAACGGCGCGCTCGTACCGGCCCCGGCTCACGCCTTCAATCCCACGCTGCGCCGCTCGTTGCTCGTGCCATCACCATCGATGCAGAGTCGTCACGCGCCACCGTTGCTCAACCAGCAGGGCCTACCAGCCAAAGTGGGAGACATCGTGACCATTCCCACACCGCGCTCCATTCCACCGGTGATGCACCGGTCTGCACCGCAGCCGCAGCCCTACCAGTTGCACCCGTCCCATTTCTGGCGCCCCAGCCCTTCGAACATTCATACCGCGCCTTCGATCCCGCAACAGAGTCCATCGGTGAGCTCACGCCCTTCCGGCAAATACCCTGGACCTGGCAGCGGATACTCCCACAGTGGCGGGGGGCACCGCAGCCGATAAACAGAGTGTCCCTGTCAGTGCCCATGTCCATTCCCGTGGTGGCAGCCCGGACGTTCGCCATCTTCCGTCGGCCCATCTTTATCCGGACAGGGCAAGTCGTTTTTGTCCTGTATCTCGAACATGGCCATCATGGCATGGTCTTCATGCAAGACGTTATGGCAGTGGATGGGGTACTGCCCTACAAAATCACGGAACCGCATCAGCAATTCGACCTCGCCCCCCGGATCCAACCGCACGACATCTTTCCGCCCCGCTTCGATATCCGCCACGGGCAGCCCGTTTCGTTTCAGCAACAGAAACTCGTTGTGGTGAACATGGATCGGATGATCCCACCCGCCTCCGCCGTTCTTGAAGGTCCAGATTTCGGCAGAGTTGCGCTGCACATGTGCGACCACTTGCCCGTCCTTGTAGGGACGCCCGTTGACCGTCCACATGCTATTCCCGCGATTAAAGATGAACTCCCGCTTGCCCTGGCAACGCAGCACTTCGTGCGACACATCCGGCCGTTTGCGCAACACCTCGGGCACACGGCTGGGGTCTGGAGCATCGCGCACCACGTCGAAGCGCAGCAACGGTACGCCATTGCTTTCGACATCAGCCGGCTTCGCCCCATTGATGTGGCGCAATCGATTCTCAAGACAAATCTGGTCGCCCATCTTAGCTTTGGAAAAATCGATGATGACATCGATCCGTTCGGCCGCCCCCAAGCGTGTCGGCGTCTGCCGTTCGACCGGACGCTCCAACAAATTCCCGTCATTGGAAATCTGCGTGAAGGTCATGCCGTGACTGAGAAAGAGCTGGTAAAACCGTGAGGGACCGGCGTTGAGGAACCGGAACCGATATTTGCGCCTGGCAACCTGGAAATAGGGCTGAATCACGCCGTTCACCAACACCTTGTCGCCTACGACGCCGGCCGTATTGGTGGTGTCGAGGTAGAGCAGGCCGTCGGCCGGATCGAACACTTTGTCCGTCAGCAGAATTGGCACATCATATTCCCCACTCGGCAACCGTAGCGCCATAGGACTCGGGTCAAGTTCGTTGCCGGAATCCAGTTCGTCGAATAGGAGGAACATACCCGTGAGGCCCTTATACACATTGGCCGCCGTCGCATCGTGCATATGGTCGTGATACCACAGGGTCCCTAACGCCTCGCTGGGATCGCCCGCGGCAGAGAAGCCGTCGCGGACACGCGGGTCCAGATCGTAGCCCGCATACTGGTTCGCGTAACACTGGTCGTAGAACGACCTGTTCTTCCAAAAGTTGCGCGGATTCCCGTCGCTCTCGGGTGCGGTGTGGCCGTTGTGCAGATGGGTCGAGACGAAATGGCAGCCGAACTCATGCGCCTTCGCCTTTGCGGGGTCTTTGGGGGCCTTGTCCGACACTTCCGGAAGCAGATTCCAATTCCGCAGGATGACCGGCCGGCCGTAGCGTGCGTGGTAGGCAGGACCCGGCGAATGACCGTTGAAACCCCAGACCGGTTGCAACGGGAGGTCCGGATGGAAGGAATGGAGAAACTCCTGCTGGCGAACCTCATACATGGTCACCGGTCGCTGAGGGTCTTGAAAAAGGGCTTCGAATTGCTGGTGCGAGAGCGTTCGGCCCTCCCGAGGATCGGAACTCGGATCTTTGGCCGGGCTGGGATTCAAGATTGCCACCGGCTCCTGAACGGGCGGAACCGGCATCGGAACTGCAAAGGGTCTAGTGCAGGGACTCTTAAAATCGCCCAGAATCCGATCTGCAATCTCCCTGGCTTCATCCGAAATCGGGCAGCTGGAACTCGGATGGCTCCAGGCACGGCCGCCTGCTCCCGGCACCCACAACCCGGCGGCCGTCAGCACGCTCCACTTCATCAAATCACGTCGCGAGAGTGCCATTAGGATTTCCCTCCTTTTCCGGCGCTGAGCTGCAACTCTTCTTCAAAGGACTTCAAGCACCCGAGTTTCGTCCGTCCACCCTTCCCGACCGCGGGCAATTCCCGCGTCATCTCCCGGTACGTCCCATCGCTGTTTCGGCTGTAGCCGTCGGAAATCGTCAACGAAGGATGGTCGAACGGCGCCTGTTCGCACCGTACCCGCTCATCGGTCAAACTCTTCAGAAACGCAACCAAGGCATTCTTGTCCGCTTCGTTGAGCCACAGCGGTTCGATCTCCGGCGCCTGCTCCGCGTTCAGAAAATCGCCACCCCGATCATAGAATTCCACGACCTGCCTCAACGTGCTCATTCCACCGGTGTGCATATACGGCCCCGTCAATTCGACGTTGCGAAGGCTCGGCGTTTTAAACGACCCGTCGACGGCCGCTCGCACGAGGTCGGGACGTTCGATCGGCTCACACGGCTGAATCGAAAACCCGCAGGGATCGACGGTGAACACATCCACGGTCCCTTGCCCGGTCTTGAGGTGCGGCAGATATTGCTTGGTGAACGACAGCGGATGACCGAAGGGATCACTGAAGCCAATGCCGAGATCCTCTGCCGTCGGACGCACGCCGAGGTTGTAGAACCCGCTGTCGTACATGGCCGTCTCACCCTGCTGCGTCTCGTGCACCCGCATTAATTCGACCTGCTCGCGATGCTCTCGATCGGCCTTGAAGGACTCGAGTCCTGACGCCGTGAGCTCAGGACCACGATGGCAATCCACGCACTTGCCGCGATCCATGAAGACCGAGAACCCGAACGCGGCCAACCCCTCGAGCGGCTTGCCGCCGGGTTTGTTCTTGAGAGCGGCGATGTGCTTGTCGAAGGGGCTTTGATCCGAGATCAATGTGGCCTCGTAGAGCATGACCGCAATCCCGAAGAACATCGAAAAATTATTTTCAATCAAGGAGAACTCGCCCGATTTGAGCGCCTTCGGATCACGGGGATCACGCCACCAGTGATCACGAAACACGCGTTGAATCAACTCGCGGTAATTGACTCTGAGCCCGTCCGTCGGATGACGAAACTCACCGAGTACGCTGTCACGCCGGTCCACATGTTGTGCGTAGAGCGGCCGCGGGATCCGCGAGATCATCTTGCGCCCCAACTCCGGCCAGCTCTGGCAACTCATCTCAACGGAGTTCACAGGGGGGCCAACGGCCTGGGACGCCAGCGCCGCAGAGGGCAGATCCAACGACACCGTCCGCAACGTGACAGTGGGTGGGCCTGTTTTCCCGTTCTTTTCGGTGGAGACCCGCATCAGCTGATGCCGTGGCCGGACCGTTCCGTCCGGATTCGACTCGGGGTCTGCATTCGGATCGGTGTGCTCGCGCCGGCCGAATGGATTGACCCCGTTGAAATGATTGTTGGCGCGGCCATCCCAAAAGGATCGAAACTGAAAGACGGCATTGATCACCGTCGGGGCGTTCCGCCCGGTTGTCGCGCGCGGGTGGCCTACGTTCAGGCACGCCGTTCCCTGTGATCCAACCACGTCGTTCGTATCGAAGAGGAGCTCCGAATCCGTCCGCGTCGGATCTTTCACGACATGGAACGGAAAATCCCCCGCCTTGAGCACATAGCCAGGTCCACCAAGGCCGCCGCTTCTCGTCGGGTCCAGCGATCCAGGCTTCGAGCCATTACCGCCTCCCCCGTTTAATTGTCCTCGCGCGCGGGTATCGGAACCCGCATGAAAATGACAACTCGCACAGGCCTGACCGTCGGAACCCAGTTGGCGATCCCAGAATAGTGCCTTGCCGAGCGCGATCGCTGTCTGTCGTTGCCCGGGCTTCAGGAGGTCCGCAAGTTGCCTGTCAGTCGGTTGAACCTGGGGCAACTGTTTGCGGACCTCTGCAAAATCCATTTGCCTCGCGAGATCAAGAATCTCCATCGCGGTAGGCGGCAGTTCCTCCTCATGCACCGTAGGCACAACCCGCGTCAGGGCAGCTGCGGGCGCGCGCTCCAAACGCAGGCCGGTCACAGCGAGTAGCACCGCTCCCAGGAGTACACCCACGCTGATGGTCGTTCGCGATGCCATATCTTTCCTCCTTCTCCAGGCAGCACTGCTGTTCCACCTTAGAATAACAACTGACAATCACTTGCCCGTCGCACTAGCAGGATCCTTGCCAGTCATGGTCAAGAGTCAGCGCGCATGAGCATCGGGTGAATTGGTTGCATTTCGTGACCAATAATCGACGCGCCTTTTCGTCGTCGAACGTCATGCGATCGGATATCGCCGTCTTGGGTTCGGTGCCAGGACACAATGGTTGTTCGGATGTGTGTCACGACTCGACCGTATCAAAACCGATACGTGTCCTAGCGAATCAGATACACGTGACTACGCAGTTATTCGCAGCGCCCGTTTGACACGCGCTGATTTCGAATTTCTCAGAAGCAGCGCGAAGCAGACGCAATAGTTGGTTGGATGTAACAGGAGGAGGGGCGTCCGCGGGAGATACCTCGCGGACGACGAGAGACGAGCTACGACAAGCCGTGCTGGGCGCGGCCGATCCCCCCGTCGTAGCGATTGGTGGATTTGAAGAGTTCGTATCGGCCATCCATGGCGTACTGCGCGACTCTGGTGCGCAGGCCATCCATCTCGGCGACGGTCATAGGCGTAAAGCGGCGCGCGATGTCGAGGTTCTGCTTGAGAACTTGCGGCGAATCGATACCGCTGACGAGCGAAGCAATCGGCAGGCTCAACACATACCGGATCGCTTCCTCCGGTGTCACGATCCCTTGTTTGATCGGCTCCGCGTTCCCGCTCAGGCTCTTCATGCCGAGGGCGGCGATCCCGCGTTGGTTCAGAATCGGCAGCACCTCCCGCTCAAAACTCCGATATGTGCCGTCGAAGACATTCAGCGGCATCTGGCAGGCATCGAACGGAAAGTCGTGTCCCAACATTTTGAGATGGATCTGCGGATGTTTGTGGCCGGTGAAGCCGATGAATCGCACCTTCCCCTGCTGTTTGGCTTCGAGCAAAGCCTCAGTGGCCCCGTTCGGCGCGAAGTGCAGATCGGGATCGTCTTCGTAGACGACTTCGTGAATCTGCCAGAGATCCAGATAGTCGGTCTTCAACCGGCGCAATGACTCGTCAAGTTGCTGCAGGGCCACCTTCTTATCGCGACCGTGCGAGCAGACCTTGGTCATGAGCACAACCTGTTGCCGCTTTCCCTGCAACGCCTTGCCCATGAGTTCTTCCGATCGCCCGCCGTGATACTCCCAAGCGTTGTCGAGAAAATTGACGCCTGCGTCGATGGCCTCGTGGATGATGCGGAAGGCCTCTGATTCGTCCTTGAGTCGGCCCCAATGGGCTCCGCCGAAACAGAGCGCCGACACCTGCACGCCGGTTTTGCCCAACGCGCGGCGGGGGATATCGCCCGTCGAGGTACCCGAGGACGGAGTGTCTGCGGCCAGTAGCTCAGCCAAGCGACCGGGCCCGCCAAGCGCCATGACCGATCCCGCCACGCCGAGCCCTTTCAACAGCTGGCGACGATCGAGGGAAGTGGACCAGATCGATGTGTCAGGTTTCTTGGGCGTCATCGATGACCTGCCCTGTTGGAGGTAGAGTCTGTAGGCTACGACCAGCCCCTGGCATTGTCAATCCTGCCGCCACGCGCCGGCATCACCGATGGCCTGCGGCGGGGAAGAGTCGCGACTGATCGATCGTCAACAGATCGCCGATGCAGTCGATGCTGAGATCGGGCGACGGAAATGTCCGTAGCGCATCAGGATCATTGGCATAGTGCCCCTGACGCGGAAACACCGTGGTGACACGCGCCCCCCACTGGGCTTTCACCGCGCTCAGGATGCGTAACTTGTCGTCGATCAGCACATAGTGGTCGGCAGGGTAACGCTGCCTGACGTCCTCCAGCTCCTGTTCCTTATGCACATAGACGAGCACCTGTTCTTCGACGACGGACAGGATGCCCGATTGTTCGATCTTGCGCGGCTGAAAGACCGCGTCGCCGTCGGTGAGGATCACCGTTCGGCCCCATTGCCTGGCGTGCCGCACGACGTCCAACGCCTGCGGAAACAGCCGGTCGGCAAACGGATAATTCACCAGAAAATGCGACACCGCCAGGAGGTGCGAGTCGTGCGGATAGGCCAGGCGATACCGCTGCAATGCACCGAGATAGTCCGCATACCCCAACTCTTCACGCAAGTCGTCGAAGATGCGCCAATATTCCCGCTCGTGCGCCGGGCCGACTTCCCGGTCCAAATACTGCGTGAGGTCGGCCGTGATCCGATCGTTGTCCAGCAGCGTATTGTCGACATCGAACAGCACGACCATCGTAGGAAAAGACATGGCTTACCGCTTCCCGCTCCACTTCCAGTTTCTGATCTCCGGCATATCGGTTCCATAGGCCTCGATGTACTGCTTGTGCTGCATGCGTTTGTCGCGCATCTCCTGTTTGAGATAGGCAGCACGCGCCCCGAGCTGCGGCACGCGGTCCACCACATCGGACACCAGGTGGAACCGGTCCAGATCGTTCAACACGACCATGTCGAACGGCGTGGTCGTCGTGCCTTCCTCTTTGTAACCACGCACGTGCAGGTTGTCATGGTTGGTCCGGCGGTAGGTGAGCCGGTGGATCAGCCACGGATACCCGTGGAAAGCAAAGATGATCGGTTTGTCGGTCGTAAACAACGCATCGAATTCCTTGTCGGACATCCCGTGCGGATGTTCGCTCACAGGCTGCAGCTTCATGAGATCGACCACATTGACCACGCGCACCTTCAAATCAGGCTGGGCGATGCGCAGGATTTCCACCGCGGCCAGGGTCTCCATCGTCGGCACATCGCCGCAACAGGCCATCACGACGTCGGGCTCACTGCCGCGGTCGTTGCTCGCCCATTCCCAAATGCCGATCCCGGCAGTGCAGTGCAGCACGGCGGCGTCCATATCCAGCCATTGCGGAGCCGGCTGTTTTCCCGCCACCACCACGTTCACATAATCGCGACTGCGCAGACAGTGATCCGTCACCGACAGGAGCGTGTTCGCATCGGGCGGCAGATAGACACGGATCACCTGCGCATTCTTATTCACCACATGATCGATGAAGCCGGGATCCTGATGGCTGAAACCATTGTGATCCTGGCGCCACACATGCGACGTCAGCAGATAATTGAGCGAAGCGATCGGCCTGCGCCAGGGAATCTCGCGCGAGGTCTTGAGCCACTTCGCGTGCTGATTGAACATCGAATCGACAATGTGAATGAACGCTTCATAACAATTCAGAAACCCGTGCCGTCCCGTCAGCAGGTACCCTTCAAGCCAACCCTGGCACAGGTGCTCGCTCAAGATTTCCATGACACGCCCGTCGTGCGCCACATGTTCGTCGGTCGGGAGGATTTGCTCGGTCGAGCAGCGATCGGTCACTTCGAACACCCCGCCCCAACGGTTTGAGGCCGTCTCATCCGGCCCGAACAACCGGAAGTTATGCGGGTTCATCTTGAGGATATCGCGCAGAAACAGTCCCTGCACCCGGGTCGCTTCGGCATCCTCGACGCCGGGCTTCACCACCGGCACCGCGTACTGTCGGAAATCCGGCATCTGAAGATCGCGGAGAAGGCCGCCCCCGTTCGCGCAGGTAATAGCCCCCATGCGACGCTCCCCGGTCGGCGCCAGTTCGGCTAGCTCCGGCATCAACCTCCCCGTTTCGTCGAACAACTCCTCCGGCCGGTAACTCTTCAGCCACGCTTCCAGCAACTCGACATGTCCGGGCTTGTCCATCTCGCCCATCGGCACCTGATGGGAGCGGAACGTGCCCTCCGTCGGTTTGCCGTCCACTTCCTTCGGCCCGGTCCAGCCCTTTGGTGTTCGCAGGACGATCATGGGCCAGCGCGGACGGCCGGTAAATCCCTTGGAGCGGGCCTCCTGCTGAATACCCCGGATCGTCGTGACGATTTCGTCCAGCGTGGACGCCATCAGCTGATGCATCGTCGCAGGATCATCACCTTCGACGAAAAACGGCTGATGACCATACCCGACTAACAGAGATTCAAGCTCATCCGGCGGCATACGTGCCAGCACGGTCGGGCCGGCGATCTTGTACCCGTTCAAATGCAGAATCGGCAGCACCGCCCCGTCCCGCACGGGATTCAAAAACTTATTCCCATGCCAGCTCCCCGCAAGCGGACCGGTTTCGGCTTCCCCGTCTCCGATGACACAAGCCACCAGCAACTCGGGATGGTCGAAGGCCGCCCCATAGGCATGGGCCAGGGAATAGCCCAGTTCACCGCCCTCGTGGATAGAACCGGGCGTTTCCGGCGCGACATGGCTCGGAATACCGCCCGGGAAAGAAAACTGTTTGAACAGGCGCTGTAAGCCTGCTTCGTCCTGCGAGATGTTCGGATAGACCTCGCTGTAGGTTCCTTCGAGGTACACGTTGGCAACCAGGCCGGGACCACCGTGTCCGGGACCTGCGATGTACAGCACCGGGAGATCCTGGGCTTTAATGATGCGGTTGAGATGAGCGTAGATAAAATTCAGCCCCGGCGTCGTCCCCCAATGGCCGAGCAGGCGCGGCTTGATATGCTCCCGTTTCAACGGCTGTTTCAGCAGTGGATTGTCGAACAAATAAATCTGTCCGACGGAGAGATAGTTTGCCGCTCGCCAGTAGGCATGGATCCGTTGTGCCATCTCGGGGCTCAGCGACTGATTCGCCTGCGTCGTCAGATTCATGGGTTCCCTTTCTCAGGTTTCGATTATCCGTGACATCGCGCCCGCGACGGGCATGGGCGACCGTCCTGCATCGTCAACGGCCCACAGCCAATGCCAGCAACCGGCAGACCGATTGAGCAATCTGATTTTCTTCATCGGTGCGGATTACCCGTACCGTCACGCGGCTCTCCGGGCTGGAAATAACATCGGCATTGGCCTGGTTGCGCCCTTCGTCCAAGCGGATGCCGAGAAAATCCAGGCCCTCGCACATCCGTGCGCGCACGACCGCCGCATGTTCACCGATGCCGCCGCTGAAGACCAACTGTTCCACCCCGCCCAGCGCCGCCGCATAGGCACCGATCCACTTTTTCCCCTGGTAGCAGAACAGGGCCACTGCCTCAGCGGCGCGGGCATCGCGGCCCTCCTGCGCCAACAGATCGCGAAGGTCCGGGCTGATCTCCGACAGGCCCAGTAAACCGGATTGTGCATTCACCATGTGGTGAAACTGATCTGCCGTCATGCCTTCGGTCCTGGCCAGATAGGAAACCAGGCCCGGGTCCAGATCGCCGGACCTGGTGCTCATCGGCAGACCGGAAGCCGGAGTAAAGCCCATGCTCGTATCGATACTGACACCGTCCCGCACCGCTGCCAGACTGGCCCCATTTCCCAGATGGGCGAGAATCACCTTGCCGCGCGCGGCGTCACGACCGGCCACCCGTTCCAATTCCTCCATCAGGTAAGCGTAGGACAGGCCATGAAACCCATACCGCCTGATACCCAGTGTTTCATACCGGCGGGGGATGGCGAGGAGACGCGCCACCGGCGGCAGATGTTGATGGAACCCGGTATCAAAGCAGGCCACTTGCGGCACCAGCGGATATTCAGCGCCGAATGCCTCGATGAAAGTGATTTCGGCCGGAAGATGTTCCGGGTCGTACGGGCTCAGCCGCCGCAACTCATCCATCACCTCAGTGGAGACCACCTGCGGGGCTGCGTAACGGCTCCCTCCATGCACGACTCGATGACCGATTGCCTGAACGGACAATCCCTTCCCGCTCTGCGCAAGTTGATCGATGAGCAACCGCACCGAGGCCGCATGATCCGGCACCTGCTCGATTCGCCGCTCGTTGTGCCCTGTGGCGACATCCGTAACGGTGACGATGCCATCCGCAAGCCCGATCCGCTCGATCTTTCCGGTCGCCGTGCGGACCGGAAGCGAATCCATGCGGAACAAGGCCCACTTTACGCTCGACGATCCCGCGTTGAGGGTGAGGACTGCAGGTGATCCGTTTCCGCTTTCAGACATCCCTGGCCTTTCTTCTACGCTTCAAGATAGTGCGGCTAGGGAATCAGCGCAACCGTAAAATCCTCAGTATCCCTCACCGGCGTCCTAGCCGGGATTATTCATGAATGCCGTCGCGAGGCATTTGAGACTGAAGCCCACCGGGGTTTCTCGCCCGTAAGGCCGACGCAGGCGCACTGGTAGTCCGACGAGGAGGCCGAACGAGAATAATCCCGCCGGGCGAGAGGATCGGACGCCGGAGCAGGGATGCATGAATAGTCCGGGCAAGCCCGCCGACCGAAGGCTCGTCACAGCAGCGGATCGACGGTTGCAGTAGAATCGCTCATGAATAATGTGGGCTAGGTCTTCTGTCCATGCACGCCAGGGAAGAGTGCTAGTTCCGAACAGGCATTGGCATCGGCTATCATAGGGCATGGGCCTGCACATCCTGGCCATACTCATGCTGCTTCTCAGTTCTCCGGTCGTTTCCGGTTTCGCCGCCGCTCCGACGACGGAGGTCGCCCTACTGGGCGGCACGATTCTTTCGATCGATCAGGACACCCTGACCCTCACCATCCGAATGCCATCCGGGGAATCACA
>OBID01000206.1_pt1 | contig 26262 bp, 29 predicted proteins | sample 1519781 | NCBI WGS metagenome assembly OBID01 (sample SAMEA3991478, study PRJEB22521) | metagenome | biome: anthropogenic terrestrial biome; feature: sewage plant; material: sludge | place: Sweden | collected 2012-09-26 | reverse complement strand
GTGCAGGTGGATCTCGTGTGGGACGGACTGGACCACAACAAGCAGCAAGTGCCGGTCGGGTCCTATGAATATGAAGTGCGGGTCAAATTACTGAGTAACGGAGAAAAGGGCCAACGCACGCAGATGTTGTCGTGGCCCAAACGCGGCAAGTTTGTCGTGAAGAACTAAGCCGTCGATTCCGGAACGCCGACCGGCCCACTCCGCCGGTCAGCGCACTTCGTTATGCTTCCCCCACCATGTTGATTCGATGCGCGAGGCAACCGGCTCCGAAACCGTTGTCGATGTTCATGACTCCGACTCCTGCCGCGCAGGAATTCAACATGGTCAACAATGCGGCCAACCCGCCGAAGTGTGCGCCGTAGCCCCGGCTCGTCGGCACCGCAATCACCGGTTGCCGAACCAGTCCGCCGACCACGCTTGGAAGCACGCCATCCATGCCGGCCACCACGATGAGGGCCCGGGCATCATGCAACCGTTCCTGCTGCCCCAGCAGGCGATGCAAGCCGGCCACTCCCACATCGTACAACGTGTCGGTCTTGCTCCCCATGATATCGGCCGTCACACGCGCTTCTTCCGCCACGGGAATATCGGCGGTGCCGGCGGTGACGATCAATACGGCCCCCCGGCGCACCAACTTGGGCGGCGCAATGGCGACGACCCGCGCCGCTTCGTGGTAGACCGCCCGCTTGCTCACGCGCAGGAGCGCCCGCGCAACCGAGGGTTCCACCCGCGTCGCCAGCAAGGCGTTGTTCTTCCTCAAGAGCGTCTTCGCGATGGCAACCACCTGTGATACCGTCTTGCCTTCGCAAAAAATGACTTCCGGAAACCCCTGGCGTAGCGCGCGATGGTGATCGAGCGAGGCAAATCCCAAGTTTTCATACGGCAGGGTGCGTAACCGGTGAAGCGCATCCGGCACCGCAAGAGCGCCCTGCTGAACCTTCGTGAGCAACGCCTGGAGCTGGTCCTGATTCATGACGGGCTCTTCTCCCCCTTGGCTTCGCGCTCCATGAGATCACCGACCGCCTGACGACAGGACTTGTCGGCAAAGAGCACCGCGTTTACTTCCTGCACAATCGGCATATCCACCCCACAGCGCAGGGCGAGCCCCAATGCCGCCTTGGCCGTGCGCACGCCTTCCGCCACCGCCTGCATGCTCGCGAGAATTCCCTCCAAGCGTTCGCCTTTACCCAACCGCACCCCGACTGAATGATTGCGGCTCAAGGGACCGGTGCAGGTCAGAATGAGATCACCGACCCCTGAGAGGCCATAGAAAGTCCGTGGATCAGCACCCATCGCCACACCCAGCCGGATCATTTCGGCCAGGCCGCGGGTAATGAGCGCGGCGCGGGCGTTATGCCCGAGTTCCAACCCATCCACGACACCGGCAGCCAGGGCCATCACGTTTTTCAAGGCGCCGCCGAGTTGCACGCCGATCAAGTCATCGTCCGCATAGACGCGAAAGTTCGGCGTCATGAACAGCGACTGGATCGCCTTGACGACACCGGCATCCTGCCCGGCGAGACACAGCGCCGTCGGTTTCCCACGGCTGACCTCACTGGCAAAACTCGGTCCCGACAAGACCAACAAGGAACCCTGCATGTGCGAGGGCAACACGCTCTGCATGACCTGCGTCACGAGCGCAAGCGTCTCTTCTTCGATCCCCTTGGTCGCACTGACCAGCGGAATGGGCTGCGGCAATAAGACTGCAACCCGGCTCAGCACCGTTCTCGCTACATGCGAGGGCACCGCAAAAATCAGGCAATCAGCGCCTGCGATGGCGTCGGATAAGACATTCGTTGCCGAGAGGGTCGGCGGAAGCAACACGCCCGGAAGGTACACCGTATTTTCACGCCTGAGCTGGATCGCCTGAACGACTTCCGGCTCATGGGCCCACAAACAGACGGGCACCTGTTTCTCGGCCAGATGCCGGGCCAACGCCGTCCCCCAGGCCCCGGCGCCGATGACTGCCACATGCTTGATGGCCGGTTGCTCCATCACTGCCCCACCACCATGACGTGGCAGAGCGGGCCGGCAGCTGGAATGCAGAATGCAGACTTCATGGACGCGGATTATAGGAAGGGGCTTTGAAAGCTGTCAACGAAGCGATGCCCTCTCTCGCCACTGGAAATCCTGCCGCCGTCGCGTTAGGCTACAGACTTCATCTGGAACGACTGTCATGAAACCCTGTCCTGCCTGCGGACGTGGCCTACCGGAAATCAACCGCTATTGCACCCACTGCGGAGCAGGTGTTAGCCCTGACACCAGCCGGAGAACGGCGGCGACTCCTCCCGGACCGGCCAAGGAACAGCTGAACCTGAATATCCTGTACGGCATGGTGACCGTCCTGATTGTCTCCCTACTCATGCCGCCCTGGGAAACGCCCCCCTCACAGCCGGCGGCCTTTCTCGGGTTTCATTTCATCCTCTCCCCGCCGCAACCGGATGCCCTCGTCAGCCGGCTGCTGCTCACGATTGAGCTCACCACCACCGCCATCGCCGGCCTGTATCTGTCGTTTCTATTCCGCACGAGACAATAGCCGGTCCATCGTCGGACGTCACGCGTCACCCGTGAACGGACTGTCCTTCCGGTCACCATTGCGCTTGACCAATGACGGTTGCCGTTTCTGCTTAACCCGGACTATTCATGACTACCTACTCCGGCGTCCGACCCTCTCGCCCGGCGAGGCTTTTCTCGTTCGCTCATCGACGGACTGCGAGTACGCCTGCGTCGGCCTCACGTGCGAGTGACCTCGGCTGGCTTCCGTCTCGAACGCCTCGCGACGGCATTCATGAATGCTCCGGGTTAATCCAGGGCGAGAGTCAGGCATTTGGCTGCGCCGCCCGACTTCATGAATTCGTCCAACTGAACGGGATGGGCGCGATAGCCTCGATCTTCCAGGAGCTTCGTCGTGAGCGGACAACCGGCGGGGATCACGACCTGTTTGCCGATACAGACCGCATTGCAGGCAAATCTAAGCGCTTCTTCTTGAGGCACCGCGAGCCGACGATCCTCCGGGACCCGTTCCGCGATGGCCGCCTGGCCGTAGGAATCGAAGGCCAAGGGGAGATAGAGCAGGTCCCCGCCGCTGAGCGGACAAAAACAGGTGTCGAGGTGATAGAAGCGGCTGTCGATCAATTCGAGAGGAATGATTTCCCGCTGGAAGATTTCGCTTAACTTCGGAAACGCCCGTATATCCGACCGCTGGCGGTATCCGCCGAACCAGGTGTCCGGAAATCCCAGCAGATCGCCGGCGCCTTCGAAATACAGGGACGGGTCGAGCGTCAATACTTCATATCCGCGTTCACCGAACCATCGCGCAAAATGCGCTTCCTCCCGCTGTCGCTCCGGATAGCGAAAGCGGCTCACCAGCGCGCGACGACCGACGACGACTCCCGCATTGGCCGTAAAGACCAGGTCGGGCAGCCCCTGAACAGGCTGCATCCGCTCAACCCCGACACCGACATCCTGCTCCAGCACGGTCATCAGCGCCTGCCATTGCCGGACGGCACGCGCTGGATCCACACCGTTTTCCCGCCGCATCCAGGGATTGATCTCGTAATCGATCTGAAAATAATCGGGGGGGCACACGAGCAGGCGGCTCATGGACGCCACCCGAGTTCACGCGCGAGTTCCGTGAGAAAGGAGGCGGCATCCATGACAAGGCCGACGGCTTGGAAACTGCCACGGTCAGCCAATTTCGTCGGCACCGCCGGATTCACATCGACGCACACCGTGGGCACGGTGGCCGGCAACAAATTGCCGGTCGCGATCGCATGCAGCGTGGATGCAACCAGTAAGGCAAGTCCGACCCCTGGAATTTCCGCGCGCATGGCCTGCTGCGCCGCCATGGAGTCCGTCAGCACCCCGGGCAAGGGACCGTCGTCGCGAATGGTGCCCGCCATCACCAGCTTCACATCGCACCGCACAGAGGCCGCCATGATTCCGCCGGTGATGACGCCCGACCGCACAGCCTGCTCGATGCTGCCGATGGTACGAATGCGATTGATGGTGCGCAGATGATGCTCATGCCCGTGCGGCACCGAACGGCCGGCCGTCAGCCCATACCCGAGCGACGTGCCGTAGAGTGCGGCTTCCATATCGTGCGCAGCCAAGGCATTGCCGCAGAACAAGACCTGTATGTACCCGGACTCGATCAACCACGCCAGGGCCTCTCGCCCCCCGGCGTGCACGATCGCCGGGCCGCCGGCAAAGAGCACCTTGGCCCCGGCGCGCCCCTGTCGATGCCATTCGCGCAACTTCTGCATGCGCTGAGCGATGTCGGCAATGACAGGGTGATGCGGCCGCTCCGACGACACCACAGATTCCATAAATCCGAACACGTCACGCTCGACAGGACGAGCGAGGGGTGTAACCCTGATTCCCTCCCGCCCGGTCACGATGAGGTCGCCGGCTGTCACCGCCCCCATGGGAACGGTCCTGGCGCGGGCCTTGGCCGGATCGACACAGATGCCAAGGTCCATTTCCATGCCCTCCACCTCCACCCACTCGCCATCCAGACGAATCTGGGTCGGCAAATGTGTCGTCGCATAGAACTGTTCGGGAAACACTCCCGGAGCCGGTGCCGGCTCGAAGCGACAGTCCGCTTCACGCTCAATGGCGGCACCGTGAGGTTGGATGGCCCGCAGAATTTCGGCCAACAGGCGGCCGGACGGGGCTCGCACCACAATCCGCGCCTGGGAAGAGGCATCCCTGGTCGCGCCGATCTTGACGTCCTGCAGATCGAAAGTACCGCCCATCATCAGAATCGTATCCAGGACTTTGGCCAGGATCAACGAATCGATAATGTGCCCCTGCAGGAACACGGTTTCTTGCGATGCGGTCATGACGGACCTCTCACGACTCGTGCCGGCGCCGGAGCGGAAGGCGTCCGGGAGGAACATGCCTGACTCTGTAAATTCTACCATCTGCCGGAAGGAATGAGGCGCGAGGGTCAGTCGCTTTTCTTCACCACTTCCCGCAGGACGCTCGTGGCGTAGGAACCGGGAGGGAGCCAGAAGCCAAGGGTCAGCACAGTGCCCTCCAGCGACCAGGACAACTCGTTGAGACGGACGCGCAGGGCTCGCCGTTCGCCACGGAATCCACATTCGGCGCCGGCTTTCGACAGAAGCTCCGGCGTGGTGCCCAGCTCAGCCACCACGGCCTGTTCAATGTCACCCGGGACCCCCGTCGCCCAGGGTGCGCGGGAGCCAAAGAGTGGTCCGGTCGGACTGATCTCAAACCGGTCGGCACGCGGCTGCTCGACCTCCGGCTGCTCTACAGGAAAACAGGCACCGTTGTCCGATTTCATCGCCCAGTCGCCCAGAAACACCCGGTCGATGCTCTCGATCCGTTTGGCGACGATGCGATTGAACACATGGGACTGGTAGGCATTCATGAACCAGATGCGTTTGTTGCGAGGCATCTTGTTCCGACGGGCCGCGTCCTGGAGCAACTCGGCACCCAATTGAAAGTTCGTCCCCGATCGCCCTTGCCGTTGCGGACCAAAATAGTTGGGGACGCCCCGCCGCACGAGTTCATCGAACAACTCTTGCAGGTCGTCTTCGCTGCGCTCCCGAACATCCCGGATCACCAGACGAAACTGGTTGCCCGCATGATGCCCCTTACGAAGCCGGTTGCGATGGCGCCCCAGGACTTCCAGCGCCAGCAACCGCTCGTCGGTGGGTAATGCCGAGATGGTCTCTGCCTTCACTCCCTGCAACGACAACATCTGCGTCGTCACGGCCTGCGCATCTTTCAGCCCGGCCACCCCGATGGTCTGGGCTTTCACGTGGAGCTGGGAGGCAAGTCGCAAGACGAGATCCGGCGTGGACAGCCCCCGTTTCTTTACCCGGATATACAGATGCTCACCTTCGCCGCAAGGCAAATACAGTGGCCGTTCCTCCACACAAAAATCATCCGGAGTACTGCGAATCCGGCCGCCGAGGGCAGGAACCGAGGCGGTCAAATAGGGCACCGTGTCATCGAGCCAGGACGGAGGCGGCATAGGTTTCCTTCTCGTGCTTCATCGGGCACAATTGCGGTCATTTGGGTAGGCACAGGCCCTACCCGTGTTATACTCGAATGAGGCCGTCCACGACTCCTGCAATTATCTGTAGACGAACCCGATGTCGATCCGATTTGGTCATATCTGCTGCGCCGTCTGGCTGCTGTGCTGCGCGATGACGGCCGGCTTCGCCCCCTCATCCATGGCCGCGACCCGGTTGAACGGCATCGATGTCTTCGCCCAATTCACCCAGCACATCCGCCGCCAGGCTGACACCGACAAGCAGGCCTTTGCTGTGGCCAGTCAATGCATGACCTGGTTCTACAAGCAGCAGCGGCACAAACCCGACCCGCCTGCCGTGCAGAACATTGCCTGGAGCCGACAGACAACGTCACCATGGATCTTCGCTGATTCTTCAGAGCAGGAAGGCTCCGACTGCCGCACGCGTTACCCGGGCGGGATCGACGCCGTTCGCAACGACTTCCAACGCACCCAGGCGTTTCTCTCCCTCAGCCTGACCTTTTACGAGTTCGCCCTGGTCGGGGACGGCGACGACAACTCGACCTACAGCAGCCGTGAACTGCACGACATGCTGATGGCGCTGAACCTGGCCGCTGAACCATCGCTTGGAGCGGATGCCCATCTCCGTTCCCTCACTTCACACTTCGATTCCCTACACGAAGCCCGGGGCATGGAAGCGCTCATGACCGGCATGGGCAAACTGTATGACCAGGGCTACCGCGTTACCACCGCAGACAAGGCGCATCTCAATCGAGTGATGGAATGATCTCCTCCTTGATGCGGTGGCAGGAGCTGACGCGCGTCTGGATCGGCCATTGGCTGAGCCGCCCCTTTCATCATCTGTTCAATGTGATGCCGGGGGTCGAAATCGGGCTGTCCGCGCCGGCCATCACCCGCCTCTCCCTCATCCATGCTCCGCTGGCGGGCCGGCGAGCCGTGCATCTCAGCGACCTCCATCTGGACCGCTATCGCCCCAGACACCGGGCGCTCGTCCGCACCGTCGCCGACTTGAGGCCGGATTGGATCTTTATCACCGGCGACCTCCTGAACGTCCGCGACGGCCTGCCGCATGTGCTTCGCTTTCTGACGGAACTCCGGCGTCTGGCACCGGTCTTCGTCACGCTCGGTAACCACGACCACTACAGTGGCATCCGGGTGGACGAATTTACCGAGCAATTCGACCGACGCAAGGTCACGCTCCTGCTCAACCAAGTCACGTTCCTGCCGATGGACACAGGGGAACTGGCCATCGTCGGGCTTGACGATCCGTCACTGCACCGTGCGGATCTCCGTTGCATTCCCTCATCGCGGGCGGGACGATTCACTCTCGTGCTGGCGCATGCGCCGAATATCCTGGACCAGCTCGCGCCTGAACACCACGTGGACTTGACCCTCTGCGGACACAGCCATGCCGGGCAGTGGCGGATCCCCTCCATTCCCACGTTCTGGTTGCCGCCGGGCTGCCATGGGCGGACAAACGGCATGTATACCAAAGGCACCCACCGGCTCTACGTGAACCGTGGGATCGGATGGTCGGTCATCCCCATGCGGTTGAATTGCCCGCCTGAAATCGTTCTGCTCGAATGGGCCGCGTAATCGTTCGACCATCTGCTCTGCCCGCTACGTTACCTTCTCATCGAATACGTTCCAACGCCTCGCGTGCCCGACTCCGCACCGTTTGATCCCAGTCTTCCTTGCTGACATAGGCCAACTTGTCCTTGGCCGCGCTGGCTCGCAACCGACCGAGGCCCAATGCCGCGCTGGATCGCACATAAGCATGGTCATCTTCCAAGGCCGCCAGGAGATGGGCCACAGCCGCGTCGTCGCCGATCACTCCCAGGTGGCTTGCCGCCATTCCCCGTACCTGATGTTGTTTGTCTCCCAACGCCCGCTTGAGGGTCGTCACAAATAATTCCTGGAACTGCGATGCGATCGCTTCGAGCCCAACCCGCCGGTATTCGTTCACCTCGATCACCGCGAATGCCAGCGTGAGTCGTTTGTCGGAGGCGGTCTGGCTCTCGAATAACTTGATCAATCGCGCCCGCTGCTGATTCCTTCGACGGCGTTTGACGATCTTTCCAATGAGGATCCACGCGACCGCCATGATCGCAAGCGACAGGGCGGCCAGGGGAAGCGCCTGGTCGATGATGAGGTCCTGCATGTCCGGTGACAGACGCTTCCACACCCAAACGCCGGATACAACAAGACCCAGCAGGAGAAGAATCGTGGTCAGATTGGCTTGGCCGGATTGCGCGTGACGAGGCATGGCAGGCGACATGATAGGGGGACGGTCTGTGCGGCGTCAACGCGACCTTGGGCGGCCGACTCTTGACAGCTACCCGATGGGATGACTAGGCTGCGCGCGCAATGGAGTTACCCGACCTCAAAGACGATCCACACCTCAAAGTCCTGCGCCCGTTGGTCGAGACCTACCTCGCCTTTTGGCGCATGGATAGCCGTCACGTGCGTTCGTTGAAGCTGACCCCCTCCCAATTCGACGTGATTGCCACGTTGGGCGATACCAAAGGACTGACCTGCGCCGAACTCTCTACCGCCACCTTGGTGACCAAGGGGACCCTGACCGGCGTGCTGGACCGCCTGGAGGATAAGGGGTTGATTCGACGCACGCCGGTCGCCGATGACCGACGAAGCACGCGCATCTGCCTGACCGAGAAAGGCGACCGCCTGTTCAAGAAAACATTTGCGGCCCACATCGCATTTTTACGCCCCTTTTTCGAACGAGCGCTCACCACCGCAGAAGCGGAGCAATTGCGCACGCTCCTCCGCCGCCTCCACCGGAGCTTTCAGGAGAAGCCGACGGCATGATCCGGGTCACGGTGCTGGGCTCAGGCACAAACGTTCACCCGACACGCGCTGCGGCCGGGTACCTGGTTCAGACCGACCAGACTTTTCTCCTCGACTTCGGACCCCGCACGCTCAGCAACTTGATCACCAGCGGTGTCGATCGGCACCGGATTACACATATTCTGTTTTCTCATTTCCACGCCGACCACTTTGCGGATTTCATTCCCTTCTTCTTCGATGCCGTCATCTTCTGCAAGTACCAAGGCGGCACCAGACCTCCGTTGACCCTGATCGGTCCGCATGGCACCGCCAAGTTGATGCGCGCGATGATGACGACATTCCCGAGTTTCAACCGCGCACCGTTTCGCGTCACGGTTCGAGAAGTCTCCGATCGCGCCTTCCGCCTCGGCGATACCCGCATCAAACCCGGGACGGTGACCCATGCGCCTCGACTGCATTGCGTAGGCTACCGCATCGAATATCAGGACCATGTCGTCACCTACTCGGGAGATTCCCTCTATTGCGACAACCTGGTCCGTCTCTGCCACGAGGCGGATCTTGCCATTCTGGACTGTTCCTTTCCGGAAAACCGCCCGGGCGCAGGACATCTCCACGCCGGGCTCTGCGGCCGCGTGGCGCAGGAAGCCGGCATCAACCAACTTGTACTGTCCCATTTTTATCCGATTGCAGAACGGTATGACGTCTGCGCACAGGCGGGAAACTATTTCTCAGGACGCATTCGGATGGCGCGGGACCTGCTCAAGCTCAAAGCTTAGCTAGGAACCGTCGGTGGTTCGTTCTAGAACATAAAAGAGAGAGGCACGCTGGCGAGAACAGACGAGCAGGATGCTCAAAAAGCCCGTCCAGCAAGGCCGCAGCGAGTGAAGATCCGAGGCGTACCCTTGCGGTACGTTGAGGATCTGGACGAAGCGAGACGAAGCTGACGGACTTTTTCAGCATCCTGCTACAGCCCTTCTTCTCGTTGCTCACACCCCAATATTTCAATGAAGCGAGGCAGGCGGGTCTTTTTCAGCGGCTCATCGAGCTTATTGTAGATGGCGAGCAGATTCTTGATCATACGGGCGAGAATCGCGCGAGTGGGACTCTTCTGGAGAAACCGGTCTTCGAATCCGTAACCGGCTTCCGTCAGGAAACGGGCGCAGTTTTTCTCCGTCAGCAGTGCGCCCCCGTTGAAACAATCGATGAAGATCTTATACCGATCGGAGTCGAACTTCACGAGGAAGTGGCCCGGCATGCCGATCCCCTGCACCGGCAGGTGCAACCGCTTTCCAATGAGCAGATACACGGTTGAAAGACTGATCGGGATTCCTGTTCGCCGGTCCATCACACAGTTGAGATAACTGTTCTCGACCTCATAGTAGTTCTTGGTGTTTCCTCTAAACCCCGCTTCGGTGAACAGGTAGCGATTGAGCGCCTTGACAGTCTCTTCCCCTGAGACCCGGGACCCGATCTGCTCCCGCACATCCTGAGCCATACGATCCAATTGTCGCTGATAGCTCTGGACGTCAAGCGTCGGATAGGCATACCGCGCCAACAGGAACGCCCCCGTTTCAAGATCGATGTGATCTTCCGGAAGGGCGATGAGATCCCGGAGTTCTTCTTCCAGCCTGGTCCCGCGGATTTCCTCCAGCACCGTGACGATACGATCGGCCATCTCCGGCTGCTCGATCTCCGCTTCCTGCAGGAGCGGCACGGCGGAGTCGCCGAAATCGATGAGCTTCCCGCTGATCGTCTTGACGATCCGTTCGTCCTCATCGCCGAGGAGTCGAATCAAGGCGCGGATTTGGCTTTCATTCACAAACATGGAAGGACTCCGCTGCGCAATCCCATTCACCCGATCGCCCGCCGGAAAGCGCGCGCGCCGCCATAGAGGCACAGCGCATCGAACAACACCATCACCCCGATGACCATGCCGACATGGGGCAGGGCTTCAGCCCATCCCTGCAGAATGAGCGGCCGCACGGCATCAATCGCCCAGGTCATGGGATTAAACTGCGCGAGAAAACCCATCCAGCCCGGCATCGCCGCCAGCGGCACCAGGGCCGAGCTCAAGAAAATCATGGGCAGGGAGAGAAACCCGAGGACCGAGAAAAAATCGCCGTGGCTTTTCACTGAAAAGGCCATGGCCATGGAAATCGCCGTCAGCCCGACACCGAACATCATGCCGATGAACAAGATCGTCGCCACCCCCAACAATCCCGTGACCGGCTGCACCCCGAACAACCAGGCCACACCAAGAATGACCAGCACTTGCAGCGACGTGATGGTCGTCACAAAAATGAACCGGCTCAGAATCACCGACGTGCGGTGAATCGGGGTGGACATCAGCCGTTCGAGAAACCCGTTCTCCTTGTCGAAGAGCAGATCCACGCCACCGGCCAATCCGTTGTTCAACACCGTCATAACGACCACACCGGCGGTCAGAAAGCTGATGTAGCTCGACGCTTGCGTCACCTGCATGTCTGCGGCGCGTTGAAACAAATTCCCGAAGAAGATCAACCAGAATAACATCGGCTGGACCAGGGTAAAGAGCATGCTGAACTTTTCCCGGCTCAGCCGGCGCACCCAGCGCATCGTCAGTGCCCGAATCTCCTGCCAATATTCTTTCATAGACCCTTCACAACGCTCTTGATCGAGCCTTACTGACCCTCTGCCTTCGGTTGGTCGTCTTTGATAGACCGCCCCGTATGGGCAATAAACACATCATCCAATCGCGGCCGGTGATAGTCGATGAACTCCAGCTGACAGGTCAGACGATTCGCCGCTTCAAGAATGGCCGGCAGGGCCTTCTCGGGAGAATCGACTCGAATATCCAGCCCGGTCGGGGTGGTCGTCACAGCTCGAATGGCCGGCAGATTCTTCACCGCCGCCGCAAGCAACTCGACACGTTCATGCTCCCGCACCGTCAGCGACACCAAGTCTCCGCCCAAACCGGCTTTCAACTCGTTGGGAACGCCCAGGGCCTTGATCCGACCTCCGTCAATGATAGCGATCCGATCACAGAGCTGATCGGCCTCATCCAGATAGTTGGTGGTCATGACGACGGTAATGCCCCGCTCCCGCATGGCCCGGACATGATCCCAAATGCGCAACCGGCTTTGTACATCCAAGCCGAGCGTCGGCTCGTCGAGAAAGAGGATCTTCGGGTCGGGCAAGAGACCGCAGGCGATATCCAATTTCCGTTTCATGCCACCGGAATAGGTCTTTGCGGGACGATCAGCCTGCTGCTCTAATTCAACCAGCTTCAATAATTGGGGAATACGTGTGGACGCGTCTTCAGGCGACAGGTGATAGAGATCGGCGAGTAGCTCGAGATGTTCCCGCCCCGTCAGGAACCGATCGATCGCCCGCTCCTGAGGCACGTACCCGATCGTCTTCCTGACGCGGTCGGCATCCTTCACCGAATCCATGCCGAGAATCGTCGCCGACCCGGATGTGGGATGGAGCAGCGTGATCAGGATACGGAGTGTGGTACTCTTACCGGCGCCGTTCGGGCCGAGCAGACCGAATATCTCTCCCGCATAGACCTGAAAGGACAGGTCATCAACGGCACGGACCTTCTCGTACGTTTTCCCGAGATGCGACACCTCGATGGCGACCGCCCGCGACATCAGCCCCACCCTCCGGCACCGTGCCGCTCCGCCAGCTTGAACTGGATGAGGTCGCTGAGACGGCGGGCCTGCTGCGGCACATGGTCCGCTTCCAGCAAAAACTGCTTCTCCAGCGGGGTGCAGTCGAGATACGTCGAGAGGGAATTCACGAACACCTCGTCGCTCACATCGGGCCGGACCAGGCTGTGCAGCGGCGAGGCTTCCTCATCGGCCTTGAGATATTCGTCGAGCACGTCCGTCAGATAGCGGCGTAGCGCCGGCTCCATGGAGACAGCGCCTTCCCGCGGCTTCAGCGCGACCCGGGCTTCGCGATAACTCTTCTCATAAAACTCTTCGTGTATTTCATAGCGCTCAAGGCCTTGGAGGAGGATGTTCGAGCGGCCATCGGGCAAGGCTTGAACACTGGCCAACCGTCCGACACACCCGATCGAAAAGATCGGGGGATTTCCGTCGTACTGTTCTTCCCATCCTTCTTTAAGCAACGCCATCCCGATGCATTGCCCTCCCGCCGCCGCATCCGCTACCATCTGGCGGTAGCGCGGTTCGAACACATGGAGCGGCAGATAGGTTTTGGGAAAGAAGACGAGGTTGGGAAGGGGAAACAACGGAATGCGCTCCGGCACCGGAAACGGCTGCGCCTTTCCCGATAACTCCCGGCTCGACTGGTCACGTTCGGGCTCAAGAAACATGGCTCACGATAGCTGATGCTTTGCAAAATTGTCAACGCTTCCGGGCAAGGCAGTCACGGAAATGACCCTCGCAAAACCCTCATGAATACTGGCGTTCCGTCGGTCCCTCATCAAATATGGCACCGCATCATAGGCCGCCACTCCTCACCGCGCACAGGCGACAGCCGGTGAGTCGGACGTGATCACAGTGCGCCATTCTGCATTCGCCGCCCTGGCGGTTATGGTCGTGCTTCTGACCGGCACCGTTCATTCTGTGGCAACGGACAACCAGGCACCGTCATTTGACACCGCCAAGCCCGGCTACCGGTATGAATTTCCTAAAGACCATGGCGCCCACGAACGGTTTCGTACTGAATGGTGGTATTACACCGGCCATCTCACGGCTGCCGGAGGCCGGCAGTTCGGATTTGAGCTCACCTTTTTCAGGCGAGGCATTCCACCGGAACAAGTCCGGACTCAGCCCTCGCAGTGGTCGATTCAACAACTCTATCTGGCCCACTTCGCCCTCACCGACCTCGACGGCAACCGATTCCTTTTTGCCGATAAACTCAGTCGCGAAGGTCTCGGAAAGGCCGGCGCGGAGACGGACCGGCTGCATGTCTGGATCGATCGCTGGTCAGCCACCATGGATGATCCCACGTCGTCCCGACAGAAGCTCCAGGCCGCCACCGATGCATTTGCGATCGATTTGCAGGTCACCCCGGGGAAGTCGCTCGTGCTCCACGGCCGGGAGGGCATCAGCCGCAAGGGCGCGCGACCTGAGCAGGCCTCTCACTATTATTCGTTCACCCACCTGACAACCGAGGGGGAGATTCGCATCGGCGCGGACACCTTTTCCGTCTCCGGTCTCAGCTGGATGGATCACGAATTCGGCTCAGCCGATCTGGAGCGGGATGTCGTGGGATGGGACTGGTTCAGCCTGCAGTTGAGCGACGCGACCGAACTGATGTGGTATTCCCTGCGGCGGGCCGATGGATCGGCGGACCCCGTCTCCAGCGGCACCTTGGTCTTTGCCGATGGACGAACTCAGCCGCTCACGGCCCGGGACCTCACCGTTGAGTCGCTCGACTATTGGACAAGCCCGCGATCGAAGGCGCAGTATCCGCAACAGTGGCGAATCACGGCGCCCAGCCTGGGACTCAATCTGGATGTGCGATCGTTGCTCGCCGACCAGGAACTGAATACCGCGCGCAGCACCCGCGTGGTGTACTGGGAAGGGGCCGTATCCGCCACCGGACAGGCCCACGGCACAGCCGTCACGGGACGTGGCTATGTCGAACTCACGGGATACGCCGAGCGCTTCACCCAGCGACTGTAGCCACTCGCCTGATGTCTACCTTGACTCAATCGCCACGCTATGGTTAGGTCTGCGGCCATTGTGATGACACGACGAACTCGAATGGCTGCCCTGCTCCGGACATCCGTCTGCCTGGTCGGCTTGTTCCTCCTGGCCTGCGGGTCGCGCGAAGCGGCGGTGGTCTCGATCGCGCTCCATCCGTCGAACCCCAACATCGTCTATGTCGCGACGAACGAAGCCGTGCACAAGACCCGCGACGGTGGCGCGACCTGGGAACAGTTTCAGGCGTTCACGGCCCGCCGCGTGACGACCCTGGCGATCGACCCGAAACTCCCTGCCACGGTCTACGCGGGCACAATGGGCGATGCCATCTACAAGAGCCCGGACGGCGGGCAGCATTGGCTCCCGCACAATGTCGGGCTCAAAGAGCATGTGTCCTTCGTCAATGAAATCATCTTCCATCCCGACAATACCGAGCTCATCTACCTTGCCACGACGGTCGGCGCCTTTGTCAGCAAAAACGGAGGCCGGGAATGGGAAGAGCGGATGGCGGGCATGAAGGAAGTGCATATCGTCACCTGCATCACCATGGATCATCAACACCCTCGCGTCTTGTACGCCGGGACGACAGGCGGCACCTATCGCAGTGAAGACGGCGGCACGACCTGGCAGAAGAAAAACAACGGACTCATACCTGACGATGTGCTGAACGCCGCCATGGCGCTCGGGGTGAATATGCTGGCGGTCGATCCGCGTAATTCCGACATCGTCTACGCCGCCACCACCAAGGGGCTTTTTCGATCCACCAACCGGGCCGACTACTGGGAACAGATCGGCCAGAACCTGGCCAATCAATTCATCAGCACCCTGGCCCTGCATCCGACCGATCCCAACATTGTGTACATCGGTGGCCCGGAGGGTATTCTCAAGACCGTCGATGGCGGGAAAACCTGGCAAGCCCACAACCAGGGACTGACGACCATGAATGTGCGGACGATCAGCCTCAGCCCGAGCGATCCTCAACTGCTCTATCTGGGGACCAATGGTAGCGGGTTGTATCGGTCGATCAACGGCGGCGCACAGTGGACCCCGATCCCCCTGACCAGTCACGCGCAAGCGGCGCCCGCGCCGTAGGATTGGCGAGATCTCCCGATGCCGATCGTCCTGCTCATCAGACATGGAGAAACGGAGTGGAATCGATCCGGCCGGGTGATGGGCGATCAACCGATTCCCCTCAACCGGACCGGCGAAGAACAGGCCCGCACCTGCGCCGGCATCCTGTCTCGCACCCCGATCGCGGCCATCTACACCAGCCCGGTCCTGCGGGCCGCGCAGACCGCCGAGATTCTACGTGGGCCACAGGAGATCCCGCTACATCAGGTTCCCGGGCTGAGTGAGATCGGCGTGGGGAATTGGATCAATCGCTATTGGCATGAATTCGCCGACGACCCGGCCAAGCGGGAGTGGTACACCCACCCGGACCGGGCCCGGCCTTCCGGCGGAGAAACGCTGCGCGAGGTGCAACAGCGGGCGGTGGCGGCAGTGGAACAAGCCCTCGCGCCCGCCCACGACAGCCCCGTCGTGATCGTGTCCCACGGGGATGTCATTCGGGCGATTCTCGCGCACTACCTGCAGCTCGACCTGGCGATCATCCGCCAGGCTCGCATCGATCACGTGGCGGTCAGCGGGTTGGACCTGACAGGCACCGCAGCCCAGCTGCTGTTCCTCAACCATCGCCCCGGCTTAGAAACGCTTCTGTAGTCGACCACCCTACCTTCTAGGGTTGGGCGGCAGCAGGGGCCGCAGCTTCTGCGCCCTTGCCGTAGTACCGGCTGCCATACCGTTTCAATTCCTCCGACAATGCCGACCATTCCTCGGCTGTCAGCAAGGACTTCATCTTGAACCGAAGGCTGAGCATCCGTGCGGACGAACGCATCCGGTTGTTGTTCAACTCGTCCAGAATTTTCGTAAACTCCTCCGGCGTCGCCGCATAGTTGGCGTTCAGCTCGTAGAGCGCGCGATGAGACTGGCGATGCTGCTCCCGTGCCGACTTGATCTCCGTGATCATCTCTCCCATCACCGTATTGACCTGCTTCGCGGTCTCCGGATTTTTGACATGCTTTTCAACCAAGCCGTTCACATCCTGAGAAGCCTTGCTCCAATAATAGTCGCCCTTCCCATGTCCATAACTCCCGTGGTGATGGGATGAACAACCGGTCAATCCGGTCACAAGCACGGCGATGAGGACAACCAAGGATCGATAACGCATTACAGCCTCCATACATAAGAAAAATGAATGCCTCGCACGAAAACGCGTTGCGCCGCACGTCGTTCCTCCCGTAAGCTTCCTTTGAACAGGGCACCGCACAGGAGACCGACATGGGCACACAGAAGGACCACCGGCAGGGAACAGGCTCGGTGGAATCGCTCCGGGACGAATTCCGGGAGCATCTCCACATATTCTACAGCACGCTCAAGCTGGCCGCGCCCTACGACACGGTCGAGAAAGCCCTGGGAGCCCTGACCGCGAGACTCAAAACGTTGTCGCCAGAAGAACTCCAACAGGTATCCACGGACTCGTCCTTGCGATGGACGTGCTTCCGGCAGGCCTTCGTCGAATCCGGCCTGAGCGCGAAGCATCGCGGGATCATCGCCGGCCTGGCACGATCCGGAGCGGCACTGGACCTGCCGCCTGAATTCGAGCCCCTGCTCAACCTCTATCGTCCGACCAGCTAGCCCGCATTATTCATGAGCGCTTCTGCTGCAATCGCGGATTCGCAGCTGCGACAGGCCTATCGGCGGGCGGGCACGCCGCTCGTCTCGCATCGCGACTCCGCAATCTCGCGACGAACCATCATGAATAATGCGGGCTAGGCCGCCCCTTCACTCTTCAACGCCACGTCGCGCAGCTCCGTATAGACCTGCATCAGCCTCGTATTTTCGATGCGATAGGCCACCGTAATCGTCAGCAGGCCGAATGCGACCACGATCATTCCCACCCCGGTAACGCCGATGCCCAGCAGGACACTCCCCAGTGAGTCGAGCCCGCCCTGCAGCAGATAGGTAATCACGAACCCGAGCGTCCCGAGCCCCACCAGACTGAACCACAGAAACGTGAGAATCGAAGAGGACCAGGGCACCCGCTTCGTGCACACCAGCTTCAGGCCCTCCGGTTCCGGCGCCCATTCGATGGAGCCCTTCAGCGGCCAGGCCGTTCTGAACCGCAGGGAAAAGAGGCGATGGGTCGGCCTGATGACCATCCGGTTTGCCTCCGGAAAGACCCGTGCGACGCCGTGGGGCAGACTCAAGAAGCCGTTCTGATCGAAGGTGCGCAGCAGTTGGGGAATGGTCAGCGCAGCGAACCGGTCCTGCACCCGCCCGATCCCGTACCCGTACCGACTGGCGTCGGACGAGAGACGGGCAAAGTACATCCAGTCACCGACGATCAACCCGACAAACAACACGATGGCAAACGCACCGGCCAAGATCATAGCGGAAACTTCCCATAGGGGTTCACGGAGAATCAAGCCCGGACGGTATACAGGAGCACTCAAAAACCCGAGGAACCAGTTGACTCCCCATGAGTGCTTTGGCTACATTAAGCCCGTTCTTGTCCGGCGGGTGAGGACGAGTCATCCGGATTGCGGTCCCGCCTTCATAGATTTTTCCACGCCACACTTCTCATCGCCGTCGCTTCTGCACTGCAGAGTGTGCGGGCGGAGAGGCGTGATTTTGCGGAGGGACGATGGATATCGCCAAAGTCGAGCGAGTGTACACCAGTTATTCCGGCGTCTACGATCATATTTTCGGAAAAATCTTCCACGAATCGCGCGAAGCGTGCGTGCGCAATCTTAGAATCCGACCAGAAGAGAAAATTTTGGAAGTCGGCGTGGGAACCGGAATCGCCCTGGAGTACTACCCGAAGAATTGCGAAATCATCGGCATCGATCTCTCCTCAGGGATGCTGGCGAAGGCCAGACAGCGCCAGTCGCACTATCATCTTGACCATGTGCGACTGATGTTGATGGACGCCGGGAAAATGGACTTCGCCGACGACAGCTTCGATACCGTGATGGCAGCCTATGTCGTGACTGCCGTACCGGATTACCGCAAAGTCGTGAACGAAATGATTCGCGTCTGCAAGCCAGGCGGACGCATCATCATGCTGAACCACTTCAGCAACGGCAACAAACTGATTGCTGCCGTGGAAAAAGTGATTTCTCCCCTCTGCAAGCATATCGGCTTCCGAACCGACCTCTCGTTGAACACCGTGCTCGAAGGGACCAACCTCCACGTCGCCCGTAAAGAAAAAGTCAACCCGATGAAGTTCTGGCACTTGGTGGAATGTGTCAACCAGAAGGGTGCCAAGAACGGCAGCGTGAATGGACACGGGAGCGTGAATGGGAACGGAAGGCACGGACATCACAGCTAACAGGCTGATTTAGTCTCCACCTCATCCGCTGGCCTGATGTGTGGGTCTGAATGAGTTCCACTTCACCCATTCCTCGTGTGAGAGAAACGTCTGCCCTACAAGGCACGTCCCGCGATACCGTTGCGTGACCAGGTCGGTCACCAGGCTCAGAAGTCGACCACCCAAGCGACCGGCAGCGTCACGTGCCTGCAGGCGGAGTCCGAATCCGGCTCCATCTAGGGGCCCATACGCCTCCACGCGGAGCGCCGCTGCAGCACCGGCCGCCATGTCGGCAGCCATCGCTAACTCTCCCTCCCAACACATCAGACTGTGCCGACCTTGCCGACGCGTCGCTGCCTTCCAGATACAGGGCACACCCGCCTGATCCAGCCGGGCAAGCAGCCATTCCACTGTGGGGGCCTCACCGGAATCGGCCTGAAACGTCCATTGCGCAATCTCGCCTCCCATGTCCGATTCACTAGCCGGCAACGAGACTTCTTCCAGCGTTGCTTCTTCGCAGACTACATAAAGATTCCCGTCGGGATCGAACCAGAAGCGTAATTTCCCCTCGCTCATCTCCACCTGAATCACCCCCAGAGAAGAGCAGTCGCTGTCGTCCTGCTCAAAGAGGGAAAGATCGATGACGCCCAGCATGGTAAGTTTGGCGACCCGTAGAATGCCCTGCGTGTGATACCGCACGACCACCGTCGCCATACTCCCAGCCATCACCTCGCGACCTGAGGCTTCGTCGAAGATCCGGCGCTTGGACAGATGCACATCGGTAATGTGCCCGCCGCGAAACCCCGCCGTGCGCGACAGGAACCAACGCAGATCATCCACCGTCTTGATCGAATGGGTCATGAATATCCCACGGCCTTTCCCCAAGGTGGCGTTATCCGAGCGCCGCACTCTTTCCACCTTATCATGCCGGGACCGTCGATGAGCGCGTGAAGCAGAGAACACAAGGAGGGAGACGACGACGAGCGATCGCTAGAAAAGAGCCTGTTGCTGCTTGAACTCGGCCAACTGACGCTCTAACTCATCCACACGTTCCTGGAGACGCTGATTGTCGAGGCGCAGCAGATCGAGACGATCCAACAATTGTTCCCGTTGGATATTCGTCCATTTCAGCGACCGCCTCAATCCAGCCAGCTCTAGCTGAGCCTGCTGTCCATCCTCAAACCCGGAACCCATGCGTACGCCTCAGTCGATCGCCATCCGGCAGTAGATGGCAAATCGTAACGCACTCTCGGTCCATTACGGAGTGATTACTGATTTATCGACAGAGAAGGTGAGCGGAGGGGGATCAACCGAATTGGATGAATACACCGGGAGCGTGAGACGATCAACTCGCGCGGGCGCGGATCGGCAATGCGTTGGTCGAACGTGTCTCTCCTGCCTCCCAGCGATAGCGAACAAGAACGCCGTTAGCCTCCCATCCCGGCGGGCACAGCTTGCCTGTGCCATAGTAGTCGGCGTCCAGCACGGAAAAGGGCGCCACATTCTTGATCCAGTCCTGGGCATGGCCGTTCGACTCGATATAGGATTGGAAGAAATACGCGCCACCGGTGAGCGGCAACTCAGGCAAAATGAAATCGACATACCCTTCACCACGCAAGGTCAAGGGTTTCGGATCGACGATGTCGGTGGATAAAACGAACAGGTCTTGCGCCTTCCGTCCATTCACGGAAATGCTGACGCGGCAATTCAAAAATTCTTTTCCCGCCGCACAACGGTAGTACATACGAATCACCACATCTCGCCCGGTGATCGCCGCTGCGACAGGATGCCTCTGAGTATCCATCACTTCGATCCTGGTGAGCAGGATCTCGCCGAGTCCTTCCCGGTCATGACGCGCTTCGATCGCCGTCCCCGCCAGACCCCGAATGGCATCGGCATAGCCCTCAACGACCTCGTGCGTGTTGCCGATCTTAGCGACACGCCCCTTCTCGAGAAGAATCGCGCGTTCACACAACCCTTCGATCACGGTCATGTTGTGGCTGACGATCAGCACCGTCCGCCCGCTTCGGCTCACTTCTTCCATTTTTCCCAGGCACTTCTGCTGGAAACTGGCGTCGCCGACGGCCAGCACCTCGTCCACGATCAGAATCTCAGGCTCGAGGTGTGCGGCGACTGCGAACGCCAGCCGCACGTACATCCCGCTCGAATACCGCTTGACCGGTGTATCGATGAACGCTTCCACACCCGAGAACGCCACAATTTCATCGAACTTTCGCCGCACTTCCCCTCGTCGCATGCCTAGCATCGCGGCGTTCAGGTAAATGTTCTCGCGACCGCTCAACTCGGAATGAAACCCCGTACCCACTTCAAGCAACGAGCTGACACGCCCGTAAATATCCGCCGTTCCCGTCGTCGGCTGAGTGATCCTGGAAAGGATCTTGAGCAAGGTGCTCTTCCCCGCGCCGTTGTGCCCGACGATTCCCAGCACTTCACCTCGCTTAACCTCAAACGAGACATCCTTCAGCGCCCAGAACGAAGGGTTCGACTCCGGTGGAACACCACCCCATCGCGTCAGGCCTCGGAGGCGATGCATCAGATGATCCCGAAGGGTATTATGCTGATGGCTTGCGGCTCCGAGCCGGTAGTGCTTCGACAGGCTGTCTGCTTTGATGGCAATATCGCTCATTCAAATCACGTCCGCAAACGTTCGTTCCATCGAACGGAAATAGATGAGTCCGCCGACAAAGACGACGAACACCACACCCAGACTTGGTAAGAACATCATAAAATCGACCTGAAACCCGGGAATGAGTGCCCAGCGAAATCCCTCGACCACACTCACGACCGGATTCAGCGCATAGAGCGCTCGCCAGGACTCCGGCACTTTGCTCACGGGGTAGAGGATGGGCGACACGAACATCCACAGCTGGATGAACATCGGTAGGATATGCCCGACATCCCGGTACTTCACGTACAGCGCGGAGATCCAGAGCCCGGCGGCCAGCGTAATCGTGGCGGCCAGCGCGGCGAACAACGGCAGGGACAGAATCCGCCAGGTCGGGATGATTCCAAACCAAGCCATGAGGCCGAGAAACGCGACAAATGCCAAGACCAGATCGACCAGGGGCGCGATGGTGGCCGAAAGGGGCAGAATCAGGCGTGGGAAATACACTTTGCTGATGAGCGGGGCTTCTCCCACTAAACTGGTTCCTCCCCTGCTCAACGCCTGAGACACATAGAACCACGGCAGCAGGCCTGCGTAGAGGAACACCGGGTAGGGAAATCCGTCGGATGGAATTTTCCCCATGACACTGAATACAACCGTAAAAATGAGCATGGTCGCGACCGGCTGAAACATCGACCAGGCGACTCCCAGCAGGGTTTGCTTGTACCGCACGGTCACATCACGCCAGACAAGAATATAAATCAGCTCGCGATACTGCCAGAGCGCGGCCAAATCCAAATCCAATAGGCCGCGGGCAGGCTGGATACGCACGTGCGGTAAGGTCGACGATGGCCTCTGGTCGACAGTCAACGCGGACATGGCAATTTCGTCACTCCTCATGATCCTCACACCGACGGCAACCGTATCGAAAGACTGGCCCCCGCGCCTCAAAAACAAGAGGGCCTCACAGCCACATTACACTTGGTTCTAACTCGAACCGACTGTAATCGTTTATGTCAAAATTTTCCGCTTTGGTCAAGAAATTCGAACTGTTATGCCCCTTTGGGGCCCCAGCACTGCATGGATCGCCGAATCCCGGCCCCACGTCGAGCAGGCGGAAATTGCAGGACGCCCACCAGGAAAACTCCATCACCTCAATTGCCAGGCAATACCTTGAAGAATCAACTATACCAAATGACTCTGGATGAGGAAGGATACAGGGTTGGGAGCAGTCACGTGTAATAGAAACGATCGGCTACGGTGCAGGAGGGACAGGTTTTGGAGCGGCACGCAGTTCGTCGGCAGAGACATACCGAATCGCTAACCCGGACATGTGGAGCATCCAGCCCTGCCCACCACCGGCTCCCTGCGTGAAACTCCACGCATCCATTCGAAACGGATTCCAATAGCCGCTGCGATACGAATTACCCGACGTCGCTCCCGGTACCGCCGTGCCCATGGTCGATTGGAATGTTGGGCCTCGATCTGCGAGGCGCCGCACGTCCGCATCTCCAAGGACAACAGCATCGGCCCCCAACTCTTTCGCCCGGGCGAGAATCCGATCACGCAACGTGTCTTCGCTGGCATACTCACTGGTCGCAATGATGCGGGCGATCTGCACGTGTCCATGATTGGGCTCGCGCTGTAACGTCGTCACGTCCTCGCTTCCAGGTCGAGGCTCGAACGCCTTGCTGGTCAAGGGATCCACCTGCACGGAGACACAGGCGCTCGACAACCCAAGAAAAAGGATCAACGCAAGGCGGGAAGCCTGCTTCATCATGACTCTATTTCGAATATTCATGTCCAACGATCCAGGCTCCGACCACTTTGGCTTGATCGAGTTCCATAGTGACGGCTTGGGAGGTCCAATTCAACCCCCAATCACTCCGTGTCCCGATGGTACCCGCCACCAACTGCGGCGTCAATCCGGAAACTCTTGTATCCTATTCTTCAGTGTCATGCTTTGCACTACAACCTGCCTTCGACGACCACTCGAATCTCCTCCATCCGCCGTCGATTGACGCCAAGATCACTATAGCCGGTTCGGGAGGCCGACCGAAAATGGATCGTCTTCGTTTCATCATCAAACACGAATTCGACATCGTCCACGAATCGAAGCAGCAGGCTCCTAAATTCGTAATGGAGGTAGGCCTCGTCCTCTTCAACGAGTTTCGCACGGGGTAGATTGGCCACAATGGTTTTGAGCGTCTCTTTGGCCCCTGCCAGATTTTTCTGGTATCGATACGGCACGATTCCATGGCCTTGATCGGATGCCTGAGTCGACACACAATTCGGACTGGATGGGCAGGGCTGGAGTGATCTGATCATTGCGTTATCAACAATATATAGTACCTACGGGCACGGGCTCCAAGCCGGAGACAGCTGACCAGATACACTACCCCCAATATCCCAACGAGGCTTAACACCTGATTATTGAACTGTAATGAGAGGCCCCTCTCCTGTCAACCGCTGTACCAGAGGTCTGGCAAGCTCCTGCCTATGGGCTTGAGTTGAGGTGAGCAACCAACCAGGCATGACACCGGGGTACGGCAGCCATCGTCGGTTGTTCGATCAGGCGAAACGTGGCAAAACACAGCAGAATGAGAACGGGCACGAGGCCTAGCACAATGGACCAATGTTCAGCGGCCGAGAGAGTTGACGCCCATTCGCCAAGTACCAACCGATAGGCGGCAAACAACAACAGGCTATGCAGTAGGTACAGACTGTACCCCATTTCGCTCAACAGGACAGACGTCGGCCATTCAAGAATGCCGTAGATTGAGTTCCCACAGGCGATAATCGTGAACGCGCCGGTCAGTAGCATCAACGCGGGAAATGTATAAGCCGTCGGAAAGAGCCACATAGTTATCCCAAGACAAGCGACCACGACCAACCCCCAGACTCGATGGGCGAGCCTCGTACGTATGGCATCAACACGCGCCAGGCTCGCAGCCGCGATCCCTCCACCGAACGCATACAACACAGGGCCCCGAACGTCCGGCATCACCGTCGTAAGCGTCACAACTGCCGCGGCACTGAACAGCAGCCATGAGGTCGGCGTCGCCGCGCGAAGGCACCATGAGCCGAGGGGAAGGCATGCATAAAATAACCATTCATACGGCAGAGACCACACGGCGCCGGCCAAGGGAATCGTTTCGGCAAAACCATTGACAGGGGTAATCCCAGGAATCGTAAATGTGAGCCAGCTCGCCATGTGCAGCGCAAAGGAGGCCATCGACTCCTGCAATCGAAATCCGGCACGATAGAGCGCGATACTCACCACACCGATCACTACCAATAGATACAGCGGCACCAATCGAAATACCCGGGAAAGGTACAGTCGCGACCAATCGACCGGTTGCACTCGCCCATCGAGTAGCTTGGACCAAAAGAGAAAGGCGGTAATCATGAAAAAGAGGGTCACGCTGCTCTGTCCCAAGTGCGTGTAAAAATTAGACGGAGGGACATCCCACGTGCCGGAGCGCAGATAGAAATACCAGATGGAAGAATGGCTGAGAAACACCGCGAACGCCAGATATCCCCGGAGTCCATCTATACACGAATATCGGGCTGCCGATGTGGCACGAAGATGGCCGATGTCCGGAAGAAGTGTGGCAGTACCCACTGCAAGCAAGAGCGCGGCAACAGCAGGCCACAGGCTGGTAGCATCCATGTCTTGGATGAGACCATAGGAGCTCGCATTTGTCTAAGCTTTCCCGCAACCTGACCGGTGCATGTCTTACGCGTACGGAAGTCCGGCTCCCAGCCCCTCGCCCACCCACCAACCGGACATCACGCCTCTTCCCGTAGCGCTCCGTTGATTGCCGGACTGATCCTGCGGTACCCTAGCCCCTGACTGATCCAGGGTTGACGGCTGACAGCCGCTCACCGATTGCACACAGCTGAGCGCTGGCGCTCAGGTCAACAAAGGAGTTCCCGCGTATGGCCGGTTTCCCGATCGAAGTCGCAACCCGCATCAAGACGTTGCCTCCCTATTTGTTCGCAGCCATCGACAAGATGAAACAGGAGGCCCTCGCTCGGGGAGTCGATATCATCAACCTCGGTATCGGTGATCCCGATCTCCCCACGCCCACGCCGATCATCGAGAGCCTGGCCCAAGCCGCCAAAAACCCGAAACATCATCAATATCCCTCGTATGAAGGCATGTTTTCGTTTCGTACGGCCGTCGCGGATTGGTACAAGCGACGCTTCAATGTGGCGCTCGATCCCGCGGATGAGGTGCTGACCCTGATCGGATCGAAGGAAGGCATCGGCCACGTCCATCTGGCGTTTATCGATCCCGGAGACATCGTCCTCGTCCCCAGCCCCGGGTATCCGGTCTATCCGGTGGGAACAACCTTTTGCGGCGGCGTCTCCCACACCATGCCGTTGACAAAGGCCAACGGCTTCCTGCCCGACCTCAACGCCATCCCGAAAGAGGTGGCGAAGAAAGCGAAGCTGATGTGGCTGAATTCACCCAATAATCCCACCTCGGTCATCATGAGCAAGGACTACTTCAAGCGCGTGGTGGAATTTGCCCAGGAGAATCAGGTGATCGTCTGCCACGATGCCGCCTACTCGGAGATTTACTACGACGGCAAACGTCCCGCGAGTTTTCTCGAAGTGGACGGGGCGAAGGATGTCGGTGTGGAATTCCACTCGCTTTCCAAGACCTATAACATGACCGGCTGGCGGATCGGATTCGCCGTCGGGAACAAAGGCGTGTTGGCCGGACTGGGCCGCGTGAAAAGCCAGTTGGACTCAGGCGTATTCGAGG
>OBID01000205.1_pt1 | contig 26415 bp, 19 predicted proteins | sample 1519781 | NCBI WGS metagenome assembly OBID01 (sample SAMEA3991478, study PRJEB22521) | metagenome | biome: anthropogenic terrestrial biome; feature: sewage plant; material: sludge | place: Sweden | collected 2012-09-26 | reverse complement strand
GAATGGCGTGAAAAATGGATTTTATTCAACATTAACTTTTTATAACAAGTTAATGTGTTTTGTTAAACTAAGAATTATTTACGTTTAATTTTTAATATATAAAAAACGAAATCACAGTCTCAAAATAAATGAGAGTGTGATTTCGCATTTAGAGCTTTTTTACAGACCCTTTTTCATTTGAAAAATAATAATAATTTTAAGAAAAAAATTCTTATTTTTCAAGTCTGATTACATTGTCAAACAGAGCATAGAATTTTTGTGGAATAATTTTATTCATATGACATTTTCCGAAAAACCATTTTTCAAAGCTACACTGGTCAATTATCTGTTCAAAAAATGTATCTGTTTCCAGTCTGTGCAGCATATCAATATCAAGACATTTTTTTAATGACTGGGGAGGCTCATGTGTTATTATATAATCTACCTTTCCTTCATTTGAAAGCAGATTTTTAACACCTTCTTCAACATCTGCTTCTGTAGGTTGTTCCTGTTCAAACCATGTATCTGTTTCACGTCTTATATCAATGTCCTGACTGTGTCCACCACCGAATGTAAAGAATTTTTTTCCTTCAATGTTGTACACTTGACCGCGTTTTAAATGTACCAGTTTTCCTGAAATAGAGCGTGCTGTACCGCCGTTCCACTGCAGTTCTGGATACTCTTCGAGAAGTTTGAAATTTTCGTGGCATCCATCGATAAATGCTACAGTATATCGAAGCTCACCAATTTTCTTAAGTATCTGTTTTTCAGCTCTGCTTCCATTCCATATAAATCCGAAATCTCCGCAGACAATCAGAGTGTCGCCTTTTTTGATCTTTCTTGTTGTAGAATCTTTAAAACGAGAGAAATCGCCGTGTGTATCACCTGTAATATATATCATTTAATCACCTGTTTATCAAAAATAATTATTAGCGTGTCTACATATTATATTCTATCATAAAAAAGCTGTACAGTAAATGCTTTATTTTATTTTTGTGCATTTTTTTTGATAAAAACTCTTTTAAAGCAAACAAAAATTTGATATAATAAGTATATATAAAAATATTGTATTAATAGTGAGGGATATCGATGAAAAAAATCTTAAGTGTTTTAACAACAATTATTGTTTTGTTTAACATTATCAAGCCAAATAATGTTCAAGCTATTTCGTTCCATCCAGCAAAAAAAATTTATAGCGAAATGTCAATTCTTTATAATCTTGATACTCAGACAGTTGTATATGAAAAAAATGCTGATATAAAAAAGCCCCCGGCACAGCTTGTTCAGATAATGACAGCTATAGTTGCAATGGAGAGCATAAGCAATCTTGAAGATACATATGAATGCCCAGAACTTATAAATGATGTATTTGATGCATACAGATTGAAATACCCTGAAGAAACTTTTCCGTATAATGAGATAACAACATGTTTTATCAGTCCTGGCGAGCAGTTGTCGGCAAAAAATCTTATATATGCAATGCTTCTGAGGTCTTCATGTGAGGCAGCTCTTACACTTGCCTATAATATAGGCGGAAATAATATTGATAGCTTTGTAAACAAGATGAACGAAAAAGCTGTTGAGATAGGTGCTGTAAACACTCATTTTACAAATCCTACGGGACTTCATGATGATAACCAGTATTCTACAGCAAGAGATATGATGCTTATATCAGAATATGCAATTAATTTACGTGGATTTTCAGAAATAGCATCACAGTATTCATATCAGATTCCTGCAACAAATCTTGACCCGGACGGAATACTGCTTCAAAATGTAAATCCAATGATGGAATCAGAAAATGAAAAATATTATCCGGGTACTAAAGGTATAAAAACAGGAAATTCACATCAGTCCGGAAGATGTCTTGTTGCAAGAGCGTCAAAGGACGGATCAAATTATCTTGTCGTTCTTTTAAATGCACCGCTTGAATCAGACAATGAGCCAAGATTTTATCATATTGAAGATGCAACAATACTGTTTGATTGGGCCTTTGAAAACATTAAGCATATGGTGGTACTTGAGTCATCACAAGAAGTGCGTACATTAAAAGTTAATTATGCAAAGGGAAAGGATTCAATTAATCTTAAACCTGCAAATGACATATCTTGTATGTGGGATACAACAGTACCAACAGACGCAATTGACATGACCGACATCGAATATGTATACGATGAACTTAATGCACCGATCAAAGCGGGAGAGAAACTTGGAACACTTACAATAAAGTATTCCGGAAATGAGATAGGAAAAGTTGATCTTGTAGCCTATGGGGATGTTGAGCGTTCATTCGTAAAATATTCAATGGCAATCGTTGAATCATACTTTAATTCAGGTTCATTTTCACAGGCAATAAAAATTGCGACAGGATTGTCAATAATATACATTGTAATAGTAATATACACTATAAACAAACGAGCAAAAAGAAGAAGAGAAAAAAGAATGGCTCAGAGCAGAGCTGCAAAAAAATAAAATTTCTCAAAAAGCGGCACCCATCTTTAAACGGGTGCCGCTTTTCAATTATTACAGTACAGTTCCCTGCAATAATCATTTAAATATTATGATATACAAAATCAGGTTAAATCATTAATTAAAATTAAATATAAAAGGTAGATTCTGAAATTACGATAAAATTTAATAATATTATTAGCTTTATTTTTACAATGTACTAAAAAATTATTACTACAAATGATTATAAATGCTTGACTATTTTATTAAAATGATATATAATTATTTTTGTTAGTTTGGATTCAGAGGATAGGACTGCTCGTCAGGTATCTTTGAAATGATCCATTTTGCATTTTTATTTTTTCTTGTTGCAAAATGTCCTACCGGCATATCGCAAAGTTCTTCTATGCTGGGATCGATCTTGCATAGTTCGCTTATACTTATGATTACAGCGTCCGTATCATTATGAACTGAACTGCATGTGAACTGCCAGTTGTTATCATCAAAGTGATGGGTTACAAATGTTATTGTTTTATTTTTTTCAAGAACGTGACAGCAAGTAAATACGAGCATGTCAGACTTAAGAGAAAATGGATAAAAAGACATAAATACCTCCGGTGTTTATAGATTTTGATTAAATACTATTTATATTATACTATAAAGAATATTTATAATCAAACAAAAAATTCATTAAAAGTGTAAAAAGTGATTTTAACCGTTTTGTTAACATTGTTCTATTTTAAAAAGATAAATTCATAATTTACACTAGAATCAACAATCATATTTGTGCATAGTGTTTAATAAAGATAACAATGTTGTAGTATTCATTGACTTTTGATTTGTTCTGGCGTATATTATTCATATAAGATAAAATAAAACTTATCCAAAATTCTATTAAATTATCTTCTGTTTATTCGATATGCTAAAATCAATGAGGTTTTATTGATGACATCTATTAAAGATATTGCAAAAAAATGTGGTGTTTCCACTGCAACGGTAAGTAAAGCACTTAATGATTGCAGCGATATCAGTGCAGCAACAAAAAAAAGAGTCAGAGAGATGGCGTCTGAATTAGGGTATTTTCCAAATTCTCAGGCAAAAGCATTGAAAACAAGCAAAACAAACACAATCGGAATCGTTCTGGCAGATAAGACCGGAAGTGGTATTAGCCATAGTCATTTTTCATCTGTAATAGAAAGCTTTAAAGTTACAGTTGAAAAGTATGGATACGATATAATGTTTATTGGTTCTAAAAATGGTGGTGACCAGAAAATGACGTACTATGAGCATTGCTTATACAGAAATGTAGACGGATTGCTTATAGCATGTGTTGATTTTTATGACAGTGAAGTTATTACGCTTATGAGAAGTAGTATTGCAGTTGTTTCAATAGACTTTTTTTCAAAGCGTGATTACTCTGTTTATTCTGACAGCCGTCAGGGTATGAGAGATATCATTGAGTATGTCTATAGTATGGGACATAGAAGAATAGGATATATTTATGGTGATACTTCACAGGTTACATCAGTTAGACTTGATACATACATTGAAACTATGAAACAGCTTGGACTTTCTGTAGAAATTGATTATGTTAAGCAGAGCAGGTATAATGATATTGAGTCAGCAAAAAAATTGGTCTCACAAATGCTGAAGCTATATGAGCCGCCAACTTGCATAATTATGCCTGATGATATTTCAGCGTATGGTGCATTCATTGCAGCAGAAGAATTAGGAATGACATCCCCTGATGATATTTCAATTGTTGGATATGATGGAATACAGATGGGTCAGATTTTAAAGCCTAATATAACAACTGTGTATCAGGACACAAAGCTTTTAGGTGCAAGTGCCGCAAATCTTCTTCTTAAATTAATCAGAGGTGAAGAGATTCCGGAAACTCAGAGACAAATAGTAATTGAAACGCAATTACTGAAGGGTCAGTCCGTAAAGGATCTGACAGTTTGAAAGCCTATTATATTTATTAAATATAATACAATTATTAAGGAGGAAAATTTAGAAATGAAAAATTTAAAGAAAACATTAGCTTTAGTTGCAGCTCTTGCTATGTCTGCAACAGCACTTTACGGATGTGGTGAAGACAGTAGTTCATCATCAAAGAAAGATTCTTCTTCAGTAGCTGATTCATCTTCAAAGGATGCATCAAGCAGCGAATCAGAATCTTCATCTGAATCAAAAGCAGCAGCAGAAGTTCCAGAACTTAAGGACGACGGCGACAAGCTTACAATTTTATGCTGGAACGCAGACGATAGCCAGCCAATGGTTGACTTATTCTGCGAAAAGACAGGTCACAAAGCTGATGAGATCAACATTAAGTGCTTTGGTGTACAGGGTGGTCAGGCTGCAGAACAGTATACTGCATATCTTGATAAAGCAGAAAATGATGCTGACCTTATGTTCCTCGAAGCTGACTGGTGCTTACAGTTTATAAACGATGACACAAAGACAGCTCCAGTTGAATCACTTGGTCTTACAGAAGACGATTTCTCAGCTCTTTATCCATACGTTCTTGAAATCGGTAAATCAACAACAACAGGCGCTTTAAAGGGTGTTTCATGGCAGTCAGCAGCAGGCGGATACTGCTATAGAGAAGACCTTGCTGAAAAATTCCTCGGCGTTAAGTCACCAGAAGAAATGCAGGCTAAGGTTGCAGACTGGGATAAGTTCGAAGCAACAGCTAAAGAACTTAGCGACAAGACAGACGGAAAGACAGCTCTTTCAGCAACACTCGGCGGTGTATGGCAGGTTTACTCAGGTTCACGTCCAACAGCTTGGGTTGACGAGGACAACAAGCTTGTAGTTGATGATTACTGCTCAGATTATGCAGAATATGCAAAGACACTCTGGACAAATAACTATGTAACACATGTTGCTCAGTGGACAGACGAATGGAAGCCTTTAGGTCAGAGTGATGACGTTATGGGATACTTCGTTTCAACATGGGGCTTTGGTGATACAATCCTTGGAGCTGCAGCAGGTGGCGAAGGCGGAAAAACATTTGGTATGTGGAAATGTGTAACTGGACCAACAAACTTCTACTGGGGCGGTACATGGTTTGCACCTGCAGCTAGATGCGACAACAAGACTATGGCTAAGGAATTTATTGAATTCTTCACAACTAATGAAGATACAGCAGAAGCTTACGCTCTTTCAAAGGGTGAATACATGTCAAACAAGAACGTAATGGAAAAGATCATCAAGGATAAGTCATATAAGGGCGCACCTGTTCTTGGCGGTCAGAACCAGTTCGAAGTACTTAACGAAGTTGCTCAGGGCATCGATATGACAGGCAAGATCACTCCATATGATTCAGTTATCAAGACTGAATTCTCAAATGCAGTTCAGGAATATGCTGAAGGCACATATGCAACAGCTGAAGAAGCTCTTGAAGCGTTCAAGGCAAACGTTGCTGGTAAGATTACAGAACTTAACTGGGATTAATTTTTCGTATAAAAAATTAAAACATATTTAACTATTATCACACGACCTATAAGGCAGAATATGCCTTATAGGTACGTGTTATGTAGTTGATATATTAGTTATACAAATCTAATTCTAGGGAGGGCTTTTTGAGAATGAGATCGAGTGCACAAAATAAAATTCGTTCCATTAGTTATGCTAAATACGGATATATGTTTATTTTGCCTTTTTTTATCATTTATTTTATTTTTCAGTTATTTCCACTCTTTAATACTTTTAAATTGAGCTTGTATGGTAACGGTGATGCAGCTGCTAATACTTTTGTAGGACTTCAGAATTTCAGCGATCTGATAACAGGAGACGGAAATATATCGGTAGTAGCTCAGCACAAAAATGTGATAAGAGTTTTCCAGAATACTATAATATTATGGTTTGGTAACTTTATTCCGCAGTTGGCATTATCACTCCTCTTAGCTGTATGGTTTACAGATATAAATCTGAAAATTAAAGGTAAGACGTTTTTCAAGATTGTAATGTATCTGCCGAATATTGTAACAGCTGCTTCAGTAGCTGCTTTATTTTTGATGTTATTCTCAAAAACAAAGTATGGCCCTATAAATAGTTTGCTTATGGACTTAGGTATGGAAAAGCCTATTGACTTTGTAAGAGATAAATGGAACTCACGTTTTGTTATCATGTTTGCACAGACATGGATGTGGTTTGGAAATACTATGATCATGCTTATGGCCGCTATCATGGGTATCAGTCCTTCTTTATTTGAGGCTGCAGATATTGATGGTGCCAATAGCAGACAGGTTTTTACAAGGATAACAGTGCCTCTTCTTCGTCCTATGGTTATTTATGTAATGATCACATCAATGATCGGTGGACTTCAGATGTGGGATATCCCTTATTTGTACAAAGAAGGTACAACATATAACAGAAATACAGAAACAATAGCTGTTTATATTTATAATCATTTCCACAATGTACCGCATAACTATGGTTATTCTGCTGCTGCTTCAGTAATTTTATTCTTTGTAACCGCTATATTGGGATCAATATGTTTTATTATGAATGTTGATAAAGATGCCGTTGCTAGGAAAAAACAAATAAAAGAAGCAAAAAAACAGATGAAGATGCAACGTAAATCATCTTTCGGAGGTTTTTGATTATGAGTAAAAACGGCAATATAAAAGACAACTATGCGGCTAAGGTACGTATGAAGTCAATTTGTGTTATGGTTTTCCTTATACTTTTGACTATATTATGTTTGCTTCCTATATACATACTTTTTGTAAATACTACACGTACATCACAGAATATTATAAATGATGGTCTAAGTTTTATTCCTCATGGTAATTTTATTAATAATATTAAGGAGACCATTCATCTTGATGAAATAGGAACAATTAGCTTTAAAGCAGCTGTAGGTTACAGAAACAGTGCAATTATTACTGTTGCAGCATCCTTCCTTACAGTGTTTTTCTCCGCAATGACTGCTTATGGTCTTGTAGTTTATGAATTTAAAGCTAAAACACCTGCATACACAGCTATTCTTATGGTTATGATGGTACCTGTTCAGGTTACTTCTGTTGGTTTCGTACAGTTTATGAATAAAATTAATCTTACAGATACATATTGGCCTCTTATTATTCCGGCAGCAGCAGCTCCGGCAATAGTATTCTATATGCGTCAGTATATGAAGTCATCGTTCCCGCTTGATATTGTTGAAGCGGCCCGTATCGATGGTACAGGTGAATTCAGAACATTTCTGACAATAGGTCTTCCAATGATGAAGCCGGCTTTAGGTGTACAGGCAATATTTTCAGTCATTACAAACTGGAATAACTTCTATACACCTTCTATGATCCTTCTTTCAAGAAAAGAAAAACAACTTACCATGCCTATGATGGTTCAGTCAATTCTTTCCAATGATAAGCTTTCAGATATGGGTGTAAGATATACAGCAATATTCCTTTCAATCGTACCTGTTATAGTTGTATACTGCGTACTTTCAAGAGCGATTGTTGATGGTGTTGCAGAAGGCGGCGTTAAGGAATAATATACAGATAATGTTTTCTAAAAATATATAATATTTTATTTACAACAAAAAGAGTCACACTGAAAAGTGTGGCCCTTTTCGTTTATAATGTGCACAAAAAAATGTCATAAGTAAAAGACATATTAATCTCAGTCAAGATATGTTGATTAAACTACAATTTTCTGCTGAACATATATAGTACTGAATGTGTTACCATGCTTTTTTATTAAAACATGGTTGTAGAGATATAAAAAGCAATAGTACTGATTTAACTAATTTTCAATAAGGATAAATTATGCTACTTACATCTGATAAATCTGCCGGTAATAAATGAGATAATGAATACAGACAGATTAATTATTACAATGGTTGAACCAGCAGGTGTATCAATACGGTATGAAAGAGCAAGTCCTATAATAAAACAAATGGTAGAAACAATAGCTGAAAAAATAACTACTGATTTAAAGCTTTTACATATTCGCATTGAGGTTAAAGCCGGAAAAATAAGAAGGCTTGACATAAGCAATGCTCCCATAAGACGCATGCCTATAACAGTAGTTATTGCTGTTAAGAATGCAATAAGCATATTGTAAAAATTTGAGTTAATCCCCGTAGCTTTAGCAAATGCTTCATCAAATGTTATTGAAAAAATACGATTATAGAATATAATGAATAATATAATTACAACAATAGATAAAATTACGCTGATTAACAGATCTTCATTGCTTATTGCAAGTATGCTTCCAAACATATAACTGTTAAGATCTGATTTAATATTTGATGAGAGAGAATTAATAAATACACCTATTGCCAGTGAACTGCTTGAAATTATTGCTATGGAAGCGTCACCGTTAATTTTACTGTTCTGACTTAGCTTTAGAAGAAGAAATGCTGCAATAACCACGATAGGAATTGAAATTTTAAGTGGTGCAATGTTGAGCGCAGCTGCAATTGATATTGCACCGAATCCTACATGAGAAAGACCGTCACCAATCATTGAAAATCTTTTTAAAACAAGACTGACACCGAGCAGTGAAGCTGAAAGTGTTACAAGAAGTCCGACAATAAGAGCTTTTTTTAAAAAGTCATATGATAAAAAATCATTTATAATATCCAACATATATATAGAACCCCTCACTAAAAAAAGATAACCTAATTTATAATTATACATGTTATGTCCCATATTGTCAAGGCAGTCATCATCGTTATAAAAAGGTTTTTGTCAGAATTAAGTATTATTAAAATGTGGATAATGACAATAAATCTTTAATAAGTATTTTTAGAAATAAATATTGATAATTCTATTATAATTTATTATATTTTAAAAATATGGTAGGTTTTTAAGTTGAAGTGTTTAATTAAGGTATTATTGACAAAAAATATTTTAGTATATATATTTTTTTTTGTGTAAAACATTTTTTGTAAGTCCCTTTAATAATACAAAGTTGTTGATTTAGTAAAAAACTTAAGAATATAATCGCAATTTTTATAAAAAGAGTTGCAATTAATCATAAATTGATTTATAATATAATTAATGACCAAGTTAAATAGGAGGTAAACTATGCCGATAACGTTAATTCGCTCAAATAAGGATAATATAATACATGGTGCCGATAACGACAGAAAAACCGGATGCGGAATAAGGCTTCAGGGCAATTCAGGATACTCAAGAGAAGGCGAAATGACAGATATTACTGATCTTAAATGTGAAAGATGTAAAGAGGTATTTGCAACAAAACTGATTCGCGAGAGTAATCGTGAGGAACTGAAACTTGCCAGAGAAGAAAGAAAGCGTTTTGCCCGTGAAAAAAAACAGGGAACAATAACAGAATCTACATATGAAGAGTACGTACTTAAGCGTGAATCAGAAGCCTCATCTAAACGTGATTCAAAAACACCGAAAAATACAAGTGAGTTACCTCCGTTAAAAGCAGATATGCCTGATAATACATCATCAAATCAGTATCAGCAATCTTCATATGCACAGCCGGCAGTGGAATATCCTGGTTATCAACAGTCAGTTCAGTCAGCATTACAGTATAATAATAATTCAACATCTCAGAATCAGACATATCAGTCTCAACAGGCTGAGTTAAAATCATCAAATGCTCCGGAGATTAAAAAGACGTCAGCTGTAGATGATGATTTTTTGTCACAGTTTATTGTAAAAAAGGAAACAATTCCTCAGGAATCTGCTCCTGTTTCAAAACAACAATCATTTAATGCAGCCAGCAATATTATATCTGCAGCTGATGAAATACTGTCTCAGTTTGAAATAGATACTGAATATGATACTTCGTCTGTAAGTGCACCTATTACGGGAGATGCTTCATCATTTTACTCAAATCAGATACCATTGGTTGAAGCTGAATATGTAAGTTCCCATGATATTAATAGTATTCCGAATTCCGAATTCGGCTCAGTTTCAGTTGAAAAGTCTCAAGATATAATTGATGATTTTGTTGTGCCGGAGGTTCCGGAATTAACACCGGTATATCAGCCTTATACAAACGAAAGTGTTTCTTCACAGACACTGTTCTCAGATCAGTTATCATCTGTGAAAGCACAGAGTTTTAATTCATCGTTTGATAGTATAGAAGTACCTGATATATCAGATATGAACAGTGTACCTCTTAGTCAGCCAACATACCAGCAATCAACGTCACTTCAGTTTGATTCACTTGATATACATTCACCTGTAAATCACTTTACGCAGCCTCAGGTAAGTCAGCCGTTACCTGCAGCTTCAATTGTTAATGAATTTGCAGATATAGGCTCAATACAGTCTCAGGATAATAATCCGCCATTTGTATCTCCTGTAAGTGAATTCGTATCAATAGTACCTCCTGCAAATGAGTTTATTTCTGCAGTACCTCCTGTGATATCAAACGTACAGTCAACAGCAGACGAGTTTACAGCAGTGTCATCAGCATCAGGCTTTAATATGCCGAATAAATTTATAGTACCACCTTCAATGCAACAGGACACTGTACCAGCAGCACCATATACATCATACCAGCAGCAAACGTTGTATGGAAATTCAGGTTCATTGCAAAATACATACACATCCACTCCTGTGGAGTCACAGTCAGATGTTTCACAGTTTAACAATTCATTCAGTCAGAACTATAATTCTGCTGTACAGTCATATAATAATGTAAATAATGGTTCGTTCAGTAATCAGTTTAAAAACAGCAATACATTTTCAAATGCGGATATTTCACAGTTAAATAATGCATCTTCAGGTAATGCCCCTGTACTGAATAAAGAAGATCAGATTAAAAAGAAACCAATACCTGTATTATTCAATCCTCAGAATAATACACCTATGGTAGATTCAATAGAAGAAGCTTTGCGTCAGTTAGGTGCCGCCGGAGGTTCTGCTGAAGAAAAAAATAAGGCATCTGAAAAAGAAGATATAGTCCCTGATTATGTACCGTATGTACCGTCATCAAGTAAGAGTCTTTATAGCACTCCACCTGTAAATACTTATAACAATCAGTCAAAACGCGTAGTTTCTCCTAAGGATGCAAAGAAATTGGCTAAAATTGATGCGAAATTCCATAAAGAACTTGCGGAAAGAGGTTTTAATGCGGTTGAGTTTAAAAGCCAGAGACGAGGAAAATAAAAAAGTATTTTAGCAGTAGGCAATGATTATTATAAAAATGGTTTATATTTAGCCATACAATAGAAAACTTAGTGATTATATATACGGGATCATAGGATAACCGGGAAAATCATATAATAATATCAGATATTTTTATGATTTTATCCTTTGAAAATTAATAATAACAAAAAAGAGCATTAATATTGTTTATTGAGAACAATATTAATGCTCTTGCTTTTTAAATAAAGTTTTGGAGTTTTTAATTAACTCCTACTTCAGTGTGGATGTGAAATCCTCCGTCTTAGAGTCAAGTGACTATTACCTGAGTTATAAAATTAAAGCATATATAAAAGTCCTCAATCAAACCTTTGAGAGCCAAATTGAGGACTTTATATTTTTGATATAACGTAAATTGACGATTTAAGGATTGATGAACCATTATTCGGAGCATCCTGTATATTCAGTATAATAGAGAGTGCTCAGAAAGATTTATTTGTTTATTGCATTTCCTAAGAATGCTGCACCTATTATACCAGCATCATTACCAAGTTCAGCAATAACAATTTTTGTGTTTTTCTTTGAATTTCTTGTGTACACTTCTTTTTTTACAAGTTCACGTACAGGAAGGAGAAGAGGGTCGCCTTCGTTGCATACACCTCCGCCTATACAGAGAATATCAGGCTGGAATATATTTATTATGTTTGTTATTCCTGCTGAAAGATATTTAATATACTTGTCAACTACTTCTGCAGCAGACTTATCTCCTGAACGCATGGCATCAAATGAAGTTCTGGCTGTTACCTTATTGTTTCTGTCAAAAGATAATTTCCACATAGTGCTGTTCTTATCTTTTTCCATTGCCTCTTTTGTCATTCTGATCAGACCTGTAGCAGATGAAAATACTTCAAAACAACCATTACGTCCACATGTACACTGAGGTCCGTCAACTTCGATTACCATATGTCCAAGTTCTGCACCAGCTGAATTTGAACCGGAATAAATCTTTCCATCAATTATTATTCCTCCACCTACACCTGTTCCCAGTGTAATACATACAGCATTTACAGCATTTCTGGCAGCACCTGCAACGAATTCTCCATATGCAGCTGCATTTGCGTCATTTTCAATGTAAACAGGTTTGTCAATATATTTTTGAATATATTCAGCCATAGGAACATTTGTAAAATCAAGATTATTTGAATACTCAATAATTCCGGTTGCACAGTTTGCTATTCCTGGTGTTCCTATACCTATCCATTCTATCTGATCTAATGAAAGTTCAGCTTTTTTGATTGATTCTATTGCGGTTTTCGCCATATCTTCTGCAATTTCTACAGCTGGTCTCGGACAATTTGTTTTAATTGAAGCCTTTGCAATAATTTCGTAATTTTCATTTACAACTCCGGCTGAAATGTTTGTTCCGCCAAGGTCGATTCCAACATAATATTTCATAAAAATCCTCCGTTAAATATTAATCTATATGAGTCTTTATCAGCTTGCATAATCCGTCTATATGGAAGTTTCCGAATCCAGCAGGGATAAATACACTGTCACCTTTTATTAATTTAATATCATCGTATGAGTCGCTTCTTAATGTACAGCTTCCATCAATCAAGAGAATGTGACAGAAGGATTTTTCATCTGCTGTAAGACAAGCAGAGTATGATACATCAAGTGAATTTACAGTAAAATATTCGCATGATGACAGAAGACGCTGAGAGTATCCGCTATATTTTTCTTCCGGATTATGAGGGTATGGAACAGCAGGACAGAGCTTTGTAACGTCACATGCTTTTTTTATATGGAGTTCTCGCCCATTTCCGTTTTTATCTGTTCTTCCATAGTCGTAAATTCTGTATGTGGTGTTTGAATTCTGCTGAATCTCTGCAATAAGAATTCCTTTGCCTATAGCATGAAGGGTTCCGGCTTCTATAAAGAAAACATCCCCTTTTTTGACTGGTACACTCTTTGTAACCTCAAGAAGTGTATTATTTTCTATTCGTTGTGTAAATTCTTCTTTTGTTATATTTTTTTTAAATCCATACAATAGAGAAGAGTTTTCTTCACAGTCAACTATATACCACATTTCTGTTTTGCCGTATTCACCTTCTGTTGACAATGCATAGTCATTTGCAGGATGAACCTGAACAGAAAGATTGTCCTTAGCATCTATCAGCTTTATAAGAACCGGAAGGTTATCGAATTTTACACAGTTAGTTCCGAGTATACTTTTTCCGTATTTCTGAATATAGTCAGCTAAAGAACTTCCTGCATCTGGTCCGTTTTCAATAATTGAATTTCCGTCCTTATGACATGACAGCTCCCAGCTTTCTGATATCTTCTGAAAATCACATTTTTTATTGAATTCATCCCTGAGCTTTGTGCCGCCCCATATATAGTCTTTAAACGCGGGCTTTAATTTTAGTGGAATATTCAAGTTTTTTTGCCCCCTGATAATTAATAATGAACCTTTTTAAAAGTTTTTATTTGAGTAAATATAATAGTCAATACTCTGTGATACAATTTTATCATAGAAAAAAATAAATGTCAATGATAACATTAACTCAAATCAAGGTTTTATATAATGTTGTTGCTATTAAGACTCAAAAAGTAGATTTATGGGATGTCTTAATTTTTTGCAGGATTTTCCGGAGTGCTGTATACACTTGGCAAAATAGTCCGGATGTCTTAATATATGATTGAATTTATAAAAAAATTTTTACATGAGCCTGTAGTGACAATATTATTTATGTTTTTATACACAAAAAAATAACGGGGATATATCCTTGCATATTAGCTGATATATCCCTCGTTATTTTTATTTCCGTAATAATTTTTAAGGAGAATTAGAAGTTTAAAAGAAGATTTGAAAGAAAATTTAAAAGGAGAAATTTGAAAAGAGAAATTTAAAGTAAAAATTTAAAAAACAAAAGGGGAAAAACTTTAAAACAATGGAACTTAATAAATCTGACCTGTCCTTCGGCAAATAAAAATTCATGAAGAAAAACCAGATCTGGTCCATTTCGGTTGGAAAAAAACGTATGTTCTGCGCCTGTAATTATTTAAAAAAGGATAAGAAACTGACCCTGACATAACGTTCGGGGAAACAAACCGTAAACTTTCGTATAAAGCCTGAGCTTATTAACCTCACTAAAACATTTTGTTATGATAAAGGATTATATTGTTTTAAAACTTTAGATTGCTTCTAATGATTGTACACTCATTAATCGTAATCTGGGATACGAAAGCAGGCAACTGGCTGACGTTTGCTGAACATTTTAAGGAAGGTGTTGTTCATTTAAAATATCGTTCAGTTTAGTCCCTTTAGCTTTGCGTCACTACTTTTCAGCAGTTTTGCTTTATATCAAACGTTTCATTTCCTTCATTGATATTAGTATAGCATGTCATCACTGTTATGTCAACACTTTTTAGCTCAAAAAAACAGATTTGTACAATAATAATATATAAATGTTGATATTATATTGCAAAATTACCAATAAAAATTGGCATAATAAGCCGATTTGAACTTTATATTTTCATATGCATATAGCCTGAGTTATATCGAGGTAAATAAAGTATGACAATCAAACATTAATAACGTTTAAAATAAAATAATGAAAAAAATTAGATTTAACAAATGTATATTTTATTGTGTAATGATATAAAATAACATTAGCAGTGCAGTAATGGAGGAAATAATATGGAGATAGATACAGATGTGTTTATTATAGGCGGTGGTGCGGCAGGACTTACTGCAGCAATATATGCGGCCAGAGCAGGATTAGATACGGTTTTAAGTGAAACATCTGCTGTGGGCGGACAACTTTCATCTATAAATAAAATTGAAAATTATCCATCATACAGTGATGTATCAGGAATAGAGCTTTCTGACAATATGAAACAGCAGGCGATAAAGAGTGGAGCACAAATAAACGAATTTTCTGAGACCATTAAAGTGAATTTAACGGATAATAAGAAAACTGTAACTACATCAGAGGCCGTGTATAATGCGAAATCTGTAATTATTGCTTCGGGTTCCTCAGTTATTCCTCTTAATATTAAAGGTGAGGAAAAGATGAGAGGAAACGGTGTACATTATTGTGCAACATGTGACGGAACAATGTACAAAAATAAAACTGTTGCAGTTATAGGTGGTGGAAACAGTGCTGTATCAGCAGCAATATATTTATCATCTATAGCAGCCAAAGTAGTAATGATAAGAAGAAAGGACAGCTTTCATTGTGAAAATGTATTAATTGACAGATTAAAATCTGTTGAAAACATAAAAATACTTTATAACTGGGATCTTACAGGGCTGATTGGTGACAACAGAGTAATTGCTGCAGAAATAAAGAATACCAGAAGCAATACAAGTTCAATAATTCCGATTGACGGTGTATTTGCTTATATTGGATACAAGCCTAATACAGGTATATTTACAGATTATATTTCAGTTGATGAAAATGGATATATCATTGCTGATGATCAACTCAAGACAAATGTTTTTGGAGTATATGCAGCCGGAGATGTCAGAACCAAGGAATACAGACAAATTACAACTGCTGTTTGTGACGGAACAATTGCTGCACTTAATGCAGAAAAAACAGTAAATGGCAAAATAAAATTATAATAAAGGAATGTTTTTATGATTAAAGTATATTCATCAGATAATTGTGGCTACTGCAGAGAACTTAAAGCGTATCTTGATAAAAAGGGATTTAAGTATGATGTGGTAGATGTAAAAAAAAGTGAAGAAAATGCAAAGGAACTCTACAGGGTTTCCGGACAGTCAGCTATACCGGTAAGTGTTATAGATGGAAATGTTATTATAGGTTTTGACAGGAAAAAAATAGATGCGGTACTTGATTAAATTGAAAAAAATATATGATATTTTTATTTGTTCAGCATCCGGAGCAGCAGCCTCCATGTGTATGTATAGCAGCAGATTTTTATTTATGGCTTTCTTTTCAATGATTCCGCTTATTATTGTTATATTTAAATCAGAAAACATGAAAAAATCGGAAATGTTCAGAAGAATATTTTTTTTCTATCTGGTATTTATGGTAGTTTCACTGAGCTGGCTTTCTGAGATTAATGTAAAAATGTATAACGGAAAAATAAATACACTGATATTAATAATTTTTTTGATAATTGTGGAGTCTGCAGTGCATGCAGTGATTATGGCACTTACAATGTGTGTATATGCATCACTTCAAAAAAATAATATTGGTGATGTATTTGTATTTGCCCTGCTTTTTATACTGGGAGAATGGTTTCACGAAACATTATATCCTGTAACATTTCCATGGTTCAGAATGGCTGTGTCAGTGACATCATACACTGAATTTATTCAGTCAGCAAATTTATTCGGAAGTTTGTTTACGTCTTTTTTAATTGTCGTAGTTAATGCACTTCTCGGATATATTATATGCAATGTAAAATGCAGAAAACGTTTGGTTATAGGCGCTGAGATGCTGGTACTTATATTTTCACTGAATGTTTTATATGGAAAAATGAATATAAGCAGAAAATTCAGGTGTGGTGATGATATTTCTGTAATACTGCTGCAGTCTAATATAGGTGAGAATCAAAAGCAGCAATATTCTGATAATCAGACACTTGATTACTATATTTCAGCCCTCAACAATATCTCATATAACGATGAAAGTATTGTTGTACTTCCAGAGTCAGCAATGAACTTTAATATTAAAGCAAATTCTGAAGAATTAAAAAGGATAGCTGATATAGCAAATTCTAAAAAAATAAATGTTGTATTCGGATGTTATTCATATAAGGATAAACAAAAATACAATTCTATGGCAGCAATTTATCCTAACGGAAAAATTTCAGAAATATACTCAAAAAAAATATTAGTACCGTTTGGTGAGATGGTACCTCTTGAATGGCTTGCAGGAAACATAATACGAAATACATTTACAGGAATAGGAGAATTTTCAAAGGGCGGAGATGAAGTTACAATAGATACCGGCTGCGGATGTGCAGGATGTATAATATGTTATGAATCGTTATATCCGTCAGCTGCGAGAAAAGCTGTATCTGAAAACGCAGATTTTTTAATGATACTGAGTAATGATTCATGGTTCAGTGGTTCAGCTGAGGTCGCACAACATCATTCACATTCAATACTAAGGGCAGTGGAAAACAGTCGCTATGTTATCAGATGCAGTACATCAGGAATAACATCAGTGATTTCACCGACGGGACAGGTTATTGCAAAGGCACCTGAAAATGTTGTATATACACTAAAAAGTAATATTTCATGTGTATCTAGCAAAAGCCTTTATTCAATTATCGGAGATGTTATAATTATTCCTTCAGCAGTTGTATTTATTGCAGGTATCCTGAAGAAAAAAAATAAAAAAGAGGTTCAGCCGGAAAATTAAATTCCGGTTTGGACTTTTTTTGTAGCATTTTTAATAGATAAAATGTATTAAAAATGTTGGTGAATTTAAAATATAAGTATATATGTAATAATTGGTTGATAAGTTTAATCTTTTTAAAAAAAGTGGAAATAAACTATCACTAAACAAATAATATTGAAATATGCTTTTTTTTGTGGTATAATAAAAAACGTATATTAGTAAATGGCCTATATACTAAATAATCCAGAATGTAATATTTATTAAAAAGCAAAGGCGGAACTACAAATGACAATTTTATTTTTTTTATTTTTATTGGCAACGATTTTTTTAAGCATTGTAATTAAAAAATCTTCAAAGATTACGGACTCAAAAAAAGAAAATGATAAAAAAAGGGGTTGCATAATTGTCTGTATTATAATAGCTGTAGAAGGATTGGCCGACCTCACAGGCATAATAAAAGGTCGATTTGACGGAGCATTTACTCTTCTGGGTATAACCGCAGTTATTGAAATGATAACATGGCATTTTGGACATAAAAAAAATATGGATATACTCAGATTTTTTGGTAAAGCATTTATTATAGTATCAGTACTTGAACTTACTGTTTTTCAGGCTCCATCATATAAACTTATGTTTGAAAGTCAGTATGAAAAAACTCTTCCATTGTCCCAGGCTTCTATTGAAAACGGTAATTTTATTTATAATCAGGAATCAGACAATCTCATCATCACCGGAAAAGATGAAGTTCTGATTGAGTATAACGATCTTAAATACCCTGTTAATACAATATTTGCAGATGTAGAATTTCAGGGTAAAACTAAAAATACACACGTTGTTGTAGATATTACTGACGAGACTCATTCTGATTATCGTTATGATATAGCAAAATGGGATATTTTAAATAATAATGACAAGTCAAGTTATGTTCCGTGTGAGTTTTCCGGAGAACTGGGAAAGCTGAGAGTAAAATTCACTAATTATAAAGATTACGATTCTATAGTAGTTAAAAGTATTACAATCAATAAGGCAATACCGTTTGATATATCTTACATAAGAGTATTCCTTGTTGTAATGCTGTCTGTACTGGTATATTCAGTAGTATCATACAGATTATTCAGGGTTCCGTTTTACAAGTCAAGCAAGTTATGTGCAGTTATTTTTGGTGTTTTAACGATCGGGTGCTGTATCCTGACGGTGCTTATTATCAATGCAAAGCTCGGCGACGACAATACAATGAAGGATCATATGAAGCTTACTCAGGGAAATCAGATAACTGAAGAACTTGTTGAGGCTTTTGAACACAAGCAGATATCGCTTCTTAAGCATCCTCCTGCCGGACTTACTGAAATTGAAAATCCGTATGACTGGGGCCAGAGAGGTGAGGCGGGATTTGAGTACGAATGGGATCATGTATATTATAACGGAAAATATTATTCATATTATGGAATAGCTCCTGTTATTCTGCTTTATCTGCCATATCACATAATAACCGGATATTATTGTTCAACAAATCTTTCTATTATGCTCTTCTCAATTATAGGTATGGTTTTCCTCAGTATGACGTATTACGTATTCTTAAAAAAATGGTATAAAAAAATACCTGTGGGAATAGCGATAGCCGGACATGTGATTCTTTTATCCGCATGCGGAATATGGTTCTGTATAGGAAGAAATATTTTTTATGAAATTTCTATATCTTCAGGATTTATGTTTGTAGCAATAGGGTCATTTCTGTTATTTTCGTCAAATGTACTGTGCAAAGGAAAGATATCACTGATTAAAGTCATTCTTTCATCAGTGTTTATGGGACTGGCTGTATTGTGTCGTCCGACATTGGCAGTGTACTGCATATGTACATGTATATACTATGCGTACGGTTTATTCAAAAAAGAAGAGCTGATATCAATTCCGGTAAATGAATCTGCTGATACTGAAAAAAAATTCGGACCTGAAAAAAATAAGCACATGAATAAATGGGCATATCTTGCCTGTGCGTTAGTTCCTTTGATTCTACTTGGAAGTGTACAGATGTGGTATAATGCAGCACGTTTTGGTTCACCTTTTGATTTCGGAATAAAATATTCACTTACTATAAACGATTTTATACATTCACAGTACCACACAATATTTGTAATGATAGGACTTTTTAATTATTTCTTTGCAGTACCATCCTTCTCGCTTAAATATCCGTTTATAACAACACCTTTTTCTTCATTTGATGCAAATGGATATTATTTCTCGGATGTAGGAAATACATCTGGAATATTATTTCTTGCATTACCTGTATTTGCGTATTTTCTCAGCAGAAAAGTACTTAAAAGCCTCCCTGATAAAAGAGCAAAGATAAAAGCACTTTTTACAATAGGTGTGCCATGTATTGTCATGCCGTTTATAATAATTTTTTCAACATGGGAAAGCGGATATGCAGTAAGATATACAGCTGATTTTTCATGGCAGATGATTCTGGGAGCATATGCAATAATCTTTTATCTGTATACAAAATCACAGGATAAAACAAAAAAGAGATTTATTAATAAGTTCATGGCTTTTTCAGCAGTTTCTGCTGTAATAATAAATAGCATTCAAATATTTAATTTCACATTTTCTGTAGAAGATTATCCGGATATATGCTATACAATGGAACATTTATTTGCATTCTGGAAATAACGGAGGTTTTTATGGACACATTATATTTAGTAATTCCTTGTTACAATGAAGAGGAGGTTCTTCCTGAAACGTCAAAACAGCTGAAAGATAAAATGGATACGCTTATAAGAAGTAATAAGATATCTGATAAAAGTCGCATAGTATTTATAAATGATGGTTCAAAGGATAAAACCTGGGAGATGATATGCGGACTGCATGACGAAAACAATATTTTTCAGGGAATCAAGCTTTCAAGGAACAAAGGACATCAGAATGCACTTCTGTGCGGACTAATGACTGTCAAGGATCACTGTGATATGGCAATTTCACTTGACGCAGATCTTCAGGATGATATAAATGCAATTGACGGAATGGTAGAAAAGTATCATGAAGGCTGTGATATTGTGTACGGTGTCAGAAGTGCACGTGAGACTGATACCTTTTTTAAAAAATTCACGGCAGAAGGCTTTTATAAGATTATGAAGCTTATGGGAGCAGATATTGTATTTAACCATGCTGATTACCGACTTATGAGCAGACGAGCTCTTGATGAACTTGAAAATTTTGAAGAAGTAAATCTTTTTCTGCGTGGTGTAGTGCCGATGATCGGATATAAGAGTGATAGTGTTTATTACGAGAGAAAAGAACGATTTGCAGGGGAGTCAAAATATCCTTTGAAAAAAATGCTTGCATTTGCATGGGAGGGAATTACTTCACTTTCAACAAAACCGATAAAGATGATATCGTTTCTGGGAGCGCTTATATTTTTTATAAGTATAATTATGCTTATATATTCATTGATAAGACATTTTACAGGACAGACAGAAATAGGATGGACTTCAACAATCGTTTCAATCTGGGCTATAGGAGGACTGCAGCTTCTTGCAATCGGTATTATAGGTGAGTATGTTGGAAAGTCTTATCTTGAGACTAAAAAGCGTCCTAAGTTCATAGTTGAAAAGTATCTTTCGGATAAAGATGAAAATAACAATTAAATTTAAAAAAAATCATCCATTTATAAGCAACGGATGATTTTTTTTATGTTGTAGTTATTACAGATGAGAAAATACTATCAATTATCAGACAGCAGAAACAGTTGACAAAACATCTGAAAAAGTATAAAATTAAAACATATGAGTTTTGTTAAGGGAATACGGTGAAAATCCGTAACAGTCCCCGCTGCTGTGATAATGACAATGGTTCAAGGCTGTGTCACTGAAATATTTCGGGAAGACATGAACCTGAGGATGATTTTAAGTCAGAAGACCTGGAAGACTCATAAATTTGAAATTTTTATCGGAGGAATAAAAAATGAAAGCAAAAAAAGTAATTATTTCAACAATTGCAGTTGTATCTCTGTTGATGACATCAGCATTTACAGTTTCAGCAGATGAAACAGCAGAACCGGCAGGCTATGTCACAATGACAGCCGAAAAATTTGTACTCGGTCAGGGCTTTGTCAAAGAACCTCAGCGTGTTCCTTTTTACATGGGTGAAAGTGGTGTTGATATTACAAAAAGGTTTTTAGAAAACGAGAATATCAATGCAGGAAAAGGCCTTACGTCAAGTTCATCAGATTATGTATCTTCAATAGCTGATAATGGAAGCGAAGAGGCAGACATCCCGCAGTATATTTCTGATGCTGTTACAGCTCTTGGAAAGGGAAAGATAGAAAATAAACGTTCAATGAACGGATGGCTTAATGCAGGTGATTACTATACACCGTCAGGATGGATATATGTAGTAAATAATAAACCTTCCAGTTCAGGAATATCCGGATATAAACCTGTTGATGGCGATGTTTTACGTTATGAATTCACAATTTACGGTTATGGTTCAGATATAGGTATCGATAATTCGTCATGGGGGGGATCGGAATCACTTACTCCTGCTGCAGACAGGGATGATCTGTATGAAATCATGGCAGATGCCAAGGATGCGGTAAAATCTGATGCAGATCTCAAAAAGGCTTATAATAAGGCCGTTTCAGAAGTTTCTGATTTAAAAGCCGAACAGGATAAGATAAATAAAGCATATACTGATTTTAAAGCAGCATATGACGAAGCCAACTTAACATCAACTGTTACAACAACAGTATCTGATACTACTACTACAACTGCAGCGGTAACATCTGCAGCAACAACGACCTCAGTAACAACAGCTTCAACTACAGCAAAGGCTACTACAAAAGCTGGAAAATCTCCTGATACAGGTGATAAAGCCATATCAGCACTTATTATTTCAGCTGGAGCAGCTGCTGTGACTGCAGGAATAATAGCTAAGAAGAGAAGAAAATAATGAAAAAAATTGTATCGATATTTCTGGCATTTGCGATACTTATAACACAATTTTGTGTTTTTGACAGTAGGCACAATGTTATGGCTTATGAGATACAGGATAATCAGAATGTAATCAACGGTATTATAGACTATTCAAAGAAATTATACGGAACATCGGGCAGTCTGCTGTTAAGCGGGCTGCTTGAAAATTCTGGGAACCCGAACGCTGACTGGTATGCAGTCGCATTGTCAAGATATAATATTTCTGATGACTACAATTCATATCTTGCATCTCTTACAAATTATATTGACTCGTCGTATCAGACTCAGTATAAGCTGGATCCTGTAAAATCTACAGAGTGGCACAGAATTATTCTGACGGTTTTATCCTGTGGAGGTGATCCGCTTTCACTTGATACGAAAAGCTCAGGACAGATAAATCTTGTATCAGATGGTGTTTACAACAGAGGAAACACTGCATCACTCGGAAAGCAGGGATTGTCGGGATGGGTATGGGGGCTTATTGCTCTTGATTCAATGAATTATAAGATTCCTGATAATTCATACTACACACGTGAAAATATTATACATGAGATTTTATCACAGCAGCTTGAAGACGGTGGATTTTCACTTATGGGTACATCATGTGATGCAGATTTAACAGCAAATGTAATAACAGCTCTTGCACCACATTATAATGAAAATGATACAGTAAGATACGCTGTTGACAGAGCAGTAAATGTTTTATCCGACACACAGGGTACAGATGGTGATTTTCAGAGTTTCGGAACATTCAACGCTGAAAGCACGGCACAGGTAATGATTGCACTCACGGCAATGAATATTGATATTTCGTCAGATGCGCGTTTTATTAAGAATGGTAACAATATATTTGACGGGCTTATCAGATACAGGTGCGATGACGGTGGTTTTTCTCATGCTCAGGGTACAGGACAGTCAAATCAGATGTCAACTGTTCAGTCAATGATGGCACTTGTTTCACTTTACAGATACAGTACATCACAGTCATCATTTTTTGATTTTGGGGTATATGACTACAATGCTCATAATAACAGCACTGATCAGGCCCAGGATAAAGTACAACAGGAATATCAGAATAGTGAAGTCTCAGTTGTGGCGGAAACTATGCCTGAAAATGATCAGATTACGGTATCTCAGTCAAAAGTTTCAGATACCGTTAAGACTGATTTATCAGAATCAGAATACGTAAGTGGAAAGAATTTAAAAGCAGAGACATCATCTGTTTCGGGAATTTTTACTTCAGAATCTGATGAGAAAGTATCTTCAGATAAAATATCTCAAGATACAAGTGGTTATGATAAACATATTAATATAAAGTTTATTATTTTTATTTCATTTGCTGTAGGAACGGTGTTGATTCTGATAGTATGTAAAAAGAACATAAAACTAAGAAATAATCTTCTGATTATATTTACATTAATAACATTGCTGATACTGATAATCAGCAGTACTAATATTAAATCTAAAGACAAGTATTATTCAGATAATGATATCAAAAAACCAGAAAGTCCGGCTGGAACAGTAAATCTGAGTATAGACTGCAATACGATACTGGATAATATGGATAAGCTGGATTCTCAGCTTAAAAACAGTAGTGATATTTCGGATGATGGTCAGATACTTGCTGCATCCGAATATGAATTTTATGAGGGCGATTCTGTTTATGATATACTTCAGAGGGCAGTAAAGAAAAATAAAATACAGATAGCATTTCAGGGTTCGTCACAGAATTCACTCGGAACAGTATATATTAAGTCAATAAATAATATCTACGAATTTTCCTGCGGAGAGCTGAGCGGCTGGATATTTACTGTAAATGGAAAACAATCAGGAAAAGGCTGCAGTGACGTTACTGTATCTGACGGGGATGTTATCAGATGGGCATTCAGCTGTGATTTAGGAAGGGATATAAAGTGAAAGAGCTGTCTTATTATCATCCGGCGTGTATATACATGTTTTTTGCAGCAATATTCCTGTTTGCTGTTATTTCAAGAAATCCTGTATTTATTGTAATTTCATTTGCAGGAGCTGTTATTTACAGTAGTTCTGTTCTGGGAATACAGGTAATACTTACAGAAATTAAAAAGCTACTTCCGTTTATGCTTGTTATTACAGCAGTAAATCCACTTATAAACAGATACGGCGGAACTCCTTTATTTTTTATAAATGACAGTGCATTCACACTTGAAGCCCTTATATATGGCTTTTTTATTTCAATGATGCTTGAAGCCGTTTTTATCTGGGGAAAATGTTTTAACACAATAAATGATTCCGAAAAAACTCTCTATATTGCATCATATTTATCCAGGACACTTTCAATAATTATTTCTATGTCCCTGAGATTTATTCCGATGCTTAAAATAAAGCTGAATGAAATAAAAAACACCAGAAAAGCAATGGGGTTATATTATTGTGATAATTTATATGAAAAAATCATATCACATCTTACCATAATATCTGTGCTTCTGACATGGTCAATAGAAAATTCAGTTGATACTGCAGCTTCGATGAGATCAAGGGGATTTGGAATACGGGGAAGAACCAGTTATTCTGTTTTTAAAATGCGTAAACCGGATGTTATGTTAATAACAGTATCTGTGATATTTATTATATTCATGATTATTTCAAACAAAAAAGTGTTTGAATACAGCTACTATCCATATTTACAGGAGATCAGTACAGATACATTCCATATAATATCATATGTATTTTCAGCACTGTTCGTACTGGTTCCGACAGTCATCGAATTAAGGAGCAGAATAATTTGGAAATTATTGAAATCAAAGACCTGAGCTATGCGTACTCCGGCAATGATCAGAAAGTTCTTCAAAATATAGACATCAGCATAGATGAAGGTGAATTTGTTGTAATATCCGGTGCGTCAGGAAGCGGGAAATCAACACTTCTTCGCCTTATGAAAAAGGAATTGATGCCTGTAGGCAGTATTAACGGAAGCATAAAATATAAAGGAACCTCGATACATGAGCTTGATGATGCTGTATCAGTAAGACAGACAGGATTTGTGATGCAGAATCCAGATATGCAGCCAGTTACAGATACAGTATGGCATGAGCTTGCATTCGGTCTCGAAAATCTTGGTATGAGCAATTGTTCAATAAAAAAAACAGTAGCGGAAACAGCAAGCTATTTCGGAATAAACAAGTGGTACCGAAGTAAAATTTCAGAGCTTTCCGGAGGGCAGAAACAGCTTGTCAATCTTGCCTCAGTTATGGTTATGAAGCCTCATCTGCTTATACTGGATGAACCTACATCACAGCTTGATCCTATAGCTGCCGGTAATTTTATTTCTATTGTAAAAAAACTTAACACAGAGTTGGGAATAACAATAATTATGGCTGAGCATCAGCTTGACGGGATTATGGATGCAGCAGACAGAATGGTTCTGATGGATAATGGGAAAATCATCTATAATGGTAAACCCTCTTATATAACCAGTATATTTTCAGATGTAAAATATGAAAAAATATTTTACAGTATGCCGTCGGCAGTACAGATATATTGCGGACTCGGAGTTAAAAATAATTGCCC
>OBID01000204.1_pt1 | contig 26430 bp, 20 predicted proteins | sample 1519781 | NCBI WGS metagenome assembly OBID01 (sample SAMEA3991478, study PRJEB22521) | metagenome | biome: anthropogenic terrestrial biome; feature: sewage plant; material: sludge | place: Sweden | collected 2012-09-26 | reverse complement strand
GTATTGATATCATGTTGTCGCCAAGGGTGGCGGCAGACGGGGTCGTTATTGGTTGATTACTACTTTCTTTCCGTTCACGATATAGATGCCCTTCGTCGGGTTCTGCACACGGCGGCCCTGCAGGTCGTAGTACACCTTCGTGGCACCGTTGACGTCCGCTGCTGTCTGGTCGGTGATGGCATCGATGGCGGTGGTGCCGCCGAGATCGGAAGAGCACACGTCTGAACACTCTTTCCCTACACGACGCTCTTCCGATCTTTGACGTCCGCTGCTGTCTGGTCGGTGATGGCATCGATGGCGGTGGTGCCGCCGTCGAAACTGAGGGTGAAGCCCTTGGCGCTGGGGTTAAGGCTCGAAGCCAGAATGTAGCAAGTGTTGGCGGCTATCGTCGTGCCTTTGTATGTATAGAACCCGTAAGTGCCCGCTGCCTCACTACTCTCACCCAACGTGAGGTACGTGCCGGTCTCATTCGTGATGTCGGCGGATGCACCTTTGAGCAGGGTGCTGGCGGATGACTGTGTGGTCGAGTTGACACCGTCGCCCAGCATGTCGGCGACAGTGGCGGCATCGGATGTGAGTATTGCCGGTGTGCCGGCAGGTATCACTTTATCTGCAAACTGGGTAAGCTGCATCTTTCCGTTGCTGATGCCCGCGCAGTAGTAAGCCTTGATACCTTCTAGGATGGCTACCTCATAAGGCAGATAGAGCGTGGCTATCTTGGCGGCTGTCACGGTCTTGGGCAGATAAGGATAGATACGGTCGGCGTAAGTGCTCCAGTTTGTCGCTGTCTTATAGGCATTTACGATCGTGCTACCGTTGTCGGCACTTGTGGCATAACTGTACTTTCCGTCTTTGACGTAGAAATTCAGATTAGTGAACTCATCAAACTGCTTTGCATTGATGGTCGGCACTGTGGTGCTTGTCAGCACCATAGTGGTGAGTGAGGAGCAACCGGTGAAGACATATTTTGTTAAGTCACTGTTGCTGATTGTCACCTTCTTAAGATTAGGATTGTAGTAGCAAGTCAATATGTTCACTGCTGTATTCTTACTCATATCGAGCGTAGTGAATAGATTTGCGGAACAGATCAGTTGTGTCAGTTTCGTGTTGTTGCTCACATCGAGTACTGTGAGCTGATTGTTATTGCAGCCCAAATTTTCTAACCCTGCGTTATTGCTTACATCAAGCACCGTGAGCTGATTGCCACCGCAGTACAGAGTGGTCAGTGCGGTATTCTGCCTCACGTCGAGCGCCGTTAACTGATTGTTGTCGCAAAACAGAGAGGTCAGATTAGTGTTGTTGCTCACATCAAGTGACGTGATATTATTGCCATTGCAGTTGATCATGGTCACGCCGCCTGTGATGGTTATATCCTGACCCGTGAGTGTATATGTAACGGTATTTCCCGTTGTGTCGAATGTGGTTTCCTTCACTCCGCTGATGGTCACTGCGCCTGTGGCTTTAATGCCTAACGAGATGGTCGACCCCGCGGTTTTCGCCGTCGTCATCTTGATGGTGGGCAGGGAGCCTGTGTATGTATTACCGTTGGCATCTGTCACATTCCAGTATTTGGCTTTGGCTGCATCCACCTGCGTAGTATAGCAGATATTGCCTTCATTGGCATCACTCGTATCAATGACCTTTAATGTACCCTTGGCATCATTGCTCCAGGTAGGCAGGGAAGTGATGAGGTCTGTCATTGGCGGACCTACGAGCTGATTACCGTAACAGTTCAGTGCGGTCAGGTCTACGACGCTGCCATCTACAACGAGCGCCGTGAGCTGGTTGCCATGGCAGTCGAGGGTTGTCACATCGCCCGTAATGATGACATTCTGCCCTGTGAGCGTATATTCTGTAACTTTTCCTGTATTGTCAAATATATTTCCCTCCACTCCGCTGATGGTCACTGCGTCATTGGCTGTAATGCCTAACGAGATAGTGGAATTCGCGGCTTTCGCCGTCGTCAACTTGATAGTCGGTACGGAGCCGACGTATGGTTCTTTAAGGAGAATGTCTGTCACAAACCAGTGTTTGGCTTTGGCCGCTTCCACTTGTGTGGTCCAGCAGACATTGCCTTCGTCAGTTTCAATCGGATAATAAATAGATAATAAACCCTCGGCTCCACTGCTCCGGGTTGGCAGGGAATTGATGAGAGCAGTCATCGCTGCACCTTTTATCTGATTATGGGAGCAGTACAACGCGGTCAATCCAGTGTTATTGCCCACATCGAGCGCAGTGAGCTGATTTTCATGGCAGTCGAGGGTTGTCACATCGCCCGTAATGATGACATTCTGCCCTGTGAGCGTATATTCTGTAACATTTCCTGTATTGTCAAATATATTTTCCTTCACTCCGCTGATGGTCACTGCGCCTGTGGCTTTAATGCCTAACGAGATGATTTCACCCGTAGCTTTCGTCGTCGTCATCTTAATCACATTTTCCGCCTGTACGTTGAGGGCGGACATGACTGCCACAACGAACAGAATAAAACTAAGTAATCTTTTTTTCATGTCTTTATTATTTTGTTTATGGTTCATTAATTTATATCAGAACACGCAAAGGTATAAAAAAGGATTGGAACGGATATGAACATCGACAAGAAAAAGGTGAACATCGACAAAAAATAAATATGTACATCGACAAGAAAATATGTACATCGATTGATTATCAATAAGTTACGAAGGCAAAAAAATCATCGGATTTTACTGAATTAGTAGTTTTCTGAATATGATATACAAAAAAAGGGAACCGGCAATAACCGATTCCCTTTTCAATTTCTTTTGTCTGAAAGACTTATTCTGCCTTAGGAGCCTCTTCTGCCGGAGCAGCAGCTTCTTCTACAGGTGCAGCCTCTGCTTCTGCTGGTGCCTCAGCGGCAGCTGCCTCAGCAGCCTTTGCAGCTTCAGCCTCTGCTTTTGCAGCAGCCTCTTCAGCTTTCTTATCAGCTACTTTCTTGGCAATGGCTTCGTTAACCTTCTTCTCTGCTTCGAGATTCTTGTTGTAAGCGTCTTTCTTTGCCTTTTCTGTGCTTTCAGCTATTGCATTAAGACCTTTTTCCTTATTCTCTTTCCATGCGTCAAACTTAGACTGTGCTGCAGCCTCGTCGAAAGCGCCTTTCTTTACTCCACCTTTGAGGTGTTTCATCATGTATACGCCTTCACCCTTCAGGATGTTGCGAACAGTATCGGTAGGCTGCGCGCCAACTTCTACCCAGTAAAGAGCACGGTTGAAATCCAAATCTACTGTGGCTGGATTGGTATTCGGATTGAATGTTCCAATCTTTTCAGTAAATTTACCATCACGTGGTGCATTAACGTCAGCGATAACAATTCTGTAGAAAGGATAACCTTTACGACCGCCGCGCTGTAATCTGATTCTTGTTGCCATTTTTTAATTTTTTTATTTAATTAGGTTTGAATTATGCTACCATCTCGTGATAGCGGGTGCAAAGGTACTTCTTTTTTCCGTAACCTGCAAACTTTTTATTATTTTTTTGACAATGCGAGTCCTGCCTGCATTCCTTTCACGTTACTCATCAGGGATGAAACGGTCTGGATACTCGTATTTCCTGACGCATTGGCCATCGTCTTGAACAATGACAGCAATTTCGTGGCGTCGGTGACCAGTTGAAGATTGCTACCGCTTATCTGGGTGGTAATGGATATGGTCTGTACTCCCACGTATGTCAGTTGTAACTTGGAATTACTGATCTTCCATGTTCCTGACATCTTCTTACCTTTTATGGTCTCGGTAAACTTGCCGTCACTGGCAAATGTCACAGTCATCGCACCTTTTTTGATACCGTATTTATTCAACTCGGTCTGCAATTTGCTTGCGATTTTCTTGGCGGCAATCTTGCTGGCAGTCTGGGTCAGTACATTGTTGGATGTAAACACGATGGCGGGTTCCGAATAGACCCATGTTCCGACAATGTTATCAGAGGTTGCCTGTTTGTTGCTGGAGAATACGGATGTCAGCGTTGAAACCGCACTGGAACCGCTTGCGCTGCTTGCTACCGAATTAAGGACATTGCCAAGATTGATTTGTGCCTGGGCACATACGCTTGCCATGAGCATCATACTCATCACTGCGCCTTTCATAAATAATTTTTTCATTTTACTTAATTTTTGTGTGTAAATTCCGGACGCAAAATTACTGTTTTGCCATCAACTGACAAAATAAAAAGCTTAAAATATCGGTTTTATTATTATTTTTATTACTTTTGCCCACGAAAAATCATATCGTGTGAAAACAATTCTTAAGAACCAAATATCTATTCTCATTCCCAACTACAATTATCCGTGTTGTGAACTGGTGAAGCGCCTTCTCGGACAGGCGGAAGGTATTCTGGCTGAGAATGAATCTTTCCTTTTTGAGATTATCGTGGCCGAAGACGGATCGGCTGACTTCGTTACCGAAAACGACGGTATACGACAGTGGACCAACTGCCGTCATCTGGTTTGCACGGAGAATCGGGGCAGGGCTTGCATCAGAAACTTTCTGGCACGACAGGCGGCATACGACTGGCTTCTTTTCATTGACAGTGATATGACGGCGGACCATGACGATTTCCTGCTGAATTATGTTTCATCCGATGGCGGACCGGTCGTAGACGGCGGAGTAAGGATAAACGGTGACGGTAAGCGACTGAGAAGTAACCTCAGATTTATCTATGAGAAAGCATCGGAACGGAAACATACTTACGAGATGCGGCGGAAGGCACCGTTCCTCTCTTTCCATACTGCCAACTTTATGGTAAGACGCGACATCATGTTATCTCATCCTTTCGATGAAAGATTCAGAAAATACGGATATGAGGATGTGCTCTTCGGCAAACGGCTGAAACAGGACGGGGTGGCTATCGGACATATCGACAACACACTGAGTTTTGAGGTCTTTGAAACCAACGGGGATTTTATGGACAAGACGGAAGAGGGATTGCACACATTATATGAATTCAGACATGAACTGGAGGGCTACTCCACCCTTCTCGACATCCAGAAGAAGACCGACCGTCTCGGTCTGTCGTGGGCGATACGGTCGTTACATCGGTTATGGGGCAAATCTGTCAGAAGGAATCTGACAGGCGGCAGTCCGGACATCCGGCTGTTCAACATATACAAACTGGGATTTTATTTATCTATTAACTAAATATTAAAACAATGAAAAGATTCGCTTTTAAAATGTACCTGAAACCAGGTTGTGAGAAAGAGTATGCCAAACGCCATGCAGCTATATGGCCTGAACTGAAACAGATGATCAAAGATGCCGGTGTGAGCGATTACAGCATTTTCTGGGACAAGGAAACCAATCTGCTGTTTGCCGTTCAGAAATGCGACAGTGACACGAACAGTCAGGATACGACAGACGTAGACCCCATCACACAGAAATGGTGGGATATGATGACGGATATCATGGACACGAACCCCGACCATTCTCCCGTCACTATTCCGCTGGAAGAACTGTTCCATTTGGACTGACAAACAGGAAACAATAATGAGAACAGCCCGCCGAATCATATCGGCGGGCTGTTCTCATTTATAGGGTATGGATAGATGTCTATCCTCCGAAGTTATCGTACATGATCGATTCGGGGTCTACGCCCAATGAATCGAGCATCTTGATCACAGCGGCACTCATCGGACCAGGACCGCACATGTAGTATTCTATATCTTCGGGGGCATCGTGGTCTTTGAGATAGGTATCGTACATCACCTGATGGACGAATCCTGCCACATATTTTACACCTGCCTCGTCGGCTACAGGATCAGGACGGTCGAGAGCCAGATGGAAGTGGAAGTTGGAATACTCCTTTTCCAGTCCGAGGAAGTCGTCGAGATAGAACACTTCGCTCAAAGAACGGGCACCGTAGAAATAGTGCATCTCTCTGTCGCGGGTGTGCAGGGTCTTCGTCATGTGCATGATCTGTGCGCGCAACGGAGCCATACCGGCACCGCCACCTACCCATATCATCTCTTTCTTTGAATCGAAGATAGGATGGAAGTCGCCGTAAGGACCGCTCATGACGACCTTGTCGCCCGGTTTGCGGCTGAAGATATATGATGAAGCGATACCCGTAGGCACATCCTGAAATCCTACTTGCGGACGTGGCTTGAAAGGTGTCGACGCGATACGTACGGTCAGCATGATTCTGTCGCCCTCTGCCGGATAGTTGGCCATGGAATAGGCACGGATGGTGGGTTCGGGATTATGAGCCTTCAACGAAAGGATATTGAAATGTTCCCATGTAGGCAGATAGGCTTCACCGATATCGGCCTTGTCGAAATCCTTATCATAATCGATGGTGTCGTAAGCCGGTATCTTGATCTGTGCGTAAGAACCCGGAATAAAATCCATGTGCTCGCCCGGAGGCAGCGCTACGATAAACTCCTTGATGAAAGAAGAGACGTTCTTGTTGCTGATCACCTCGCACTCCCACTCTTTCACACCTAGTATACTCTCTGGTACTTTCACTTTCATATCGCCGTTGACCTTGCACTGGCAACCGAGGCGCCAATGGTCCTTGACCTGTCGGCGGGTGAAATGCGGACGTTCCGAATCCAATATCTCGCCTCCGCCTTCAATGACCTGTATCTTGCACTGGCCGCAACTGGCTTTACCGCCACAGGCGGAAGGCAGATAAATGCCATTCTCGTTGAGCGTAGACATCAGACTGTTACCCTGGGCTACCGTCAGCGTCTTGTCGCCGTTGATCGTAATGTCCACATTACCACTCGGTGAAAGATATTTCTTCGCCACAAGCAGTATGATGACCAGAAGGAGAATCGTAATAAGAAAAACTCCTATACTTACTAATATAAATTGTCCCATATTATTTTCTCCTCATATTAAAATTTCAGACCGGAGAAGCACATCATGGCCATCGCCATGAGTCCTACGGTTATAAATGTGATACCCAGTCCCTGCAACGGTTTGGGCACATCACTATATTGCATTTTCTCTCTGATGGCTCCCATCGACACGATGGCCAGGGTCCAACCCAGTCCGCTGCCTACAGCATAAGCGATGGAATCCCATACGTTGCCGATAAACTGTGTATTGGAAGGATCCAGATTGATACGCTGCTGCATAAACAGGGAAGCACCCATAATGGCACAGTTGACAGCGATCAGCGGCAGGAATATACCAAGGGCCGAATAGAGAGACGGTGAATATTTCTCGACGGCCATCTCGACCAACTGCGTCATACCGGCGATGACTGCGATAAAGAGTATAAAACTCAAATATGACAGGTCGACACCGGGCACCAGACAGTCGGGCCCAAGTACATACACCTGCAACAGGTAATCGACCGGTACGGTGACCAGAAGCACGAACGTGACCGCCAGTCCGAGTCCGAGTGATGTCTTGACATTCTTGGATACAGCCAGGAAAGAACACATACCCAGAAAGAATGCGAAGATCATGTTGTCCACAAAGATGGACCTGAAGAATAAACTTATAAAATGTTCCATAATTCTTTTCTTTTAGGTATTGTTATTTATTTTCTTCTTTATAAAAGTATGCGCGGTGTATCCAGATGACACATCCCAACAGAATCAGAGCCATAGCTGGCATCGTCATCATACCGTTATTGATGTATCCGCCGTCGTAAGCACTTTGGGGGATGATGGTAAATCCCAGCAGGGAACCTCTGCCCAACAGTTCGCGCACCGCACCTACGATGACGAGTATAAGCGCATATCCCAGACCGTTACCCAGTCCGTCAAGAAAACTTGGCCACGGTTTGTTCATCATGGCGAAAGCCTCAAGGCGCCCCATCAGGATACAGTTGGTAATAATCAGTCCTACATATACCGACAACTGCACACTGACATCGTAAGCGAAAGCTTTCAGTATCTGACTGACGATGGTAACCAAGGCTGCCACGACGACCAATTGTACGATGATACGTATACGCATCGGTATCGTCTTTCTTATCAACGATATAATCACATTCGAGAATGCCGTGATCACTGCTACGGCAAGTCCCATCACGATAGCCGGCTTCAACTGGGAAGTGACGGCAAGAGAAGAACAGATACCCAACACCTGCACAAGTACAGGATTGTCTACATTAAACGGATTAGTGAAGACTTCTTTGTTCTCCTTTGAAAACAGTTTACTCATATCTTTATTCCTCCTCTTTATTTATCATTTAAAAATGTCTTATACTTGGAAAGACAATCTTTGAGCATCGCACTGACACCATTGGATGTCAGGGTGGCGCCTGTCACCGCGTCACACTGGGTGGTAGGGTCTTTCACGTCACTCTTCTTCAGCACCGACAGTGCCACATCGGTAGAACCGTCCTTGAAGATTTTCTTACCCTGGAACTGTTTCTGCCATTCCTGGTTGTCCTTAATCTCGGCACCCAGACCTGCCGTTTCACTCTCATGATTGAAGTAGGCTCCATAAACGGTAGACTTGTCTTCGTTGACGGCGATGAAACCCCATATCGGTCCCCAAAGTCCCATACCGTATACAGGAATGACATACTTCGTATCACCATTCACCTTGCATATATACAGGGCCAGTTTACCTGCCTTGTAATCGGAACTCTTCAGGGCGAAACCGTCTTTGATACCACCCTGACTGCCGGCTGCGGTAGCCTTGCCGTTGGCATCGATAATCTCATCCGCCGTTATCACCTTATTATATTCATCGGCAGCCTGCGCGTCCGACAGATTACGGATATTGAGAGCGGACAATATCTGTTTCTTCTTATCCAGCGCCACATTGTCGTCCTGTTTCTGCTTCAATGCCTGGAACACGAATGCCATCAGGAAAGCGACGATAACGACTATAATCGTAGAATAGACAATCGTATAGGTGTTGCCATTCGTATTCAGCCCTTTCTTCCTGGGCGCTGACTCTGTACCGTTATCTTCTGTTATTTCTTCGAATTCCGAAGACGGAGCCTGGCACATCGGACATTTTTCAGGTGCTTTGTCACCTTCATGGATATATCCACAAACCTTACATTTGAATTTCTTAGTTGCCATATCCGTTATTTTTTAGAAGTTAAACGTTTCATTCTCTTAGAGATATTGTTCTGCACGACGCAATAGTCTATCAACGGTGCGAACATGTTCATCAGAAGTATCGAGAGCATCATGCCCTCCGGATAACCGGGGTTCAGTACCCTGATGATAATAGCCATGGCTCCGATGAGGAAACCATATATATACTTTCCGGTCTCCGTGCGCGCACTCGTTACAGGGTCGGTGGCCATAAAGACGGCACCGAAACAGAATCCACCGAGTACGAGGTGCTCATACCATGGGATAGGTGTGCTGCCCGTGGCTCCAAACAGAAGAGCCATCACCGTACCGCCGACGAATACGCTGAGCATCGTCTTCCAACTGGCGATGCCTGTCCACAACAGGATGACGGCACCGATGGCAATGGCGATGACACTGGTCTCGCCTATTGACCCGGGTATAAAACCGGTTACCATATCACAGATGGAATAAGGCACATTCGTGCCCTGGGCTATCTGTCCGAGAGGTGTGGCACACGTGAAAGCATCAGGCAACTGGTTGCCGAATCCGAAAATAGAATCCTTGGCTACCCACACGGCATCTCCACTCATCTTGGTAGGATAAGAGAAGAACAGGAAGGCGCGGGCTATCAGCGCCACATTGAAGATATTCATACCTGTACCGCCGAAAATCTCTTTTGCGAATATGACGGCGAAAGCGATGGCGATGACCATGATCCACAGAGGGCAGTTGATCGGTAATATCATCGGTATGATGATACCCGATACCAAATATCCCTCCTGTATTTCTTCGTGTTTCCACTGGGCCCAGGCGAATTCGATACCCAGACCTACGATGTACGAAACGATGATCTTGGGCAACACGGCCAGAAATCCGTAGATGAATATAGACCAGAACGAGGCATGAGCCAATACATCACCACCGGCAGCCTTGAAATTCTGATAGCCTATATTATACATACCGAAAAGTAATGCCGGCAACAATGCGATGACCACCATACTCATTATACGCTTCGAATCGATGGCATCATGAATATTTGTTCCGCTCTTGGCTGTGGCGTTAGGCACAAACAGGAACGTATCAAAACCATCGTAGATACTCTTGAAGGCATGCAACTTGCCGCCTTCTTCGAAGTTTGGTTTTATCTTATCTAGATAATTTTTTAATGCACTCATAATTATATTTATTACTGTTGTAATTAAGCATTTTCCTTTCTAAGCATATCCAGTCCTTCGCGAACGATACGCTGAAGTTCCAACTTGGAAGAATCTACAAATTCGGCCAGAGCGAAATCCTCCGGGGCGACTTCGTAAATACCCAGTGCCTCCATCTTATCTATATCGCCGGCAATGATAGCCTTGATCAGATATTCTCCATAGATGTCCATCGGCAGCACTTTGTCGTATTCGCCGCTCATAATGATATGGCGTTCACCACCTTTGATGCGCGCATCGATGGCATACTCTTTCTTCTTACCGAATATCCAGGAGAAATAACTGCGGTTAACTGAGAACTGCTTGAAACGCGGCATGATCCAACCGGCAAATTCATCAGCCTTATCGCCTTCGGGTATGACTGTCACCTCTGAGGTGTGGGCGCCCAGATATCCGTCTTTCCCGCAAGGTCTGCCTGTCAGGACGTTACCGTTGATGATTCTGACATCTCCTCCGTTCAGGTTGTTGTCCAACAAGGTTTCCAGACTCTGACCCACATACATGTCTGCATAAGCGGGGGCCTTCACCTCACTGCCTACCAAAGCGACCATACGGCGCAAGTCGACATGGCCCGTATTCAACAGTCTTCCGATAAAAAGAACAGCTGTCGGTTCTACAGTCCACACAACCTCACCCTTGTTGACCGGGTCTATATTGTTAACTTGTACACCTACATTGCCTGCCGGACAGGGACCGTCAAAAACATTCGTCTCTACATCCTTGGCCGAGGTCAACGCCTCCGACGACTGTGTTCTACTGATACCCAAGTACACCTTGGCAATCTTGGACAGGGCGGATAGTCCTGTCTGGAAGTCTTTCTCCTGCCCTTTCAGTTCAAACTCGAAATCGGCGGCCAAAGGCATATCCCTGAATGCGGAAACAAAAATTGCCTTAGGAGTAACTTCAGGATTGGTGGATACTGCATAAGGCAATTGATTGATGTAGCCGAATATACCGGCCTCCAACAACGCGTTTACCACATCATCACCTTTCATGGTGGCAACATTCTTCTTACCATAATCGACCTGCTCCTGAGAAGTATCCGCATCGACAGTGACAGCGAGGACTTTTCTTCTGTCCCCTCTGATGACAGCTGAAACAGTACCGCTGACAGGCGAAGCGAATTTTACGGAAGGGTAATGCTTGTTAACGAACAAAGCATCACCGGCCTTGACCTTATCACCCTCTTTGACAACAACCTTAGGAACGACTCCCGTAAAATCATCGGGAACAAGCGCAAACTTCCCATTTGATTTCAACACCATCTTCGTTTCATTAGCTTTGCCCTTCAAGTTTATGTCTAAGCCTCTACTTAACTTGATTACATTTGCCATAATATATTATTTAAATGGTTTTCACTAGACTGCCTGCAAAAATACACAAAAATTAGCATATATAAAAGAAATTTTGTGTGAAAAGTGATATTATGCGAAGATTTTGTTATAATTTTGTGGCTGAAATCAATTGAATATAAAAGTTAAACATATCATAAACGGTACAATATGGACCATCGTCGGGCTGTATGTTGTACTCTTAGTGCTCCTCCATGTCCCGGTGGTGCAGCGGTTTATAGGTGACGGCGTCTCATCTGCCCTGTCCGACAAATTCGGCACGAAAGTAGAGATAGGTCGTGTGGACTTGGGATTTCTGAACCGTATCATCATTGATGATGTCATGATGCAGGACCAGCAGCACAAACAGATGATCAGGGCATCACGACTGTCTGCCAAGTTTAATGTCATCGCCCTTACGAAAGGAAAAATATCCATATCGTCCATCCAATTATTTGGTTTTAAGGGGCTGTTTTATAAAAGGAATGCTGTCGCCAAAGCCAATTACCAGTTTGTCCTCGACTCGCTGGCATCTAAGGACACGACACAGAAAAAGCCGTTGGACATCCGTATTAATTCGTTGATCATCAGGCATGGCGCATTAACATACGACCGTCTTGACATGCCTCCGACAAACAAGAAATTCAACCCTGCGCATCTCAATATCAAAGATATCAGTACCAGTATGATACTGAAAGCGCTGACCGACGATTCCCTTAACCTGAATGTGAAGAAGTTGGCCTTTTCCGAAAAATCGGGACTTCGTGTCAACAGACTTTCTTTTAAAATTGTAGCGAACAGACAGTCGTCCGTCCTGTCTGATTTCACCTTGCTTTTACCCCACTCCGATATCCGCATCAGTCATATTGACGCCACGTACAAGTATCTGAAAAAGACATTTATCACAGCTTCACTGGAATTTAATGCAGACTTGAGCAGATCTACCATAACCCCCTCGGATATAAGTTGTTTGGTGCCTCAGTTGAAGTCATTCGACAGTCCGGTCACTCTTTCTGCTTCACTATATGGAACGAGCACCCGGATACGCGTCAATTCCATTCATGTCACATCTGACAGAGGGAACCTGTACCTACAGGCGGACGGTTCGGTCAGCGACTGGGATATATCACCCAAATGGTTTGCCAACATCAAAGACTTTTCCCTGTCGGGTAAAACAATCAGTTTTATAAGCAAGAACCTGAACGGCACGGACCTGAAGGTACCCGAAATCGTGAAACGGATGGGAAACCTGAGATATCGCGGCATCATCGGAGGCACAGGAAAGACCTTTGCGACGAAGGCCATCATCAGTACCGGTGTAGGTAACGCGAATATCGCTTTCGGTATGAAGGACAACAACTTCACCGGCAGAATAGAAACGGCAGGCATCAATCTGCAGAAATTACTGGCCGACAAACATTTCGGACAGATAGTCACGAACATCAATATAGACGGTAACGTCAAGGATGCCAAACGGCCCTATATAAAAGCGAAGGGTAACATCAGACATTTCGACTATAACGGATATGCCTATACGAATATCAATATCGACGGTTCATACCACGACAAGATATTTGACGGTATACTGGGGATGAATGACACTAATGGGAAAATCGATCTGAAAGGTGTGTTCAGTACCAATCCGGCGAATCCGCAATTCAACCTGACCGCTGACATCAAGCATTTTAATCCGTCGGCGCTCAAAATAACGAACCAGTTTAAGAATGCCAAATTCGATGTGAACATATCAGCCGATTTCAAAGGGCGCAACATCAACAATGTCAGTGGTTCGCTTGATATCAGCAATTTCTATATGCGGACGAACAACGAAAATAATGATTTCAAGATAGACGGAATACATGTATTGGCCGGTTCGCATGGGAAAGACCGCTTCATCAACATGAAAAGCGACTTTGCCGAATTATACATCAACGGGCAGTATGACTATACATCCATCACTCAAAGCATTACCAATTTCATTGGAAGCAAGTTGCCGACACTTCCCGGACTGCCGAAAATGAACAGAAGACACAATAACAACTTCAAGATAGAAGCAAGAGTAGTAAACAGTGAATGGCTGAATAAGATATTCAACATCCCTCTCCAGCTCAATCAACAGATATCATTGTCCGGGGAGATGAACGACCGTAGGCATACACTCGATTTATTTAGTGACATTCCCGATTTCGTATACAATGGCAATCGATACAGAAACGGGATATTGGATATCACTACTGTCAACGACACCCTGAAATGCAAAGTGGGTCTGAAGAAGGTGATGGACAACGGGCATAGCGTAGACATGTCGCTTGATGCCGACGCGATAAACAATCTGCTGTCGGCCAAGATAGGATGGACGAATCACCGTAAACATCTATATTCAGGTTCATTAAACTCCGTAACCCAGTTTTTCCATAACGAAAAAGGTGAGTCGTCGGCTCATGTGTCATTCTATCCGTCACAAATCATTATCAACGACACGGCCTGGAATGTAGAGCCTTCGGCACTCGTATACAGTAAGAACAGACTGATAGTCGACCATTTCGCCATAGAACGCGGTCAACAGCACCTGATCGCTTCGGGTATAGCCTCCAAGAATCCCAAGGATTCCGTTTTCGTGGACCTGAAAGATATCAACGTAAGTTATATACTGAATCTCGTCAATTTCCACGCTGTGGAATTCAGTGGAATGGCCACCGGGCGGGCTTATGTGTCGTCGGCATTCTCCGACCCGTCTGCCAGCGCCAAACTGAAAGTGAATCAGTTTAAGTTTGAAAACGGACGTATGGGCGTCCTGTTTGCGGATGTCAACTGGAACAAGAAAGAAAAACAGATAGACATCAACGCCAAGGCCGACGACGGACCGCTGGCACAGACCCTCATCCGGGGAAATGTGTCACCTGCCCGCAATACCATCGACCTCGGGATAAGCGCCAGAGGAACAAATGCGGAATTTATGGAGTCGTTCTGCGGCAGTTTTATGAGTAATATCCAGGCTCATGCCAACGGAGATATCCGTCTGATAGGACCTTTAAGTACCATACAACTGGTCGGTCAGCTGACCGTGGACGGACAGATCACGATGCGCCAACTAGGTACCACCTATACGCTCAAGAGCGATACGATAAGAATGATACCCGACGAGATAGAAATGCGCCACGTACCATTTTACGACTATAACAACAACGTCGGTTATATCACAGGTAACATACACCACAAACATCTTACCCGTCTGTCTTACGACCTGAATATCAATGCACACAACCTACTGACATACGACTTCAAGGATTTCGGCGACAATACATTCTGCGGTACGGTATATGCCACCGGTGATGTAGGTATACACGGTAAGAGCGGAGAAGTCACGATAGACATGAACGTAACCCCGGACAAGAACACCGTATTCACGTATAACACAGCTACAGTAAGCACATCGTCCGATCAACAGTTTATCCACTGGAACGACAATACATTCAACAGAGACACGCTACTTACCCACAAGAGCCAACGATTGCAGGAGGAAGAAGATGACAAAGAAGATGACTTGCCCGATATACCGACAAACATCTATCTCAATTTCCTGATCCATTGCAATCAAAATGCGACAATAAAAGTGATACTCGATAATAAGACCAACGACTATATCGCCCTCAACGGCGATGGCAACATACGGGCCACATACTACAATAAAGGTTCTTTCGACATGTTCGGCAACTACAATATTGACCATGGTATCTACAAACTGACGATACAGAATGTGATCAAGAAAGACTTCACACTGCAACAGGGCGGCTCGATCGTGTTCGGAGGCAACCCTTACGATGCAGCAATCAATCTGAAAGCCCTGTACACCGTCAACGCCGTCTCTCTGTCAGACCTCAACATAGGCAAAAGTTTTTCGAATAACACCATCAGGGTCAACTGTTTTATGAACATCACCGGACAGCCCAAAGCACCAAGAGTGGACTTCGACCTGGATCTGCCGACCGTCAACACAGACGAGAAACAGATGATACGCAGTATTATTAACAGTCAGGAAGACATGAACCAACAGGTACTCTACCTATTAAGTATCGGCAGGTTCTATACACAGGGAGCAAATAATGCCGCAACAGAAGAAGCCAACCAGCAGAATCAGACTACACGTACGATGCAGAGTCTGCTGTCGGGAACCATAAGCAGTCAGATCAACAACGTACTAAGCAGTGTACTCAATAATAACAATTGGAATTTTGGTGCCAATATCAGTACGGGAACCGAAGGTTGGAACAATGCCGAATATGAAGGATTGCTTTCCGGACATCTGCTCAACAACCGTCTGCTTATCAATGGCCAATTCGGATATCGGGACAACGCAGCCACGGCAAACACAAGTTTTATAGGCGATTTCGACATCCGTTACCTACTCTTCCCCAGTGGAAACCTGGCCATCAAGGTGTACAACCAGACCACCGACCGCTATTTCACGAAATCGAGTATGAACACGCAAGGTCTGGGACTTATTATGAAAAAAGATTTCAACGGTTTACGCGATTTGTTCGGATTCAAGAAAAGTACAAGCAAGAAGAACAAAAGCGCTAAAAAAGTTAATAAATAATAAAAGTTAGGCGGCTAAATCATATTTTTTATTCCCAATTCTCCTTTCTCAATTAATATGTGTACCTTTGCACCCGATTTTTAAAAATTTATCATAAAGTCTAACTTTATTAATTACAAATTTATTTTTTATTATGTCAGAATTAACAAAGAACGTACAACCTGCAAGTGATTTCGATTGGGATTCATTTGAAAATGGTAGTGCAACAACAAGCGTCAGCAAAGAAGACCAGGAAAAGGCCTATGACGGAACCCTTAACAAGGTAAGCGAAAACCAGGTAGTTGATGGTAAAGTGATCTTCGTCGACAAGAAAGAAGTGATCGTTAACATCGGTTACAAGAGCGACGGTATTATCGCAGCAAGCGAATTCCGTTACAACCCAGACCTAAAAGTAGGCGATACTGTAGAAGTATACGTTGAAAATCAGGAAGACAAGAAAGGCCAGTTGGTACTTTCACACAAGAAGGCACGCCTCAGCAAGAGTTGGGACCGTGTTAACACAGCTCTCGAAAATGAAGAGGTTATCCAGGGTTACATCAAGTGCCGTACTAAGGGCGGTATGATTGTTGACGTATTCGGAATTGAAGCATTCTTGCCAGGCAGTCAGATTGACGTTCACCCTATACGCGACTACGATGTATTCGTAGGCAAAACAATGGAATTCAAGATCGTCAAGATCAATCAGGAATTCAAAAATGTCGTTGTTTCTCACAAAGCTCTTATCGAAGCTGAGTTGGAAGCACAGAAGAAAGAAATTATCGGTAAACTCGAAAAGGGTCAGGTACTCGAAGGAACTGTTAAGAACATCACTTCTTACGGTGTATTCGTTGACCTCGGCGGAGTGGACGGACTTATCCATATCACAGACCTCTCTTGGGGCCGCGTAAACGATCCTAACGATGTAGTAGCATTAGACCAGAAGATCAACGTTGTTATCCTCGACTTCGATGAAGAGAAGAAACGTATCGCTCTCGGTCTGAAACAACTTACTCCTCATCCATGGGATGCTCTTGACGCAGAACTCAAGGTTGGCGACCATGTAAAGGGTAAAGTAGTCGTTATCGCAGACTACGGTGCATTCGTAGAAATACAGCCGGGTGTAGAAGGACTGATCCACGTATCAGAAATGAGCTGGAGCCAGCATCTTCGTTCTGCACAGGAATTCCTGCATGTTGGCGACGAGGTAGAAGCTGTTATCCTGACTCTCGACCGCGAAGAGCGCAAGATGTCTTTGGGTATCAAACAGCTGAAGGAAGATCCATGGGAAACAATCGAGGTTAAATATCCTATCGGAAGCAAGCATACAGCTAAAGTACGCAACTTCACCAACTTCGGTGTATTCGTAGAACTTGAAGAAGGTGTAGACGGACTGATCCATATCAGCGACCTTTCTTGGACTAAGAAAGTAAAACATCCATCAGAATTCACACAGGTAGGTGCTGACATCGATGTTGTTGTACTGGAGATAGACAAAGAAAACCGTCGTTTGAGTCTTGGTCACAAGCAGCTCGAAGATAATCCTTGGGATGTATTCGAAGCTAAATATACTGTAGGTTCTATCCACCAAGGTAAGATAACAGAGATGCTCGACAAGGGTGCCGTTATCACACTTGATACTGATGTAGAAGGTTTCGCTACTCCTAAACACTTAGTTAAGGAAGATGGCAGTCAGGCACAACTTGGCGAGGAACTGGATTTCAAAGTAATCGAGTTCAACAAGGATTCTAAGCGTATCATCCTTTCTCACAGCCGCACATTCGAAGATCCTCAGCGTGAGGAAAAGAAAGCAGCAGCTAAGAAAGCACATGCAGCAGCTGGTAAGAAAGAGGATTCAGTTAAGATCGAGAACAAGGCAGCATCAACAACACTTGGTGATATCGATGCTCTCGCTCAGTTGAAAGCTCAGATGGAAGAAGGTGACAAATAATCACACAATATCAATATAACAAAAACGCATCCGAAAAATCGGATGCGTTTTTTTATGAGTATACAAGTATTAAAATAACTTTTGTATAGTATCCGTTATATTCTTAATTGCATTTTCTGGTTTGATAGCTTCTTCCTGAGTCTGGCCATCGGGTGTAATACATTCTATTTTTTTAAAACCGGCATCTTTCAACTGTTGTTGTTCCTTTATTTTCCCTGCGATAAGATATACCGGTACAGAAAACTGACGTGCATGCGACAGTACGATACTGGGCAGTTTACCCATCAGCGTCTGACTGTCGGCACACCCTTCACCGGTAATGACGAGATCGGCATCTTTGATGATATCATCAAAATCGGCAAGCCGTAACAACAGTTCAGCGCCCGACTCCATCTTTGCGTCGAAATATTGCAGGAAAGCATACCCCAGACCACCTGCCGCCCCTGCTCCGGGATCATTTCTATGGTCTGCTCCAAAACGTTTCGCCGACATATCGGCAAACTTGGCAGCCCGTTCTTCTATTCTCTTTACTTGTGACGGGGTCGCCCCTTTCTGAGGTGCGAACACCCGTGCGGCACCATGGTCACCCAACAAGGGGTTCTTCACATCCGACGCAAGAGTAAATGAACATCCTTTGAAATCCTTATCTCCGAATTTGGCAGACAGAGCCCATAGCATACCGATACCGGCATCGGATGTAGCACTACCGCCAAGTCCTACGATAAACTTACGAAATCCTCGAAATATGGCATCGGCCAGAATCTCACCCACACCATAAGTTGTCGCTTTAAAAGAATTCCGTGGACACGGGTTGACCAGTTGTAAACCAATCGACTGTGCCGACTCTATGATAGCCGTATCATCGATAGCGCCATAATAAGCCTGAATAGGTCGCATCAATGCATTGTGAGTGCTTACAGCGATTTTTTCACCTCCTGTAACCGCAAGAAAAGCATCCAACATACCTTCCCCTCCATCAGAAACGGGTATTGATACGATTTCTGCATCAATACCCGTTTGACGAAGAGCCTCTTGGACTGCATTTTCTGCCTGAATAGAAGTAAGACAATTTTTGAATGAATCAATTGCCAGTACTATCTTCATTGCATACTATTTTGAAGGGTAAATAAATTTGTCACCCGTCGTCTCTATCAGTTGTTTAGCCACATTCTCCGGATAACCGGGACGTTTGACAGTGGCGCCAAGACCTGTCTTGGTACGTAAGAACTTACCATCCTTTTCCGGCCGCACCGTCATATCATTATATTTTACGATAAGATATGTAGCCAGTTTCTGCCATCTGGTCAACATCTGCTGTGCTTTCTCATTGCTATAGTTGTTGAGGAGTGCAATCGCTTCCTTCGGATTCTGTTTATATACGACTGATGCCTTGTCCTCTATCGACTTCTGATGGTCGAAATAATCCTTTTCTAGAGAGTCGCGTACTTCCTTGACGGAAGGGAACATCTGACAATAACGTGGATAGACCATATTACTTACCCAGTTGCATACCCAAAAGGCATTATTCATATTAAAGGTAACGGCATCGGCTCCCGGTGTATTATAACATTCCGGTTGAACAGTATTACCGCAATATACCGGCGTATAAGCCACCATATTCGCATCATCATTCCCGAACCACAGTACACCACCTATCTGACGTGGCAACCAAGAACGCATCTGACTGACATAAGTAAACCCGGTCTGTTGTGTGGAAGTAGGGCGCTCATTAAAACATTTTTTACCGTCGACACTGAATATCAATGGTGTAGGACGATAGGGCATATTCCATAATCCCTGTCCCATATCCTTATCCAAAGACAAGGCGGAACCTTCGTAATGGTCACGCATGCAGTTTTCCAAATCCTGTACACTTACTTTCCTGTTGGGTATAATCCATAATGGCATAGACTGGGCATTTTCCTCCTTGCCTATTACGTAAGGCAAGTATTTGTCCATATCATTATCGAAATGGCGGAAGAAGCTCCAAACACGGGCCTCACAGAAACGGCGACCTTCGAAATCGGGATTCGCGTAAGTTTCGCAAAAACTGAAATCCTTGTCTTTTCCCTTAAACCATCCCTTACTGCGGGCGAACGTGATGCAATCTTTTGAGAACATCACATTTTTCTTATCCTTCTGATTGAAAGTACGGATACGACTCTGGTTGGCGTGTGCACAGATTGCATCATCCGGTATACGGACAGCTACCCAGACAGCACCCTTGCCACCTGGTCCTTTACCCATCATCTCCATAATCCATGCTTCATTGGGATCACAGATGGTGAAAGTCTCACCTTCCGAACAATATCCATATTTCTCTGCCAGCGTAGTCATCACTTTAATCGCTTCGCGTGCCGTCTTCGAACGCTGAAGACCGATATAAATCAGTGAACCGTAATCCAATATAGATGTCGTATCTACCATTTCCTCACGTCCACCATAAGTGGTTTCACCTATCGTGACCTGATATTCATTGATATTCCCTATTACATTATAGGTTTCGGCAGCCTCAGGTATCTCTCCGTGATATTCATTTGTATCCCAGTCGATAATCCTGCGCATCTCTCCCGCCGCATGTTTGCCTGCCTGATAATGGCACAAATGTTGGAACATCCCATAATCGTCTGCGTTATATGTACATAATACGGAACCGTCTGCAGACGCTTTCTTGCCTACAATAAAATTGGTACATGCAGAAGCGTATGTACCAACAGCCAACAATGCGGCTATGATGAAGTATTTTCTCATATTATTCAGTTATTGTTAGCAGGCCTTAAAACTCATATCCAGTCCTTTTACCGAATGTGTCAGTGCACCGACCGAAATAAAGTCGACACCACACTCTGCATAGTCGCGTATCGTATCGAATGTGATACCGCCGCTGGATTCCGTCTCATATTTGCCTGCTATGATATCCACCGCCTTTTTAGTATCAGCGGTACTGAAATTGTCAAGCATAATACGGTCTACGCCGCCACACTCCATCACTTGTCGCAGTTCATCAAAGTTGCGTACTTCTATTTCGATTTTGAGGTCCAGTCCCTTGGCCTTCAGATATTCATGACATCTGTTGATGGCATTGCTTATACCACCGGCGAAGTCAACATGATTGTCTTTCAGCAGTATCATATCAAACAGTCCGATACGATGGTTTACACCACCACCAATTTTTACAGCCTGTTTTTCAAGCATACGCATACCGGGTGTTGTCTTGCGGGTATCGAGCACATGGGTTTTGGTACCTTTCAACCGTTCCACATATTTATTTGTCATGGTGGCTATACCACTCATTCTTTGCATGATATTAAGCATCAACCGTTCTGTCTGCAACAGACTGCGCACCTTGCCGGTAACGATCATTGCGATATCACCTTTTTTCACCTTGGCACCGTCGTTGATAAGCACCTCTACCTTCATTGTAGGGTCAAATCTGTGGAATACCTTTTTAGCGACTTCCACACCGGCCAATATACCGTCTTCCTTGATGAGCAGATGCGACTTACCCATCGCATCTTCAGGTATACAACAGAGTGTGGTATGGTCACCATCACCAATATCTTCAGCGAACGACAGGTCTATCAGCCGTTCTTCCAATTCGTCTACACTTAACATTCTCTTACTTTTTAATATGTTTCAACTTTTCTGTTTTTACAAATAGATACCGAATCCGATACGGAAACCTATTCTTGAATAATCAGAATGGTTCTTAAAACTCTGATCGTAATATATAGCCGGTTCTATGGTCGCCGTATGACTGATAAAGAAAGCATATCCTACCTCTATACCAGGCATGAAATCATTATAGTTGGTATTCGCATGAACCAGTTTCACTCCTGCTCCGAGATAAAGTCCGTTCTGAATAATATAATATCTGCCACCTACACCTATCGATGCATAATCAGGAACATCATCATGACCATAATGCTGATAAGAACCCTGGGCAAGAAGCATCAGATTATCCATACACATATAACCGGCCTTCGCCTGAACGCCCAAGTTCAGATTGTCACTACCGCTGTAATTCAAATCCAATCCAGAGAGTGAAGCGCCCAAATATATCTTTCCTTCCTCAAACTGTGCGTGAGTGGCCATGACGGTCATCAGTCCCACGACAAGCATTAATACCTTTTTTTTCATAATCTTCATTTTAGTTGTTAATATCTACTGTTGATTTATACTTTCTCATCCATGCGAAGAACCATACCAGGGCAGCAACAATGATGACACCTGCAATACAGTATCCTATATTCTGACTGAATCCAAATGCCTGTTTCGAAACGAAGAGGAATGTTCCGCAAACCACGGTCATAAACAATGCCGGAATCAACGTGATGATAAACGGTTTCTTCTGCTGAACCAAATATACGGTTATTGTCCACAACGTGAATACGGACAAAGTCTGGTTGGCCCATCCGAAATACTGCCATATTACATTGAATCCGTCAGGATTTTCCATCTGCCATATCAATAATAATACAGATACGGCAAACATCGGCAAACATATATATAATCTCTTGCGTATTGTCTTCTGCTCTACATTTAAGAATTCGGCAACTATCAGACGGGCACTTCTGAATGCTGTATCACCACTCGTTATTGGTGCTGCTACTACGCCCAACAAAGCCAATATACCACCGAATACACCTAGCCAACCGTTACAAACGTCTTTCACGACCGTAGGCGCATCAAAAAATTGTATCAGCGTTTTGGGTGCGGCACCATGCGACTGGGCAACAAACTGCTGAACGACATCCGGCGAAACCACTTCTTTCCAACCGCCATAGAAGAAGAAATAAGATGAAACGGTTGCCCATATCAAGGCTACAATACCCTCAGTGATCATAGAACCATAGAAGATAGGACGCCCCTGTTTCTCACTCTTCATACAACGAGCCATCAAAGGACTCTGCGTGGCATGGAATCCACTGATTGCTCCACATGCTATCGTGATAAACAAAGCAGGGAATATATGACTGGTCATACCCCATTTCTCCGCTCCCATATTACCAAGACCGTCCCACAGTTCAGGAAGTTTCGGCATCTTGACATACAGACCTATCATCAGGGCGACAGCCATGAACAATAGAGAAAAAGCGAACAAGGGATATATCTTACCGATTATCTTATCAATCGGAAGCATCGTCGCCAGAATGTAATAGACGAATATGACGACAATCCACATGATTCTCGGTCCCCAGATACTCTCAAGGATAATAGCCGGACTATAGACGAATACTACACCGACCATGACCAGCAACAAGATAGAGAAGATAAGCATGATTTTCTTTGTCACGCCTCCCAAATAATCACCGACAAGCTCAGGCAGCCCTGCCCCGTTATGTCTTAGAGATAACATGCCGCTAAGATAATCATGGGTAGCACCGGCAAATATACAACCCAACACAATCCATAAATAAGCGGACGGTCCAAACCACATTCCCATGATTGCACCGAAAATAGGTCCTGTTCCTGCGATGTTCAGAAACTGGATCATAAAGATTTTCCACCCGGGCAGAACAATATAGTCTACGCCGTCGGCATTGGCTACTGCCGGTGTCAGACGATTATCAGGTCCGAAAACATGTTCTACAAAACGGCCATAAAGCATAAAGCCGACAATCAGAGCCAACAGGCTCAGTGTAAATGATATCATCTTATTATTAGTAGTTTAAAATTCTGACTGCAAAAGTAACAAATTATTATGAGAATAAAAAAAATAATGATAACTTTGCACACGAAATATGAAAAAAATTATATGTTTGTTAGTAGCGGTCGCTTTTTATTCCGCTTTCTCTATAGCACAGAATGGTCCCAAAAGTGAGGTGAGGGCCGTGTGGCTCACCACCATCGGCGGACTGGACTGGCCTCATTCTTATTCACAGTCTTCTTTTTCGGCCACCAGACAGCAACAGGAACTTCGTGATATTCTCGACAGTCTTAAGAAAGCGAATGTCAACACGGTATTACTCCAAACCCGTATTCGTGGTACTGTCATCTACCCTTCCAGCATTGAACCATGGGACGGTTGTCTGAGCGGTTTCCCGGGCAGATCTCCCGGATATGACGCCTTACAGTTTGCCATTGACGAATGTCATAAACGCGGCATGGAACTCCATGCGTGGGTTGTAGCCATACCCGTGGGCAAATGGAACTACCTGGGTTGTAAGAATCTTCGCAGAAAATACGGCCGTCTGATACGTAATATCCAGGATGAGGGATATATGGACCCTGAAAGTTCAGTCACCGCCGACCATATAGCTGATATTTGTACTGAGATAACCCGCAATTATGATATCGACGGCATCCATCTCGACTATATACGATATCCCGAGACATGGAAAATCAGGGTTTCTCCCGACAGAGGACGTGAGTATATCACCAATATCGTAAGGAAAGTGCACGATGCCGTAAAATCCATCAAGCCATGGGTGAAAATGAGTTGTTCCCCGGTGGGTAAATATGATGATTTGTCACGATATTGGAGTCATGGATGGAATGCCCGTAACGCTGTGTGTCAGGATGCCCAGGGATGGTTGCGAGACGGACTGATGGACGCATTATTTCCGATGATGTACTTCCAGGGAGAACAGTTTTATCCTTTCGCCATCGACTGGAAAGAACAGTCTTATGGGAGAATAATCGCTCCGGGACTAGGTGTGTATTTCCTCGATCCCACTCAGAAAGACTGGTCGCTTGATGTGATATCCCGTGAGATGTACGCTTTACGGCAGTATGGCATGGGACATACCTATTTCAGAAGTAAATTTTTCACAGACGACACCAAAGGAATATTCCGTTTTGCCTGTGACGAGTTCGACAGATATCCGTCTCTCGTACCTGCCATGACCTGGACAAGTAAGGTTCATCCGTCCGCTCCCGTTATTCTGGATGTCAGGCACACCCCTGACAGAGATGTATTATCGTGGGATGGTGCAAGGGATTTAAGTGGCACAGTCGCATACGGCACCAAATCCATCGATTTGTTCTATAATGTCTATGCTTCCGAATCATATCCGGTAGATATCAGTGATGTGGGTAACCTGATTGTCGTACGTACTCCCTCCAAGAAAGTCACAGTACCTCTATCATGCGAAGAAACGTTGAATTACGCTGTCACAGCTGTAGACCGCTATGGCAATGAAAGCAGTCCGATCCTGTCGGAAAAAGCGGTGGGCAACATATCCGCTCATTTGTTGGCAAACGACGGTTGCCGACTGAGAATTCCTGCGAAACCATCTACGTTGGATGCCGACTTTGTAATCATCAAGTCTATAACAGGTACGATATCGGCCACGATGCCATACGATAGTAATATACTGGATATCAGTAAGATACCGTCAGGATTCTACACCATTCATTCATTGAACGAAAAAGGATACACCCATCGTCTGGGTTCTTTTATTATTAAAAGATAATTATGTCTAACGATTATTTCAGATTCAGACAATTTACGATATATCAGGACCGATGTGCCATGAAAGTGGGAATGGACGGTGTGACTGTCGGAGCTTGGGCTGCATCCGGTTTTTCCGTAGACGAAGAAATAAACATACTGGATATAGGTACTGGTTCAGGACTTATCGCACTGATGATGGCGCAGCGTTTCCCCCTTGCCCACATCACCGCCATAGACATTGACGAACCGGCCATCACACAGGCTGCCGACAATATCAGACAGACTCCCTTCTCATCACGTATCGAAGTCATTCAAACTTCGCTTCAGGAATATCAGACAACTTGTGATAAAAAATTTAATATTATTGTCAGCAACCCGCCCTATTTCACCGACTCTCTGAAAGCTCCCGACAGTCACCGTACCACAGCGCGCCATACCGATACATTATCATATCGGGACCTCATGCATGCCACATACGGTTTATTATCTGAGAATGGTAATTTCACAATAATAATTCCTTCCGAGAGTCTTAACAGTATCAATGAAGAGGCGATATTTGCAGGACTGCATCCCTGTCAGCAATGCGCTGTCCATACCGTTGGGGGAAAAGTTGCGAAACGATATATGTTATCGTTTCGAAAAGAATATATAAAAGATATTCTTTTTACAGATTTGTATTTGGATTCGGAGGAATACAAAAGTCTTACAAAAGATTTTTATATGCATTGAAATTTGATTTCATTACTTTTTTTCTTCTCTTTTTTTTAATCTAAGATTTCTGTTTTTCTTCTATGAATTCTTTTTTATTTTCCCCATCCTGTTTTTTTCTTTTCTTTTTTCCCCACCCAAGACCCTCCAATGGATTTTTTTTCACATCACCCCAAGGCCCCTCTTGACTTTTCCCCCACCCAAGGCCCTCCAATGGAGGGCTGTCGAACACCCCTAAATCCCCTCTAG
>OBID01000202.1_pt1 | contig 26732 bp, 21 predicted proteins | sample 1519781 | NCBI WGS metagenome assembly OBID01 (sample SAMEA3991478, study PRJEB22521) | metagenome | biome: anthropogenic terrestrial biome; feature: sewage plant; material: sludge | place: Sweden | collected 2012-09-26 | reverse complement strand
ACATGCATCTATAATCGTGTTACCGGTCAGTCTTACATTTTTGATGCCTTCCTCCAGTAGGATATCCAGTGCTTTTTGAGTTGGAGCCCAATGCAATGAAGCTATCCTGGAGATCATCTGACGGTATCCTTCTTCCGGAAAGGGGCTGGCCAGGTTGTAGGTTCTGAGTCCCGCTTCTACGTGGCCAATAGGCACTTTATTATTAAATGCACTGAGCGCACAGGCAAAAGTGCTGGAGGTATCGCCCTGGACTATGAGGAGCTTCACCCCTCCTTTGCCGAGTATCTGATCCAGTTTAAGCATAATAGAGCCTATGGTATCGCCGAGAGAGGATTTACTACGCATCACATCGAGCCAATAATCCGGCGTAGGCACAGAGTTTTTGAATTGCAGATACATATCCTTATGCTGGCCTGTAAACACGGTCTTGAACTTAAGGTTGCGCTTCTTAAGCTCGTTGATGACCGGAGAAAGCTTGATGATCTCAGGTCGCGTACCGTAACATACTATGATCATCGGGACGCCAAGATATGAATTAAGCTGCTTAATCGAAATAAGGTCAACCTTGAAGACAGCTAATTCATTTGAATTTAACTACCCCCTTTTACATTTTTATTCTCTTGCTGAGACTTTATGGATCGTTGCAATTTGTCCAAACCCGCTCTTTTGACAGGTGTATGGCCAAAATGAGTATCAAATTGGTGCTGATCCAATTGATTCCAATCCTGGGCTGACCACGATTCAAAATTGGTCAGGGGTAATAAATCTATGTCACCATGTGGGGTGCTGAAACGATTCCAGGGACAGACTTGCTGACAAATATCACAGCCAAAGACCCAATCACCCATTTGCTCCCGAAGACTTTCAGGTATATCTTTTTTAGTTTCTATAGTAAGGTAAGAAATGCATTGGTCGGCTTTCAGGACATACCCCCCCGGCACGATAGCCTTGGTGGGACATGCATCGATACATCGGGTACAAGTACCACAATGATCTGCTATGGCTTGATCTTCTGCTAAGTCCAGGGACGAAATAATCTCAGCGAGAAAAAAATAAGACCCTGAGCGGGGATTGATCAAGAGCGTATTTTTTCCCTGCCAGCCCAGGCCTCCTAACACAGCCCATTGGCGCTCCATCACCGGGGCTGAATCTACAAAGTATCTTCCGGTAACTTCGTGATCTAGCTCTGATTGAATGATCTTCCAAAAAATCTTCAATTTTTTCTTTAATATTTTGTGATAGTCCCTGCCCCTGGCATACATCGAGATTTTTGGCAGTCCTTCCTTATGAGGCATTGGTTGATAATAATTATAGGCCAGAGATATTACAGACTGTGCCCCGGGTACCAGCTGAGAAGGATCAAGCCTCAACGATTGGTTCCGGGCCATATACTCCATATCCCCATGAAAACCTTTGGAGAGCCAATCCTGCAGCCTGTCTGATTCTTCGTCTAATTTTCTTACCTTAGAGATGCCTGCGTGGACGAAGCCAAGCTCCTGCGCTTTTTGCTTGATCCATTGGCTAGTTTGTGCGGGTGTCATCAATAAAATAAAAATAAATAATCAATGGCGAAGATAGCAGTTTTAGGCGCTGGCATGGTAGGTAGTGCAATTGCAAGGGTGATGAGTAAACATCATAAGGTCGTATTATTTGATGGCAATCCATTACAATTAAAAAAATGTAAAGGGCAGAACATAACCACCCAGGTGATTGATTTTAAAGATCTCCTTGAATTAAAAAAAAGGATTGAGCACGTAGATCTTGTGATGGGCGCTGTCCCTGGTCATTTGGGTTATAAAGTATTGGAGCAAGTCATTCTCTCAAAAAAAAACATGGTGGATATATCCTTTTTCCCGGAAGATGGATTAAAACTGCATTCACTCGCAAAAAAAAATCAAGTCACAGCGATCTATGATTGCGGAGTAGCACCTGGCATGGACAATATACTCCTCGGATATCATGATCAATCAATGAAAGTGACTGACTTCAAATGTTATGTTGGTGGTTTGCCTAAAGTCAAAAATCCACCATTTAATTACAAAGCCCCATTTTCTCCCATCGATGTCCTGGAAGAATATACCCGCCCTGCACGATTTAAAAAAGATGGTATAGTGGTGACCAAACCGGCACTCACTGATATTGAACATTTGCGGCTGCCTGTCGTCGGTACGCTGGAAGCTTTTAATTCTGATGGGTTACGATCCTTGATCAAAACCATGGCTCATATTCCAAACATGATAGAAAAAACATTGCGCTTCCCGGGCCATGCCGTTCAAATGGAATATTTAAAAGCTATAGGATTATTGAACAAAAAAAGCATCGAAGTAAAGAGCCAGACCCTGGCGCCAATCGATCTCACTGCGCATCTACTATTTAAACATTGGAAGTATCTCCCCGGCGAAGCTGATTTCACCGTCATGCAGGTTATCCTGGAAGGGATAGAAAAATCGCAAAAAATCAGGTACACCTATGACTTGTATGACGAATATGATCCGGTGGAAGATATGAGTGCCATGGCACGGACCACAGGGCTAACTGCCTGCGCAGCTGCCGAGATGGTTGTTCAAAATACATTTCGAGAAAAAGGTGTTTTTGCTCCTGAGTACATTGGAAAAGCTCCGGGAAGGTTTGGGTTCATCATAGATTATCTCAAGAATAGTGGCGTCAACTATAAACGCAGAAGGACAAAGATTTAGAAGCTGCTGCATGAAGCTAGCTCTTTAATGGAAGCAAAACAAAATATAATTTGACCTGTACTGCATCTTCATGGAACCAATCTCCAAAGATCCCATCCATTCATCTTCGCCTTTAACTACAGAGGTCATCTGTCTCACTGGAATGCCTTCTGAGGAAAGGGAAAAATTCGTAGACCGCATGATCAAAGTTGATGCTTCAGTCTTTAACGAACGGGCACCTGAAAAAAATGATTGAAGCGGGTTCTTTAGGTGCAGAAATATCTCCTAAAATTTCAAAGATTAAATAATTGGACGATCACGAAACCTGCTATAATCCAGATCAGACTCAGCAGGGGCAGCAGACTGACCCATAAGGAAGTCTTATATTTTTTTCTTCGTGCCAATATCAGGGACACTGGAATAGAGAGAATAATTAAAACCGGAAGAGAAAGCACACCCCAAAACAAAACCCAGGTGAATGCTTGAGCCTCAGAGCCTGGCGCATCAAAAAACATCGGTGAAATCATGGCCATCATCAAGGCCGGTATGAGGCCAAGCCCAAATATGGAGTAAAGAATAATTCTGGCTGTTTTATAGGTCTTAGAGTAATTAGTATTATCAGTATTCATTATTACAATTTTTCTTTTAACCATTTTATAGTTTCCTGCCACATATCAGTGGTATACTCATGGCCTACCCCATCGTAGATGATCGACCGAAATTGGCCGGGTGCCTGAGCTGTCGCATAGATTTTATCCAAATATTGGTTGATGTATCGCTGACCTTCGACCGGTTCCAATACATCCTCGGCTCCTGAAAGATTGAGCAAAGCCCGCGGTGCGATACAAGCCATAATACTCTCGGTGTCAAAATGACTGATGAGATCATATACATAATAATAAATACCATGCCTGCCCAGTCCTTCATTTTTGATGAGATCTGCATTGCGTGTGATACAGGATACCGGCACAGCTACTTTGACCCTATTATCCAGGGCAGCCACATAAAATGTCCTAAAACATCCGAGGCTGAGACCGATGCTACCGATTCTATTGGCATCGACCTCAGGCCTTGTCGCCAGGTAATCTAAGGCCATGAGATCATCCCGGACCATCATGCCCCAGAGATTTCGCCCTTTCCAGGTATTCATTTTGGCCCAACTGAGTTCTTCTCCAGAACCCTTTTCTTTGGCTCCATTCGGGCCCTTGCCTGATCTTTCACCAAAAGCGTAGGCATCAATGGCCATGACGATATACCCTGCTTTGACCAGCTCCGGGCCCGGACTGAAATGAATCAGTTTTGAAGAAAATAATTCATCTTTGCCATGGGCGTAATCTCCTCCATGATAGTGGTGATAGAGGATGGCCGGAGATTTGCCGGTAGCCTTTTTGGGGATCAGCATAATCCCGGGGATGATAGCATCTACTCCATTGTGAAACTCGATAGATTCCATGATGTAGTCGGCTTCTGTTATTCTTTCTTTGATCGTGACCTGGACTTTTTTGGGCCTGTCCGGCAGGTTGCCAAAACTTTTTTCTAATTGCTTCCTGACATAAGTTTGTTGTTTTTTTATTCCCTTTTTATTAGCGGGGACATCCAGAGTCCTGGGTGCGAAGCTTATGTCGAGATATGCAGGTGCCTGGGTCTGAGATAAGGATATCGCAGGCATCCAAAAAATTGTTGCTAAAAAAAAGAAGTATTTCATATGCGAGATCTTATAAAGAATTGTGAAAATTATCAATGTAACTGAATCATCAATTCATGTTCAAAAGGAGTGAATCCAGTGATATAGACTGACTTTCCTTTTAATCTGGGTAAGGCACCTCGAAGATTGGTCCAGCTATGATCATGTCTTCCACCCTGGATAATCATTCTACCGGAGCCGTTCTTAATGATAAGGTCATCCTTTTCCAAAAAATAAGCCAATTCTGTATTTGGAACTTCATGTAGTTGCGTGGCAAATTGATTTGATTCATCAAAATTGAGCTCGATAGCTACTGGGACTTTATCGGTACCCAGAATGGAAAAATTTAAATGATAAGCACCTTGTCGTTTGCTCACCTGGAGTTTGTAGTTCAGATGTTGCACTTCACTTTGTTGTCTTTTTTCCCTGGGCATTTTATCCCAATCGCCATCACCCGTCACAGAATCTTTGGCTAAAGGTTGAAAGTAGGGCCCTTCCATATACTGAGTCAGCTCATACCCATCTTGCGTAGAGTAAAGCGTATCACCGATGAACTGTCCTTTTCCAAAAAATGCTGCTGCACATCGCACTGCTCTCAGATGAATATCAGGATATTGAAGCGAAAACAAAATTGGATTATGTGCGATTAAAGTAGCATCACTCTTGCCATCTGACCAGCGCACCAAGGCTGATTTTTCAAAATACCGCTCAAAATGTTTTAGAGGATAATCTGTTTGCACCTCCCCACTGAAAGCTGCATGGACACTGGTGTCCTCTAATATATAAGCCAGATTGCCACTCAGTGCTTTCACCCCGAATTTGGTATTGATCCAACGGGCCATATTCAAATATTGAGTATCTCGGTGATGGATTCCCATTAGTAGATAAGGCAAAAAATAAGCCTGGCATGGAGCAGTGGTATATTGGTCTTGCCTTTTAGACAGTTCGGTCACCAGGTCCCCATTGATATGTATGAGATATTGCGTCATATCCAGATTTTTACGGACTGGCACAAAGAGTTCAGGACGATTCAATATCCTGGCCATCGTGATCAGCCACCGATCGGACAGGGGTGAGTAGACAGAGGTACTTCGTTCATTGTATTGACCATCTGCATCAATGTCTATTCCTTCGGCGAGCCATTGATCTATACGATGCAGGTATTTTTCATTTGGAAACAATTCATTGATCCTGGCTAGTGCCATACTGACCACCCATCGATGGTTGGGAGTATGAATGCCTCCTACACTGAGCGCTTCTCCCCCTCTCCATAAAAATGTTTTCAACTTTTGTCTCAAAGTCAGACTTGCTTCATGATCGTCTTTAGATAATAATTTGTAGGCTAGTGCGGTGGGTTCGACTGTAAATGCAAGGTCAGGTGTGGAATGAAAATTGGTCGTCAAAAGATCGATCGTACCATCTTCATGCTGACACCTTAGTATATAGTCGATCCCGGCTTCCATACTTTTTAATAAAGTGCCATCATGATAATATTTCGACGACGGACTCACATAGGCGCAGGTGAGTTGTTGTATCAATCCTGATGGGCTGGAAGGATGCGGTATATCATATACATCAGGCAATGCGCCATAATAAGGATGATTGGTGTCTTGGACCTGGCTTTTTATAGTTTGGGGCACCAGCAGATCATTCTCTAATATTAATTGATCTAACCAGGACTTGTCCTCCTGGGTAGTTGAGCCAGGAGTTTCTCTGCAAGCAAACTGGACAGCGATCAGAAGCGCACACATCACCGAAGCAGAAATGATTTTAAATAGTCCGGATATCATGATATTTCTATAAATTTAAGCAAGTTATATTTTATACATGATGAATAGAAAGACCTTTCTTAAAAACTCTTCGCTTGGAGCACTTGGATTGATGGCACATCCTTATATCGTGTCCCGGCAAGCAGCTAAATACAATCTCGTCCTGATCGGCACCGGGTGGTGGGGTACCAATATCCTGCGCGAAGCCATCCGATCCGGGGAGGTAAAAGTCACTGCACTCTGTGATGTAGATGATGCCCAAATCAAAAAATGCCAGGAAGAAGTCAACAAACTTTGCGACGACCGTCCAAAAGTATATAAAGATTTCAGAGAATGCCTGGAAAAAGAAAAGCCACAAATAGCAATCGTGGCCACCCCTGATCACTGGCATGCACTGATCGCCATAGAAGCGATGAATCAAGGAGCTCATGTATTTTTAGAAAAACCCATCAGCCACACAGTCCTCGAAGGGGCAGCCATCCTTAAAGCTGCCAGAAATAATAAGCGTACCTGTATAGTAGATTTTCATCGCAGGTACTCTCCACACAATGTGAGTGGGATGGAATTTTTAAAATCAGGCAAAGTCGGAGCTATCAAAGAAGTCAAAGCATTCGTCCAGTACGCGATGGGACCAGGTAAACGGGAAGAGCAGCCACCGGTGCCGGCAGGCCTGGACTGGGATATGTACTGTGGGCCTGCCCCCTTAATGACTTACAATACTGCGATGCATCCCAGAGGGTGGCGACATTATCGCGCCTTGGGCAATGGACAGCTTGGCGATTGGGGACCACACTGGTTTGATCAGATCCTTTGGTGGACCGAAGAAATAGCACCCAAAAACATCTACTCCGCCTGGACGATGGGCGGCAGAGATACCTGGTCGGATACGCCAACGACCCAGACGGTGGTGTATGAGTTTGAATCTTTCATAGCCTCCTGGGACCACAGCCTTTTTAATTCTCATCGGGAGAAAAAATCTGAAAGCGTAGGCACCTATTTTTATGGTACCGAAGGTACTTTTCATATGGGCTGGCAGCAAGGCTGGACTTTCTACCCTAATAATCAAAATAAAGAAATCATCCACCAGGATCCTCAACTCGACCAACCAGATGGACAAAATATCAAACTCGTCTGGGCAGATTTTTTAAAGTGTATCAAATCTGGTCAACTTCCTCATGCAGATATCGCCCATGGCCGACAAGCAACCAATATGGCGCTTCTGGGTATGCTCTCCGCTCAAGTCGGTAGAAGCATCCGCTGGGACGATGCCAATAATAAAATCCTCGGCGACAAAGCTGCCAATAAATTGTTGAAGCGGAATTATCGGGGTGGTTGGAAATATCCTGTATAGAAGACCACTTCTTTTTTTTTACCACTAAGTGCACTAGGAGGCACTAAGAATTAATTGTCTTTTATCCACCTTTTCCTTAGTGCAACTTAGTGATCTTAGTGGTTAAACCTACTTAGCGGTTAAAAATCTTTGTGTTCTTTAACGGTTAATGATCTGCAGTTTACTAAATTTCAACATGATCCTTCGCTGCGGATCATCCAACTTAGAAAATTCTATCGTCGCGACCCGATTGTCCCGCGCGCCATCGATGTGCAATACTTTGCCGGGTCCAAACTTCATATGCAGGATCTCCATGCCTACTTCGATCTGCTCTGCCGGATCCGGTTTGAAGGTTTTAGGATCGATAGATATCTCTGATTCTTTGCTTTTACCCAATCGGGGAATGGTGGATAATATTCGAGGACCATCCGCAAAGGGACCAACATTACGCAGCGTCACAGAGGTATCGATATGATTAGCATCGATCTCTTCCAGAAACCGGCTGGGATCATTGTACCTGGCCTGGCCAAACTGATAGCGCATCCCTGCATAGGTGATCACCAATTGACGCTTGGCGCGTGTAATAGCGACATAAAACAGCCTCCGCTCCTCCTCTATCTGATCCGGATCTGCCATACTCATATAGCTGGGAAAAAGATTTTCTTCCATCCCTACTATAAATACGGTGTGGAACTCAAGTCCTTTGGCCGCATGTACCGACATCAGCGTGACATAATCATTGTTTTTAATCTCTTCGTCCTGATCGGTGAGCAGGGAGATGGTCTGCAGGTATTCTGACAGTGTTCGGGTAGTTTTTTCATTCTCATCGGCATCGTCGTTTTCGATGAATTCCAGGATACCATCCAGGAGTGCATTGACATTCTCGAGTCGACCCATACCTTCCTGGGTCCGGTCTCCTTTGAGTGCATCCAGGAGTCCACTGTGTTTGCCGATGTAGAGAGCGGCGGCAGATGCATCTACTTGTTCTGCGTGCTTCATGCAGCCGGTCATCATGACTATAAACTGACGGATGGCATTGGTAGCCCTGCCGGTTACCTCCGGGAGATGCAATGCCTCCCAAAGAGTGATCTCATGCTCATTAGCATGGTCCAATGCTTTCTGAATCGTGGAGTCACCGATGCCCCGGCGGGGATAATTGATCACTCGCTTGAGCGCTTCTTCATCTTTGGGATTGGTGGCTAGTCTCAGGTAACCAATAAAATCTTTGATCTCTTTCCTTTGATAAAAAGACAGTCCTCCGAATACTTTGTAAGGGATATTATTGCGTCTGAGCTGTTCCTCAACGATCCTTGACTGGGCGTTGGTCCTGTAGAGTATGGCAAACTCATGATTGGCTAGTCCTGCTCTATTCTTCCATTCGATGACGCTATCGGCCACACGCTTACCTTCTTCCAGATCAGAGATGGCTTTGATGAGCCTGATTTTACTGCCCCCCGCTTCGTCTGTCCAGAGTGTTTTTTCGATCTGGTTTTTATTGTTTTGGATCACTTGGTTAGCTGCTGCTACGATGTGTTCTGTAGACCGGTAGTTCTGTTCGAGTTTATATTTTTGGTGCTGCGGATAATCCGTCTCGAAATCAAATATATTTCTGATGGTCGCTCCGCGGAAAGCATAGATACTCTGAGCATCATCTCCGACTATACAAATATTACGAGGGCTATCGGGATATTCGATCAATTGTTTTACGATGGCATATTGCAGGTAGTTGGTATCCTGAAACTCGTCGACCAGGACATATTGAAATTGCCTCTGGTATTTCTCTTTGACATTCTCCGGATTGCGGTACAGCATGATATACATCTGGTACAGCAGGTCATCAAAATCCATAGCTCCGGCTTTTTGACACCGGGCCACATATCGTTCATATATAGTGAGAAAATAGGGTATCTTATTCATCTTATCCGCAGCCACCAGCTCTTCGTGCTGAGGGTAAGCTTTTGGAGAGATCAGATTGGATTTGGCAGATGAGATTCGATTGCGGATCTGGCCTGGATTGTAGACTTGTTTGTCAAGTGAAAGCTCCGAAATGATATCCCCGATCAGGCTCTTGCTATCATCGCTGTCATAGATGGTGAAATTGGGTGGATAACCGATTTTAGCTGCCTCTATACGAAGTATTTTGGCAAATATCGAGTGGTAAGTACCAGCCCAGATATACTTTGCCCGGGAGCCTACTACTGCTTCTATGCGTTCGCGCATTTCTTTGGCAGCTTTATTGGTAAAGGTGAGGGCGAGGATGTTCCAGGGTGGCACCCCCTGTTCGATGAGATAGGATATACGATAGGTAAGCACCCTGGTTTTGCCGCTGCCTGGACCTGCGATGACCATCAATGGACCGTCGGTAGCTGTAACTGCCTCGCGCTGAGGCTGATTGAGATCGGCTAGGTAATCGATCCTGGTGATAAGTTCTGACATTGAACTTGCGAAAATAGGGCTTTATGGTCGAATATGGAAAAGTTTAATATGTGTTTTAATCGATGCGATCCGAGATGATACGGACCAGGATGACCATTCCACATTTGCGAATGAATCATCGCTACCCAGGGAAACTAAGTACTCCAAGGTCCAAATAATATATTTATGCATGATTTATCATTCACTAATTAGGGATTTACTACTTTAACGAATCATATAATATGCTAATATTTTATTCTTTTACCGGGTCAATAGCTCCACTTCAGCCTCAGAAAAAAACCCATCAATGAACTTTCATATTTCTGCACATTTTGGGAAAAAGCCAGCTGAGCGATCACATCGATATCCCAAGCCTGGGCAATGGAATAGCTAAATGAAGGATTTAAAAATAAGGCCTGGCTCCTGACCGGACTGTATACCGCCACCAGGCCCAGAGCGGACAGTGGTGATACCTGTTGCTGAACAGATGCCAGCGCTGCCCATTTATACGGATACAGATTACGTGCTGAGAGTTCAAATGAAAATAAGGTACTTAGATCACCTGTGGTATTGCCTTCACTATTGTATAATCCACCTACACTCAAATAGGTGCCACCGGAAAGAGTATAATCGATAGCAAAGGTAGTTGCCAGGGAGGTCTGACCCCCATTTTCAGGGACAAAGGCAGTAGACTCGGCTTTGAGCCCTGCCAAACCTAGATTGCCGGCCGTACCCATACCGAATGCATAATGCTGATCTGAATAACCTGCCAAAAACTGCAGATCATAACTTTTGACATTGGTCTTGTACATTATGCCATAACTCATATCAGAAAAATCTTTACCAACAGAAGCTACAGCCTCCAGGCTGCCGGAATAACCGATAAATCTTTTGATCCTCAAACCATCGACCGAAGGTCTTTCTTCATAATCAAAGTCTGTGAATCCATAGGCATTGAAGATATCGTTGGGGTTCCAGATGGTGCTGATACCCCAATTGACACGTTGCCTGCCCAATCTGAGCTCCCAGTCTTTTGGAGTCCACTGCCAGTAAGCCCTATCCAAGGCGATCAATGCGGCGATGCCTTTTTTGCTCTCCCACCCTATATCCGGTTTGAAAAGTCTATTGGCATTAGGGTCTATTTGATCCAGGTATTTCCCTTGTAATTGGTTGAGTTGCACCAGCTGACCAAAAAAAATTCGATTCCTGAATTCAGCTATCCATTCGTGGTTTTTATTTAATTTCTGTTTGAAGTTTAACCGTTGATGAATGAGTTGGTCTGAGATGAGTGAAGATTGTTGAACGGTATAATTTCCCTGGAGAAATTTTAGATAGCCACTGACTTGCACTTTTTTATTAACAGTGGAATCAGATTGAGCTACTATGGATAAGCCAAAAAATGAAAATAATATTGCGACAAGAAAAGGTCTCATTTTAAAGTATCGCTTTTAACTTTACCATCTTCGAGGACGATGACACGTTTGGCCCGATCGATGACCCTCTGATCGTGCGTAGAAAATACAAAGGTGATATGCTCATGATCATTGAGTCGTTGCATGATGTCGAGGAGATTGCTGGCCGAGACACTGTCCAGATTGGCGGTGGGCTCATCTGCAAGTATAAATTCGGGCTTGGCTGCCAATGCCCTGGCCACTGCTACCCGCTGTTGTTGTCCTCCGCTGAGTTCGGAGGGCCTGGTATTCATTTTGTCAGCCAGACCTACTTCTTCCAACAATTCGTTGACGCGCTGATTTCTTTCTTCTTTGCTTTTACCTTGTAACAACATGACGAACTCAGTATTCTCCTTTACAGTCAGCACCGGAATCAGATTATAGGATTGAAAGACAAAACCAATTTCCTTTTGACGAAACTTAATCAATTCATTTTCTGATAGATCATTCAGGTTTTTGCCTCCAATCAGGATAGAACCTTCGCTAGGTCTGTCCAGTCCTCCTATCATATTAAGCAAGGTGGTCTTGCCACTTCCTGAAGGTCCTACAATAGCAGTGAACTCTCCATGATATATATCCAAAGTGACTCCATTGACTGCATAGACAGGCAATTTATCAGGATTATATACCTTCTTGACATTTTTAGCTTCAATGACTTTTACACTTTTGTCCATGACTTATGTTTAGATTTTGCGAATAGCTTCTACAGGTTTGAGTTTTATGGCTTTGAGCGCCGGATAGATCGATGCCAAAAATGCAGTGATGGCCACTGCTATTCCCAATTGAATAAATAGTGTAGGGTCGAGGATAGGGAATATCCGGCTGGACATACCAAATTGTTCATTGCCCTTGGCGAACGCTGACAAATCAAATCCATTTTGCTGAAATGCTTTTACCGATAACCAGCCCAAAAAGAATCCTATAGGTACTCCTACAATACTTAGAAACAGTGTTTCCAATACTACCATATTAAAGACCTTATTTTTAGGCATACCGATCGCTTGCAACATGCCCAGCTCCTTATATCGTTCCAGGACAGCCATCAACATGGTATTGACTATGCCAAATATGAGCGCTAACATAAATATTCCAATAAAAATCAACCCACTGGTGCGTATCTGGGTCTCCATCAAAGCAAGGTCCGGAGCCAGCTCTTTATAGTTCTGTACCAAACTTCCTGGCATCATCTGGCTGAGCTTAGGCTGTACACTATCTACCATGTCAGGCCTTATAAGTTCTACTGCAACCTCATGATATCGGTCCTGAGGCACACTATCTGCAAATAATAATGTTCTCAATCCGGCTTGATTGACAAGGACCTGGCCCTGATCGACCATGGCATTACCAGTGTTGAATATGCCTGTAACCCTGTAAGCTGCCGATTGGATTTCACCGGCATCGTCCTGAAAAGTGAGTACCACTCTCGATTTGAGTTTGAGCTTAAACTTTTGAGTAAGTTTTTCTGAGACCAACAGTCCCTTGAGATCTGCATCCGAAATAAACTGCCCCTCGACGATTTTTTCCTGAATACCAGAGAGCGCATTTTCCTGACCCGGAAGAATGCCTTTTATGGTCACCCCCCGGGCTCCATGCCCCGTACTGAGCATCCCATTGGCCAGTAATCGTGCTGCAGAATTTTTTACTTCTGGTATCTGTGCGATCAAGCTGGAATCATAAGGTAGCGTATATTTCACCAATTGATCATCCATAAAACCAGGATGATGTGCTTGCAGATGACTAAATTGATTTTTGATGGCGTTTTTGACATAACTATCCCCCATGCCCAGCGAAAAACTCATGAGGAAAATCACTGCCCATACCCCGACTATAATCGAAGCGATCACCACCAGGCTTCTGATCCTGCTCCTCCATATATTTTTCCAGGCTAATTTTATCGTGGTTTGCATGATGATTTTAAGTTTATTATGATCGCATGGCCTTTAACGGGTGGAGTCTAAATGATTGGATGACAGGATACATACTGAGTATAGTGGCTATGATAAACATGACCAAAGCTTGTTTTAAAAATATGCCCCAATTCATCGCGGTATGTATCAGTGGTTCTAAGCCAAATCGCTCGTAGGTCTCTGCATAAGTCCCTGTAAGTTGAATAGGATGAATATGGAGGTAATACACTATCGGCATGCACAGTAGGATCCCCAACACTGCTCCAAGTAAAGCCAGAGACACAGATTCAATCCAAAGGATACCCGCCAATTTTGATTTTTCGGTACCGATGGCAGTCATCACACCAAATTCATAACTGCGCTCTTTGGTCATCATGATTATCGTACCTAATAAGCCAAATGAAATGAGCATGTACAATATATATAAGATCAGTTTGGCACTGGCTACATCTAGTTTAGCTGCATCTATGAGTTCTGGGATGAGTTCGTTATAATCCATGACTTCGTAGGTAGTCGAATCAAGATTAGCCTTTAAGAGGTCTATAGTCGATGCCAGTTTCGCACGGGAAGGCACATTGACTGCCAATGCGGTGAGCAGTGCCCCAGTGCCGTAAAAAGCCTGTGCTGTCGGCAGCGGCATCGCCACAATCTGCTTATTTATCTCCGGGCTGCGCATATGTATGATGCCTAGTACAGGATATTTTCCAACAGCATTTTGTCCGTGATAGCCTTGTCCTACCAGGACGATGCTGTCTTGGATATCCAGATTTAATTTTTCAGCCAGCTTATCCCCAACCAATACCCCAAAATCATCTGGTTCGGGATAATGGCCTCTGATCGTGTTGGCCCGCAGATTGGTCATTTTTTCTTCCAGCCGGGTATCGAAACCCAGTACCAGTACTCCTTTGGTGTTTAAGCCATAAGAAGCCAAAGCAAAGCTTTCTAACCTGGGTATCAACTGCACATCAGAGGGCAATTTGTCAGACAGTTCTGCATATACGGCCTCCGGATCAAAAGCCAAATCAAGGCTTTGCTCGCCCCAGAAGCCTTTAGTATGAATCTGGCCATAGCCAAGGTAGAATCTGGACATATTGTCGATAATGCTGTCCCAGGTACCAGTCTGAATAGAACTCAATACTACAGACCACAGCACAGCAAAAGCAATGGCTGAGATCGTGATGAGGGTGCGCCTTCTGTTTCGCCAAAGATTCCTCCAGGCCATTTTCCACAACATCATTGCAGTTTTTTCATATTCTGTATGCTAAAAAAATCTTCAGTTTGCTTGAGATTAAAGTCCAGGGCTAGTTGTTCAATAATCGTTTTTTCGCCAGGCTTGTCAGATGGTATTACTTCCAGTCTGGCTGGTACTGTACGCCCTCCCAACTGCCGGATATCCTTTCCCACCATGGTATTGACCAATTCGCCTTCTTCATCGTAAAACTCCGTTTTCAATTGCAGATAGTCCTTTTTATCTACCCAGGTGACGATACTGCCCCATACTACAGCAACGTTGGGTTTAGGAACGAGTTTGATTTTCCAACACGTTCGTCCGTCGATCGATTCTTCACCCTTCATTTCATGGGTAAAATCATTGACGGGGGAGCTCTGTTGTACCAAATCATCGTTGCTAAAGTCTGAACCCATCCAACTCTGCATCATCATACTGGGAGGCATCTTGATCACCCGATCTATTTTGGGCTGCCAGTTCCAGATCTCTTTTTTCCTTTTTAAAAAACCAATACCCTTGTCACGAGCCGGACCAGTTACGAGGATGAGGCTATAATCAGTGCCTATGGCCCAACTTTTCATTGTCATTTCTCTGGTCCATTTGGGTCGAATGATAGTCATTTTCATTTCACTATAGCTCGACTCACCATTCATTTGAGCTTCAGATTTGGCTATGATCTCTTTGGCGGTTTGCGCGTCTAGTGCAGTCCCAGCTATCATCGCAAGTAAAATAATCAAATGTAATTTCTTCATAGAGCGGAATATGGTTTGCAAAAATTTTGTTTGAATAATTTGATGGTATTTTCCAATGGGTAGTCCTGCACCAGGGTGACAAAATGATACAAAATGCCATCCATCGCTGCGCCAAATAAATAGGCCTGACCAACTGGATCCGGATATCCTAATGATTCAAAGACAGGGCTAATAAATTCAATGCCAAGCCTTATTTTTTGCTGAATGATCTCTGTCAACTCTTTCATGATATCTTCCTGGAAGCTCAAGCTGGCCAATAACTTCCAATAAGATACATTGGTCGTAATCATCTGAAATGACTCATCGACTATATATTCTAACATCTGTACAGGAGACTTTCCTACAAACTGATCAGGCGACAACATCTGATCGCCATGCTCCATCGCAGAAAGTAGAATAGATTTTAGAAGCTCTGATTTGCCGGAATAATAATTATACAATAACCCCTTACTGACCCCTGCTTTTTGTGCTATCTGGGCAATAGAAGTATTCATATATCCCTGATGGCCAAATAGTTCGAGGGCAGCAGCCTCGATGATGCTTTTGCTTTGACTTCTCAGCTCGGTATATTGTTCTTTTGTTCTTGGCGACATTGATTGACCAAATGGTCAGTCAAAAATAATAATATCCTGTTCGAAAAGCAAGTCTTTACCCTTAAAATCATTTAATTTATTTTTTATGTAGCTGAGTTTCACCCACCCTCCATTGCGCTAAATACAATATTTTTATATGCTGTTAGGTAAGGCTAAAATAAAATATCCCTATGTCAAAAGAGTTTTTATATCAGTTTATCAGCCAACAAAAATATGCCATCATGTCTTCGGTTTCAGCAGACAACAAACCACAATCTGCTTGCGTAGGTTTTGCCACCACTCCTGAGTTAAGCTTAATTTTTGACACCCTTGTAGACTCCAGAAAGTATAGAAATCTCCTTAACAACCCCCATATATCATTTGTAATCGGATGGGAAGATGGTCAGACAGTACAATATCAGGGTATAGCAAGGACTCCATCGGATAGGGAGTTAAATGAATTTTTATCTCTTTATTTTTTAAAGTTTCCAGATGGCATCGAAAGAAAAAATAATTTTAATGCCATTACCTATTTTGTGGTGGAGCCTACCTGGGCCAGATATTCCGATTTCAATGAATCTCCGCCCAAAATAATGGAATTGACTTTTTAATCACTCCCCTGCCTGATCGTCTGTAAGTTTTTATACTTTTAAGAATAATGATGGAATCTTCTAGTAAACCAATCCCAAATATTATCCATTTGGAAGAAAAAAAATTGATTGGCTTATCTAGGGCGGTGTCATTGAATGACAACGAAACCGGAATGTTATGGAAAAGCTTTATGCAAAGAAGGTCAGCAATCACCAACGCCAACGGTCCGGAGCTGTACTCTATTTCAGTATATCCGCATTTGTATTTTGAATCATTTGATCCTGGTGTTCAATTTACTAAATGGGCTACGGTAGCGGTAACGAGTTATGATGATCTTCCAACTCATATGGACACCTATATATTACAGAGCGGTTTATATGCCGTTTTTAACTATAAAGGATCCAGTACAGACAATAGTATATTCAGATATATATTTAGTACCTGGCTGCCACAGTCCGGATATGATCTGGATGATAGGCCTCATTTTGAAATATTGGGAGAAAAATATAAAAACAATGATCCCCATTCGGAGGAAATGATTTGTATACCAGTCAAATTGAAAAAAAATGATGGTAGGCTACTTTATGTAAACAACAAGACAAAACACACTGGACTGCTTAGCGACTGATATCCAAAAATCAGGTATTTTGTCAATCCAAGAATCCAATAAATGCAACGGGATATACTACTTCCAGGTCATCGGCTGCAATAAAGACATTCGATCCGATATCTGTTCTAAAAATTGACTTTGGTATCTGAATAATTCATCCATAATGATCTATGATAAGACCAAATACATGAAATTATGGTCTCACTTCAAACCATTTTACACCTTTATTGCTCTGTTCTAAAACTATTATTCCGATGGAGTTTATGTTTTTTCTCTCAAAATGAAGCTTTTTTGTTCCATTCTCCGTCCAGCTTTGGCAAATAATCCAATATTTTACTCAGTGCCTATTATATTTTATTCAATTTGGTATCTTGGTTTGATGAAAAAAATAGTCATGCCTGCACCAATGCAACTCATTGGTCTATTCTGGTTATGTCAAGCCTGCACTGCAATAAGCCAAAATAATCAACCCAAGATCAATTACACCATTTCTATTCCGAACCCCGCTTCCCATTCCTACCATATCAGGTTGGAAACTTCCGGTTGGAATGCAGACGAATTGACCCTCAAACTTCCTCAGTGGATGCCGGGCTACTATCAAGTCATGCATTATGCCAAAGGTTTAGAAAATATTAGTGCAAAGAATCATTCCGGCAAGTCTGTCTCCCTGGAAAAAAGCAATGAAAACACGTTCATTATCAAGGGCATCAGGCAATCAAAACTCTCCATTGAATATGATATGAAGACTGATCGTCAATTTGTAGCCAATAGTTATGTAGACAGCTCCAGAGCTTATATCATCCCTGCTAACACTTTTTTGTATCCGGATGGGTATATTCAACTTCCGGTATCAGTCAAGATCGACCTACCTGCCCGCTGGAACAAAATCGCCACCGGGCTTGATCCCGTAAATGCCAAAACAAACGAATACACTGCTTCTGATTTTGACATCCTTTATGATTGTCCCATTCTGATAGGCGATTTAGAGGAGCTCCCTTCTTTTAAAGTTAAAGGGATAGAACATCGATTTATAGGATATCATATTGGGCAATTCGACCGGACCTTGTTCATGGACAAATTAAATAAAGTGGTTGCATCAGCCATAAACATCATCGGCGACATACCATATAAACAATACACTTTCATCGCGATAGGTCCCGGAAGGGGGGGCATCGAACACTTAAACAATACATCTTTTGGTTTTGATGGCAGTCAACTCAATACACCTGAGGCGGTGACCAGAGTTTTAAATTTCCTGGCTCACGAATATTTTCACCACTATAATGTCAAACGAATCAGGCCCTTTGAATTAGGTCCGTTTGACTATGATCAGGGCAGCCGAACCAATCTACTATGGGTGAGCGAAGGACTCTCTGTTTATTATGAATATATGATTGTAAAAAGAGCCGGCCTCGTCGATGAAGAGACTTTACTGGCAGAATTTTCAAAAAACCTTAATACTGTTGAAAACAATCCAGGGCGGCATTTTCAATCATTAGCTCAAGCCAGCTATAATACCTGGCAAGATGGTCCTTTTGGGACACAAAGAGAAGAAAAAGGAAAAACGATTTCTTATTATGACAAAGGCCCCTTAGTAGGATTGTTGCTGGATCTAGAAATCCGTCATGCAACTCAAAACAAAAAATCCCTGGATGATGTGATGCAGCAACTGTACTGGAATTATTATAAGACCAAACATAGAGGATTCACGGACGCTGAATTTCAACAAACCTGCGAATCAGTGGCAGAGACATCCCTGGCGAAAATATTTGAATATGTCCACACTACTCAAGAACTTGATTACAAGACTTATTTGAATTATGCTGGATTAACCGTAGAGGATGCAAGTGAACCCACCTCGGACAAGACTTTTAAAAAAAACCTCAGGATAGTCCGTCAAAACCAACTTGATGACGGGCAAACTGCATTGTTAAAATCCTGGCTTAAAGAGTAAGCACTGACTTAAATGAATTAAGATATCGGGGTATCCCTTTCGGCATAATACAAAGTATATATGCTTGAACAGAATTAATTGGCTAATTTTAACAAGAATAGATCCTAAGGATTAATTCTACAGAAGAAGATAAAAAGTCCCCTTATGAGTTTGATACCTAAATTTTATAGTAATATCCAAATCAAGCAGTGCTGACATGACCTTTACGATCTCCTCTGTAAAAAATAAATTACTAGTCCTGTTTTTGCTAGTTGCAGGATTATATATCGCCAAAGGATTTCTGATTCCTATGACGATTGGAGGGATATTTGCTACCCTACTATTACCTATGAGTAAATGGATGGAAAAAAAGGGGGTCCCCAGATTTCTGTCGGTGTTTATTTGCCTATTAATTTTATTATCCGTCATTGCATTTATCGGCATTTTATTAGGATATCAAATATCCGTTTTGTCAGATGATATAGGGTTATTGAAAGAAAAATTTAAATTGACAGTTAGTGGGATTCAACAATTTATTTTTCAACATCTGGATATCACACTTAAAGAACAATCGAAGATCATAGAACAAGAGCAACCCTCTTTATCAAACATCATGCAGATCATCGCCGGTTCGTTTACTCTTATATTAACCAATTTCATTTTAGTCTTGGCCTATATTTTCCTTTTCTTATACTATCGGTCTCATCTACTTCAATTCATGCTTAAGCTCACCACTCCCTCTCAAAGAGACGAAATGGAACAGGTGATTTACAGAGCCAGCCATGTTTCTCAACAATATTTGCTCGGACTGAGTAAAATGATCGCTTGCCTTTGGATTATGTATGGGATCGGATTTTCAATCCTTGGAGTAAAAAATGCTTTATTTTTTGCTTTTCTATGCGGCCTTTTTGAAATAATTCCTTTCGTCGGCAATATTACAGGCACTTCACTTACTGTCTTAGTATCAGCTGTCCAGGGAGCAAGCCTGGCTATTTTAGGCGGAATTGTGCTCACTTATGGCACAGTCCAGTTCATCCAGGGCTGGGTGCTGGAGCCATTGATCCTCGGACCCCAGGTAAGGATCAATCCTTTTGCCACTATAATAGCATTAGTACTTGGAGGGCTGCTTTGGGGCATTCCAGGTGTCTTTCTTGCCATACCCCTCACAGCGATAATTAAAATCGTTTGTGACCATATAGAATCTCTGACACCCTTCGGATTTTTAATTGGAGAAGTGACTTCTTCAAAAAGCAAAAAAAAATAAGATCTCTTAAATTGGTGTATTGACAGGCTGATAATCGAGATTTGAAGGGGCAGGATGATCATCGGCATCTTGATAGTTGATTCAAATCACCATGTATCCGTACAAAATCAAGGTAAATTTGGTGGATGAGTAAGTTATTCATAGTGGTTTTTTTATTGACCTTATCCTGCCATCCCAAGAAAGAATTTATTCACCCAATCCACAAAAATATAACTCAGTCAGTTTATGCTTCCGGCAATGTGATCAGCAGAGACCAATATCAGGCATTTACCATCATCAGTGGTATAGTCGATCACATTTATGTATCTGAAGGAGATTCTATTAAAATAGGTGACAAAATATTGACTATTGCCAATGAATCGCAAAAACTCAATATTGAAAATGCACGACTTTCTGCTGCTTATGCCAATGACAAAGCCAATGAAGGGAAACTATCCGAAGCCAAAATGAACATATCACTGGCAAAAAGCAAAATGCTAAATGATTCCATTTTACTCGAAAGACAAAAACAGCTTTGGGCTCAAAATATCGGCAGCAAAATTGAATTAGAGCAGCGTACCCTGGCTTATGAAGCTTCAAAGACAACTTATTTTTCATCCACAGAAAAATATATTGAGCTGGGCCGTACATTGAAATTATCAGCGCTTCAATCAAAAAACAACCTGAGCCTGGCCAGTAAATTAGAAACAGACTACACGCTAAAAAGCATGATCAATGGTGTAATATATAGTCTTAATATTTCAGAAGGAGAAATCGCCACACCTCAAAAACCCGTAGCGACTCTGGGAAAGATAAATGATTTTATTCTGGAAATGCAGGTAGATGAATATGATATCGTCCAAATTAAAATAGGGCTGCCTGTAATGGTAGTATTAAATAGTCACCAGGATAAGGTATTTGAAGCCCGGGTATCAAAAATCAATCCAATGATGAACCTGCAAAGCAAAACATTTTTAGTAGAAGCAGAGTTTGTTCAGCAACCTGAGATCTTATATCCCAATGTCTCATTTGAAGCCAACATCATCATCAATTCTAAAGAAAATGCAGTCTTGATACCCAGGGAGTATTTATGGAATGACTCCCTGGTCACTAAATCCAATGGGCAAGATGTAGTAGTAAAAACTGGATTGAAAGATTATAAAATGATTGAAATACTATCAGGACTAGGCCTGGATGACGAATTAATAATATCTGATAAATGAAAATAAGGCTGTTGGCAGACATCGCCATTTCACTGCTGCTGGCCAGGTTTAAACAAACTTTGGTAGCAGCTATTGGAGTAACCTTTAGTATTACTATGTTTATCAGTTTGCTCGGTTTTATGGAAGGTCTCAATACCCTACTGGACAATTTGGTGCTTAACCGGACACCTCATATCCGGCTCTACAACGAATTGCAACCTTCACTCTATCAGCCGATACAACTAACCTCCAAATACATCAATTATTATCATTTCATCCAATCAATAAAACCAAAAAACGAGAGATTGGAACTGTATAATAGTCAAGCCATCATGCAAGCATTGAGGAGTGATCACAGGGTCCTGGGAATTGCACCAAAAACTACGGTCCCGGTATTTTATAATGTAGGCGCAATCAATCTTAATGGCATCATCAATGGGATAGATGTAGAAGCCGAAAATCAATTGTTCAATTTTCAGGATTATGTGGCTGAAGGAAATTCGTTAGATTTAAAAAACACCCCCAATAGCATCATGATGGGTTCGAGCCTGGCTAAAAAAATGTTGACACACCCAGGTGATATCATACAACTCACTACCACACAAGGGGATCAATTTCCTTTAAAAGTAGTTGGTTTTTTTCAGAGTGGCATCGACGAATTAGACAAAGTACAGAGTTATGTTTCCCTGGCTACGAGCCAAAAATTGATGGGCAAACCAAACAATTATATTACAGACATTCAGATTAAGCTACATGATTTGAATCAGGCTCCGGACTTGGCGAAAGAATACAAACAACTATTTAATGTAGATGCACTGGACATTCAGACTGCCAATGCACAATTCGAAACCGGAAGTTCTGTACGCACCATTATATCGTACGCTGTAGGCATCACCTTATTGATCGTTGCAGGATTTGGCATCTACAATATCCTCAATATGATGATATATGAAAAAATGGACTCCATCGCTATTCTAAAAGCCACCGGATTCTCCGGTAAAGATGTCAACCGCATATTTATTACCATCGCACTGACCACAGGGATTGTAGGTGGCCTGGCCGGATTGATTGGAGGCTTTGGACTATCGGCTATTATAGATCAAATACCCTTTCATACTTCTTCTCTTCCAAAAGTAACCACTTATCCTGTAGACTACAGCCCGGGGTTTTATGTGATAGGAGCTGTTTTTTCACTCATTACAACCTATTTAGCAGGATATTTTCCTGCTAAAAAAGCTAGTAGAGTAGATCCTGTAAATATCATAAGGGGGAGATGATGGGGAAAAAAATTTTAGAAGCGGTGCATATCACCAAATATTTCCATGACCCTTTGACCATAAAAGTGTTGGAGGATATCAATTTCTATATCAATGCAGGAGAGTTTGTATCTATCATGGGCAAATCAGGTTGTGGAAAATCTACCTTACTTTATATACTCTCGACGATGGATACAGAATTCGAAGGAAATCTACTCATAGATGGTACGAGCATGATAAAGAAAAAGGACTTTGAACTTGCCAAAGTAAGGAATGAGAAAATTGGCTTCGTATTTCAATTTCATTATTTGCTCAATGAATTTACGGTGTTAAAAAATGTAATGCTGCCCGGACTAAAACTTGGAAAACTCAGCGACATAGAACTCGAACACCGGGCCTACGAAAAATTAAAAATCCTGGGTATCGAAAAAGAAGCTTTAAAAAAACCAAATCAGATCAGTGGTGGTGAAAAACAGCGGGTAGCTATTGCACGAGCTCTCATCAATGACCCCCTAATCTTAATGGGAGATGAACCTACCGGCAACCTGGATAAAATGAATAGTGAAATAGTATTCAATATCTTTAAAGAACTGGCTGAAGTATACAACCAATCACTTTTGATCGTCACGCACGATTCCGACTTCGCAGCTCGCACCCATCGTACCGTCGAGATGGAAGATGGCAAAATCCTAAATTTGGGTTATCCATCTTAAAAAAGTCAAATCCCAGATTCTATTCCGGATTTGATAAAAGGCCTTTTATCAAACTATCCACTCATCTCGAAATAAACTCATCACTCACATACCCATCCACATTGATTTTATCCAAAAAGGCGCCACAACTGTCGACTACCACCAGGTTGATACCTCTACTACCCAAAGACCATTCTTCATTTCGAATCAAAATAGATGATTCGTTTTTGCCGGCACTATGTCCTCCTGAATACAAATACACCGGGACCAAAGTACTACAAGGCAAATCAAAAGTATCTTTAACCATCTGGGACCTCCCATACTTCTGATGTATAAATTGCTTTTCATGAATGACAAAAGTCCAGGAATCTCCAAACCGCAATGAATCCATAGCTGCGCCCATAGTCTTGAGCTCTTCTCTGTCATGAAGGTTGGATATGCCTTCTTGTTGTACCACTCCTATCACGTAGTGATCCTGATGTACATGAAGCCAATTCAAAAATGATAGTTCCGATTGATGTTCGATCGAATGCCAGGTGGAGGATGGTACAATGGCGCTGTCTATCATCGATACCAATGCAGGAGGTGCATATATCCGATAATGCTCAAACTGATAAGACCTGCCGCCTTGAGTGGAAATTAAATTTTTATGCACACTGAGTGAATCCGTAGAGGTAATCAATATATTTTTAGGATGTAAATCAAAGTAGTGGGTCAAATCTGCCAGACTATCACGAAACGCTTGCCCAATAGACTCCGGAAATCTCGCCCCATAACCCGTACTGATAGGTTTCTGATAGTGCTGGGTGATATCCGTAAAATAAATGTAGTCACAATGGTCTGCGATATTGGCAGAGAAAGGCGGATATACAATCACCTGGTTTGAGACAGACACTATGTGCTTGATCTGGTCTATATAAGGCAATACCTGACCTCTGAGATCCACATACTGATTTCTTTTCCAGAGTGGTTGGAGATCCAGCATTTGTAAAGTGAGACAAGCAATAAATAACGCATAATAAACTTTACTCCCCAGTCTGAACCGGTATAGTCTGTCAAATGTCCAATAGAGGATAAAGTAATATAACGGCCATATAAATCGACCAGTACCCCGGAATGTCCTGGAGATATAATCATTGTATCTCCAATCGATGATCAGGTGGCTTCCAAGAGTCCATTTGGGGCTTAATGCAAACACAAAAAACACCATACAGATGATAAAAAACCAGTTCAACCTTTTAGATTGTTTTTTTGTAATCACTTTTGAATCCATTTTGATACGACTCAACCGGACCAGTAGAATACATAGCAATATTGTCAATATACCTAACCCTAGATAACCTATACCCTCACCCTGCCCATCACCCCAATATGGAAAACCAGGTCCCAGGCGTCCTACATCCCAGGCATTGACGAAGGTGTTGAGATTGGCAGAATATCGCCCAAGGCCTTCTGATAATTGTCCTTTGAAAAGAAAAGCACCGCTCGCAGCCCATCCTGCCAGAGATAAAACGATCATCGACAACAGAGCGGTATACAGGTCTTTCCATCGAATTAGCTGTTCATACCTTAATTGGAATACGATTGCACTCACCAATCCAAGTACCATAAACAAGAGGTAAGGATGTATCAAACTTGTAATAAATACCAGCAGGCCACTTGTAAGAAAAGTGGCTTGCACGGACAAGGTAGGTCTCCTCAAAAATATCAATAGCGCCCAAAGCAACACCCACTGACCACACAAAGCAGTATGCCCAAACCGCGCGACTAATACCACTGCTCCTGTAAAAAATACTGACCCGATGTAGGCCAATGGTTTTTGCCATCCTATTTGTCGTAAAATTTTAATGCCCAGGTAGGTATTGAGCACATAGCAGCAAGCATACCATAATCCAAAATATTGAAAATCTTCCGGCAAAATCCCCTTAAATAATTTGAAAAACAAAGCAAATAATGGAATCGAGTCCGTATACATGATACTATTGACCATTGGATAGGCATAGCCTTGTATTTTGCCCAACGGCCAGGACCAGGGGGTGTCCTTAAAATATTCCCAGGCGAGATAGTGATAGGAATAATCGCTGCCTGGGAGTAACAACCAGCTTGTGTACAGCGGATTTAATTTTTCCAACCCCAACACTATTTGTGTCGCTACCAGGCCAATGACCAATGCGATCATAGCATCAAGGACCGATTCAATCAACGATCTATTTCTGTCCATACAAACGAAGTGCTTTGATACAGATCCTTTGTGAGCTGGGATTCCACACACTGATTTTTATATGATCATACTGCAGTGGGCTGGTAGTCACTAAATCTATCCATTTTTCTTCATGATTATTGATAAAACGATGCAGCCTGATCATCACTGTTTTTTCAACCTTATCCTGCGTACTGTATTGAAGGATTAACTGTGCCATTTGCCATACATCCCATTCTTTGAGATCAATTTGGACCAAGGTATTTACTTTCAATTTACCTGCCGGCACCATCCCGTCATATAAAGTGATTGTCTGGGATGCCTGGGCACATGCAGTATCTGTTTGATATACTGTATCCTTGATCATCTTTGCAGCGGCCTCATCCCAGGAGACGACAGGCTCGTTGGTATCCAATAATTTTTTCGATTCGAGATCATTGCTTGGCTTGAATAAGGTGTGCCAGAAATAGGCTTTGTTCATCATACCTGCCTCGTAGATGCCACCTTTGTGAGCCTGATGGGTGAGCCAAAGATTGTAATAACTTGACAAGGCAATCATCGAATACAAAACATATTTACTTAAGTTGCGAGCAAGCAAATCCCGGATCAGCGGAGCTGCTGCCAACAGATATAGTGGATAATGTTGAATCAAAGCCCTCTGCCCCAGGCTACCACCATAAGTCCATTCGTCCCAGGCAAAAGTGAGATACAACGATCCTAATATGAATGCTGTCAATACCCACCGCATACCTGCAGCTCTGATCCATAAGTATATCAGACCCAACAGGCTCAGGATCATTATTGGAGTATATACCAGCCACCCTGCACGATAACTTAATACACCTTGCAATATATGATGCCCCTCCAACCATGAGAATCCCTGCTCCTGGTAGCTATACACCAGCCATTCACCAGTCACATACTTCCAATATATCCCCTGGATCAATGGACAAATGGCCCATAAAATGACGCCATATACTACCATAGGGATACGTGAAAAATAAAACTGCACCCGCTCCTTCAATCCTGACCACGAGGATACACCCCATGCCACTAACAGTATTTTACTCAACACTTCGGTGGGCCTGATCAGCACCATCAATCCCATGATAAAACAAGTGATGAAAAACCATTTTTTGGATCCACTTTTATAAAATTGATCAATACAGATCAAAATGCTTGCATATAGCGTAAACAGATAGTTGTGACTCATGGCACCGGT
>OBID01000200.1_pt1 | contig 26819 bp, 24 predicted proteins | sample 1519781 | NCBI WGS metagenome assembly OBID01 (sample SAMEA3991478, study PRJEB22521) | metagenome | biome: anthropogenic terrestrial biome; feature: sewage plant; material: sludge | place: Sweden | collected 2012-09-26 | reverse complement strand
TCATCGGGATCCGGAGGATAAAAAATTCATCCCTAATGAATTTTTTGGGTTAATAATATAGCGCAGATCATAGGATTTCTATAATATTTATAAGGTCCCGCGAATACCAGTTTTGTTTCTCTGACCAGGGTGCCAAGGTTCCCTTTGCAATCAATTGGAACAGATAGTTGGTCCAGGCAAACAAAGCTAATCCAGGGATTGACAAAGTTAAAGCCAGGATCCTGATGGACAAAAACCCGGGAATAATGTGATAGGTTGATGCATAGATTAGCAAGGGTATTACTATCACAACCGAACAAGGCAATAAAAGAATATCTCTAAGGTGACAGAGTGAATTCTTTAACATCATAATAAAAAAATGAGTTTAATTATTGTTTGCTGCGATTGCTTATCGGGGTATTTTTTATTCTTTCGATCCTGGCTACCGCAAAGGCAGGGTTCGACATAGAATATTGTCTATTAAACTTGCCGGTTTGGGGAGATAGATATTTTGACTAAATGAAAATTTGAATTATTTATCTCCTTCCTTTTTTTTGGACGCTCGTCCGGCATTTTTCAAAGCCTGACTTAATATGTACTCTATCTGACCATTAAGGCTGCGGAATTCGTCCGCAGCCCATTTCTCCAGGGCTTTCATGGATTGTTCGTCCATGCGTAGTACAAATTTTTTCTTTTCCATAAAAGGTAGATCCTACTGATGCAAAGTGCCGGTATTGACTATAGGTGTTGCATCTTTATCACTGCATAACACGACCATCAGGTTACTGACCATTGCAGCCTTTTTCTCGTCATCAAGATCAATTATATTTTTGGCAGATAAGTGTTGTAAGGCCAGATCTACCATGCCGACAGCACCTTCGACTATTTTCATACGAGCTGCTACTACTGCTTCAGCTTGTTGTCTGCGGAGCATAGCACTTGCGATTTCAGGAGCATAAGCCAGATAGCCCAGGCGAGCTTCAATCACCTCAATACCAGCTATGGCCAGGCGATCACGCAATTGTGATTCAAGCGCATGGTTTACTTCTTCATGGCCGGAGCGAAGGGTCACCTCGTGTACTCCTTCATCAAAATTGTCGTAGGCATAGGTGCCGGCGAGTTCTCTTAAGGCTGCTTCTGATTGGACCTTGACAAAACTTTGATAATCGGTCACATCAAAGCCGGCTTTGTAGGTGTCTTCCACCCTCCATACGACGATGCCACTAATCATAATAGGATTTCCCTTTTTGTCATTTACTTTGATGCGTTCGCTGTCAAAGTTCTGAGCCCTCAGGGAGATCATTTTCTTTGTAAAAAATGGATTAGCCCAGAAAAATCCATTGTCCTTGGCGGTGCCTTTGTACTCACCAAAAAGCAGCAGTACTTTAGCCTCATTAGGATTGACTAAAAAGAAGCCAGGCAGGATAAAGATGCTGGCTACTATTAGAATGACCCCTAACCAATGCGGATCAATTAGAACGGTTGTCACCAATCCGCCAAAAAAGAGAACCAGAAAAATAATCAGCCAAGGATAACCACTGGAAGGTTTTGTAATAAATTCATTTTTCATAATAATATCATTTTGATATCAAATATACATCATTTTAACTTTTTGTCCAATCTTTTTTCTACAGGTCATACTTTTTTGGCTTGCCCGCTTGTTTATTCAAGATTAATAAGTGATCGCAAATCGAATTTAATCCCCTGCCTATCATGGGTAAATTGTAATTTTGAAAAACCTGAAAATCAAGACTGTGATTGATCTGACCCAAGGCCAGTGGATACCCTTCTATATAACTGTGATCGTGCTGACCACTGCCATATTTATTCGTTACCTGCTGATGGCGGGTTTGTTTTATTATCTTTTTAATATCAGGTATGCTGCAAAGTTTGCTCCAAATAGAATAGATACCAGAGTCAGTAAGAAAGGCCAAATTAAATCAGAGATATTGTACGCCTTGATAGCCTCCCTTCTCTTCGGTATCCTGGGAACCTGGATATTGCATGCATGGCAACTTGGCAAGACAGCCATTTATCATGAAGTATCCCACTATCATTGGAGTTGGATGATCGGAAGTGTATTGGTCCTTTTGGTATTGCATGAGACTTATTATTATTGGTTGCATCGTTGGATGCATCTGCCATCTGTGTATCGCAGGATCCATCGAGCACACCATGAGAGCCTGGTGACTACCGCCTGGACCTCTTTTTCCTTCCACCCGATCGAAAGTTTGTTGCAGGCCCTGCCTATTGTGCTGATGATTTATTTTATTCCGATGCACCTGATTTCATTGGTCGTTTTTTTGATAATAATGACAGTAACTTCTGTGATTAATCATCTCAATAGCGAGATTTATCCGGCTGGCACCCATCGCCATTGGTTTGGGCGGTGGTGGATCGGGGCTACCCACCATGCTTTGCACCATAGCCAGTTTAAATACAATTTTGGTTTGTATTTTACATTTTGGGATCATTGGATGTGTACAGAGAGCCCTGACTTTAATACCTTGTTTGAAGAAAAATCAAAACATGATCACTAGGGTATTAAAGAGCATAGGATGGTCTTTATTGGATCTGATTTTATTTCTGATACTGTCTGCAGTGATCCTTTTGATTTTGTTTGGATTACTGAGCCTGGTCGGCCTCCATCCATTTTCTTCCATTTCCATCGGTAATATCGACGAGCAGACGAGTCCCTATCCGATGTTATTGATTAATTATCTGCCATTATTGATTGCTTTTGTGGGTGCATCGTTATTGACTCATTTTAAGGTATTCCACAGATCCTATGGTGCCTTGGGTTATAATATGACTAAAGCTGGGGGCCTATTTGGTCGGGGATGGCTTTGGAGCCTGATCATGGTCTTACCGGGATTTTTTATACTCTGGGGTGCACATCAGTTAGCCATGCTCCCTTTTTCCTGGCACTGGGGCTTTGTGGTGGGCTATCTATTGTTTTTTTTGGTGCAGAGTGCAGGTGAAGAAGTGCTCACGAGGGCCTACCTGATATCCATGTTGGAGACGAGGCTCGGGACCATTGTGGCCATCGTATTATCAGGCAGTTTATTTGCAGTGTTGCACATCGGCAATGACCATTTTACGTGGATAGGATTTGTCAATATTCTGCTTGGCGGATTTATCATGGCTCTGTTGTTTGTAGAATATAGAAGTATCTGGGTCTGTACCGGATACCATGCCGGGTGGAATTTTCTTCAAGCCGGATTGTTGGATTTTAATGTGAGTGGTGTGGATGTATACAGCCTGGTTCAATGGAAGGATATAGGATACCCCAGGCTCACCGGATCGTCCTTTGGCTATGAAGGTTCTTTAGTAGCAGTATTATTACAAGGTGTTTTACTGGCATATCTGCTAAAGAATAATTCGATTGAACTTAATAATCCTTTCACCAATTCAAATGTACAGGAGGTCCCGCCAGCTGACAATGATTATGATACTTTAATCTCAGATGAAGTAAAAACAGAATCTTAGTATGACTACTTTTATATTTAAGAAATAGGCTCACTTTAATCAAACTAACAATATGAAAAGATTGCTTTTTATTTATTTTCTTTTGCCGTTGGCGCTCCAGGGGCAGGACAAAATCATGGGTTTTAGCAGCGAAAATGCAAAAAGTCAACTGGATTGGGAAAAACAATTTGATGCTGCCCTCAATCCCAAAGACCAGGATACCTGGATGAAATTTTTAAGTTCTCATCCCCACCATGTGGGCTCACCACAGGGTAAGGCCAATGCGGATTATATGCTCAACCTGTTTAAATCGTGGGGCTACCAGGCACAAATTGAAGAATTTTATGTTTTATTTCCTACACCAAAATTTCGCCAGGTAGAACTCTTAGGGTCAAAACCATATAAATTAAAACTTGAAGAGTCGACGCTTGCCGAGGATCGTACTTCCGGGCAAAAATCAGAACAATTGCCTACCTATAATGCCTATTCTGCTGATGGAGATGTCACCGCCGAATTGGTCTTTGTCAATCGGGGCATACCTGCTGACTATGACGAATTGGAGCGGATGGGCATCGATGTAAAAGGCAAAATCGTGATCGCAAAATATGGTGGTTCGTGGCGTGGTATCAAGCCCAAAGTAGCCTATGAACACGGGGCGATAGGTTGCCTGATCTATTCTGATCCTGAAGATGATGGTTACACACAAGGTGATGTGTATCCAGTCGGAGCCTTCAAGCCGAAAGACGGAGCTCAAAGAGGATCAGTGATGGATATGCCCGTATATCCCGGCGATCCTTTGACTCCAGGCTATGCTGCGACGAAAGATGCCAAGCGACTGACCAAAGAGGAAGCCGTCACCATCATGAAAATACCTGTATTGCCCATTTCTTATGAGGATGCGCAACCCTTATTGCAGGCACTCAAAGGTCCTGTAGCTCCGGCCGGTTGGCGTGGGTCGTTACCTATCACTTATCATGTAGGCCCCAGTACAGACAAAGTACATATGAATTTGAAGTTTAACTGGGACATCAAACCACTCTATAATGTGATCGCCAAACTGCCAGGCAGTGAGTATCCCGATGAATGGATACTGAGAGGCAATCACCACGATGGATGGGTCAATGGGGCTGCCGATCCGTTGAGCGGCATGGTCGCAGAGCTAGCCGAAGCAAAAGCTATCGGTGAACTGGTCAAAAAAGGTATGAAATTGAAGCGAACCATGGTTTACTGTGCCTGGGATGGAGAGGAGCCCAGTCTTTTGGGATCCACGGAGTGGACAGAGTTCCATGCAGACGAACTGAGAAAAAAAGCAGTCACCTATATCAATACAGATGGCAACAGCCGAGGATTTCTTGGAGCCGGAGGTTCGCATACGCTGGAAGCTATGTTTAATGAGGTAGCGGATAAAGTGATCGATCCTCAGACTGGGGTAACTGTCAAAGAAAGAACATATGCCAGGACTATAATGAATGCAGATCCTTCCGCCCGGGCCAAACTCCTGGGCAACAAGTATATGAAACTATCTGCTTTAGGCGCAGGGTCTGATTGGTCAGGCTTCCTTCAGTTTTTAGGTATCGCATCGCTCAACCTCGGCTATGGAGGAGAAGGTAGCGGGGGTGAATACCATTCTATCTATGATTCTTATGACCACTTCACCAGGTTTAAAGATCCCGGATTTGCCTATGGGGTAACCTTATCAAAAACTGCCGGGAGGTTGATGATGAGGCTGTCCAATGCAGAGGTTCTGCCTTTTGAGTTTAATCAGCTTCAAAAGACGATCAATGAGTATGTAGAGGAATTAAAAACGATGATCGATAAAATGCGATCCGAGACAGAGACGGAAAACAAACTCATCACAGAAAATATTTACAACCTGGCCAAAGATCCTCAAAAACCATACAAGTCTCCGGACGAAAAGGACCTGGTGCCTTATATCAATTTTAGCAATCTGGAAAACACGATGGTTTCTTTAAAAAACAGTGCTGATGCATTTCAAAAATTGAGTGCCAATGCAATGCAAGCCAGCCCGGACAAACAAAAAGAGGTCAATCAATTACTCTTCCATATAGAGCAGAGCCTGTTGCAGGCTGATGGATTGCCGGGGAGAAAATGGTACAAACACCAGATATATGCTCCCGGACTATACACCGGGTATGGGGTGAAGACCATTCCTGGAGTCCGAGAAGGGATCGAGCAACGCAATTTTGTGCAAGCACAGGAAAATATAGAGATCGTCGCGGGTACCTTAAATACCTACGTATCTGAATTGAATAAAGCGATCATGGTGATCAAACCGAATCCCAAACCTTGACAGCCCAAAAATCAACTATGAAAAAGAAAATCAATCGTCGAGCTTTTCTGGAAAATACTTCCACGGCCTCAGTAGGAGCACTGGCATTTCACATCGTGCCTGGTAGGGTACTTGGAGGCTGGCGTCATATTGCTCCGAGTGACAAACTCAATATCGCTTATATCGGTTGTGGGACACAAGGTCTTAGAGAAATGTGTCAGCTTATCCAAAATCCCAAAATTCAAATCAATGCTGTCTGCGATGTAAATAAAATGAGTACCAATTATGTAGATTGGTCTCCCAATGGCATTCGCGATGGCATCAGAAAAGTCCTGGGAGATGACACCTGGGGAGCGAATTTTAAAGGCATACCAGGTGGGAGAGATATAGGCAAAAATGTGGTCGACCAATATTATAATAAGGTTAACAATAAGTCAAATACTAACTGTGCGGCCTATGAAGATTTTAGGGAGCTGTTTATAAAAGAGAAAGATTTTGATGCTGTTAAAATCATGACTCCGGATCATTTGCATGGATATATTTCCATCGAAGCTATGAAACATGGCAAACAAGTAGTCATCCACAAACCCATCGCTAACAGAATGTACGAGGCCAAAAAGACGATCCAGACTGCGAAAGAAACCGGCATGAGCACCCATCTGCTTGCATGGGCAAAATTTAAAGGCCTTGAGCAGATCAATACCTGGATTCAGGAAGGACAGATCGGTGATCTTAAAGAAATACATAATTGGAGCAACAGGCCGGTATGGCCACAGTGGACCTCTAATCCGAGTGACACTCCTCCCGTCCCTGATGGCTTTAATTGGGACCTTTGGTTGGGCCCGGTACCCGATAGACCATATCATCCAAATTATACCTTTAATGTGTTCAGAGGATGGTATGATTTTGGAGGGGGTAGTATCGCGGACATGGGGCATTATAGTCTATGGCCGTTGTTTTTGACTATTGGCGTGGAGTCAGCTCCTCTGAGTGCAGAAGCGACAGGCACCACTACTAGTGCTATAGAAAATCAAGTATGCAAAGTGGTGCAGAATGAGGTAGCATTTCCATATTCTACTTCAGTTAAGTTTAAATTTCCGCGCCAAAGTAGATTGCCTGCCTTTGACTTGTTTTGGTATGATGGCGGTATCAGACCTTCTACACCGGAAGAAATGGGGGACACCAACCTCGAAAGAGAAGGCATGATGTTTAAAGGCGACCAGGGAATGATCACAGCAGGATTCAGGGGCGAAAACCCTAAGTTGATCAATAAGGACAATAAATTTAACAATGCCCCTTTGCCCAGAGAGACCTCCGATAGAAAGGATGATTATTGGATCGATGCCTTTAAGAATAAAAAAGAATCTCCCGGCAGTTTTTTGCTGGCGGGTCCGGTTACTGAAACGATATTACTCGGTGCAGTATCGATGAGAGCCAAAAAAAGATTGAAATACGATTCGGCGAGTATGAAAATCACGAATGACGAAGCTGCAAATAAGTATCTTTATAGAGAATACAGGAAAGGCTGGGAGCTTTAAGACAACATAAAGAGTACATAATTTATAGGCTAACTTTTTAAATAAATACCATATGCTAAGGCGAAAATTTTTGGAGTCCACGACTGTAGGCTTGATGGGCATGCCTTTACTTTCGACCGGCAGCTTGTTTAATCATCAAAACTGGATTATGAAATCAGATATCTCTCTAGCCCAATGGGCTTTGGTCGACGAAGTCAAATCCGGCAAATGGAAAAACCTGGATTTTCCTAAAATTGCCCGGGAAGACTTTGGCTTGAATGGCATCGAATTTGTCAATACCTTGTTTGAGGTCCCTACGGAAGGATACTTAAAAAAATTAAAGGCCAATGCCGCCACGCATGGCGTTACTATGGTCCTGATCATGGTCGATGATGAAGGTGATGGCGCCTCAGACACCAGTGCTGGCCGTAAACAATTCGATATCAACCATCGCAAGTGGATCGACATCGCACATTATCTTGGCTGTCATGCTATCCGCACCAATTGTCGTGGTCCCAAGGATGCTGACAAAAAGGAAGCGCTCAAATGGGCGATCGAATCCTACAGTATGTTACTCGATTACGCCAAGTCCTCCGGTATAAAAGTCGTCATTGAAAATCATGGTGGTGTGTCCAATGATCCTGATTGGATGGTCTCCTTAATGAAATCCATTAATCATCCGCTCTTTGGTACCTATCCAGATTGGCGGAGCCCCAGTCCGGAGTTTGACAATGTGACTTACCTTGAAAAAATGTTGCCCTATGCTATGGGAATGTCTTATCGAAATCAACCAACAGAAGAGCTCACTGCACGGATGATTAAGATGTCTAAAGAGGGAGGTTATATCGGATGGTATGGCATAGAATCCACAGGCAGAGACGCTATCCATCAGGGTATCAGTCTGTTGAAGAAATACTTATGACGACCTTCGTTTTAATTGTATCATAACGTGCTCCGCAGCTGAGGTAGGGAATATTTGACGAGTCTTCATAAAATCTCCCGTTTTATGATAAAGTCATTAATTATAGGTACTGTGATTTTAATAATGACTTGGCTTGTGCTACGCTCGAATGTAGCGGAATTAAAAAAACATACTGATCAGACATTTGAGCCATTGGCTCTAAGGCCTTCCAAATAGACTAATAATCTTCGGATAGATGTATGGAGAAAGAAAATAGACCAGGGTAGTACGGATGCAGCAGGATCTTATGTATCGGATGAGCAAAATATGCTTTACCATCCAATTGGTCTTGATCTTGGAAACAGCCTGTTTTATGATTTATATGGTAATTTGAGTATCCGGATAGACCGCCTTTTAAAAGTACCTGATATCCACAGCTTTAAAATCCAGGAAGTGTGTCATGGCATTGAAAACAGGGTTAAAACATATGCCTTTACCTCCGACACATTAAAAGTAAAACCCTTTCTGGCTGAAAAAATAAAATACAAATATCACCTTACTAAAAATGGGGAGACAGTCACCTATCTTCAGGGCGATGATATATGTTACACCATAAATCAAACAGATTCTACCCTGTTTTATCAAAAAAATAAACGAAAAAAAGCAGAATTAAAGTTAGGGCAGGGCCGGGTATACTCAATTAATACCAGAGATGATCCGGAAACTTTCGCTCACAATGATAGGTCTATTGTGCTTTCCTCTAAATATCGCTTTGATTATCATGAGAACTTAATAACCTTTTCTCGCACCTATTCTAAAAGATCAGTTGTCCTGGTGATTTTGCAAAAAACTGAAGATGGATTTCTTGTATACGACGCTCATTTTAAAGGGTATCAAATTAAATTGCTTCCAGAGGTCATTCAAAAAATACAAGGCAAGACTATTAAAGATGAATATGCTTTGATAAGCGAATAAGGTAGGTCATTCCCACTCTGTATGATAGGATATACCATATGGGTCGTCTTGCTTACGATAAGTATGGGCGCCAAAAAAATCCCGCTGAGCCTGAATTAAGTTTGCGGGCAAATTTTCTGAACTATAAGCTAAAATAAAATTTAACGCGGCAGACAAGGCTGGTATAGGGATGCCGGAAGACAAACTATTGGCCACTACCTGAGCCAGTGCAGCTCTCTGTTCACCCACAGCCTGCTTTTGAGCCACTAATAGGTTTTGTTCCCCAATGATAGTAGTTTGTATAGATTGCATTAATACTGATCGGATGATACACCCATTGGTCCATATCCGGGCTACTTCTGATAAATTGAGATTCCACCCATATTGTTCACTAGCTGTGCGCATGATCTCAAACCCCTGGTGATGATTGATGAGGCGCGCCAATTCGAATGCCTCATACAGTTGATCGAGGGTGATGGCGACCGGTTTGATCTCGATCTCTGCAAAGGAAGCAGCTTGTTTTCTCTCAGTTTTAAGTGATGAGACGAATCTTGCAAACAATGACTCACTGATCAAATTGGCGGACATGCCCAATTCTGCCGCTGCTGTGAGGCTCCAGCTTCCGGTCCCTTTACTGCCACTGAGGTCTGCAATCAGGTCCAGAGTATAATCAATGCCTGTCTTATGGCGTAGGATTTTATAGGTGATTTCAAGTAGGTAGCTAGCAGCTGATTTTTTGTTCCATTCTTCCAGGGATAAGGCTATCTGTTCATTATCAAATCCCAAACCTTTTTTCAAAATCCAGTAGACCTCAGCCAATATCTGCATCTCTGCATATTCGATGCCATTGTGGATCATTTTGACGAAATGGCCAGCACCTCCTGGGCCAATATAAGTACTGCAGGGTAATCCCTGATGGTCTTTGGCAGCAATCGCATTGAGGATAGGTTTGATAGAATCATAGGCGACTTCATCACCACCAGGCATAATGGCAGGCCCTGTCAGTGCACCTTGCTCACCCCCTGATACACCAATGCCCACAAAGTGAATATGGTTTGATTTCAGTGCTTCATGTCGCCGCTCGGTATCTTTAAAATGAGAATTGCCTCCATCCATTACGATGTCTCCCGGTGATAGGTAAGGCAATAACGCGGTGATCATATGGTCTACGACTTTTCCTGCAGGTACCATCAAAAAGATTTTTCGGGGCTTGCTCAGGGATTGCACGAAGGGCTCGATGAGATCAAATCCTTTGGCAGATCGCAATTCTTCAAACTGGGCTATTGAATTCAAGGCAACATTTTCCTCTTTGCCAGCTACATGTTGATTAAACAGTGACAACTTCAGGCCATGTGCTCCTAGGTTTCGAGCCAGGCTCTTACCCATCACACCTAATCCAGCCAGGCCAAACTCGGATAAGGATTCATTATGTAGGATGAGGTCCATCATGCCGGCAGGAGACTGGCCTATATCAATATGAATGCCATAAGGAGGGTATTCCATCGATTCTAACTGCGAGGTTAAAAGGCCGGCAGGCATAAAATGGTCTACACGGGCAGTCATCCTCTGATGAATAAGCTCAAACCCTCCCATAAGCACGATCCAACGTACATCTACAGGTACTCTTTGTGTCAATATCTTACGGTAGGATTCTTTCAGCGCTGAGCAAGCTATGACTGCACCATCAGCGTGGGATTGTTTTATAGCGAGTTTGTTCAATGTATCCAGCCAGCCTTTGCGATCTTCATCGTTCAGTGGCTGGCCGGCGCTCATTTTGGCTTTATTTTCTGTCGAATGAAAGTCATCAGCATCAAATAGAGGTATGTTTTTTAGTTCGGAAAGTCGCTGGGCGATAGTGGTTTTGCCAGATCCGGAGACACCCATTACAAAATAAATCACGGCCATATGGATTAAATATCAAGGTGCAAGATACTCGATGTAAGCGCTATTATTTATACTTCTGTCTAGCCAAACATAATATTCACAATCGCTTCATTTCTTAATAATAATTCGTGCATTCAATTCCTATCTTTACATCTTATGAATGACTTTTTGATCCCATCCTCCAACCAAATGGCTAAGGTAAAAGCCGGACATCTTGCATGGCGATCCCCGTCAAATATCGCGATCATCAAATATTGGGGTAAGTACGGCAATCAGTTGCCTGCCAACCCATCTTTGAGTATTACGCTAGAGCAATCTTATACTGAGACCCATTTATTCTATCGCCCAAGAAAACCAAATGAAGAGCTCGTCCAATATTTTTTCGACACTAAGCAAGAGTTGGCATTTGAGGCCAAGATCAAAAGGGTATTGCAGGCCTGGAAGGAATATCTACCTTTTCTGGATGCTGTAGCTCTGGAGTTTCATTCAAAAAATTCATTTCCACATTCTGCTGGCATTGCTTCCTCAGCGTCGAGCATGAGTGCCCTGGCTTTGTGTATGCTCAGCCTGGAGCAGATATTGTATCAGCGATATACAGACGAACAATTTTTTCGCAAAGCATCCTACCTGGCTCGATTGGCATCGGGTAGTGCTTGCAGATCGGTATTTCCTTGCTTTGCTATTTGGGGGAGGACAGACCATATATCAGGCAGTCATGATGCCTATGCGATCCCTTGTGAGCGCTTTCATCCGATTTTCGCCACATTACACGATGACATCATTATAGTCAATAGCGAATCAAAATCTGTGAGCAGCACCGCGGGCCATGCACTGATGAATGACCACCCGTTTGCAGAAAGCAGGTATCAGCAGGCACGCCAACACACGGAAGAGTTAAACCAAGTTTTAAAATCAGGCGATATTCATCGATTTGGTGAGATTGCTGAGACCGAAGCGATGACCCTTCATGCATTGATGATGTGTTCCAGACCCAGCTATACTTTATTGTTGCCAAATACTTTGCACGTGATCAATAAAATAAAAGCATTTCGTGCAGATACCTTATTGCCGATATATTTTTCTATAGATGCTGGACCAAATCCTCACATCTTATATCCGGACGAAGCGAAAGTAGAAATTCAAAAATTTATTGAAAGTGAGATCAAACCATTTGCACATCAGGGACAGATCATCCGGGATCATTGTGGTAAAGGACCGGTTCAATTAAGTTGATACCTGGAGTGGATGTTTAAAATCTAACCCTGCCTGGGATTTTTATAAGGCGTCCAGCACCTTATAGGCAATCACCAGATTAGCTTTGTTCTTGAGTGCTACTTCTCCTAATTTTTCAAAGCGAAAGGAATCTTTTGCTCTAAGATAGCAGGATTCCGGAATGGCGATTTCGCCTTCGCCTGCTATAGATTGCATTCTTTTGGCAGTATTGACCACATCACCGATCACGGTATAATCCAGTCTGCGAAGCCCTTCAGACCCAATATTGCCAGATATCATTTCACCTGAATTAACGCCAATAGATACCTTCGGGTGATAATGTCTCAACCCTACTTCTGGCAGGGCTTCTATTGTTTTACAGATACCCAGGCTGGCTGCCAGAGCATGATGTAGATGATCTTCTCCTTTAAATACAGCCATCACCTCGTCACCAATAAATTTATCCACGTAACCGCCCGCTTTAATGATCTCCTTTCCGATGAGGTCAAAGTATTGGTTGAGGATGCCGACCACAATATCTGGTTTTTCTAATTCAGTGATTTTGGTAAATCCGGCGATATCAATGAATGCAACTGTAGCATCAATCGTTTCATTGGCCAGGATTGATTGGTTAGCTGCCTGATTTTGATGCATAAATTGTAGTACGGATTCGTCTACATACATCCTGAGTATATTGTTTTCTTTGAGTGCTTTGACTGTGGCCTGGAGTTGTTTGACATAAGTGATGGTTTTTTCCATCGTGATCATCAGGTCGTCAAAATTGACAGGTTTGGTGATGAAGTCAAATGCTCCCCGATTCATCGCTGTACGAATATTGTCCATATCACCATATGCTGATATAATGACGGATTTTAGCAGGGGATATAACTCTTTGGTTTTGGCTAGCAATGTGAGGCCATCCATTTCGGGCATATTGATATCACTGAGCATGATATCTACATCTTGGTGTGATAACAGTTTTTCCATGGCATCACGGCCATTTACAGCAAATACAAATTCATATTCCTGTTCGCGAATTTGTTTTCTGAACTTCTGTTTAATGAGGGATTCCAGGTCCGCTTCGTCGTCTGCAACCAGGATTTTTGTCATGAGGTAATATTTTTTAATTTCTCTTTCAAAGTAGCAAAATCCAGAGGTTTGGTCAAAAAATCGTCTGCACCCAGTGTCATCGCTGAATTATAATTGTCCGTATCGCCATAAGCGGTGATCATCATGACTAAAGGAGGGGGAGTTTTGTATTTGACCTTAATCTGCCTGAGTAGTTCTAGTCCACTCATACCCGGCATATTTATATCAGACAAAATCAATATGGCTTCATGGTCATTATCTTTCAAAAATTGTAAAGCTTCTTCTCCGGAAAATGCAAATACTAACTGGATCTCACCATTGCGTATTTCTTTTCGAAACTTTTGTTCGAATAAAGCCTTTACATCATGTTCGTCGTCTACTATTAAGACTTTCATCGTTTTTGGGTGGTATTTAGTAAAATATAGATGTAATAATAATAATAAATGTCCTTTTGGCAGGCATGCACTGAGCTATATTTCCAATTGATGATCGAGGTTTATCACGGAATTTAGATTTTTTTGCTTTTTGTAATAATCTTTTCCCCAAAGGTAATATCATTAAATATATGATTGTCAACAAGTTATGTTACGGGGTTATATTTTATATTATCTTTACATTTTGTATTTAATTATTGCTCTTCAGAAAATTCTACCTTTTTTCTCCAGTGTAATACTCAAATTAAAAAAGTCTTCCTGTTTTAAAGGCAGGGTATTATTTACTTTAAACATTTTATATGGCTGAGACCTGGAATAAAAAAGAAAGAGAAAAGAAAAAGAAGCAAAAGAAAAAGCAAAAAGAAGAGCGTAAGCAAGATAGATTGGAAACTGCCAAATCTAAAGATCCTAATGATATTTTTTCTTATGTAGATGAATACGGCAATGTCTCTTCAACCCCTCCTGATCCTACTAAAAAATTTGCTATAAAATTAGAAGATGTTGAGATTGGTGTTCCCAAACGGCAAGCTGCGGATCCAGCTGATCTGATCAGAAGAGGGACGGTGACTTTTTTTAATACCTCCAAAGGGTATGGTTTTATTGAAGATGCTGAGTCTAAACAAAGTGTTTTCGTGCATGTCAATGGCTTGGAAGAAGAAGTCAAAGAATTTAGCAAAGTTATCTTTGAAGTGGAAATGGGACCTAAAGGTGCGAGCGCCTATAATGTAAAAATAGACCGCGGTGAAAAGAAACCCGATAAGAAAGTCGAGCCTAAAGCTGAAGTGAAGGCAGAGGTCAATCCTGAAATATCAGATGAAGTCAAAGACTAATGTCCTGGCTGGAGATAATGAGCCTTTAAGATATCCTCCCCAAAATTGTTGCCTTTCTCTCTGAATATGGCATGAATGTGGTTGCCATCATTTTGAAATCCGACATTGTCGTATTCTATTAAAAAATCAGGTCCATTGATGATATAATAATGTGGTTTATTATTCTCAAGACTCCCTATCCAGGCAAAAAATATTTTCTTCATACCTGATTTTTCGATTTTCTGAATCAATTGATGAGCGTAGTTATGGTCAAAATTGTGCAAATACTCTTCCATTAGTAATTTGAGCATAGATACCTGTTGTTTGGACATTTGTTTGGCAGGCAAGCCATAATATCCATCAATACGCTGTGGACTGTTGGGATTGGTGATGATATCTTTTGGAATCTCCCCGGAAAGTATCGCCTTTGCTTTTTGAACTGATGTCAACATATTGATGAGCATAAATCCATAATCTTCTTCTTTGCTCAAGACCCTTAAACCTGCATATTTTGCAGACTTGACTTCGGAAGGGTCAGTTCCGATAAAATAGGGCGACATGGTCACCTGATCACCAACCGCCGTAAATGAAATAGCAATATGGTGGCCGCCAAAATTGAGTCCCCAGGGTTGAGTTCTGTTGGGACTACCCCAGATAGAGATATAATAGTTGCCATGAGCCCAGCGTAAATTTTGCATCCTCTTCAATGCGGCACCATCAATTTTTCCTTCGTCATAAGCAGTTTGATACAATTCATTGAGGATGTCATCCAGCCGCATGATGCTGGTAGTTTTGAGGTACCCTTGTGAGCTAAGCAGTGCAGTCAATACTCTGTGAAATGCCATCCGGCTTTGATCTGACAGGGATCCGTATTGAATACCTGGTCGTGGTACCAAACCTACAGGCAGATTGGTCCATTTGTGCCGCAATGTATCGTTGAAGTCATAGAGCGCACGCTTAGATTCATCACCGGTCAAGGTGCCAATAAAACGCGTCACTGCGGCAGAGACCGAAAAATCATTTTGGCCGTTCAAGCCGGGATGATAACAGGCAGTTAAGATCATGCCACAAAAAATAGGCGCCAAAAATTTGAATGTAGATTTTTGCATGGATTTTTTCTTATATAGACAAAAATACCTTCCAGTCATCGGTGATATACTGGAAGGTAGGAAAAATCTAACATTTAAAATATTTATTTTTTCTTGCTGGTGCTTTTTGATGGCATTATTGGCTCCGATGGAGGAGGTAGAGGCGCAGGGACAGTATTGGCGATGGGTTTGATCGTTTTAAGATAAGCAAAGATCGCTTTGATCTCATAATCACTCATATGTTTAAACATTTCCCAGGGCATAGGTGGCAATAAAGATCTGGAAGAAGCCATGCCTTTGTACTTGCCTTCGCGCAAAGCCATTGTAAAATTGTCAATAGTCCAATCACCAGTACCGGTAGGATCGGGAGTGAGATTGGCTGCATAAGAAGTGCCCCAAGGGCCTACCCATTCTGTTAGATCTTGAGTGACGGTAAGGCCTTTTTGCAACATAGCCCATTTGTCGACTTCAATTTTGGGCATCATCGAAGGATGCCCGGATAGGCGAAGTGAAGTGTCCAATTCTGGCCCCATAGGCCCCATTTTCTTAGGCGTGTGGCAGTCGTTACAACCGGTGATGGTGACCAGGTGCTCTCCCCACTGAACCTGGCTGTCAAAGCCGCCGTATTCAGGATTTGACAATACCACCGTAGGGCTGCTTGGTTCAGGTTTTGGCTCGGTACATTGTAGGATAATAAAAGATAGACAAGCCGCAAGGACGGCTAAAAACTTGTTATTCATGATTTTGATTTTTTACGAGGTTGTTAGAAATTAAAAAATGGGTTCGTTTTTTATAATTCCGCAATTAAATTTATAAAAATAGTATCACTCGATTTAATTCCTTTTTAAAACGTAGTAGCCATACACCTGGTCCAGTTGCAACCCAACGATTTCACCACCGTCTCTTTTAAAGTGGTAGGAGGCATTCCCTTCTTTCCAGGTATCCTCATTTTTAAACTGCAATTGAAAGGGTTGGTTTTGACCTGGCTCACCTTGCACAGCCATCAAACTGTCACTCTGTGTCGTAATTGTAATAGAGATGTCCTGGCCTCTGCCTCTTCCGGTGTATTTTCCGGTATAAGCTGACAGATCCCCATTAAAATTGGTTGTATCGGAAATAGGTTTTCCCCAAAGATCATCCGCTATTTGATTTGCAATACTGGTAGGCGAAACCGGTCCGGTAGAATTGACCAGTACTACTATGCTCAAATCTTCCTTTGGATAATATCTGTTTTCAGAGAGAAAACCATTGATACCCCCTCCATGCTCTATCATGGTCTTGCTATGATCTTCGGTCACGGTGATACCTTTGGCATAATGTGTGGCGGATCCATCTGATAGGATCGTGGGATTCAGAAATTCACTGTACATTTTTTCGCTGAGTATCCTGCCATGGTGCAGCGCATTGTTCCACTTTACCAGGTCTTCGGTAGTGGAACACAAAGACCCGGCGGCATACGGCCAGGTATGGTCCAGGTAGGCGGCACGCACCAGGCCCTCCTGTTCAGTATCATAGCCATGAGCCCGGTTGGTTATCACTTTTCGTTCATTGCAATAATAGGAGTGGCTCATGCCAGCTTTGCCAAAAAGGTTATGTTGAATGTAGGATTCATAGGATATCCCGGTGACTTTTTCTATGATCAGGCCGAGCATAAAGAATCCGGTATTATTATAGATCAAGGCCTCCCCGGGTTTAAAATCAAATTTTTCTTTTTCCACTATCCTCAATAAGGTGTCTCTTGGATATTTTTGAATGGACAAAGAGCCGAAGTTTGGCATTTCTGTATAACCTTGGATGCCTGAGGTATGGCTGAGCAAATGTCGGATAGTCACCGTATGCCCTTGGGTATTAAATGGAATATATTTGGTCAGATCATCTTCGAGGTTGATTTTGCCCGAATCAACCAATTGAAGTATAGCCGCAGCGGTAAATTGTTTGGTCACTGAGCCAATTTCAAAGGAGGCGTCTACCGGAAGGGGTGTTTTGAATTCCAGATCAGCATAACCATAACTTTTTAATAATACTGGATTCGTTCCATGGTAGACCGCTACGGCAATACCTGCCGCCCGAACACTGTCAATAAAAGGCTTGACGATACTATCCAGGGATTTGGCCAGGTGAGTGGTAGATTTATCAGTGGAGATGGTTGGTGTTTGTTTACAAGCCGATATACCGATCAACCAGATTAATATTGAATAAATGTATTTCATTAGGTTAGGAATTTATTGAATTTAATTTTTTTTGATGCCCGATCAATCTTTGCGCAATCCTTTTATGACGACATTGCCCGTCCCGTTTTTGTCACAAGGGTATAAAAATTCTTTTTTCCAGGCTTTAGGATCGTCCAATACTTCATAAAATTCATCCAGAAACTTGAGGGTAGCTTTCGAATATTTTTCATCGATGTAAGGATCATTTTTGTAGAGCTCGTAGAACGAAGTTTTTAAATTTTTGAAAGTATCAATAACGGCTTCATACAGTTTAAGATTGTTTTCGCAATAACCTCTATATCTGCGCTCTTTTACGGAGTTTAGTTTCAGTTCCGGAGCTGGTTTGGCATAGGGTGCGCTTATGATGCCTGCATGATCAAAGTCATAGGGCACGACGATGGGTGTAGCAGTAGAGTCTTTGGCCAAAAGTTTGATATTTTGAAGATATTGTACTGACCAGTCAGTGTTGCCAATGAGGTATTGAAATACGGCTACCTTAAGAAAATGAGGAACTTGAGTCTGGGTAGGATGCAATTTTTTTTCGACAGAGATCATATTATTTCGCTGGGCGACTTGATCTTCTTCTTCCAGTAAGATGCCAAAAAAAGGTGTTGGTGCTTTATTGCTTCGGCTGTCCATCAACGAAACTTTTACCAATCTTGCTTTAAAACTATAAGGTGTCACGAATTGATAGGCCCGATAGGCCAGCCATTCTCGTACGATATAATCGTCCCCGCGACAGGGCATGACCAGCTTGAGTTTTTTTTGTTTTTCAAATAGGGTGTTTTCTTTTTTTCCTTTATCCAGAAATCGGATCAGCAATGGCGGGTAAGTACAATTTGCTTTTATCCTTCTGAAATGTCCCCTGGTACTGAGAACGATAGGAATAGATACCAATTCTCCTTCCTGGCTAGTATAAGACAGTGATGCTTGAAAATCTTTTGGTTCGCCGGCACGATCATTCAACACTTCTTTTAATTGACCACTTAAGGTGATTTCGAGGACTTCATCGGAATCGAATAATTCATTTTTTTTGAAGGATAAAACAGTGTTTGGGTCTGAGGATGAAAACGGATGGACCAGAGGCTGTTCAATCAAAAGTGATATGATTGGAAGAAGGAATAGTATATTTTTTTTCAGCATAGTTGTTTTAATAATAATGTCAAAAAGAAATCAAGTAAAGGCAGCCAATGGGACCCTTACCGTGCGCCTTGTCAGCAGATGTATCACAAGATAGGCTATCAAATAAGTACAGCCACATATAGAGAAAATGATATTGTATCCGGCAGTGATATTGCCCATGGCTTTAAATTGGTCCAGGATATTTCCCACAAAGATTGGATACAAGATGCCGCCTACTGCGCCTGCCATACCTCCAATCCCTACTACAGAACTCACTGCTTCCTTTGGAAACATGTCTGAAGCTAAAGTAAATATATTGGTAGCCCATGCCTGGTGTATCGCTACTGCCAGACTCAACAAGGCTACTGCCATCCATGCCTGTGTAGCAAATTGTGCCAGGATAATAGACAATTCAAAAAAAGCAAAAATCAATAAAACGGTTTTGCGTGCCTTGATCACAGGCCATCCTCTTTTGATGAGGTAAGAGGACAGGTAGCCACCTCCGATACTGCCTAAGGTAGTAGAGAAATAAATAATCATGAGTTCCAGGCTGGGTTTTTTGAGATCAAGACTGAAAGTCGAAGAAAAATAAGAAGGGAGCCAAAACAGAAAAAACCAAAAGATGGGATCGATCAATGCTTTGCCTGTGATATATGCCCAGGTTTGGGGGAAGCGGAAGAGTCTGGACCATTTTATCGATGTGGTAGTTGCAAGGACTTCTGGTTCCTGACCCTCGGTGATCAATCGATACTCTTCCTCGGTAATTCTCTTTTGCCTGGAAGGAATATCATACAGGAATATCCATAAGATCAACCAAACGAATCCGAGAGCACCAGTGATCCAAAACACTTCTTGCCATCCGGCATAGTTAAGAATCATCGGTACTATAAATAATGCCATCACGACGCCAACACTGGTACCTGCATTGAAAATACCGGTAGCTAATCCTCTTTCATCCTTTGGAAACCATTCGGCTACTGTTTTTACACCTGCCGGAAAATTGCCTGCTTCACCGATCCCCAATCCGATCCGTGCAAATACAAAACCAGTGACACTTCGGGCTACAGCATGCAGCATTCCTGCGATACTCCACACGACGATCGTGATGGCATAGCCAAGTTTAGTCCCTATCCGGTCTATCCATGCACCAGCGACCAATAGACCGATCGCATAAGCTGCTGTAAAAGCCATGACTATCCTGGCAAAATCTGTCTCAGACCAATCAAATTCTTTTTCTAAGATAGGTTTGAGCAAGCCGATGATTTGGCGGTCCAGGTAATTGATGCAAGTGGCAAAAAATATCAGCCCAAGTACGATCCACCTATAATTTTTTAGTTTCAGCATATTGATTCGATCCAATGATTATTTACTTACCATCCATGCACTGATCCATCCGGAGCAAAGAGAATAGGGTGAGGGTATTTAGTATTGGTGGTGACTTCCATCACCAGGTCAGCTTTGGCGGGATTGAAGGACACCCCCAGACCCGGTTTTGGATTTAAGTATAATCTACCTTCTTTAAATAAGATATAATCCATGTCAAAATAAGCAGGTTGTTCTACAGCACCTCCTGCCAGTTCGATCAGGCATCTTGTCGGGTTGGAGGAGCCCAGCACATGCACCAGTGCAGCAGTTGAAAGTGGCCCGGTGAAGTGGGGTATCATACCAATATAGTGCGTCTCGCAAAGTGCGGCTATCTTTTTTAATTCGTTTAATCCACCGGAATTGGGTGTAGTGATTCTGCTATAATCTATCAACCTGTTTTCGATGAGTTCATTGATGTCCCACCGATCACCATATTGTTCACCTACAGCGATAGGTACATTGGTCATTTGCCGGATCGTCTTATACACTCCTGGATTTTCAGATCGAATAATATCTTCTACAAAATAGGGCTGCAGCGCTTCGATAGCCTTACAAATTTTTAAACCATCCGTAGTGTCAAACCGGGTATGCAGATCGATGGCCCAATTACCCTTGCCTCCAACGGCCGCATCCATCTTCTGGCAATGTTCTATGGTCTTTTGTACATTTTCATAAAAGTCAAATGGTTGATCGCCATTACCTCCGGTAGGTCCGGTACGATAAGTCCTAAAGCCGGCAGCCAGGCAGTCTTTGGCCCGATCATACTCTGACGCAGCTTTGGAGGCGCCATACCCGGTGGCATAACATTCTATATAGTCCCTCGTAGCACCTCCTAATAGGTCATAGACGGGTACCCCCAGGGCTTTTCCTTTGAGGTCCCACAGGGCCATTTCGATAGCACCTACGGCGAGTAGTTTTTCTCGTCCTGGGGGGTAGAACATACCCCGGTACATCAACTGCCAGATATGTTCGATTCGGAAAGGATCCTGGCCTATGATCATCTGGGCACATTGTTGAATTACATCCTTAAATCCGCCTTCGCCAATGCCTGTGATACCACTATCGGTTTCTATCTCCACAATGCCTCGTGCCTGGTTAAACAGGGGTTTTGTATAGCCGGGAGCACTATAATATTTTATTTTTTTTATTTTTAATCCGGATAGCTCAGTATGTTTATTGATTGTCAATGCATTCAATCGGGAAGCTCCCAATCCAATGGCTGTAGAAGCTAAAATGGATGATTTGATAAACCTTCTTCTCTGCATAATATTGGATTTAATTTTTTTTGAAACCAGGCTATAATGTAGCAATTTCCTCTTTTAAATTGAAAGCAATATATGGCTTTGTGGTTTTTTAAAGTTTTCGACCAGGGTATCTTCCATTACTTATCCACACCCGGACACCTATAGGTAAATGGATAATTTTGCTGGTGCTTTTTTGAAATGATGCTTAGCTATCTTGGAACATGCAATATCATTCTTCATATGATCTAAGAGCTACCTTTTTATTATTTTTATCAAAAATTACTAATTGACAATATGAACAGAAAACTTAGAATGGGCATGGTGGGCGGAGGCCGCGGCGCTTTTATAGGAGGAGTACATCGTATAGCTGCGAATATGGATGGTTTGATTGAATTGGTAGCTGGAGCATTCTCCAGTGATCCCGCCAAGTCTAAAGCCTCCGGGGCAGATCTGATGTTGGCCCCTGATCGCTGCTATGGTTCTTACGAAGAGATGATCCTGAGTGAAAAACAGCTTCCGGAAGACAAAAGAATTGATATCATATCTATAGTGACTCCCAATCATATGCATTATGAGCCAGCGAAGCTCGCACTGGAAAGTGGTTTTGATGTTATTTGTGACAAGCCACTCAGCTTTACGATGTCAGAGGCATTGGATCTGCAAAAAACAGTAACAGAGACGGGCCGCATATTTGCATTGACCCATAATTACACCGGTTATCCCATGGTCAAACAAGCCAGGTGTATGATCCGGGATGGCAAACTCGGCACCATCAGAAAATTGGTGGTAGAATATCCTCAAGGCTGGTTGACAGACAAGATTGAAGGTTCTGATCACTCCAGTGGCAAGCAAGCTACCTGGCGCACCGATCCCCTTAGATCGGGTATTGCAGGATCTATGGGTGATATTGGTACGCATGCAGAAAACCTGGCAGAATACATCACCGGTCTTCAAATCGAAGAAATGTGTGCTGATATCAGCGTCATGGTACCAGGTAGATTATTGGACGATGACGGTAATGTACTCCTGCATATGAATAATGGGGCAAGAGGTATTTTGTTTGCCAGTCAAATCTCCGCAGGAGAAGAAAATAACCTCAAAATCCGGGTATATGGTGAATATGGTGGACTGGAATGGTCTCAACACGAACCCAATACCCTGATACTTAAATGGCATGACAGACCCACTGAGATTTATCGCACAGGCGTGGGCGATTTGTATCCTGAAGCCAATGCACATCGCAGGATTCCAGCGGGTCATCCTGAAGGTTACCTTGAGGCTTTTGCCAATATCTACCGAAATTTTGCACTTGCAGTCATAGCTAAAAAAGAAGGCAGATCGCAAGATCCTTTGTATGATTTTCCTACAGTGGCTGACGGCGTACGTGGCATGCAGTTTATTGAAAGCGTTATAGCTAGCGGAAAGTCTGATACCAAATGGGTCAAATTTTAGTCGATTCTATCCTTATAAGATTTTTGGATCACATATATAAATACACATTATTGGAAAAAATAGGAGTTTCGATAATAATCTTTTTGGTCTTTTCTTTTACCAGGCCCGGTATTTGCCAGACGGTTAATTTTAGTAGCACGACACTCCCAATTGTACTCATCAATACCAATGGCATCGCAATACCCAATGAGCCAAAGATAGTAGGTGATATGGAAATCATCTATAACGGTCCTGGCAAAATCAATGCACTGACCGATCCTAACCGTCACTTTAAGGGGAAGATTGGTGTGGAATTGAGAGGATCTACTTCACAAGATCTTTCTCCTAAAAAGCCGCTAGGTGTAGAGACAAGAAAGGAGGATGGAGAAACCAATCTCAATATCAGTCTCCTGGGCATGCCCAAAGAAAATGATTGGATCCTGCTCGCCCCCTATAGTGATAAATCCCTGATCAGAGATGTACTCATCCATCGGATTGCCTCTGAGATCTTGCCTTACTCTTCAAGAACCCAGATGTGTGAGCTTTTAGTCAACGGCGAATACCAGGGAGTCTATGTGCTGATGGAAAAAATTAAGCGGGACAAAAAAAGGGTAAACATCAATGAGCTCACCCAGACAGCGGACAGTGGAGATTCTTTGACCGGGGGGTATATTTTAAAAATAGACAAAACTACTGGTAGCACCCCACAAGGGGGTTTTAATTCAGATTATTTATCCGGAATTGTTTCATCAGGCCGCAGGACCTATTATCAATATGAAGAGCCTGAAGCAGATGTCATCACGGCCGCTCAGAAAAGCTACATCCAATCTTTGGTCAAATCATTCGAGTCTTCATTTTTTAAACCCAACTATGCTGATCCCGTAGAAGGTTTTAGAAAGTATGTGAATGAAAATTCGATGATAGATTTTTTAATCCTCAATGAAGTAGCCAATAATGTCGATGGGTATCGGCTCAGCACTTTTCTTTATAAAGATGTCGATAGTAAAGATACCAGGCTCAGATTTGGGCCGATTTGGGATTTTAACCTGGGTTTTGGCAATGCTGATTATTGTGCTGGTGGAACGACAGATGTACTGGCGCTGGACTTTGCCACCAGGTGTCCTCAAGACTTTTGGACGGTACCATTCTATTGGCCCCAAGTGCTCCAGGATTCAGCATTTGGGCAAAATTTATATGACAGGTGGTCTGCGCTCAGAAAGTCTACGCTGACTGATCAAAATGTCCTGAGACTAGTTGATTCCCTGGTAGGGGTGATAGGCAATGCCTCAATCAGAAATTTTCAGAAATGGAATATCCTTTCTCAATACGTTTGGCCGAATGCCTACGTAGGAGGCTCTTATGCTAATGAGATCAAATATCTTAAAGATTGGGTGGTGAAACGAATGATATACCTGGATGGTGAATTCAAGCAACTGACGGTGCCCAAATATTATCCGGATCGATATTTTGATGCCAAGGTATTCCCTAACCCTGCGCGACCTAACCAGGACATTACCTTTTCGTATTATATACACGACTACGATCACATGAGGTTCGAAATATTCGATATGACGGGCCATCACCTGCTCACCCGTCTGGATGGTGATCATTTCAATGGTGTCAATCAATTAAAAACTACCACATTTAACCTTCCTGCCGGCGTCTACATCTATAAAGTTTTGATGACCGATCGATTAGTAAAGGCAGGGAGGATAATAGTATTGTAAGTTTGGCAGTCAGCAGGTACTATACATTTTATTATTTCATATATTGTAATCTCAACTCACTCACAAATGCAAAGTATTCAGATCAAAGAAAATCCTGTCGAATATGATGTGGTCATTGTAGGCTCCGGTGCAGGAGGAGGAATGGCTACCTATATGTTGGGCAACGCCGGTCTCAAAGTGTGCCTTTTAGAAGCAGGTCCTATGTACGACCCCAAAAAAGATATCACCCAGTTTAAATGGAATTGGGAGTCTCCACGACGCGGTGCGAGTACAGATTATAGAAATAACGGGGATATGGATGCATGTTATGGTGGCTGGGAATTAGAAGGCGAGCCTTATACCCAACATCCCGGATCCAAATTTGACTGGTTCAGAGCAAGGATGATGGGTGGAAGGACCAATCACTGGGGCAGAATATCCCTGCGATTCGGGCCTCGTGATTTTAAGCATCGCAGTTATGACGGCCTCGGAGAGGATTGGCCTATCAGCTATGATGAAATCAAACCTTACTACGATCGGGTAGACCAGATGTTAGGAGTATTTGGTACCAACGAAGGATTGCCTAATGACCCAGATGGATATTTTTTACCTCCTCCTAAACCCCGATTACACGAATTATATATCAAAAAAGCTGCTTTGAAGACAGGGGTCAATGTCATACCCAACCGATTATCGATGTTGACAAAAAAAATTAACGATGAGCGGGGTGTTTGCGTGTATTGTCGACAATGTTATAGAGGCTGTCAGTATTATGCAGATTTTTCTGCTTCTTCCTGCCTGGTGATTCCTGCGTTAAAAAACAAAAATGTCGAGTTGATTTGTAATGCGATGGCCCGGGAGGTTACAACCAATTCAGAAGGCTTGGCCACAGGCATATCCTATATCGATAAAAATACCCTCCAGGAATACCATGTCAAGGCCAGGTCCGTGATCCTGGCAGCGAGTGCCTGCGAGTCAGCAAGGTTATTATTAAATTCCAAATCCACTCAACACTCTAATGGCCTGGCCAATTCCAGCAATATGGTAGGAAAATATCTGCACGATTCTACCGGTAAAGGAATGCGTGGTATTCTGCCGGCCTTGATGGATCATCCTAGATACAATGAAGATGGAGTAGGCGGGGCACATGTATACTCCCCATGGTGGTTGGACAATAAAAAACTGGATTTCCCCAGAGGTTACCATATAGAATATTCTGGAGGCTTGAGCATGCCTTCCTATGGATTTGGATGGGGCATCGAAAACTCCACTGGTCTTGGCGCCAAGCATGAAGCTGGAGGATACGGTTCCTCTCTAAAACAAGACTACCGGAGATTATTCGGTGCTTCGGTGGGTATGGCAGGCAGAGGAGAGGCCATAGCGCGCATGGATAATTTTTGTGAGATTGATCCGTCAGTAGTAGACAAATATGGTATACCTGTACTGAAATTTCAGTACAAATGGTCTGACTATGAAATCAAACAAGCCAAACATATGCAACAGACTTTTCAAGAGATTCTGACCAATATGGGGGCTACAATCACCAGTGGCTTAGATAGTGCCGAAAATAATTGGGGCCTGGCTGCACCTGGTCGTATCATCCACGAAGTGGGTACAGTTCGTATGATGGATGATTCTAAAAAGGGGCCTTTGAATAGAAACTGCCAGGCCCATGATTGCAAAAACCTTTTTGTAGCGGATGGAGGACCTTTTGTATCTCAGGCTGATAAAAACCCAACCTGGACGATCCTCGCCTTGTCTATGCGCGCGGCAGATTATATCATCGACCAAATGAAAAAGAAAGAAATCTAACCAACTATTCCCCGTCAACTCCTAACTTCTATCTACCTTAGACTTATCAAAATTTAATCGAATGCAAAGTATTCAGATCAAGGAAAATCCGGTAGAGTATGATGTCGTCATAGTAGGGTCGGGTGCAGGTGGAGGTATGGTGACTAATATGCTTGGCAATGCCGGACTGAAAGTATGTCTGCTCGAAGCAGGACCCATGTATGATCCAAAAAAAGATATTACACAATTTAAATGGAACTGGGAGTCGCCCCGTCGGGGAGCTGGCACCAAAATCAGGCCATTTGGAGATATGGATGCCTGTCTC
>OBID01000199.1_pt1 | contig 26853 bp, 29 predicted proteins | sample 1519781 | NCBI WGS metagenome assembly OBID01 (sample SAMEA3991478, study PRJEB22521) | metagenome | biome: anthropogenic terrestrial biome; feature: sewage plant; material: sludge | place: Sweden | collected 2012-09-26 | reverse complement strand
TCATGGTATAATTAAATGTATATCGCATATTTACTTATATAATACAGACAGAGATAAAACATAAGTCGGAGATGAAGAGATTGAAGAAACAAAATAAAATCGTGTTTTATATTGTGATTATACTTATATTGTTTTTTATATGGTCGAATTCCTTTGATAATCAGACTGTATCATTATCAAAAAGCAATCATATAAAAGAGATATTTGTTGACAGACTGGCAGCATTGTTATCACATGATAATCCATTGGTAGTCTTTATTACTGTGAATCTGAGAAAATGTGCACATTTTTTTGAGTTTGCATGTCTTGGCGTGGTAATAATGATTGTTCAGACGGTAAACAAAAGATTAATAATTCAGGATATTTATAACATGTTATCACTTTCGGTTATTATAGCAGTTATTGATGAGTTTATACAGATATATACCGGAAGAGGTTCAAGCGTAAGAGATGTAGTAATTGATTTTACTGGATTTTTATCTGGAACGGTATTGACTGCAATTATATGCATGATTATTTCATCAATAAAGGTGAGGAAAAAAAATAAAAAACAAAGTGTTTAAATATTATCATACATATTGACTTTTTATCAATACTATGTTATCATAGTAGCAGGCTAAAGTGAATTTACTTAAATAACTATTAGGAAATGAGGATTTAAATGAAAAATTATGATTTAATTACACCGGAAGGCACAAACGATATTTTATTTAAAGAATGTATTATGAGAAGAACTGTAGAGGAAACAATATCAGAGTTGTTTCAGAGCAGAGGCTACAGTGAAATAATAACTCCCGGACTCGAATTCTTTGATGTTTTTAATTTAAATTCACGACATTTTCAGCAGGAGGATTTATATAAACTAGTTGACAGAAAGGGAAGACTTCTTGTTCTGCGTCCTGAGTCAACAATGCCTATTGCAAGAGTTGTGGCAACACGTCTTAAAGAAGCTGCTTTTCCACTCAGATTATGTTACAATCAGTGTGCATACAACATAAGCCCTCTTATGAGAGGAGGAAGTGATCAGATAGTTCAGGCAGGTATTGAGCTTATAGGATCATCTTCTAAAATTGCTGACCTTGAAGTAATAGAAGCAGCAGTAGCAGTTCTGGAAAAATGCAATTCAGGAGATTTTTCACTTGAAATAGGAGATATAGGTTTCTTTAAGGAACTTATGAATCAGCTTAATGTTGATGCTAATCAGCAGGAGACAATAAGAAACTTTATAGAGCTTAAAAATTATACGGCTCTTAATGATATGCTTGATGAAATAGGGGATACAGACGCTACAAGAGCCCTGAAAATGCTTCCTAGACTGTTTGGAGGCGAAGAAGTATTTACAAAGGCAGCACAGTTGTTTTCAGATGAAAGAACTGATAGTATTCTCAGCCGACTTAAGGACCTTTATAAGGATGTTTCAAAGCTTAGTCATAACGGAAAAATAACAGTTGATCTGGGTATGGTAAACAGGACAGATTATTACACCGGGGTTATTCTTAAAGGGTATATAGAAGGGTTCGGAGAACCTGTACTTTCAGGAGGAAGATACGATAAGCTGATAGCTGAATTCGGATATGATGTACCGGCTACAGGTTTTGCAGTAAATGTTGATGCGGTTACAAAGGTAAAAATGAAAAATGAAAAAACTCAGAGTAAAGTTACAGATATTCTTGTTTATGCTTATAAGGGCTACGAAATGAAAGCTGTTCTGACTGCAAGACAACTTCGTGAATCCGGTAAAACCGTAGAGGTTGCCGTATTTGACGATCTTGAAAAGGTAAAAAAATATGCTGCTGAACTAAAAATATTAAAAATTGTTACAGTATGCGACAAAATAACAGAACTTTAATTACTTTGAATTAACCGATTGAAAGGAACGTGTTTATAAATGTCTAAGCCATTAAGAATAGCTTTAACAAAGGGACGTCTCGAAAAGGATACTGTAGGATTACTTGAAAGTCTTGATTTTGACTGTACTGCAGTGCGTGAAAAAGGAAGAAAACTTATACTCAGCATTCCTGATGCAAATCTTGAGGTTGTACTTGCAAAGGCTGCAGATGTAATTACATATGTTGACAGAGGCGTATGCGATATGGGTGTTGTAGGTAAAGATACCATAATGGAAATGCCGGGTAAATTTTATGAAATAGTTAATCTCGGATTCGGAAAATGCAAATTTGCGCTTGCAGCTAAAAAAGGTGTAGATTTTTATGAGGGCTTCGGAGTAAAGACAATAGCTACAAAATATCCTAACGTTGCAAGAACATTTTTTGAAGCAAAGGGTATGGATGTTGAAATAGTAAAAATAGAAGGTTCTGTTGAGCTTGCGCCGCTTCTTGAACTGTCAGACGGTATAGTTGATATTGTAGAAACAGGTACAACGCTAAAGGAAAACGGATTGGAAGTAATAGAAGATATTGCACCTATTGCCGCAAGACTTATTGTGAACACCGTAAGTCTTAAAATGCGCCAGAAGGAAATAGAAGCTTTAATCGAAAAAATAGAGAGCAAAATATCATAAATAATTTTCAGGAAGGAATGTTTGAAATGATAAAAAAAGTAAAGGCCAACGGTAAAGATGAGCTTGAGTTTCTGAAGGAACTCAGTGACCGAAATATAGAAACAGATAAAAAAGTTACAGAAATAGTAAGTGAAATAATAGAGGATGTACGTAAAAACGGCGATGAAGCTGTAAAAAAATATACTTTAAAATTTGACGGAAGTATACCTCAGTATTATGAAGTACCGAGGGACGTTATAAACGACGCACTCGGAGAGGCTGATGAAGAGTTTGTAAATGCACTTCTTAATGCAATTGAGAATATCTCAGACTTCCACAACAGACAAAAACAGCAGGGATTTATTGATTCCAAGGATAACGGTGTAATTCTCGGTCAGAGAGTAAGAGGAATTGCTAAGGTAGGTCTTTATGTTCCGGGTGGTACAGCTGCATATCCTTCAAGTGTTCTGATGAATGCCATTCCTGCTAAAATTGCAGGTGTTGAGGAAATAATCATGGTAACGCCACCTTTAAAGGACGGAACACCTAACAAGGATATTCTTGTTGCTGCTGCATTATGTGGTGTAGACAGAGTATTCATTTCAGGCGGGGCACAGGCTATAGCTTCACTTGCATACGGAACACAGGAAGTTCCAAAAGTTGATAAGATAGTAGGACCAGGAAATATATTCGTTGCTACTGCTAAAAAGCTTTTATATGGAACAGTTGATATTGATATGATTGCAGGGCCTAGTGAAATACTCGTTCTTGCTGACAAAACAGCAAATCCTGCATTTGTTGCCGCAGATATGATGTCACAGGCAGAGCATGACAAGCTTGCGTCAGCAATACTTGTTACAACAAGTGAAGAGCTTGCTGACAAGACAATTGCTGAGATTGAGCGTCAGGTCAAGGATCTGTCAAGAAAAGAAATAATTGAGAAATCACTTTCAGATTTTGGTGCTGCAATAATATGTGATGATACAGATTATGCAGTTAAGCTTGCAAACGACATTGCACCGGAGCATCTTGAAGTTCTGATGGAAAATCCTTTTGAATATATAGGAAAACTTGATAATGCAGGTTCTGTATTCCTTGGCCAGTATGCATCTGAACCATTGGGAGATTATTATGCAGGTCCTAATCACGTTCTTCCTACAAGCGGTACTGCAAGATTTTTCTCACCTCTCGGAGTATCAAGCTTTACAAAACGTTCAAGCTTTATTTATTATACAAAGGATGCTCTTTGTGAGGCAAAGGATGATATTGTACTTATTGCAGAAAAAGAGGGACTTACAGCTCATGCCAATGCAATAAAGGTAAGATTTGAATAATTCTATGAAAGGCAGAAACCTACTATGAGCTATAAACTGAATAAAAAGCTTGTCAATCTCATTCCGTATGATCCGATCAATGGCACATACAATATAAGACTTGATGCAAATGAGAGCTGCTTTAATTTATCTGAAGAACTTAAGAAAAAGATCTGTAAAGATATTTCAGAGCTTGATTTTAACAGATACCCTGATTGTCTTGCAGAAGCACCAATAAGGGCTTTTTCTGAGCTATACAACATTTCAACGGAATTTGTTTCAGCCGGAAACGGTTCCGATGAGTTGATAAGTATAATTACAAGCTGTTTTTTTGAGTCAGGAGATACGATAGTAAATGTGTCAAATGATTTTTCAATGTATGAATTTTACAGCAGACTTTATGAAGTAAATGTAAATACATATCAGAAGGAAGAAGATCTTACAATTAATCCGGATAAGCTGATAAATTTTTGCAAAGAAAATAACGCAAGAGGTCTGATTTTCTCAAATCCATGCAATCCTACTTCAATAGGCCTTGATAAAAAGTCAGTACATAAGATAATAGAATCACTTGATGACTGTCTTGTAATTCTGGATGAAGCATATATGGATTTCTGGGACCAGAGCATTCTCAAAGATGTTTCAAAATACTCAAATCTAATAATTCTTAAGACTTGTTCAAAGGCAATAGGCATGGCAGCAGTACGATTCGGATTTGCAGTTTCATGCAAAACAATTACAAATGCTATAAGGGCTGCGAAATCACCATATAACAATGATTCTGTTTCCCAGACTATTGTTACTGATATTCTCTCTGAAAAAGAATATCTTCAGGGTAGAAAAGAAAAAATAATTAAAAATACAAAAGAACTATATAATTCATTTGTTAATTTTCAGAACAAATACAAATACTTTGAATGTATTTATCCGACAAATACAAACTTCTTATTTATAAAAACAGACAAATATGATCAGATTTATAACTATATGCTTGAAAATTCTATAGCAATAAGAAAATTCAATGGATATTTAAGAATTACAGCAGGTACAGATGAAGAAAACAGAATACTTATGGAGGTTATGGAAAAATGCGTACAGCAACTGTAGAACGCTCAACCGGCGAAACACAGATAAAGGTTACTGTAACTCTTGATGGTCAGGGAAAGGCCTCTATTGATACCGGAATAGGTTTCTTTGATCATATGCTTACAGCACTTTCGGTTCACAGCCGTATAAGTATGGATATAAAAGCAAAGGGAGATTTGTATGTTGATGGTCATCATACAGTTGAGGATACAGGAATAGTGCTCGGACAGGCACTTGCTGCTGCACTTGGAAATAAGAGCGGTATTGTACGATATGGTTCTGCTTATATACCTATGGACGAAGCACTTGCATTTTGTTCACTTGATATAAGTAATCGTCCGTTTATTGTATTCAGAGGTGAATTTACAAATCAGAGCATAGGAAATTATGATGCATGTCTTACAGAGGAATTTTTCAGAGCATTTGCATTCAACGCCGGAATAACACTCCATACGGATATGCTTTATGGTACAAATGATCATCATAAATGTGAGGCAGTTTTCAAGGCAGTGGCTCATGCACTTAAAATGGCTGTTGCTGAGGACAAGAGCGGAAAAATGTTGTCAACGAAGGGAGTTCTCTGATGATTTCAATAATTGATTATGGAGCAGGAAATATATTCAGTGTAAAAAATGCACTTGATTACCTTGGACTTGAAAGTAAGCTCACAAGGGACAAAAATGATATTGAAAACGCAGATGCAATAATTCTTCCGGGTGTAGGAGCTTTTCCGAGTGCAATGAATATGCTGGGAAGTACGGGTCTGATTGATACAATAAAAGAACAGGCAAAGCAAAAACCCTTTCTTGGAATCTGCCTTGGAATGCAGATGATATTTGAAAAAGGTTATGAATTTGGGGAATGTGACGGACTTGGACTGATAAAGGGAAAAGTAGATAAGGTTATAGCACCGGGACTTAATATTCCTCATATGGGATGGAATAAGCTTGAAAAATTAAACGACTGTCCTTTGCTGAATGGCTTGTCTGATGATGAATATGTTTATTTTGTTCATTCTTATCAGGCTTACTGTGATGATAAAAATATATCTGCATACTGTGAATACGCTGATAGAATACCAGCACTTGTTTATGACGGTGGAAATGTTTACGGAGCACAGTTTCACCCTGAAAAAAGCGGAAGCGTAGGACTTCAGATATTAAAAAACTTCGGAGGACTTATTAAATGATCATATTGCCAGCAATAGATATTAAAGACGGAAACTGTGTAAGACTTTTCAAAGGCGATTTCAATACGGTCGAAAAGGTTGCTACAGATTATATGGAAACAGCCAGAAGCTTTGAGGATGCAGGTGCATCATGGATGCATACTGTAGACCTGGACGGAGCAAAGGAAGGAAAACCTGTAAATACTGATATTTTTACTGATATAGCTAAGAATACAAAACTTAAAGTTGAACTTGGCGGTGGAATAAGAAGTCTTGATACAGTTGAGTATTATATTCAAAAAGGAATTTCAAGAGTAATTCTCGGTTCAATTGCACTTAAAAATCCTCAGATAGTAAAAGATGCTGTAAAAGAATACGGTGATAAAATTGCTGTTGGGATTGATGCAATGAATGAGATGGTAGCAGTTGAGGGTTGGCTCGATTCATCACAGGTTCACTATGTTAAACTTGCTGAAGAAATGGCTGAAATAGGTGTCAAGTATATTATCTTTACAGACATTTCAAAGGACGGAACTCTATCCGGAGTGAATCTGGAACAACTTGAAAAAATAAGCAAATCAGTTGAATGTAATATTATTGCAAGTGGCGGAGTCCACACAATTGCGGATATCAGAAGCTGTAAAGCACTTAACCTTTACGGAACAATATGTGGAAAATCATTATATAAAGGAACATTAGATCTTAAAGAAGCAATCGATGTTGCAGAAAGGTCGTGAGATTATGTTAGCAAAGAGAATAATTCCATGCCTTGATGTAAGAAATGGGAAAGTAGTTAAGGGTGTGAATTTCGAAGGTGTAAAAGATGTAGGTGATCCGGTTGAATATGCTCAGGAATATAACAGGCAGGGAGCAGATGAACTGGTATTTTATGATATTACTGCATCTCATGAGGGCAGAGGAGTAATGCTGGATGTTGTAAGGCGTACAGCTCAGAAGGTATTTGTGCCTCTTACAGTAGGAGGTGGAATTTCTACAATTGATGACTTCAGAGAAACTCTTCGTGCCGGTGCCGATAAGGTGTCTATAAATTCATCAGCTGTTAAAAATCCTGAACTTATTTCAAGTGCTGCTGATATTTTCGGAAGTCAGTGTGTTGTTGTCGGAATTGATGCCAAGAGAAGCGAAAACGGAGGATATACTGTTTATATTAATGGCGGACGTATTGATATGAAACTTGATCTTCTGGAATGGGTTACAAAGATTGAAAGGCTTGGTGCCGGTGAAATCTGTCTTAACTCTATAGATACAGACGGAACAAAGTCAGGTTTTGATATTCAAATGCTCAATGCTGTATGTTCACGTGTAAAAATTCCTGTAATAGCAAGCGGCGGATGTGGAAAGCTTGAGGATTTTTCAGAAGTTTTTGAAAAAACAAATTCATCTGCAGCTCTCGCAGCTTCACTTTTCCATTTTAAAGAGCTGACAGTCGTACAGGTAAAAGACCATCTCAGAGACAAAAATATTGCTGTCAGAAAATAATTAAGGATGTGTTCAATTGAATAATATAGATTTCGATAAATATTTTATAAAAAGCGAACTTATACCTGCCATTGTAAAAGACGTAAATACCAGAGAGGTTCTTATGCTTGCATATATGAACAAAGAAAGTCTTGGTAAAACGCTTGAAACAGGATACACATGGTTCTGGAGCCGTTCAAGACAGGAACTATGGAATAAAGGTGCAACGTCGGGACATTTGCAGAAGGTAATAAGTATATTTGGAGACTGTGATGATGATACTCTGCTTGTAAATGTTGAACAGACTGGTGTTGCTTGTCATACAGGAAATTATAGCTGTTTCTTTAAACAGATAATATAGTAAATCAAAAGGAGAATTTTTTATGAATGAATTAGAAGAGCTTTACAAAGTAGTAATGAACAGAAAAGAAGATTATGAGACAAACAAAAATCTTTCATCTGATGAAATAAAAAAGAAATCATATACATGCTACCTTTTTTCTCAGGGACAGGACAAAATATTGAAAAAATGCGGTGAAGAATGCACAGAAATGGTTATCGCCGCCAAGAATAATGATAACGTGGAATTAAAAAATGAAATGGCAGATCTTTTCTATCATGTAATGGTACTGTGTGCTGAAAAGAATCTTCCATTTGCAGAAGTTGAAGAGGTCCTTCATGAAAGAAGCAAAAAAATAGGTAACTTAAAGCAGTTCAAAGTAACAGACAAAAATACATGATAATATCAGTATTAATATATCTGGTATAGAACCCGAAAGCACAGTTTGGCCGCAAACCCATGTTAAACTCCTCAGAGCCTGAATCTCTGTCCGTTCCCTTAAGAAAACGAAATCATAAACATAATCAAGGAGGCTTACAGTATGAATTTTGAAGACGCAAAGAAAAGAATTGCCGAATTAACAGAGGAAGTTACAAAGCATAACTATAATTATTATGTTATGGATAATCCTACGATCGATGACTATGACTACGATATGCTTATGCAGGAATTGAAGAAAATCGAAGCGGAATTTCCGGAGCTTATTTCTGAAAATTCTCCTACAAAGCGTGTAGGAGGTTCGGCACTTAACAAATTTGAAAAGGTAAAGCATACTGTACAGATGGGAAGTCTTCAGGATGTGTTTTCATTTGATCAGGTAAAAACATTTGTCGAAAAATGCAATCAGGAGCTTACATCACCGGTATTTATAGTAGAGCCTAAAATAGATGGACTTTCAGTTTCTTTGGAATACCATGATGGTGAGTTTTTTATCGGGTCAACCAGAGGTGACGGATTTGTCGGTGAGGATGTTACTGCAAATCTGAAAACTGTTAAATCTATTCCTCTTAAATTAAACGAAAAAGCACCTTTTATTGAAGTGCGCGGTGAGGTATATATGCCAAGAAAGGCATTTCTTAAGCTTGTTGAGAAACAGGAACTTAACGATGAAAAGCCATTTAAAAATCCCCGGAATGCCGCAGCTGGTTCACTAAGACAAAAGGATTCAAAAATTGCAGCAAAGAGAAATCTTGATATTTTTGTATTTAATGTTCAGCAGTCAGGAGATGCTGAGTTAAACTCACATAGGCAGTCTCTTGATTATCTTAAGGGGCTTGGCTTTAAGGTAATACACAGTTATGTATCGTGTACGACCTATGAGCAGATAGCAGATGAGATTAAGAAAATAGGTGATAGCCGTTCCGGATATCCGTTTGATATTGACGGTGTTGTTATCAAGGTAGATGATTTTGATCAGCGAAGAATTATGGGCGAAACGTCAAAATTCCCTAAATGGGCAGTTGCATATAAATTTCCGCCTGAGGAAAAGGAGACTGTTCTCAAGGATATTGAGGTCAATGTAGGCAGAACGGGAGCAATAACTCCTGTAGCGATATTTGACCCTGTACTGCTTGCCGGAACAAGCGTATCAAGAGCTGTACTACACAACCAGCAGTTTATTTCAGAAAAGGATATCCGTATAGGTGATACAATAGTTGTGCGAAAAGCAGGAGATATTATTCCGGAGGTATTAAAATCAGTTTCACATCCGGAAAATTCTGTTCCGTTTAATCTTCCTGAATTTTGCCCTGTATGCGGTACAAAGGCTGTTCATATTGAGGATGAAAGTGCATTAAGGTGTCCGAATACAGACTGTCCTGCACAGCTTCTGAAAAATATCATTCATTTTGCTTCAAAGGGTGCAATGAATATTGACGGCCTTGGTGATGCGATAGTTGCAGTTCTTGTTGAAAATAAGTTTATTGAATCAGTAGCTGATCTGTATGATCTGACGGTTGAAAAACTCATGACACTTGACAGATTCAAAGAAAAGTCAGCAACAAATCTTGTAAATGCAATAGAAAAGTCAAAAGAAAACTCATTTGACAGAATATTATTCGGCCTTGGCATAAGAAATATAGGCTCAAGAGCTGCAGTACTTCTGTGCGAAAAGTTTGACACTATAGAAAAGCTTATGAATGCAGATATAACTGAAATATCTTCTATTGATGGCTTTGGGGATGTAATGTCTAAGAACGTCTATGAGGCATTAAGGGAGCCTCATATGAAAGAACTTATTTCAAAGCTTCAGAAAAAAGGTCTTGATTTCACTTATAAATCATCTGTAAAGGGAGACAAATTCAATGGTAAGGTATTTGTTCTCACCGGAACCCTTCCGACGCTCAAAAGGGATGATGCAAAGCAGATGATTGAAAGCCTGGGTGGAAATGTTTCATCATCCGTATCTAAAAAAACAGATTTTGTAGTTGCAGGAGAAGAAGCCGGAAGCAAGCTTACCAAGGCACAGGAGCTCGGAGTAGCAGTAATTACTGAGGAAGAGTTCTTAAAGATGGTGTAGAATAATTATGAATAAATCAGATAGTATATATGCAGACTGGAACCCGTGGCACGGATGCACTAAAATAAGTCAGGGTTGTAAATACTGCTATGTTTATCGTCAGGATGAAATGTATGAGAATAAGATCAGCAGCAGCCTGTGTCATAAAAACAATACTTTTGATTTGCCTGTAAAGAAAAAAAGAAACGGTGAATATAAAATTCCATCAGGGAAAATTATATTCACCTGTTTTACTTCTGATTTTTTACTTTCTGATGCGGATCAATGGCGTGATGAATGCTGGAAAATGATGAAGATGCGAAGTGATTGCTGGTTTTATTTTTTTACAAAAAGAATAGACAGACTTGCGCAGTGTCTTCCTGATGATTGGGGTAATGGATATGAAAATGTTCTGATAGGATGCACTGTTGAAAATCAGGACAGAGCAGATTACAGACTGCCTGTTTTTCTTTCACTTCCTATAAAACACAGATCCATTATTGTATCTCCAATGCTTGAGAGAATAGATATTTCTGCATTTTTGGGCGATAGTATTGAGGATGTGTCTGTCGGAGGAGAGTCAGGTGTATCAGCAAGGCCTTGTAATTATGATTGGATCCTTGATTTAAGGCAACAATGTGTTGAAAAAAATATTCCTTTCAGATTTCACCAGACGGGAGCACATTTTATAAAAGACAGAAAGCTATATAATATAAAAAGAAAAGATCAGATTTCACAGGCAAGAAAAGCAGGGATTGATTTCAGGATAGACAATGGTTTTATACCTGAAACTGCTGCATATTTTTATAAATCTGAAGAATCTGAACAATATCAGGAACTTACATTTTTTAAAGAGTAAATATTTATTACAGTTAACATTGATTATTTAGCATATTTGTGCTAGAATACATTATGTGCTGTAATTATTACAGACAGTATAAAACATAAAAATGCTCAGGAGGATTTTATTATGCAGAAAAAACCATTTTACATTACAACTCCTATTTATTACCCATCAGGTAATCCTCATATTGGTCATTGCTATACAACAGTAGCATGTGATTCAATTGCCCGTTATAAACGAATGCAGGGTTATGATGTAATGTTCCTCACAGGTACCGACGAGCACGGTCAGAAAATTGAACTCAAGGCTGCAGAAAAAGGCATTACACCTAAGCAGTACGTTGATGAGATTGTTGAAGTATTTAAAAAGCTATGGAGCTATATGAATATCAGTTACGACAGATATATTCGTACAACCGATGATTATCATGTTGAGTCCGTTCAGAAAATTTTTAAGGACCTTTATGACAGAGGTTATATATACAAGGGTGAATATTCAGGCAAATACTGTACTCCTTGCGAAAGCTTCTGGACAGAAACACAGTTAGTTGACGGCAAATGCCCTGAATGCGGACGAGATGTTGTAGATGCAAAGGAAGAGGCATATTTCTTAAAAATGTCGCCTTTTGCTGAAAGAATAGAAAAACTTCTTACAGAAACTGACTACCTTCGTCCTAAGACAAGAGCTGTTGAACTTGTAAATAATTTTATAAAGCCGGGACTTGAAGATCTCTGCGTTTCAAGAACTTCCTTCAAATGGGGTATTCCTGTTTCATTTGATACAAGGCATGTAGTATATGTATGGGTTGATGCTCTTTCAAACTATATTACTGCTCTGGGATATGATAATTGCGCATATAATGATTATGATAAATTCTGGCCTGCAGATGTTCATATGGTTGCAAAGGATATTATGCGTTTTCATGCTATTATCTGGCCTACAATTCTTATGGCACTTGATTTACCGGTTCCAAAACATCTTGCTGTACATGGCTGGATAACATTCAACGGCCAGAAGATGAGTAAATCACTTGGAAATGTCGTTGATCCGTTTGTTCTCGGAGAACGTTATGGTGCGGATGCAATACGTTATCATATTCTTCGTGAAATGGCGCTCGGTGCAGATAGTTCATTTTCAAATGAGATCATGATAAACCGAATCAATTCAGATCTTGCAAATGGTTTCGGAAATCTTGTTTCAAGAACCGTTGCGATGGTTGAAAAATATTTTGACGGAACACTACCTGAAGAAAAACAGAACGGTGAATTTGACGATGATCTTATTTCAGCTGCATCAGGACTACGTTCAGCTGTCGATGAATACGTTGAAAATACGCAGCTTAACAACGCACTTGCTGAGATTTTCAAGGTAATTTCACGTGCAAATAAATATATTGATGAAACAGCACCTTGGGTACTTGCAAAAAATGAAGCAGATAAACCACGTCTTGCAGGCGTTCTTTATAACCTCCTTGAAACAATAAGAATATGCTCAACACTTCTTTCATGCTTTATGCCTACAACAATGCCTTTAGTATGGAAACAAATCGGTGCGACAGATAACGATGTAACTTATGAAAATGCTGGCAGATTCGGTGTTATTTCTCCATGTGTTACAGTAAACAGAGGAGAGGCTCTTTTCCCTAGAATTGATGTTGAAAAGGAAATAGAAGAGCTCAATGCTTTAATTTCCGCAAATGCACCAGCAGATAAAGAAGACAGTGATAAGGCAAATCTTGTTCCTATTTCCGATACAATCAGTATTGATGATTTTGGTAAGATAGATCTCAGAATAGCAGAAGTAAAAGCTTGTGAAAAGGTACCGAAAGCAAAAAAACTTCTTAAACTTCAGCTTGATGATGGATTTGGAACCAGACAGGTTGTTTCAGGAATTGCCAAATGGTATACTCCTGAAGATCTTATCGGAAAGAAGATTATAGTTGTTGCAAATCTTGCACCTGCAAAGCTATGTGGAGTTGAAAGTCAGGGTATGATTGTTGCAGCAGATGTAGGCGAGGACGCAAGAGTAATTTTTGTTGACAGTGATATTCCTAACGGCTCAAAATTAAGATAGTTTTTTTATTGATAACTATTTTAAGATAGATAAGTAAATATAAAACGCTTCTGCTCAGACCTGTCTGAAATAAAACAGGTGATCAGAAGCGTTTTTATAAATCCTGCAATGTTATATACAATAAATTTATTATAATGTCAATATATATTTATAAAATTCTCATAAATATATATGTTTTCAGTTAATACACTATGTAAAAATAGCATATAATGAAATAAAAGATAACGTTTTCACTGTTTTTATAAAAAATAAACTTATGAATGACTGTGTTGACAATTAATCATAATAATAATATAATTAATATATGTGTAATTAGAAAAAACAAAGGAATTGATTTCATATGAAAATAGGGTTTGTCGGAGCTGGTAAAGTGGGCTTTTCACTTGGAAAATATTTATTACAAAATAATATTATTATAAGCGGATATTATAGCAGAACATATAAAAATACCGAGCAGGCAGCTGATTTTACAGATAGTCAGGCATATGACAGCATTGATGAGCTTTTAAATGCATCAGATGTTATTTTTATTACAGTCAATGATTCAGCTATATCTGATGTATGGAATCAGATAAAAAATTATCAGATATCAGGAATGATTTTCTGTCACTGCAGCGGTATATTAACATCTGAACTATTCGAAGGTGCAGATTTGCTAAATGTCCATACATGTTCACTTCACATGCTTCAGGCAGTCAGCAGTAAATATGAATCATATAAAGATATGAAATCAGCAGTTTTCACTTTTGAAAGCAATGACGATGCATCATATATTATTTTGAATATGATTTCAGGCTGTGGCAATAAGATAATAAAACTTGAAACACAACAGAAAATAAAATATCATACAGCGGCATCAGTTACAAGCAATTTGGTAGATGCGCTTATTCATGAAGGCTATGATCTTCTGTCTGAATGTGGATTTTCATACGAAGATTCAAAAATTCTTATTGAACCTCTTGTACGTAACAATATTGACAATATTTTTAATTATGGTACAGTAGATGCGCTTACAGGTCCTGTAGAAAGAAATGATATTCAGACAGTTGCTAAGCATATAAGCTGTCTTAACGGCAGCAATAAAAGATTATATTTGTCAGCAGCATTAAAGCTTATTGAAATTTCATCAGTAAAGCATCCGGAAAGAAATTATATTGATATGCAGATGTTACTGGAAAATAGTTTGAAAGGGGAAGCTAAAAATTGAAAAATACAATAGCTACAATCAAAGAACAGAAGAAAAACGGTGAAAAAATCACTATGCTTACAGCGTATGATTATTCTACTGCAAAACTTATGGACGAAGCAGGAATAAATACTATTCTTGTTGGTGATTCTCTCGGCATGGTCATGCTTGGCTATGAAGATACTATTTCAGTAACAATGGAAGATATGATACACCATACTGCTGCTGTTGCACGCGGTGCAAAAAATGCTTTTGTTGTTGCAGACATGCCGTTTATGTCATATCAGACTTCAGTTTATGATGCAGTTGTAAATGCTGGAAGACTGATGAAGGAAGGAAGAGCAAATGCTGTAAAGCTCGAAGGCGGAGTAGAAGTATGCCCTCAGATAAAAGCAATCGTTGATTCTTCTATACCGGTTGTTTCTCATCTGGGACTTACACCTCAGTCAGTTAATGCATTCGGAGGATTTAAAGTTCAGGGAAAAGATGAAGCTGCAGCTATCAAGCTTATAAATGAAGCAAAGGCAATAGAAAAAGCAGGTGCATGTGCTGTCGTTCTTGAATGTGTTCCTGAAAAGCTGGCGTCTTATATTACATCAATTCTTGACATTCCGACAATAGGAATAGGTGCAGGTGCAGGATGTGACGGACAGGTCCTTGTTTATCAGGACATGCTTGGAATGTACAGCGATTTTACACCTAAGTTTGTTAAGAAATTTAGTGATATAGGTAATATGATGAAAGAAGCGTTTGCCTCATATATAAAGGAAACCCAGGATGGTTCATTCCCGGCTTCTGAACATACGTTCAAAATGAAAACAGAAATAAATTTTGAAGAACTGGTTGATAAATTAAAATAATTATTCATTGGAAAGAGGTCTATTGTCGTGATTGTTGTTAAAACGATTAATGAAGTAAAACAAATAGTAAAGCAATGGAGAAAAGAGGGTAAGACGATTGGATTTGTTCCTACTATGGGATATCTCCATGAAGGACATCAGAGCCTTATTAAAAAGGCTCGTGAAAATGACAAGGTTGTTGTCAGCATCTTTCTTAATCCTATGCAGTTCGGTCCAAGTGAAGATCTGGCATCATATCCAAGAGATTTAGAACGTGATAAATTAAAATGTAGTGAAGCGGGAGCAGATCTTATTTTTGCACCTGATGCTTCAGAAATTTACGAAAATAATTTCCAGACATTTGTGGATATGCACTTGCTTACTGAGGAACTATGTGGTCTTACAAGACCTTGTCATTTCAGAGGTGTATGTACTGTAGTTACAAAGCTTTTTAATATTGTTACTCCGGATAAAGCCTATTTCGGACAAAAAGATGCTCAGCAGCTTGCTGTAATAAAAAGAATGGTTGCTGATCTTAATATGGATATAGAAATAGTAGGATGTCCTATTATTCGTGAAAACGATGGTCTTGCAAAAAGCTCAAGAAACACATATCTTAATGATGACGAGAGAAAAGCAGCTCTTGTTCTGAGCAGATCAATAAACAAGGCAAAAGAGCTGATAGATAACGGTCAAAGAGATGCATCTGTAGTAATTTCTTCAATGACAGAAATAATAAACAAAGAACCACTTGCAAAAATAGACTATATTAAGGCTGTAGCACTTGACACAATGCAGCAGATTAAATTTCTGAATGTTCCGTCACTTGTTGCAATAGCTGTATATATCGGAAAAACAAGACTGATAGACAACCTTTTTTATGAATCCAAATAACGAAAGGCAAAGCTTTATATGGAATTAACAATGCTAAAAAGCAAAATACACAGAGCAACAGTTACACAGGCAGATCTCAATTATGTAGGAAGTATAACAGTTGATTCAGATTTAATGGAAGCTGCGGGAATATTGGAATATGAAAAGGTTCATATTGTTGATATTAATAACGGACACAGATTTGAAACTTATGTAATAACCGGCGAACCGGGTTCAGGCCTCATATGCCTTAACGGTGCTGCTGCAAGATGTGCTCAGGCTGGCGATCTGATAATAATAATGGTTTATGCACAGATGAGCGCAGATGAAGCAAAAAGTCATCGTCCGTCAGTAGTTTTTGTAGATGAAAACAATAAAATAAGTAAGGTATTTCAGTATGAAAAGCATGGACTCATTACTGAACAGATGCTTGCTGAAAATGAATAAGGAGGCAGTACAGTTTTGCTGAATGGAAAATGTGTTGTCCTTGGAGTAACAGGCAGTATTGCAGCATATAAGACAGCTAATCTTGCAAGTATGCTTGTAAAACTTAATTGCGATGTACATGTAATCATGACTCAGAATGCAGCAAATTTTATAACACCTGTTACTTTTGAAACTATAACCAGAAATAAATGTCTGATTGATACATTTGACAGAAATTTTCAGTTTCATGTTGCTCATGTTTCATTGGCACAAAAGGCAGATTTATTTATGATCGCACCTGCATCTGCAAATATTGTCGGAAAGATAGCAAACGGAATAGCAGATGATATGCTGTCAACTACTGTTATGGCCACAAAAGCACCTTGTTTTATTGCCCCGGCAATGAATACAAATATGTACGATAATCCTATTGTACAGTCAAATATAAATAAGCTTAAACAATTCGGATATCACATTATAGAACCTGACTGCGGATTCCTTGCATGCAGGGATATCGGGAAAGGAAAGCTTCCTCCTGAATCCACACTACTTGATTATATACTAAAAGAAATAGCTTATCCGAAGGATCTTAAAGGCAAGAAAATTCTTGTGACTGCAGGACCTACACAGGAATCTATAGATCCTGTAAGGTTTATTTCAAATCACTCTACCGGTAAGATGGGGTTTTCAATTGCAAGACAGGCAATGCTCAGAGGTGCAGATGTAATATTGATAAAAGGAAATACATCGGTCTCTCCGCCTCCGTTTGTACAGGTAATAGACGTAGTAAGCGCTGCAGATATGTTTTTGGCTGTAAAAAAATATTATAAAGAGTGTAATATTATTATAAAATCAGCTGCTGTTGCTGATTACCGTCCGTCACATATAAGTGATGAAAAAATAAAAAAGAAATCTGATGATATGAGTATAGCTCTTACACGTACTGATGATATTCTCGAGTATCTTGGGAAAAACCGTTCTGAAGGTCAGTATATATGCGGATTTTCTATGGAAACTGAAAATATGATCGAAAATTCGCGTTCAAAGCTTATTAAAAAGAATTTAGATATGATTGTAGCTAATAATCTTAAGCAGGATGGTGCGGGTTTTGCCGGTGATACCAATATAATTACAATGATAACACAGGATACACAAAAGCAGTTGCCTTTGCTGAGTAAGGACGAAGCAGCAGATCAGATTCTGACATTTATTTCAGAAATGATAAAATAATTAAACAACATATTTAAATAACACAGTGTTGATATTAATTATACATGGCGCCTTATTGGTGGTAAATTTATGTAATTGAAAGGAAAGTACAGATTTGGAGGAAACATATAAATTTAAATTTTCCGGAATAACAGATTATAAACCTGTTTTTTCAATTAGTGAACTTGAACTGGCAGTACAGGATGACAAAAATGAAATACTTGAAGCTGATTTTTTCGATGATGAATATGAGGTTGACAGATTCATTAATGATCCGTCAATATATCTATACAGAATAAATGGCTCAATAGCTTCAATAGGCAGCCTATTACCTGCATACTGGCGTGATGATCTTAATGATGACAGAATACGTGAAGTAGGAATGTATGTTGCTCCAAAATACCGAAAAAAAGGATTCGGTAAAAGTATGGTATACAACATGACTCAGTTGTGTCTTAGCAAAAATTATATTCCTATAGCAGAATGTGTTATTTCAAACAAAGCTTCGAGGGCAACACTTGAGAGTGCAGGTTATGTACTAGATCCAAAGTATAATAAATAATAAGTTTTTTAATAAAAAGGCCGCAGACTATTTTATATTAAAATTAAGTCTGAAGCCTTTTTAATTTATCAATGTACTGCTGGTCCGTATACTTGTGTAAACAGGAAGACTGTACCCATATAAAATCCGTTGTCTCAAAAATATGAACACATATATTTTTTAAAATTTTCTATCTTATATTGCCCAAAGCATTTTTCCATTCAAGAAGGTCGTCAAGTTCATTTTGAGATTTCAGGTCAGAGCATTTATTGATCTTTCTGAGTTCACTCATAGGCAATCCGGGTTTATTTTTATTTGCATGTCCGGGATATATAAGCCATTCATCTTTTATAAATGAGAATAAATATTTAAGACTATTATACAATTCAGTGGTGTTTCCTCCGTCTTCGTCAAATATTGTACATCCTTCGATAAGCAGTGTATCTCCAGTAAAAAAATTACTGTCAAAATGCATGCACATTGATCCCTTTGTATGACCTGGCGTCGTTATTGTATGGATAGTAGTACCGCATATATATATCGATGAATTTTTTTTAATCGTGATCATATTTTTGCATTTGTATTTGTAATATTCAGCTTCTGTCTGGTTTATGTAAACAGGTATATTGAATTTATCGGTAAGATCGTCTACGAGGCTGACATGATCAAAGTGAGAGTGAGTGAGTATTATAGCTTTGAGATCAGAAGATGTGTCATTAAGAGCCTGATAAATTTTATTGATTTCCCATGAGGGATCAATAATAAATGATTCATGAAGTTCCTGATTAACACACAGATAAACATAATTTTTCATAAATCCTTTGTGTGTTGATATGCATGTTATATCCATTTTAAATTCCTTTCTGTATTATTTTGATATTTAATCTGGATTGTTTATAAATAATATGTAAAATATTAAAACAGTATTTTTAACGATAACGTCTATAATTATAACAGAATTAACGGTACTTGTAAATGAAAAATCTGATTAAGAATTAATTGACATAAAAAAAATTGTAGTGTATAATAAAAAAAACAATTAAAACAGATGAGGAAAAGTCAATGAATAAAAAAGAACTTAATGAGATTAAAAAAAATTTTACTGACAATAGTGGTTATTTCACTATAAATTCAGTACTTTCAGCTTATGTGGATCCCGAAAAAAATATAAAATATCATGAGAACAAACCACACAGCATAATTCCGGATGACGAAAGGGAAGTTATTACAGACACATTAAGAAGAGTTCTTACCGGAATTGTAGGAAAAGGTCTCCTGGAATATGAATTTCCAAAAGAAGCATATGAGGATGGCGGAGCTCAGAAAGTTCTGTATGAAGCAGTTTCATCTAAAATGAAAGATAATGATACCCTTCAGAAATATCTTGAGAAAATAACAAAAAATATTGATTATGCAGCATCATTTACAATTCTGACTGCATGCTGTACATATAACATTAAACGTAAGAATAGAAATGCCGAAGATACAGATAATATTTCAGAAGAGTATAATTTTATTATTACAGGCATTTGTCCTGTAAATACAAGTGATGTCGGGCTGTATTTTGATGAAGAAAGCAAGACAATTGCAAAAAAATCAAATACTGAAATGATAATAAGCCGTATACCTACTGACGGATTTATATATCCTGTTTTCAGTGACAGAAGCCCTGATGTCAACCATGTAATGTATTTTACTAAAAAGCCTGATAAGCCTAACATTTCAATTGTAGAAGATGTTCTTGACTGTGAGTTTGTAATGTCAGCGCAAAAGCAGAAAGCACGTTTTCAGCAGGTAATTAATGCTGTTGTTTCTGATGAACTTGACTATAACATAATTACTCAGGTAAATGATAAAATACGTGAAGTAGTTGATCTTAGTAAAAATGAAACAGAACCTGCTAAAATAAATGAAAAGCAGCTCAAGCATATTTTGTCTGAAGCAGGAGTAAGCAGTGATAAACTTGAGGCACTGGAACCTACATATAAAACACTTGTCGGTGATGTAGGACTTACAGCTTCAAATCTGACTGAAAACAAAACAGTTGTTGTTACTCCGGATGTTACGATAAATATTAAAAGGGATGCCTCAAACCGACTGAAAACCAGTATGATAGAAGGAAGAAAGTGTCTTATCATTGATTTGGATGATCCTAATATTGTAGTAAACGGATTGCCGGCTTCATTAAAATAATACAGAAATGATGGTGATAATAATTGCAGCACTCTGATGAACATATAAAAATATTCAGTGAGATAATAAAAAATGAATGTAAAAGGGAAGCAAGGACATTAAACATATACGCATGTAAAAGTTCTGAAAGTATGAGATTAAAACAAGAAAATATTCCAGACAGAACAAATATACGTCCGGCATTTTTTCATGATGCAGACAGAATAATACATTCAAAGGCATATACGAGATATATTGATAAAACTCAGGTATTTTCACTGTTTGATAATGATCATATTACACATCGCGTGCTGCATGTTCAGCTTGTATCAAAAATAGCACGTATGATAGGTAGATGCCTACGTCTCAATGAAGATCTGATTGAAGCAATTTCGCTAGGACATGACCTGGGACATGTGCCTTACGGACATGAAGGAGAACGATATATTGATGAAATATGTCAGAAAAACTGACTTGGGTTTTTCTGCCACAATGCTCAGAGTGTTAAATTTCTTATGGAACTTGAGCACAGTGGAAAGGGACTCAACCTGAGCCTTCAGGTATTGGACGGAGTGTTGTCCCACAACGGAGAAATAATTCAGGAAAGATATGAGCCTGACAAAACAAAAGATTTCAAACGATTCCTTGAAGAATATCAGAATTGTTTTAAAATCAAAAATTACAGTTCCGGACTTATTCCTATGACACTCGAAGGATGCGTAGTAAGAATAAGTGATGTTATTGCATATATAGGACGTGATTTTGAAGATGCAATAATGCTCAAGCTTATTAACAGAAGTGATCTTCCTGATGAGATATCCAAAATACTTGGCAATACAAACAGTACAATAATTAATACTCTTATTACAGATATAGTTGTCAATAGTTTTGATAAACCATATTTATCTCTGTCAGGTACTATTTATTGTGCATTAAAAAAACTTATGGATTTTAACTATAAAAATATATATAAAAACCCCGCCATTAAAGATGAGGATTTTAAAATAAGAAATATGTTTTTGACTTTATATGAAAAATACAGTGAACAGCTTATGAGCAATAATACTTCATCAGAAATATACAAGGATTATATAAGCGGATTTGATAAAGAGCATCTGGAGAAAAACACCAATAAAGGAAGGATGATTATTGATTATATTTCCGGAATGACAGATACCTTCTTTAATGAACACTTTGCAGAATTTATTATGCCGAGAAAATTCGGACACAATATAAATTCCAATTAAAAAGCTTATTTTTGTGTTTCGGTATATTTATCATAAATCCATGATGTCAGTTCCTCTAATCCGTCACTGTTGAATTCGAAATCTTTTTTGTCGATTATATTTTCTTCAGGTGTTTTATCAAGGCATTTCCATCCTGACCAGAGAACAACATTAAATTTTTCTCCAGGATATATTTTAAAATTAAATACCTGATTTATACTGCCTGAATAAATATTTTTTTCTGAGAAATACGTAAATCCGGGAATAGTAATTTTCTTGTTCATAAAAATTCACCTCAAAAAATAAGCTGCTTATTAAAAGCAGCTTAAATAAGTATTAAAAATAAAAAAATGTTTTGATATTGTCATCCTATTACTTACAGTTAAAAAAGTATGTAATTGATTTCGAGGATGAGAATACTCGGAAATACTAAAATTACTTCTTAAGTTCGTTCATACATTCCTGGCATACGCTCTTGCCCTTGTAGTCAACAAGGTTTTCGTTGCTTGAGCAGAATATGCAAGATGACTTGTATTTCTTAAGAATAACTGCATCCTGATCAACGTAAATTTCAAGGCTGTCCTTTTCGCTGATATTAAGAGTTCTTCTTAGTTCGATTGGAAGTACAATTCTTCCTAATTCATCAATTTTTCTTACAATACCGGTAGATTTCATAGTAATTCCTCCTAAAAAAAATTAAAAAAGATTATACGGCAAAAAAATTTTTACCATGAGTATATTATACAGTAATTGTATTGGCTTGTCAACGTTTTTAGAAAAAAAATTACTTTTTTCTTTTAATTTTTGCAAAGTATATATTAAATAACCAAAATTCAATATGAATTTAAGCATAAAAAATAAAGGTTGGAAATTATGTAATGATATATAAAACATATTTATTTGATTTTGATTACACACTGGTTAACTCTGAAGATGGAATTGTAGGATGTTTCAAGCATGTGCTGGAAAATCATGACTATACAAACATTTCTGATAATATGATAAAAAATACAATCGGAATGACTCTGAAAAATGCATTTAAAGTTATGACCGGCATTGATGACGAAATAATTATCGGCAGTTACATAAACGAATATGTAAAAAAAGCAGATCAGATAATGAATCAGGATACAAAACTGTATCCTGATACGGTTTCAACGGTCAACAGACTACGTTCAGCTGACTGTTCCACGGCAATTGTGTCAACAAAATACCGATACAGAATAATGGATTTTCTGACTAAACATCAGATATCTGAATTATTTGATATTGTTATCGGTGGTGAAGATATATCAAGACCAAAGCCTGACGGAGAAGGTATATTGTGTGCAATTGGCAGACTTGGATGTGAGAAAAGATGTTGTGTGTATGTCGGTGACAATGTGATTGATGCACAGGCAGCTATGAATGCAGGTGTTGAATTTATAGCTGTACTCACAGGAACAAGTACCGAAGATGATTTCTCAAAGTATCCACATTTAAAAATAATTAAAAATTTAAGGGATTTAATTTAATTAAATTCACCAAAATATATGAGTTATTAAATACTTATTATCATTCAGACATGGTGAATAATTAATAAAAACATTTAATCTTTTTATTAAAACACCTGAACATAATAAATATTTTTATTGACAATGCAAATATGTTTTTGTATAATTTAATTAAAACATAAAATAATTTGCCATTGAATATTCAATTGGAGGAATGACATGAAAATATTTAAAAAACACAAAAAATACTTTTTAAGTGTTTTAATTTCAGGTGCAATGGTTTCAGGCTGTTTATCCTCAGATATATCTGCTCAATCAGAGATCATTTCAGGCGATATCGACTCAGACGGTCAGGTTAATATTATTGATTTTATCAGTTTAAAAGATATTGTATGCAGCAAAATATCACAGTTTCCTTTACAGGCAGATATAGATAATGATGGTACGGTAAACATAAATGATATCATCATTATGCAGGAATATATGCTTGGAATCCGTAAGTCTTTACCTGAAAAAAAAGTTGCTCCTGTTGAAAATAAAGTATTAACAGCTACAGTGAGTGATGATATGTGTATAAGAGCTGACGGAAAACCCGATGACGTGAATATTCTCAATGTTGCAGGTTATAATGCAGCAACTCCGAGAAAGGTCTTTCTGAAATTTTCTGCAAAGGATCTTGACCTTTCAGATGTAAATAAAGCTGAGGTAGAACTTAAACTTGTCAAAAATGCAAATGGTAATTGCGAAATAAAGATGTATTCATGTGCAAGTCAGTGGTCTGAAAGTTCACCGCCTGCGTATGACAGTACACCTGCATTGTACGAATTATGTGATATTGTTGTTACACATCACCCCTCAGATGCAGGTAAGATAATAAAGTTTGATGTGACTGACATTGTAAGAGATAACCCCGGTGCATCAGAGTTTAATTTTGCCATGCTGTGTGATCACGAGAACGATTCAGATGCATTAAGTAATCTCGCTCTTTTTTACTCAAAGGATTCAACTGATGCTGAAACAATGGCTCCTGAATTGGTAATTACAAAAGGTTATAATCCGTCAGTTTCAGACTCAATCAGTGCAGACAATAATATTGTACGTCTTGAATCATCACCAAATGCTGGAAGTTTTGTTTATGTATCCAAGGGTTCACTTGCATCAGGACGTAATATTTCTCCACTGTCAGATGCAAAATTCAACGAAAAGACCGGATTTTGCGGAAATTCAACAGTATGTCTTGAATCAATTTCAAAACCAGGATGGTACATATGCCGTAAAACCGGAAGCAGTGAGGTTATTCTTGCACAGGATGACGGTTCTGAGAAATTCCGTAAAAATGCAACCTTTATAAAGACAAAAGGGCTTAAAACCGGAACAAGTTATCGAATGTATAATGATTCTGAAAGATATTTAATATATTACGGCTCATCGTTTTTTATTTCTTCAGCACAAACGGATGTTAAAAAGCAATCAGCTTCATTCCTGATAAGAAGTCAGTCAAATGTTATACTTGATGATGAATTTGATGGGAATGATCTTAATACTGATGTATGGGCATACAGTTATCCGTGGAGTGATCATCATAATTATTCTGCAGTTGTAAGGCAATCACAGGTAGCTGTCCGTGATGGAAAACTTGTTCTTACTGCTACACGTGTTGCTGATGACAACTGGATTAAGGATAAGGCAGGAGAAACAGGGTATACCGATAATATCGGCGAGAAAAAATGGAGAAAGTACAGTCATATTACCGGAGTTGTTCATCTTCCTTTCAGTCGTTATCCTCTAAACGGAAATCTGTATATGGAGGGTAGATTCAGAATGCCTGATAAAAGCGGTTTCTGGCCGGCATTCTGGCTTAACGGAAATAACAGCTGGCCTCCTGAAATAGACATTTTTGAATATCTAAGCAATACTCCTGAAAAAATATATGTAGGAATTCACCGTCAGGATTCAAGCAAGTCAAATGGTGATGGCGGTGCAGGTTGGTGGATAACTAGAACAACTTCATTCTTTCAGAAAGAATTTCATACATATGCACTTGACTGGAGTGACACATACATAAATTATTATATCGATGACGTTCTTGTAAAATCAATTGAAGATAAAGCGTATATAAATAATCAGAAAAATATGTATCTTATTATTAATCTGGGAGTAGGAGGATGGGCTGAAGAGCCAAAGGATTCTACAGGCGAGAATACTACTTTTGAATGTGACTATGTCCGTATTTACGGATATTAAAATTCATACGATCTATAAAAAATAAGCAAATGACTGCAAAAATTAAATTCGGTCATTTGCTTATTTTAATATTATATATTTTTAAGAATAAAAACCGGTGCCTGAATAACAAACACCGGTTAATTCAATAATATTTTTAAAATTTATCAGCCTGCATTAAGACCATAATTTCCACATAATGCAGAAAGTCCACCGCCGAATCCGCTTCCTACTGCGCAGAATTTCCACTCTGCACCACTTCTGTAAAGTTCGCCGACTACAAGGGCTGTTTCAATTGAGAAGTCTTCACACAGATCATAACGGATAAGCTCCTGACCTGTACTCTCATCAACTATTCTGATAAATGCATTAGAAACCTGTCCAAAGTTTTGCTGTCTTGCTTCATAATCATAAATTGTAACTGTGAATGCAATTTTCTTTATACTATCCGGAACCTTTGCAAGATCAACGACTATCTGTTCATCATCACCATCACCATCACCTGTAAGATTATCACCAAGATGAACTACTGAGGAGCATGCTGATGAAAGATTGCCGTAGAAGATGAAATCTTTCTCACTTGCAGCTTTACCGTTTTCATCAATCATGAAAGCAGCTGTATCGAGATCAAATTCGTTTCCACCGTCATATTTATTAGTATCCCATCCTAAGCCTACTATTACCTTTGAAAGTCCCGGATTTCCTTTTGTAAGGTCAATTTTCTGACCTTTCTGTAAACTGATTGCCATAAAAATTCCTCCTGTTTTGTTCTGATGTTTTTAGTACCTTCATCATAATTTCATATTTTAGCTATTTTTTTGTTTGGATAGCACCAATATGTTGTTAGTATACACTATGAAAAAATAAAAGTCAATAGTTGAATTTCAATTTTTAATCTTATTAATTTTATTTTTTAGCTATGAATTATAAGCATAATTATTCACAAAAAAATAATACAGACATAATATATTATAATACATATTGATTTCGGGGGATGATAATGTGGATATAATAACGTTATTAATTCTGTCAGTTCTGATTATATTTTTATTTTTATGGGGTTATAGGTATGTGGCTGGTTTTTATTCTGAAAAAAACTCTCAGTTCGATTCACTTATTACAGGGGTTTTTATTATTTCAGAAAAAGAAAAAAACGCTGAAATTGTTTTGAGAGAATTATTTATGTACCTTCAGCGTAATGAAATAAGATGTTTCAGCGTTATATATATAATTAACAAAGCTGAAGATAAAAACATACAATATGTATGTGAAAAAATATGCAGTGAATATTCTTTGTTTAAAATGGCAGACACATCATCTATCAAAATTTAATAAAATATATTAAAAGATCCGCTGTTATTATGA
>OBID01000198.1_pt1 | contig 26929 bp, 25 predicted proteins | sample 1519781 | NCBI WGS metagenome assembly OBID01 (sample SAMEA3991478, study PRJEB22521) | metagenome | biome: anthropogenic terrestrial biome; feature: sewage plant; material: sludge | place: Sweden | collected 2012-09-26 | reverse complement strand
AGTCGCAGCGATCTTAAAAGCGCTTCTTGATGATGAAACCATCCGCATTATCGTTCCGACTAGCATCGGCACAGGCACCGAATATGGCGACGCGTCGGTTATTGCTGACGCAAACATCTATTTGCGCGCACGCATCGAAGAATTGCGTTCAGAGGGCCACCTCAACCGCGAAATTGAAGTGCTTGATGTGACCCGCTTTGGTTCACCGGAAATTTGGGCATCATTAAACGGCGCCCCTGCGGCAACGCTGAACGAATTATTTGGCATGAATTCTCCCTGCCTCGCCTGCCACCTGTATGTGCACCTAGCGCGCATTCCTCTGTGTCTTGATCTGAGTGTCACTAAGCTCATTTCTGGCGAGCGCGACACCCACGACGGCCGCATCAAACTATCTCAAACCATCGATTCAATTGATGCTGAGGTCCGCATACTCGCTCATGCTGGTATCGACTTTATATGCCCGCTACGCACCATGAGCGGTGAAGAAATTGGTGAACTCGTTCCCAACTGGGCCGAAGGCAAGAAGCAACTCGAGTGCGTCCATTCCAAGAACTATCTACTCCCCGATGGAAGCGTCGCCTATGACCGGGCCACACATCAAAAATATATTCAAGAATTTTTTGAGCCCGCGGGCCTCGACATCGTCGATGCATGGCTCAGTGCGCGCGAAAAAACACAGGGCGCTGAAACTGACTAATTTTGCTTCAGTTATTTGATAATGACGTAAAGCAGAATTGAGAAGAAGTGCAGGACGGTTCCTGCCAATACCCAGGCATGCCATACTGAATGAAGCCAAGGCACCTTCTTGAGAACATAAAATATGGTACCGACAGTATAGCAAAGACCGCCCGCCACAAGCAGGTATACTCCCACAGGAGCAAGCAGCGCGAGCAAATTGCCGATGCTGAACACAATCATCCAGCCCATCATCAGATAGATGACGGCCGAGACCCATTTTGGTCGAAAGACCCAAAATGCTTCAAGCGAGATGCCCACAATCGCGAGCGACCAGATGATGATGAGAATTGGGATGCCATTGACTTGGCGCAGGGTAAGCAAACAGTAAGGCGTATAGGTGCCCGCAATAAGCAAGTAGATTGCGGCATGATCAAGTACTTTAAAAACGTACTTCGCCTTTTCATTCCTCAGGCTATGGTAAAGCGTTGAAGCCGTATACTCGAGAATTATTGACACGCCATAAATAATTGCTGCCGCAATTTTATAGCCATTGCCATCCATGCCCGCAAAAACGAGCATGACCGCGAGGCCAGCAATACCAAAGATCACGCCAAGACCATGCAGAACACTGCTTGCGATTTCTTCGCCCACAGAATACTGCTTCAGAACGTCAAACGTCTTTGAAGCGGAATCTTTTATGTTTTGAGTTTTTGCTCCCATAAGTGTTCCTAGTATACCACCAGCGCGCAGCGGTGGGAGCAGAACTGGAGCATGACGTTGTGCCAAAGTTACCCAAAAAGTTCGCGTGTGTGTCCGCCCCCTCGTCTACAATTAAATCAATAAACATTGGAGGAAACATGGCACGTCCCGTTAAATTTTTGCACGCCGCAGACTTCCATCTTGGCGCTGGTTTTATTGGCGCGCAGGTGCGCGACCAAAAGCTCGGTTTGCGTCTACGAGCAGCCGTTTTCGAAGCCTTTGATGCTGTCATTCAAACTGCTCTTGATGAAAACATCGATTTCGCGGTTTTTGCGGGAGACTTGTTTGACGTCACCGAAAGCAACTATCGCGCTCAAGGCCATTTTGTTGAAGGGCTCAGACGACTTGAAGACCAGGGCATTGACGTATATATGGTCGCTGGAAATCACGACCCTCTCGATGGATCGGACCGCCTTGCCCTCCCCAACAATGCGCATCTCTTTGACTCAAATAATGTTGGTGTCATGCATTTTGAAAAGGAAGGCGTACAGCCTTGCTCCCTTTATGGTCGTAGTTATCCTCAAGCAGAAGTCAATTCAAACTATGCGCAAGCTTTCAAGCGGGATACCTGCGTTAACGCCATTGGAATTCTCCATACAAACGTCAGCACAGAATCTGACCTAGAGCGCTATGCTCGCTGTGACATGCATGATCTTATCGACGCTCAGATGGATTACTGGGCGCTGGGGCACATTCATCTCACCAAAGTTTTGCGTGAGAGCAATCCGTGCGTAATCTACCCTGGTTCGCCACAAGCGCTCAATATCAACGAAACAGGAATACACGGCTGCTATATCGTTGAGCTCGATAATGGCACCCCAACCTACGAATGGCACCCAGCAGGGCGCGTAACCATGCACCGAGTCGCAGTGGATATTAGTTCCGCCGCAAATGAAGCGGACATACGCGACTGCGTCGTTACTGCCCTCAACAGCGCTTTGGCCGATGACTCCAATGAACACCTTGTACGCATTATTCTCACGGGCGTGTCTCACCTTGATAATGCGCTAAGCCAAGAGGCACTTGAAACACTTTACAATTCATTGTGCCCAGCCCTTTCTGGGCCCTTTCCCAATGTCTATCTTGATTCAACAATCATTAATGAGACTCTCGACAGTGTTGAGGACGATATGGAGCACACAACCAACGACTTTCTGAGAGATTTTCTTGATATCGAGCTCAATATGGTCGAGCCATCGGTCATGGAATCAGCGTTTCAGAGTAAACAATTAAAAACATTCCGTCAGGAATTTCCTGCAGAATTTGAAAAAATTAATCTCTCACTCAATCAGGAAAACATATTGAATGAGGCAAAAGAACTCCTTTATCGCAGACTCATGAAGAGGGGCTATTAAGATGTATTTAAAGAATCTTGAAATTGAGTCTTTAGGCTCGCTAAAAGGCCGCGTCTTGGACAATCTGACGCCCGGAGTAAACGCAATTATTGGAGATAACGGCACGGGCAAGTCGACCGCGCGCGCTGCAATCTCGTTTAGCCTTTTCGGTATCCCTAGCGCAAAAGGAAAAGATGGCATAACAAGTGCTTATTTCAACGCTGGCAATACGCTGCGGCGCGTTCACGCCACAATTACCAACGGCGAGCAAGTCGTCAAAATTACACGCGAAACCACTGACAAAAAAGAAAGCGGACCTGCCTTTTTTCAGCCTACCGCACATGAGGACATTTTCTCTGAGTACATTGGCGATGTATCCCGAGAGGACTTTCTCAATATTTGGAGTACCTCAGAGTCTGATGTTAATGAGATTGACCCCGAAAAAAGTGGGACACTGCAAACGTTCCTGTCATCACATTACGGCCTCTTAGAAGCTCCCTCACAAGTAAATAAATCTCTTTCTAGCGAGATTAAAAACGCTGAATCAACCAACGCGAATAGTGACTCACTGGCACTCGCAATCAAAAAATATAAAGAACTTGACGCGGAATATCAGTCATTGAGTAAACGCTCCAAAGAGGCCATTGACGCAAGCTTGCAACTCAATAGCCTCACACAATTAAAGGCAAAGAAAGAGGAGTTACTGAGCGAAATAAATTTCCAAAGAGATGCCATCAACACCGCCCATGCCAAACATGTTGTCTTAAGCAGTGATTTAGAGAAAACCACTGAGGAAATTTCGAGCCTAGAGGCTGAACTTGCCGAACTCTGCTCCAATGAGCCCGAGCAACCAGCAAAACCGATACTCAATAAAGCGGCAGAAATAGAATCAGACTCAAGAAATGTTAATGAATACCGTTCCAAATTAGCAGAACTTGAGAATCTCTCAGTGAAGCGCGCAGAAATAACCGAACAGTTAAAGGCGTATCCTCAAACCTCATTTTCTTTCACTGAAGAAGATTGTGACCAAATTGCCGCTGATGCCGAAAAATATTACGAGCGCATTTCTGAAGCAACTTACGATCTCTCTCATAAAAGAGAGCTTTGTGAACAAAAGGTCCACCAACTTGAAGAATTGAATGCCATTCGAGAGCAAGCTCAACCCGCGAACAAAGCTTGGGGACGCATCTTTGCCATTCTTGGCACAGCAGTCTGTTTCATCGGCAGCGCTTTATATGCCCTCATCGGCGCTGGGTCAACGATGCTGGCAATAATTCTTGGGTGCGTTGGCTTACTTACTATTGCACTCGAACTTATTGCGCTCAGCAGAAGTAAAAATTCAGAATCTCTCAATTCAGACTCTTTGGCAAAGAAGCGTTTTATCGAGGAAATCGCCCAGGATAAGGCGAATGTCACCGCCGCCGAAAACATTCTTGCTCTCGCCGAAAAAGAGTGGAGTGAGTTCATCACCAAAAACTTTCCTGCTCACGCGGAAGAGTCGCGCGAGGATATGCGCAAGCATATTAGGAACTTGCCAACAAAATTAAAACTTGAGCGCGAACAAAAGCGTCTCGCTGAGGAATATACGCGCAAAAAACAAACCGCTATGGCACAAAAACAAAGTTTCCAATATCTTTATCAAGTTTGTTTTCCCGAGAGTGAACCAGCGCCTGAAAGCGATATTGCCTTTCTAATCGGAGAATGCAAGCAGCGGCTCGAGGAAGAGCGCACAAAAGAAAACGCCTATCAATCGTTTCTCAAGCGCCGCGATGAACTTAATTCTTCAATAGTTGAAGGCCGAGAACGACATAAAGATATTCAAACTCAACTGGCAAGTATCGCTCATCAGTTCAACGTTCCCATCGAAGAACTCTCTGAGACCTTATCGAACCAGATTCAAGCGTCTGATTTGGAACTAGCAGAACTCCGCAACGAAATGTCACAAATCAATCATAGTTTGGGTTCCTATCAACAGGTCATAAAAAGTTGCGTGTCTCAGGAAGAGCTCGACCAAAAGCAAGTTGAAAAGCAGGAACTCCTCGGAATTATTAACGCAAAATCACATGAATATTACGTTGCGCTCTATGCCCAAACATTACTGAGCACAACACAAGATGTTTTTGATAAAACGAAAACTCCTGCAATTTCTAAGCTCGCCACAGAAATATTTCATCGCATCACTCAAGGTAAGTATGTCAAAGTGCTGTTCACTCCCAAAGATTCAGGCATGAGCATCAGCGTCATCGATAACGAAGGCAACGAATCAATTCCGGATGTGCTATCTCTCGGCACTATGAGACAACTCTATCTCGCAATACGCTTCGCCGTCATCAAATCGCAAGGAAACGATAAGAAACATATCCCCATCGTGCTCGATGAAATTCTTTCTTCTTTTGATGAGGATAAGCGTGAAGCAGCAGTCAGAGAGATTAATGAAATCGCAAAAGACCACCAAGTATTTTATTTTTCAGTAAGAAACGATTTTCAGGACAACGCAATCGCCAAGGATTGGAACTACATCAGTCTCAACAACGATTAAAATGGATAGTGATACATAATCGTCCGCAAGAAAGAAGTGCAATGTCAGATACTCAATTCCACACCTACACTATCGTTCGTGCTCATGATGTCAGTCGTGAATGCATCGTATGCGGCACAGAAAATGAGTTGGGCCTCCATGGCCAATTCCTAGAAACAGATGAAGATATCTTGCTTGGTATCTTTAACCCTCTCAACGAGCATCAAAGTTATCCCAACCGCCTTCATGGGGGCGTTTCATCAGCAATACTTGACGAAATGGTTGGACGCGCGGTTCAGATTTCTGAACCTGACACATGGGCCGTCACCATTGATCTAGCAACAAAATTCCGCAAGCCCGTGCCTCTCAACAAGCCAATTTTGGCGCGCAGTAAAATCGTACGCAACACATCTCGTGCCATGGATGGCATTGCGCAGATTGTGCTTGATGATGGAACAGTTGCGGTAGAAGGAAGTGCCCGCTATGTGAAACTTCCTCTCAGCAAAATCGCAGGTGAAGACGCAGACGAACATGAAACGATGATGCCTGACGTGCGCTCCTGGCCTGAGATCTTCAGCTTTCCTGAGAAGGCGGAGTTTTAGAACAATACTCTTTGCATAAAGCAGCTAAGAAAGCGCGATAAGCGCAATCGAAATCAATGCACAAAAGGCGCCAATCGTTTGATTGGCGCTCATTTTTTCATGGTCAAAAACGCGAGCCAAAATTATGGTTGGTATGGGATAAAGCGCACCAATAACAGAAGCCACTGCCAAGGCACCCGACCGTGCCGCGTAAAGCTGTGCAACATACGCAAGCGCCATACAAATAACCATGAAAATTATTGGTGAACGATGGTCTTGAGATAAGAATATTTGCCCCGTCTTGAGATATGCGAAGATGGCCGAGCACAACACAGCGGCGAGACCAACTCCGATAAGGGGCCAACAACCAGAACTTGAACTCGTTTGCGACAAGCCGATAAGCGAAAAAGAAAGAACAATGCCACCTGACAAGGTTAACAACCATGCGCGCGTTGTCATATGAACAATATTCTCCTCAATTTGCTCATATTCTTCTTCGATTGTTTTCCCCTTCCGGCTGGGCAAGGCGAGAACCGCGATTGCCCCTGCGGCAAGTACCGCGCCCGCCAGAAAGAGTGGCGTTACTTTTTCACCCTTAATAAAAATGCTCCACACTGCTGGGATGCTTGCGGTTAGCAGTGCGGTAACTGGCGCGACAACGCCAACAACTCCTTGCGCAAGAGCTGCATAGAAAAAATTCAAGCCAATAGCTGAAGATATTCCACTCAAAAAGCCAAAAAAGAGGGCAACCCACATAAACTTCCCAGGCACAACAAGCGCAAGCATGATATAAACCAAGAAAGCAAGAATCTGCGAAGTTGCCGTTACCTTGGAGGCGTCTTGCGTACGAGAAAGTTTGCCTCCCACATAATCTGAGGCACCAAAAGACAAAGCCGAAATTAACGCAAAAAACGCGGGCACAGTATCGCCTATCCTATCTCAATATAAAGCTTAGTTCCGAGAACTCTTTGGCCATTCCCAAGAAAAGGTTCTGGCATCAGGTCCAAGCCGACGACCAGTATCAAGGTCATCAATGACAAGCATCTCTTCATCGGTTAGCTCAAAATCAAAAATATCAAAGTTTTCAGTAATACGCTCTAGGTGTGTTGATTTTGGGAGCGTAATATAGCCCTTTTGATAAGCCCAACGCAAGGCAATTTGGCCGGCAGACTTTTCATGAGCTTCGCCGATTTTAATAAGCGTTTCATTCTCAAAAACCGCGCCTCGAGCCAAAGGAGCCCATGCTTCAACCTGAATTCCTTGATTGGCGCAATATGCGACAAGGTCACTCCGAGAAAATTCTGGGTGCAATTCAATTTGGTTCACTGCTGGTTTGGTACGGGCCGTTTTGAGTAGTTCCTCAAGGTGCTCTATCTCAAAATTGCAGACACCAATAGAATTGACCTTCCCAGCAATCATTAAATGCTCAAGGGCTTTCCACGTGGAAGCCAACTTTGATTTCATGGGCCAGTGAACCAAGTACAAATCAAGATACTCTGTACCCAGCTTATTCAATGTATCTTCGCACGCAAGAATTGTTCCGGCGTAGCCCTGTTGGTCTTGCCATAACTTGCTTGTCAGATATACCTCACTGCGCTGAAGTCCTGACTCTTTGAGAGCGCGACCAACCGCCTCCTCATTTTCATAAAACGAGGCAGTGTCAATGAGACGATACCCGATATCTAAAGCCGAGCGCACACTCTGATACGCCTCATCGAAATCGGTAATTTTATACGTCCCAAAACCAATGGCTGGGATATCACTGCCATTGTTCAGACGGAAATGTGGGTTTTCGGCAAATTTTGCGCTTTGATTTTGCTGAGGATTAAAAATTTCGTGTGACATTTCAGTCACAACGCTCGTCGCGTTCATTTGTACTTTTGATTGGCTCGAGAGCCACTTTGCCGCGGCTAAACTCGCCAATAGCCAGAACAGAGGGAATACCATAGCAAAACTCAGAGCATCAAGTTGTACCGCTCCCAAAGCCGTGTAATAGACATATCCACTCGCGACTGAGGCGATAACATAAAATGCCATTCCATAACGTTTCCAAATAATCTGACGAGAAAAATAGTGATTCATATCCCAGCGGGGCTGGTTGTCTCGAACCATTCTTACGAGCATTTCTTCTCGCGTCCAGAGCAACGAGTTTGCCTTCACGCCAGAATAGAGACGCGCAATAGTCGTACAAAACAATTGAATAATTAAAGAATAAAACATCACTTTAATTGATTCGGGGGCGCTGTTGAAAAGCGCATAAGATACTGCATAAGGCACCACATCAGCCGCGAGCACCACAAGCACGATGGGCCATACTCCGTAAATTAACCCCCAAAGAAACGGCTGCGAGAAAGCTCCCCAATTAAAGAAATCGAGAAGATATCCTGGGTACACCCCAACTCCAAAAGGCACATCGGCAACATTGTTGCCCGGAATTTGCGTATTGCGACCTTGCTTAAATTGTAAACCCATGTATCAAAACACTCCTAGCAATGGAGCCGCTAACGCTATGGACATATATACCGTGATAAAGGTGTATATGAGGCTCGGCAAAAACGCGATACCAATCCATGAGCGCTTTGAGACACCATAAAAGAACCAAAAGATTAATCCATTTACTATCAAGATAGTAAGCGCCTGTCCATACCAATTCAACCATTGGACAACGCGAACAATGTGAGGGAGCTGTGCTCCCGTCAAACCGGCGTGCTGATAGCCCGCAAGTACCATGGGCGCGAAAAGCGCGGCGCCAATCACCTGCAAAATCGTAAACACAAGCGCGATTCCCTGCGCCGTTGTCATAGTCACAAACTCTCGATTACTTACTGAGCCCATGAGGTTAGACCGAGGCATACCCATGGGAGCCGGATTGTTTGAACTCTTATGTGGTGAATTCGAAGACGGGGTATCCATAGTTGCCTCTTGTCGACGGTGAGGAATATATCTCATTATATCTATACCTTGGTTTAAGGGAGACAATTCACACTAAATGGAAACCTAAAAAGAAAAAAGCCCTCAAAAATAGGACCGCCACCGCTACAGGGAAGGGAGGTAGCGGTGGCTGCAAGGGGAAGCAAAAAAGAAATTAAAGAATATAGGAAAGAAGTGAAGCAAGGACTACTGATCCGAGGATCAATCCAAAAGTTCGGCCGTAATACATCTTTCCAGCGCTAAAACTATCGTGCATTGCTTTCACCACCAATCTTGATTCTTTAAGGAAGAATTCCTTTTTCGTAAGTTAATAATATTAAGAATCAAGCGAAAGATACATAACTTATTTCTTGCGTATTGATTAAGTTTTACTTAACATTAAATCATGCTAAATATTAACCGTTTACAACTGCTGAGAGAGGTCGCAAATCGTAAGACGATTGCGGCTACTGCCGATGCGTTTTTCATGACGCCATCTGCGGTTTCTCAGCAGTTATCCGTGCTTGAACGCGAGGCTGGAGTCCCCCTTTTAAAGAAAGCGGGACGAGGCGTTGAGCTTACCTCGGCGGGAAATTTGCTGGTGAAAAACTCAGAAGAGATTTTTGCCGCAATAGAGCGCGCCGAGGCCCAACTCATTGACACGAGCAAGGGGCTTTCAGGTAACGTCAAAATTTCCGCGTTTCCTACTAGTCAGCGAGCCCTTGTTGTTCCCGCGGTTGTTACGCTGCAGAAGAACCACCCTAACCTTCATTTGCACATTCAAGACCTCGAGCCAGAATACAGTTTGCCTATGCTCGGCGCTGGTGATTTAGACGTCGCCGTGTACTATGAGTGGAATGTACTGCCCACCATTCCCGCAAAGGGAATTGAAACCTACACGCTTGTCACTGAAAACGTGTATCTTGGGATGCCCGCCACCCATCCACTGGCGAAGGTTAAGCGCTCAATCGGAATTTCTGAGCTCTCTGATGAAAACTGGATTGTTGGGCGAGAGTCAACATCAATGCTTCAGTTTGTTTCCGCGGCGACTGCTCAGGCAGGGTTTTCTCCACGCGCGTCATTTCAATCGATGGACTTTGACGTTATTCTCACTGCGGTCGAGGCTGGCCTCGGCATCGCTCTCGTGCCGCCTCTCGCTTTTATGGAAACGACCTCCCATAAACAGAAGGTCGTGTATAAATCTTTAGCTGAACTTCACTTACACCGTACGGCCAAAGTAGCCGTGCGCAAAGGAAGCGAATTCAATCCGCTCATAAAAGAGGTACTGCGCACCTTTCAAGCCCAAGCTTCATCGGTGCAGTATCGCCTCGACTTGCTCCATACGTCGCTTAAAGAAAACTTTCTTTATACGCGCTAATAGCATCACGATACTCAGGCATTGAAGTGCCGAGTATTTGCGTTGCGAGAATGCCCGCATTCTTCGCGCCATTAATTGCTACACAGGCAACAGGCACGCCTGTTGGCATCTGCACCATCGAAAGCAGTGAATCGAGCCCGCCCAAATCGCTTGTCTTCATTGGCAAAGCAATAACGGGGAGTGGAGTAAATGCCGCAACGACACCACCAAGATGAGCCGCCTTTCCTGCAGCAGCCACGATTACTTTTAGCCCTCGCTGAGCAGCGCTTTCAGCCCACTCATGCACCGCGTCAGGGTTTCGGTGGGCACTCGCAATCACCATCTCATAAGGCACACCGAACTCTTCTAGCTGACGAGCGCATTGCTCAACAACCTCTTGATCTGATTGCGAACCCATAATGACGCCTACGAGCGGTCCGTCCTCAGTATGCAAAATTTCGCAAGCCATTATTCGTCCTTCCCTGCTGGGGTACACGTTGCACATCCCGAATCACCATCACCAAAAAGCAATTCGCGCTCCTCGCCACTAATTGCCGCACGCGCTTCATCACGCACGTTGTTCACGCCAATGAAGAATTGACGCATCATCGCTACTAATAAATAGCGGCCTTTTGCGGTGAGCGTAATCTCATTTTCGTTATAGGTCTCAAAAGCACCAACGGCGCGCATATAATTTATCTCGATCGCGAGGCCTTTTTCAATAGGCACACCGAAATCACGCTCGAATGCTTTTCTATCAAGGCTCAAGCCAAAAAGTTGCATTAAGAAACGATAGCGCATAAGGTCATGCTTCGAGAATTCACGTTTCTGCATCACGCCAGGCAGACCTTCTTCAATCCTCTCTCCGTACATCTGAAGCGAGAACGAATTGACATAAAGCGCTCCGCCCACAAAGCTGAACGCACCTGAGCCAATGCCGATATACTCCTCATAATCGACAATATATTCATCAATCATGCCGCCCTCGGTGCGCGAGAATGTCCAAGCGCTCGCGGGTGTGAATTTGTCGCTCAAGCCTTCGGCGATCATTTGATAATAGCGAGCTTCACGGGAGTAATCTACTTTGCCCACCGTACGCTTCAGTGATGCCTCAACTGAAGGCGATGCCATCAGTGGGTAGAACGTCGTCTGATTGCAGCCTGTTTCTTTCAGAATCTCAACATCGCGCAAGACCATTTCGGGAGTTTGCGTTGGAAAGTTGAAAATCATATCAACATTCATCGAACCAAACGCGCCCTCGATAGATTTAAGCCGCTCAACAATCTCTTCAGCCGAACCATACTTATCAAACCGGTCCATCTGCTTGAGGAGCCCATTATCAAAGCTCTGCACGCCGACACTCAAGCGGTCAACCAATCCTGAGAGAGGCTCAACCCATTGAGGATAGAGATGATTAGGATTTGTCTCTGAAGATACTTCTTTAATCGAAAAGAGTTCTTTGGCAAGATTAATCGTTTTGATGAGCTCTTCAAGATGAACGGTCGGCGTTCCTCCACCCACATAGAGCGACTGGAAATCATAACCGCGCTCAGCAACAATCTTCATTTCTGTGCGTAGATGCTTAAAATAACGTTCCGCGCGCTCTTTGTTATAGGGAAAGCGATTAAACGAGCAGTAAGGGCACAGGCGCTCGCAGAACGGAATGTGCACGTAAAGCATATAGTTTTTCCCAGGAACAGGCTCAGGATAGCGCACCAAATTCGCTGGCTCAAGCTGGAGCAAACGCGCGTTTTCTTGGCGCATCACCATAGAAATCAAACGTTCTGACAACATTTAAAGTTCCTTTCGGGGAGTAAGGGCTTTTTGTCCAATATCATGACGGCAAAACGCTCCATCGAATGAGATTTTTGAAACTGCTTCGTAAGCACGCTCGATAGCTTCTTCAAAATCTGGCGCGAGAGCCGTAACATTGAGAACGCGACCGCCAGCCGTCACTATCTCGCCCTTATCATTGACGGTTGTTCCCGCCTGAAATACCGCAACATCATCCATCATATTAGCATCATCGATACCGGTAATAACTTTGCCCTTTTCAATTGAGCCTGGATATCCCGCGGATGCCATGACGACACTCACACCGTCAAGCAAATCCCAGCGCAAGTTAACATCAGCGAGCCGCCCATCGGCAACAGCGCACATTACTTCAACAAGGTCGCTCTTAAGACGAGGGAGCAGAACTTGCGTTTCGGGGTCGCCAAAACGAACATTGAACTCCAGCACTTTGGGTCCCTCTTCGGTCAGGATAAACCCACCATAGAGAACTCCGCGGAAATCAATATCTTCTTTTTTCAGCGCAACGGCCATCTCCTGCATAATGTCGAGCATGCGCACATACTCATCGCGATACAGCAACGGCACAGGCGAATACACGCCCATGCCACCAGTATTCGGGCCCGTATCGCCATCTCCCACCCGCTTGTGATCTTGCGCAGGGGCAAGTGGCACCATGGTGTCACCCTCGATAAACACTAGCATTGAGCATTCAGGACCATCGAGATACTCTTCGATGACAACCGTCTCTCCTGCCTCGCCAAAGCGCCCACTGAAACATTCTTCAAGGGCCGCCCGCGCGGTTTCGCTATCCATGGCTACGGTTACGCCTTTGCCTGCAGCGAGGCCATTAGCCTTAATAACTACTGGAATGCCCATTTCTTCAAGCGCTTGGTATGCCTGCTGTGATTGATCAGCAGTAAAGGTGCGATAACCCGCTGTTGGGATATCGTGACGCACCATGAAATCTTTTGCAAAGGCCTTGCTTCCCTCGAGTTGAGCCCCTACCCTTCCTGGTCCGAATGCCAAAATACCCGCTTCGCGTACGGCATCCGCAACTCCGGCAACAAGAGGTGCCTCTGGCCCAACAACAACTAACTCGATATCGTTTTCTTGCGCAAAGGCGACGACCGCTTCGCAGTCTTCACCGTCCAAGGCGATATTGGTTGTTTTTGGCTCGATAGCAGTTCCGCCATTACCAGGCGCAACATAAATATTGTTACTTAAAGGAGAAGCAGCGAGATAATGCACAATCGCGTGCTCGCGGCCCCCAGAACCTATAACCAAAATGTTTATTGACGGCTGTTTTGCAGTAGGCATAGTATCATTCCTCTAAATGAATTCAATGATGTCGCTGCCTTTTGGGGCAACAACCTTATTGTACCTAAGGGGTCGACGAAAACCACAGAAGGTTACACAGAACTTACAAGTTAGACATAAGTTGATTGGCAAATGGTTGCAATTTGTCTAACGGTTCAAAAAACCACTTTACTCAAATAGCCATAAAGTTATAATACGAATTAAGCATTTTGAAAATATATCAGGGCAACCTCAAGGAAACTTGAGCACGCAAAGTCACAGGGTCTAACCTGCTTACCCAAGCAGCACGACAGCCGATTGCACATAATTAATCGCCTGTCCCGGGCGATTTTTTTGTGAACCCCGATCACAAAATGCTACTGCTATCAAGAAATTATTATGCGCATAACCCCCATAAACTCCCAATTTATGTTGCGCATATGCCCGAGGTTTCTTGAAAGCAAAAAAGAGAGAGCCTTCCAGCTCTCTCTTTTATTTCTTAACTTGCCTTACGATTTTTCTTAAGAATATCTGCTACCAGTTACGCATAATAGTTTGCTCACGATCGGGGCCAACCGCAATCATTGAAACGGGCACACCCGCGAGCTCCTCAATAAACTTGACATAGTTCTGAGCCTTTTCTGGCAACTCGTCAAAAGAACGACAACCAGTGATGTCGGTTTTCCAACCAGGCAATTCCTCATAGATTGGCTTTGCGTGATGGAATGCCGACTGATGTCCTGGAACCGTCTTGTAGATCTTGCCAAGATGCTCGTAAGCAACGCACACCTTGATGGTGTCGAAAACTGACAGAACATCCAACTTGGTCAGAATCAAGTCGGTGAGTCCATTAACCTCAACCGCATAACGAACGATAACGGCGTCATACCAGCCCGCGCGACGCTGGCGGCCTGTTGTCACTCCATACTCGTGTCCAACCTCAATGAGCGTATCGCCATCCGCGTCATAAAGCTCCGTTGGAAAAGGACCTGAGCCAACTCGTGTGATATATGCCTTCGCAATACCTAGCACACGGTTAATCTTTGTTGGTCCAACACCTGAACCCGTGGTTGCTCCACCAGAAGTTGCGTTCGATGACGTCACAAAGGGATAGGTTCCATGATCGATATCGAGAAGAGTGCCTTGAGCGCCCTCGAACAACACCGATTTGCCATCATCGATAGCATGGTTGAGCAGAGGAGCGATTTCTGCGATATGTGGCTTCAAGCGCTCAGCATAGGCAAGATACTCATCTGCGATTTCATCAACAGTATAAGTAGGAAGGTCATAGATTTTTTCGAGTACCGCGTTTTTCTCGATGAGCGCCGCCTCGACCTTTTCACGAAAAATTGAGCGGTCAAACAAATCTTGCATACGAAGACCAAGACGTGACGCTTTATCCTGATAGGCTGGCCCGATGCCTCGATGCGTGGTGCCAATCTCATTTTTGCCCAAGCGTTTCTCACTCGCTCCATCGAGGTCACGATGGTACGGCATAATCAAATGGGCGTTTGCGGAAATGAGGAGCTTCTCCGTTGAGATGCCCTTGGACTCAACAACGTCCATTTCTTCGAGCAAAACTTTAGGGTCGATTACACAGCCATTACCAATAATTGGCGTGATATGAGGATACATAATGCCACTTGGCACAAGGTGCAGCGCAAGTTTCTGGTCGCCAACGATGACTGTATGACCAGCATTATTGCCACCCTGATACCTTACGACATAATCAAAATCATCCGATATCAAGTCGGTGATTTTTCCTTTACCTTCGTCGCCCCATTGGGCTCCGACAAGCACTACTCCAGCCATGGAAACTCCCTAAATTGAATGGTCAGTAAAAGCCATAGGTATTAAGTATAGAGGACTTACCTTAACGAGTTCAAAATTTGTGCTTAATCCCTACGTGAGACAGACACAAACTTTGTGAACTCATTACGAAACGCCAACTCAACAGATCCCGTACTTCCGTTACGATGCTTCGCGATAATGAGGTGCGCCATACCGGGTTCGGGGCGGTCCTCTGAACCCTCACGTTCAGGATCGGTGTTGCGGTCGATAAACATGACGATATCGGCGTCCTGCTCAATAGCACCCGATTCTCGCAGGTCAGAGAGTTGTGGGCGCATACCCTTACGCGACTCAACCGCACGAGATAGCTGCGAAAGCGCAACAATGGGCACTTTAAGGTCTTTGGCTAAGATTTTGAGACCACGCGAGATTTCCGCGATTTCTACCTGGCGTGACTCGGTATTGCGACGAGCCGGTTGCATCAACTGCAAATAGTCAACGATAATGAGACCCTTTGCTTCTCGTCCATCAATATTTCGAAACTGCCTGCGTGCCTTGGCGCGCAATTCAGTAATGTTGAGCGATGGGGTGTCATCCATCGCAATATTGAGATTTGAGAGCTTATCCATAGCGGTGACCACGCCATCCCAAGCCTGGTCGGGCATTTGTCCATTGCGCACATTCGATAAGTTGACAAGCGCTTCAGAACATAAAATACGTTGTGTTAAATCTTCAACGCCCATTTCAAGGGAGAATATCGCAACCTGAACCCCTGCTTTTGCCGCGCCAATACCCATGTTGAGCGCAAGTGCAGTTTTACCAACCGCAGGTCGAGCAGCCAAAATAATGAGGTCACCTCCGCGAAAGCCCGAGGTGATTCTATCAAGATCCTTAAAGCCTGTGGGCACGCCAACAATGGCTCCCTTATTTTCAGCCAGCTCCTCAAGTCGCTCCATTGCAGGCATGAGCTGAGCGCTCAAATCATGAAAGTCGCTCTTTATCTGAGTCTCAGTTACCTCAAGAAGGGTTTTTTCTGCAATACCCACTGTTTCTTGAGCGTCATCAGGTGAATCGTATGCAAGTGATGCGATTTGATTTCCGGCCGTTATCAATTTTCGGTAAGTCGAAAGGCGACGAACGATCTCAGCATATTTGTTCCAGTAGGACGTAACGGGAACCATGCCGGACAACTCGACGAGATACGCCTGTCCACCAATAGCATCCAATTTTTGCATACTCGATAATTTATCGGCTAAAGAAAGATGGTCAAAATTAACATTGTTATTCTGAAGCTCCATCATCGCTTCAAAAATTGTCGCATGCGCAGGGCGATAAAAATCTTCAGGGCGCAACATTCCGACAACCTCAGTTTGAATCTCTGATGACAGAAGCATGGCGCCCAACAATGCTTGCTCAGTCTCAATACTATGAGGTGGAATTCGTCCACCAAATCCATTCGACAGCAGTTCTGCCATGCTCTCTCCTCATGCATACGTTCACTTGTCACACTTAACAGTGCTCTCATAGATTTTCAATAATACGTGATGCGCTACCCAGTTCAATGGGACAAATATTTTCCCCAGTTTCGCGCAATTATCAAAAGACTTTTTCTTTATTTAACCTGCAAATTTGCGAGTTTTCCACTCTATCCACAATTTCACAATTATTTTATTCAGCAAAAAAGGCCCGCATAAGCGGGCCTTTAATTGTATGAAACTTGAAATTACTCTTCGGTAGCCTCTGGTGCTTCCTCTGCAACTTCAACTTCAACAGCAACCTCTTCTGCGCCTTCAGCGATTGCTTCTTCAGCAATCTCTTCAGCAACTGCCTCGGCAACCTCTGCTGCCTCAACTTCTGCTTCTGCGCCCTCAGCCGCTACTTCAATGCTCAACTCAGCCTTGATCTCACGATAGACTGCAATGTCTACAGTGTGCATACCGAGCTCTTTGATGTGGCCGTGAGTCTCGATCTTACGACGATCGACCTCGATGCCAAGTTGCTCGGCGATGGCTGCTGCAATCATAGGTGCAGTAACTGAACCGAACAAACGGCCTTCTTCTCCAACTTTCATTGAAATTACAACAGTCTTGCCTTCAAGAGCGCTCTTGAAGCCGGTTGCACCTGCAACACGATCAGTTTCGCGCTTCTTGATATTGTGCATACGCTGCTCAAGCTGCTTCACATTTCCTGGAGTTGCCTCAATAGCAATTCCGCGAGGAAGCAGATAGTTGACTGCGAAACCGCGAGCGACATCAACAACGTCGCCTTCGCCTCCGCGTCCCTTGAGCTCTTGTGTCAAAATGACCTTCATGCTCTTCTCCTTCTTAGCGGATTATCTGCCGCGACCAACGCGACCGCTTACTACAGGTACAGTATAAGGAACAAGCGCCATCTCGCGAGAACGCTTAATTGCCATAGCAAGTTCGTGCTGATGCTGGGTGCAAGTACCGGTTACACGACGTGGCTTAATCTTGCCACGATCGGTCATGAACTTGCGAAGCATCTGCGTATCTTTATAGTCGATGTACTCCGAATGATCTTTGCAGAACTGGCAGTACTTACGACGAGGTTTACGGTTAAACTCAGGCATATTCTTAGCCTCCTTTACGCTTATCTGCGGGGTTCATCGCTCGAAAGCGATGGGTGGGTTAGAAAGGAATATCTTCAGTAAGAATCTCTGCGCTTGGTGCGGCTGGTGCTGGTGTCGCATATCCTGCATTGCCTGCGCCACCGTCGCTATTGCGAGAGTTCATAAACTCGACATCATCGGCGACAATCTCTACCTTGCTACGCTTCTCGCCTTCAGCATTCTGCCATTGATTCCAACGCAAACGGCCAGAAACAACGATCTTGGTACCTTTGGTAAGAAAACGCGAAAGTGATTCGCCACGAGCGCCCCAAACAACAACATCGAAAAAGTTAGGAACATCTTCCCACTGTCCGGTTTCGTTGTTCTTTTTGCGATCGTTAACAGCGATTCCCATTTGCAAAACAGGCGTAGTGCCTGCCATGCGAAGCTCTGGGTCACGAGTAAGATTGCCACTCACTACTACTTTGTTGATACTCATATCCTCAACCACCTAACTACAATGTATGCAGGACGATTGTCCTGCTGAGATTACTACGACTGTCTACGCCTTATCGTCACGTCGAACAATCATGAAACGAACTACAGCATCAGTAATGCGCAGTACGCGGTCAATCTCGGCGATTTCACTAGGATTGTTGTGGAACTCAACCAACACATAGTAAGCATCTGCAAACTTGTCGATTTCATAAGCAAGCTTGCGCTTACCCCAATCGTCAGTGTTGTCAACAACCCCGCCGTTAGCAGAAACGAGAGCATGTGCACGCTCAATTACAGCGGCACGCTCCTCATCGTCGAGGTTTGGTTTGAGCATAATCAAAAGTTCATAAGCCTTCACAGTATCACCTCCTCTGGACAAATGGCTCTGGGACCGTGAAGGCAATGCCCAGAGCAGGATGCGAGTTCGACTATTGTATCATCGCTGACCGCGCACTGCAAGTTGCTCAAGTTTTCGGGCAATATCGAACTTCCCATCCAGTAAGGTATAACCACCCCACCCCGCTAAGGTTAAGGTAAGACCAATAAGAAAAAGCAATCCTGCCCATGATGCCTGGGGCATTTGCGGCAAATAATGGGCGGAATAGCGTTGCACGCTTATTGCCGAGGGCACAAGATTGCTGGATTGTCTTTTACTTTGGGGCACCTGAACGGCAAGTGTCTGCTCATGAAGAAGCGGCAGCGATGGTGAAAGGACGCTCGTCGAGTGCGTACCCGCCTCATTTTCTACTTTACTAGATGCATCAAGTTGTGCGGCGGAACTGTCTAATGCCGCTTGTGCCGACTGCGCAGGCGCGGAATTTTTGCGAGACGAGGCAGACGGCTCATTTACAGATACCTCTGACTTCGGCAGAGCACCAACATGAGTCTGAGATTTGGCTTGCCCCGCTGACGCCTGAGGAGCGCTCGAAAAGGCAAATTGTACAAGCTTTGAGGGATCAACGTAGCGCTTATTAACACGCAAGCTCATATGCAAGTGAGATTGCGCAAGTGAGGGATCGCCTGAAGGGCTGATAATGCCAAGCTTTTGTCCTTGTGCAATGGGATCTTCTTTTTTGAAACCATCACTCTCCAAAGGGGAAAGCGACACGAGTGAAGAGTCGGCCGTTTTGATGGTCAAAGCGAAAACTTGCCTACCGTCTGCTTTCGGCACCTTTCCAAAAAAAGATACGGTGCCCTTAACAGGAGCATACACGCTCGTGCCATCAGCAGCCAACACGTCTATGCCTAGATGCTGGTGAGACTCCGGACCATACAACGAACCAAAGGGAGTTGCGATTGAATAAAATGCTTTCTGCTGGCTCATGCTTGATCATCCCTTTCAAAAGACAACACCACCATACGTATTGGCGTTAAAGTAAATCTTTTAAAAGGCTTAAAGGATGCTTATGGATACCTTAGTGTCCCCACTGTATCCTTATGAACCGCGCGCAATACGAAACATATGCAGCCTCTCTTGAAAAGCAAAATGCCACCTTACGGTGGCATTCAAAGCTGATTGCATAAAGCAAACAAGTAAAACGAAGATTACTTCTTTGAAGGAAGAATCTTGCAGATGGTGGTGCCGCAGTCTGGGCAAACACCTTTCATCATAGGACGACCATTCTTCATTGTGGTCTCTTCAGGGTTCTTCATTTCTTTCTTTGCTTTGCACTTTACGCAATATGCTTCTGCCATGTGCAAATCACCTCCGATTACTTATATAGTTTGCTAGATCTCCATCAAGACCTAGCCCTTACACAAATATGTGTTCATTTTCGCCCAACTTAGGCTGAACGTAAACGACGGTCACTAGTTTACACTAAAACCTGCTGTTGCAACACGTTTTCGGCCCGCAACGCCCAATATCAGGTAGATTATCGCAACTAAAATCGAAAATCCAGCCCATACAAGTGCCTCTTGCATCCAAAACTGAAGCGGAAACGCACGAATAAGAAGCGAATCAGCCGCGAATTGCCAACTCCCCTCAGCAAAAAAGATACGGTGAAAGCTCTCAAATAATCCGGAAAAATTTACGTAAATCGCACAGCCAAAGGCCGCAAACATAACAATCATGCCAATCCCCGCCGACAAGCACGCCGTGAAAAACATCCTCATACGCCTCCTGGCAATGCACACAATGAGCGCGAGTAACATGAGCAATACCGCGCCATTAATACTCCATAAAGTGATGACAATGACGCTACGGACATCGCGCAGATGGCTCATAACGCTCTCACTATAGCCACGCATATCATTCTTATCATGCGGAAGCGAGACAGAGCGCCCCATGACATAGTTTCTCGTATCAAGTGCGACAAGCTTGAGGGTATCTCCCTCTGAAGCGTTATTGAGAAGCGTGATATCCGCGATAGAGGCACCAGGCGCGACGGCCTCGGGCAGCAGATGAGTTGAATCCATGTTGCACGACAGAGACGTTTGAGAAAGTGCTGCGAGCAATCCAAAACCAAGCACAGTGACCGCGAGCACAAGAGCAAGAGGTACGACAAAAAACTTTTCAGCGATAGTCAGTTTCTCTTGAGGCATACTACCCTATTCGTCGAGATAGCGAGATATATTTTCGATAGGTTCGTCAAATATTTCATCAATAAAGGGAGCGCTTTCATCAATGCAGTCAGCAAACGATTTAACCGTATTGCCACCCGCTTGAATGGCGCCAATCAGCGCCTCATCAGCCCGCTCAAGGAGGACCTCGGAGTCAAGCGCATCCTGAGGCACTCCAGCGACGCCAATCGAAGACGTTACCGTGATGCCGTTGTGGCTGATTTCTGCGATTGCACGGCAAATCGTGCGCGCGAGCAATAGCACGTCTTCTTCAGTTGGCTGACCATCATGCGCATGCGCGTTTTCAACAATAAACACCGCGAACTCCTCGCCGCTAACACGCGCAACAATATTGGGAGACTGTTCGCCCTTTGAGAATTTATTGACGGCCGTAGAGACGGCCTCACTAATTTTGAGCAGCAGAGCATCACCAATAGGTATGCCAAAATACTTGTTGATTTTGGCAAAATCATCAATATCAATAAGGGCAACATAGAGCGCTCGATTATCGTAAAGCGCGCGCAAGGATTCCACCTCGAGCGTCCGCTTGAAGTATGTGCGCGTATAGAGGCCCGTGAGATCATCAATAATCGCAACATTGCGCGACTGAGCAAGTGAACGCTTAAACTGCGTAATGAGTTGAGTCGAAATGAGCGTTGTGCCCACAATAACCGCTACTTGCCACAAATAGCGAATTGAAACGTACTCGGGCAGCTCCCAGCCATGGCTTGTGCTCAGTGGAACCGTCACGTAAGGGAGCCAGCCAAAGAAATTGCCCCACTCTATAAGTCCTAAAACAATGATGATGCCAAGCGAAAGCCACCAGACAGAATTCTTCCGTGGCGTAATCGTGACAAACTCGAAGATAATGAGCAAATAGATGACCCAGAACCATGACTCTACGCCGCCAGAAAAATACACCAGAATGGATACAACAATGCAGTCAAGGGCAAGTTGAACATTGTTTGCGACTGCAAGATTTGCGAGTGTATCCTTGTTGAGCATAAAGAAATAATTATAGACACACACAAGAATGAGCGCGTTTGCGGGAACGCTCATATAACCCACTAGGGTAGAAAAATCATTCTTTGAAAGATGAATGGCAAATCCGACAATCGAATACGTGACAAGAACTAAAACAAGAATCCAACGAATGTTGATAATGAACGAGACCCGCTCCATATTATCGCGCAGAGCACTAATCTCGTCCTGAGTTTGGTGCTCTTTAGGAGCGAGCGTAATTTTACGTTCGAAGGCTTGTTTAAAGTTGTTAAACACGAATTATGCCTCGCGTGCCATGCCCGCCACAAATCTGGCAGCCTCTGCGACTAGTTCTGCGTCGATATCTAGCAGTTTGTCATCCATACTACGCCAGTTTACTGGTTCGCCATCTTTTCCAAGACGAGTAATCGTGATTGCGCGGAATCCCGCCTTAAGTGCAACTGTTGCGTCAGTAGAAATTCCTTTTGCGCGCGCTGCCTTTGCGCGTATCTCAAGATTACGTGTAGCGCGGCGAGCAAGGCTCGTCATACGAACATTAGCGCTCCGCGTCTTGCCAGCGCCCTCCTCTGAATACCAGCGGAGTTGCCCTGTTCCCACACAATCAATATTGATAATAAAAGCGTCTTGCAACTCTGAGCCATAGGCCTCAAGAAAACGCTTCATGCCTGTTCCGTGGACGCCAAAGGCGCCCGTGGCCACAAACCACAAGTCTTTTTCGTCTACGAGTGACGTGTCGAATGACTCGGAGAATTTGCGACGAATACGAGCGGCAGACTCAGAGGCAAAGTTGTAGTCCTCTAATATATCGCCACCTGCGGCCCCGCCTTTCCAAGCGAAACCATCATCGTCACCCTTCTCATCACTAAAGTTATCCCATGAGCCAATCTCTTGGCCCGCTGAACGTGCATCGAAATTATCCTCAAGGCCCAGCCAATCAACTGACTCCTGAGCATTTGAAGCATCAGCACTATGGCGACCCTTCTTTTTCTTGCCAAGTTTAATGCGGTCGAGCAGCGACGACTTGCGCTCAAAATCTCGGAAGCGTTCTTGCGTAGAAACCTCACCAACAAGGTCAGGGCCGAGCACCTCTGACGAGTCCTCATCAACAAATGCGCTGCGCTCGTCAGAAACGGGAGCAAACGACACCGTTGGTTGCGATACCGCCTCTTGGGGGAGAATGCCGAAATCCATCGTCTCAAACTGCAAGAAGTCGGTGTCACTTGTCTCACGCTTCGTTGGGCTCGAAACGGGGGTTGGCGCAGGCGGCACATAAGCCTGGGCATCAGAGGGCTCAGCTGGAGTCCTCGGTACAGATTGTTCAGAACGAGAAGACGCCCACGAAAAATCTTCAGGAAAATCTCCCGACGTCGCACTCTCCGAGCCGGATTCATCACTTGGCATCCAAAGGGCGCCCTCGTCACCACCGAAGAAACTATCCTGAACAGCACGCATCGATTGCGTGTGCTGCTTGAGATTGTCGCTCAAATCCACCTTGCCCTCAGTCAGTTGCGCGGCAACATCCAAAAGCGCAGCAACGCCAGAAGCATTATTGTTTGCTCCCTGAGAGAAGCGCTTGATGGTGCCCCTTATGAGGAGGTCAATCGCGAGAATGAGCAGAACGATACAAAGCGCCAGGCTGACATACCAAATGCCTGCATGCGCAACTTTGAGAAATTTAAATGGAAGAACCATCAGCAAACCCAAAAAGGGCAAGACCATAAAGAGGTATTTGCTGATGAGTGTCAAAATACTGTTCGCTTGGGCGAGGGCATTGCTCGTGAGGGGAGACACACGCAACGTATCGTAATGCGCCACTACAACAACTTTCTTGCGGCGCGTTTCGCTGGGGCGCGAGCGCGGCGTGTAGCGTGCGATAACGTTTTGGCTTGGTCCCTTTGAGAGAATGCGAGAAATGACGCGCCCGCCATTGAGTTCAACAAAAAAGCCAACCGAATCGGCGAAAAACACAACTACCAAAAGCCACGAGAACCAGTTCGTGTTTTTCTGCATACCGATGCCCACAACACATAAAATGGCGATGAGGTAGTAAAGAAAGTTCGACCAGGTGGTTGTGCGATTTGTCTCAAAATCTTGAATCTCCGCAGGAAGCCCAATGCCATGAAATGCTGACGCAATCCACTCGGCAGCCGTACGCTCAGTATCTGAGCCAACGGGGCGCGGCCCAATGGTCCCGGCAAGTTCTTGAAGATAATTTTGGATGTTACTCATGAGCGCTCGCCTTCATAGAGGAAACTACCTAATCTGTCTATCAATGCTCGAAACTTTCTCTCGCGCAGAAAAATACTGGTTCGAGAGAGCCTCGGTTTTTTCTTTATATGTTGCCATAATAGCCGAATTGAGCGGCTTTAAGTTCTCATGGGCAAGAATTGCAGCCTCTTCACTAAGTTTATTGTATTTCTTAATGAATTTTTTTGCTTGTTTCTTGTCATTTTTCAGAAGTGCCCTATCGGCGTCTTGCGCGGCCTTTGACATTTCTTCGCAATGTACTATGTAATCGAGGTAGGAGCTCAAATTTACTTCAGGTAACGCTGCCTGCGCTTTTTGAATATTGGCTTGAGCCAGCGAGAAATCATCCCGTGCTTGGGCATGCAACGTTATGCTTTCATTAAGTTGAGCATTATCCCCACCCGCTTGCACTTTTTGCGCTTGCTCACTTTTTCTTACCCCATTCTGCAAATATTTCCACCCTTGCGCAGCGTAAACAAGGCTCTGCGCCGCTTGTTTATTGGCGCCAAGGAGTTCAGGAGCAACTGAGAGAATATAGGCTCGCACGCCAAGGGAGTTTTGTACGAGCTCAAGATGGGCCTTTTCTTTTTCTGATGCCTTCTTTTTCAACTTTTCCGCTGACTTGATAGCATCATCAATCTGACGCTGAGCAACGGTGAGCTCTTTTTGAGCGGCCGCTATTTGCTCAGGAGAAGACTCTGTGAGGCCAACGGTGAGCACCTCATCAATGTCTACAATGACCTCATCAACTTGAGATGATTGAGCATAAATCGCATTTAATTGCGCATTGCGTAGCGAAGAGAAAGTGATGCCAAGACCGACACCCAGCGAAACCACTAATACGGCCGCAAGGATGAGCACCAGATGGGTGCGTGGCGTAAACTGGCTCCACATACGTTGAGCCTTCTTTAAGTAATCTTTGAGGAAATTTTGAACCATGTCTTCCTTTAATATAGGTAAACTAAATTATACGACATGTCATCAAAGTACATGTGCTTTTGGAGGAGGAGTTAATGGCACTGGCGAACCGTTATGATGCTCAACTTACGCGATGCATAAAAATTGCCCTAAAATTTGGGCTCAAAGAGACATCATTGTCCCCCGAAGAAATTTACGGATTTTTTTATCCTGATAAATCAGGAAGCGCCGCCGAAAAAGCTTTTAAACGAGATCGCGAACTCCTGGCTCTTATCGGCGTTCAAATATCTTACGATGATCGTTCAAACTGTTATTCACTCGATACCACCCATGCAGTAACAACTCCTCTCGAACTCTCGCGCGAAGAAAGTGCCGCGCTGGGCGTGGCATTAAAGTCGATGGTTGCGGAGCCAACCTTTCCTCTGCCATTAGCCCTGCAATTCGCCCTTCTCAAAATTGAGGGACGTCTTCAAGATGATACGGACGAAGATATGATTCTTGCCCAGCTCACTCTTGATGACAATGCCAGTCAACAACAAAGATCACTCGAGTTGCTCATTGGAGCTATCAAAAACCGACACCTTGTCTCGTTTTGCTACACGAATGCACTGGGCAGCGAAAGTACACGCGCTGTTGCTCCCTATGGCCTCAACCAATACAAGGGTCAGTGGTATTTGATAGGTCTCGACAGGGACAATTCTCAAGAAATCAGAACTTTTTCAGTGGCAAATATTGATGAGTGCGAAACTACCGACCAGACGTTCGAAATGCCGCAGGATTTTGACCTTGATGCTTTTTGCACACCTCCCTTTTTATGGGGAGGCGGGAGCATGCGGCAAATTACCCTGATTATTCCAGCAAATATTGCCCACCGTTCAAAAAATATCACGACAGGACTCGGCACCTGCACCGTAAATCTCGATGGATCTGTTGCTTGGACAACACATTATCGTGATCTTGATGAGTTATGCCAATTTATTATCACGGAACGGCTTAAATTCCCTGATGAAGACTCAGATGAGAAACGCTACTTCATCGAAGAATATCTCGAAAGGGTTGTGAATGCTCATGTCTAGCACCATAAGCCAAGCGCAAGAGCGCGCCAACAATCTTCTTGAGCTGCTCAATACCATTGAGGTTGGCCAGCCCATTGCGCTCGCGGAATTGGCAACGCTTTTTAAGACCGATGTTGATTTACTGCGCCATGATATTGATATTTTGGCTAACTGCGATGTTGATGACTTTTACTATATCGACATACTTGTTGATGAAGACGATATGGTTACTTTAATGCGTCAGCCCTTTAGCCTCAACACGCAAGTGCGTCTCTCGGACGAACAAATGCTCGCCATTTCGCTCGCACTTGAAATGGCGGGAGCAAACCGAGAAAGCGATCTTGTTAAGCGAATAAATAATTCATTTGCTGGTGAACATAACGCGGACTTCCTGACAAGGCACATAAATATAACGCCACCTGCGCATTCATTTGAAGTGTTTGAAGCCGTTACGCTCGCGATGCAATTTAGCCGACCACTTTCATTTCTTTACGAAAAAGAGTCAGGTGAAACAAAACAGCGCCGCGCGGATGTGGCCCGCATAACCAGCGAGCGACTCGGTTGGTATTTCCATGGATACGACCATGATTGCAAAGACATGCGCACATTCAAACTCTCTCGAATTACTTGCCCAGAAATCTTGTATTTCGAAAAAAGTCTTGGGCGCAATAACCTTAATGTTTCCAAAAGCACGGATTCTTCTATGCGGATCAAAGCCGAAAAGGACGCGCCTATTGCCACCATCGTTTTTTCGAGCAAGCAGGCCTTTGTGGCGCGCGATTGGCCCTACTCATTCAACGGCAAACAACTTCCGAGCCAAGCTGGTGGTGGATATCAAGTGGATATCCCCATCATCAACCAAGAATTTATCGCCCAAAAAGTAATCAGTATGGGCGGTCTTGCTCGCGTGAAGCACCCCCAAGAACTCAGAGATTTCGTTCATGCAAAAGCTACTGCTTTTCAGAAAGAATTTGAATAATTTCGGCACTCGTTAAGATTTCCGCATCAACAGGGAGCGACTTCAAAACACGCTTGCCATACGCTTTATTGATGAGACGAG